>Ga0206859_1111_pt1 | contig 12296 bp, 10 predicted proteins | sample Alteio_BWOrgCont_47_FD_152882 | JGI IMG/M metagenome (GOLD analysis project Ga0206859, IMG submission 152882) | Enriched cells from forest soil in Barre Woods Harvard Forest LTER site, Petersham, Massachusetts, United States -... | ecosystem: Environmental > Terrestrial > Soil > Temperate forest >... | reverse complement strand
GGGAATAATTTCGTAAGAGATCACATAGGTAAGGGCAATGGAAACGATGGAAGTGATCCAGACCAGCGAAGTCAGCGGTGCTTCGTAATTCATTTTGTCGGCGTTGCCGTACTTCGCTTTAGCGATGATGTCGTTGATGAAATAGGCCCCGGCGCTGGAGACCAGCATCATGATGCGCATGACGAAGATCCACACGAGCAATTGGACCTGGACCCTGGGGTCTTTCACAGCGAGAAGAATAAAAGTGATCAGCGCGACGCCAGTCACGCCATAGGTCTCAAAGCCATCGGCGCTCGGGCCAACCGAATCGCCCGCGTTATCGCCCGTGCAATCTGCGATCACGCCAGGATTGCGCGCGTCGTCTTCCTTGATTTTGAAGACGATCTTCATCAGGTCCGAGCCGATATCGGCGATTTTCGTGAAGATGCCGCCGGCGATACGCAGCACGGCCGCGCCAAGCGATTCGCCGATGGCGAAGCCGATGAAGCATGGCCCCGCGTAATCGCCCGGAATAAACAGCAAAATAAACAGCATCATGAGCAGTTCGACGCTGATGAGCATCATGCCGATGCTCATGCCTGCTTCGAGCGGCGTGTGGTAGATGGGATAAGGTTTGCCACGAAGAGCGGCGAAAGCTGTGCGCGAGTTTGCGAAGGTATTTACGCGAATGCCGAACCAGGCTACGCCGTAGCTCCCCGCCATGCCGACGATGCTGAAAATGAGAATGATCGGCAGAGTAACCGCCGTCGGATGCACGGGAGCGAGGACGCCGAAGTAAAGAACGATGACGACGGCGATGAAGAGCCACAGGAAGACGAGGAATTTGCCCTGCGTCAGAAGGTAGGTTTTGCAGGTTTCGTAAATGAGCTCGGAGATGTCGAGCATGGATTTGTGGACGGGCATGCCCTTCAGGCGGCTGTAGATCGCCAGTCCGAAAATAAGCCCAAACACGCAAAAGACGATGCCGAAGAGGAGCAGCTTGTGGCCATCGATCCCGAGAAAAGAGACCTGCGAAAGATCGGGCACTTTCAGGCCAGCTTCACCACCGGCTTCTTGAGCCAGGGTCGCGGCACCGCTGCAAAGCGTGAGAAAAGCGGCCGCGGCACTACCTTTGGCGAATCTACGTCCCAGGGACCAGGCACTTGCAAGCCAGGTGCGCATTAAAAATCCTCCATGAAGAAAAATCGGATTCAGGGTCAACCGCAGCCCTGCACACTCGTCTCCGGCACACCATTTCAACCGAACGCGTCTCAATTAGCGCCGGGGGATTGCCTTGCCGGATTTCTAAAGGCACCCACCTCAGACGGGATAGGAACTTCGCTTTTGTGCTCCCCGGCCGGACCGGAGATGCCAGTGCGCGTACCCAACCTCTCTGCCAGGCCAAAACGCAGCGAAGCAGCCCCTGTTGGGCCCGAGCACGGGCGTACACAAAACGTTGATTTATAACATTTAGCGGAGCGGCGGGTCAAACGGCGCGAGGGCTGCTCTGGGGCGGTTCAGGGGGCGTGATGTCGATAGCGGAGGCGGCCAAAAGAGGGGCAGATTGGGAGGTTTATAGGACGGTACCGCGACAAATATGCGGGCGAAAAACATTTGCAAAGCGATGGTAACATGCCTTCATTGCAAGTGCAGGAAATAGCCCGGGTTAGACGGGAGCCCATGAGAGCCGATTTTTCGCAGGTAGCAGCGAGCCGCGCGGCTGCCATTGATGCAGTTCGCCACAATGGAAAACGATTTGAAGCCCGAGCGGTCCGCCACGCGCCGTTCGCGCTGCTTAGCGTTTGCGAGCAAAACCACAACGATCAAGCCGCGGGACGCGCGTGAGAAATCATTTCTTTATTACTGGGACGGATGCCGGCGTCGGGAAGACGACGCTTGCGGCGCTGCTCTGCGCGGCGCTGGATGCGGTTTATTGGAAGCCGATCCAGACGGGAACGCTCGAAGGTTCGGATCGCGTAACGGTGATGCGGCTGGCGGGGATTGGGACGGACCGCACACTCGATGAAGTCTACAAATTTGTGCCGCCCGTTTCGCCGGATTTGGCAGCGCGCTGGGCGGGCGTGGAAATCGATCTGGGACGCATAAATTTGCCGACCAGCTTGCTGAATGATTGGCTGATCGTTGAAGGGTTGGGCGGTGTTCTGGTTCCCATCAACCAGAAGCAGTTCATGCTGGATATGATGGTCAAATTCAAACTGCCGGTGATTCTTGCGGCGCGCAGCGGCGCTGGGACGATCAATCACACGTTGCTGACACTGGCGGCTTTGCACGCGGCCGAATTGCCGGTACATGGAGTGGTGTTGATCGGCGACCAGAACCGCGAGAACCGCGAGACTATCGAAAAATTCGGACATGTGCGGGTGATCGGCGAAATACCGCGCCTTCCGAATCTTCACCGCACCGCGTTGATGCAGATCTTCATGAACCACTTCGACCGCGCCGCGTTTTCGCAATAATTGCGTGCCGTGGCCCTGCGGTTGCTCCAGAACAAGGAAAGTGTCTGCTAGACTGGCTGTCCGATTTGCGGACGGATGGATTTTCTTGCGCGTGTGGCGGGATTAGATTGCAGTTTTTGGGAAGTGAAAATGGATAATGGGAGTTGCGGTTGGCTGTCGAATCTGGGCGGATGGAAGCAAAAGGTGGTGGCTTTTGCGATAGGGCTGGGTGCTCCCGGTCTTTTTCTGATTTCTTTTCTAGATTCGTCGGTGCTTTCGTTTCCGATCATCAATGACTTGCTTTTGATTCAGCTTTCGATGAACAAGCCGGAGCGGATGCCACTTTATGCGTTGATGGCGGCAATCGGTTCGGTGCTGGGGTGCGTGCTGCTCTATTTTTTGGCGCGACTGGGCGGAGAAGCTTATTTTCATCGCAAGGCCGGAGCGCGGGCTTTCGCGATTCGTCATTGGGTGGAGCGCAACGGATTTAGGGGAATGTTGATTGCGGCGCTGCTTCCGCCGCCGACGCCGTTCAAGATATTTGTATTTGCGGCGGGCGCGTTCGAAGCACCGTTAGTGGGGTTCACCAGTGCTATCACGATTGCGCGGCTATTTCGGTATTTCGGCGTCGGATACTTGGCGGTCCGTTACGGCTGCAATGCGTTGCCTTACCTTAAGGAGCATTGGTTGTTGGCGACGGGACTGACGATTGCGTTGATTGCTGTGAGTTATTTGCTATCGCGGCTGGTATTGCGGCACAAGCCGCATCATGATTTGCAAAAGTAGCGCGAGAAAAAATCAACGGCGCAGATCGCGCGCCCAAACCAATTCCTGTGATGTGACTTTGTTGTTTTGATCGAGTTCGATGACAGCGGCAATCTCGTGTTGCGTGTCGCTGGCCGCGACATAGCGCAGATCACGCAAAACGACAACGTAGCCCGCCTCGGTTTTTTCCAAGCTGGCCTTGGGAATCTGCGCCATCGCGAGAAATCGCCTGGCTACGGCTGTGTTTCTAGCGGCGTCAAGAGCGGGAGAAGGATCGGGTTTGAATAGCCGTACACTGGAGTCGGCGTCGAACGTGTCAGGGGCGAAGGCGCTGACTTCGATTTCGTTCAGCGCGCTTTCTGTTTCCACCACTCCATTCCAGGTGAGGATCGAAAGAGACTCCGGGAAAGCGCTCGCACGACGTGGAGTTTCTGCGTGAAACGTGCGCGATTCCATTGTAGCCAGCACATTCGAGTGCAGAATGGCGCGCGCGCCTATATAAACAAAGACCAGAGCCAGGCCGATGAGGGCGCCGGTTTGTCCACGCGGCTTTTTCGACTTGGCGCCAATTTCGGAGCTGACGAGGCGCAGCAATTCAGGCATCGCGATGCACGCGATAAGTATTGTGAGAATCCACGGATCGATGCTGGGGAGCCAATCTGCCGCGAATCGTCTGGAACTGAAGGGCCAAAGGAGCATCACGCCGCCTGACTGGCAGGCATCCATGCCGAGGTGGAGCACTCCAGCACAAAGCGACGCTCCGAATGTGCCGGCCCAAAGAGTGCTAGGCAATCGCGGAGAGGCAACGATAGCTTGCCCTGCGCGCAAGTAAAGCCGGACGATCGGAATCGAAGGAATTGCCGCCAAGAAGAAAAATATGGCGACGATCGAATGAGAATACGTGCCGTGCCAGGCAAGAAAGGTTGAAGGGCTCCAGTATTGGCTAAACCAATCGACATCTGCGACGCAGCCCACAATCACGGCGCTGATAACAGCCGCTTTACCTGCGCGGGGAAAAAAACCTCGCGATACGGCAAGCGATGCCAGTCCATGAGTGACGATGTCCACGGTTACGTCTTCGCGGCTTCTTTCGACTGCGTGGAATGGCCGTTGCGCGGAACGAGTAGTTTCAGAGCGCGCGGGATAATTTTGAATTCGACAGGAAGGCGCGCGAGCGCCTCGCCGTCCACCTGCGCGTAAATTGGGTCTGCACCAAGCGGCTCGCAGACGATTTTGTCGGCTTTCCAGAAGTGGACGCCTTCCGTGCCGCGGAGTTTTCCGAGCCACAGCGACGGCAGGTAGCTCAGATAACGCAAGCCGCTCTGTGAGGTGAGAGCCAGCAGCTCGAACTGATCCTCGTACAAATCCGCCTCAGTGGTGATTTTGAATGGCCCGCCGTAATGTTTGGTGCGGCCCACCACAACGAGCGACGCGTCAACTTCCTTGCCTGCCGCGGTGACGCGAAAATGTTTGAATTTGTAGCGGAAGGCCTCGTAAGCGCCCTGCCACCAGTAGGCCAGTATGCCTACGCGCGCTTTGAGATCGAGATCGATGGAATAGACGATCATGCCGTCGGGCCCGGCGCCGGCGACGCTGAGAAAATATTTCGTTTTGGCGGGTTCGTTGAGTGGCGTGGCGAGGCCCAGGGGAATTTCGCGTACTACGCCATGAACGAGCATTTCTGCCGCGCTGGGAATGTCCCAGGGCAGCTTTAGTTCCTTGGCAAGCACGTTAGCGGTCCCGCCGGGCAGAAGGGCGAGTGGGACGCGGTGGCCATTTTTTTGCCCTGCGAGGCCGTTCACGACTTCGTTCAGCGTGCCATCGCCTCCGCAGGCGATGACCAGATGGCGGCCTTCGTCATTCGCGCGTTGCGCGATTTCGGTGGCGTCGCCAGCTTTGGTGGTTTCGGCGAGATCGGTGTGGATGCCACCTGCAGCGAAAATGCGGCGGGCTTCATCGAGCAAGGCTCGGCGGCCATTTCCGCCGTTGCCGGCGTTTGGATTGTGAATCAGCAGCGCGTTTTGGATTTCTGCGGTCATTCTGATTCGGGTCGCTGGTGCGAGTCGTTTCTTACCATGTTCATTCTATATAATGTCAGGCGAATTTGAGCTATTCCTTCTACAGAGGGTTTCATGGCCAAACCTGCGCCTGCCTCGGTGAAAAAAGAGATCGAAAAGCTTCGCGAGAAGCTTCGGCACCACGAGTATCAGTATTACGTGCTTGATGAGCCGGAAATATCGGATGCGGCTTACGACGGCTTGATGGAGAAGCTGAAGGCGCTGGAGGCGGCGCATCCGGGGCTGATCACGCCGGACTCGCCGACGGTGCGCGTGGGCGGCACACCGCGCGAAGGCTTTCAAAAGGTGCAGCACGCGCGAGCGATGCTAAGCCTGGACAACGCGTTTTCGTACGACGCGCTGCGGGAGTTCGACCGGCGGGTGCGCGAGGGTAGCGGCAAGGAAAAAATCGAGTACATCGCAGAGCATAAGTTCGATGGGCTGAGCATTTCCTTGCAATATGAAGATGGTGTGCTGGTGCGCGGCGTGACGCGCGGCGATGGAACGACTGGCGAGGACGTCACACCCAACGTGAAAACGATCCGCTCCATTCCGTTGCAAGTGGATACGGCAGTTTTGAAAAAGGCTAAATTGCCCTCGGATTTTGAAGTGCGCGGCGAAGTGTTGATGACGCGCAAGGCATTTGAAGAGCTGAACCGGCAGCAGGAGTTGTCGGGCGGAAAGATTTTTGTGAATGCGCGGAATTCCGCCGCAGGGGCGGTGCGCGTGCTCGATCCCTCGATTACAGCCGCGCGGCGGCTGGACTTTTTCGCTTACTACCTTTTCGTTGACGGCAAAGTTCCTTTTCCGAAGCATTCCGATAGCCTCGGTGCACTGAAGCAATTGCGTTTCCGCGCTTCGGACGATTGGAAATTGTGCAATGGGATCGATGCGGTGATCGGGTATTGCGACGACTGGGATGCGAAGCGCGAAAAACTGCCTTACGAGATTGATGGGGTGGTGATTAAGGTGAATTCGACGGGAATTCAGAATGAATTGGGGTTTACGTCGAAGGCTCCGCGTTGGGCGATTGCTTACAAATATCCCGCGCGGCAGGAGACTACCGTCGTCAACGACATCATCGTGCAGGTTGGCCGTACGGGCGCGCTGACGCCGGTCGCGATGCTCGAGCCGGTGCAAGTGGGAGGGGTCACTGTCAGCCGTTCCACCCTCCACAATATGGATGAGGTGGAACGGCTCGGCGTGCAGATTGGCGATACCGTGCTGATCGAACGCGCGGGGGAAGTGATTCCGCACGTCCTGAAAGTGGTGAAGCCCGGGAAGAACCGCAAGCCTTTTCGCATGCCGAAGCATTGTCCGGAATGCAACAGCGCGATTCATCATGTGGAAGGGGAAGTGGCTTACCGGTGCGTGAACGCCGCGTGTCCGGCGAAACGGAAGGAGTCTTTGCTGCACTACGCGAGCCGTCATGCAATGAACATCGATGGTCTCGGGGACAAGATCGTCGATCAACTGGTAGACAAAGGGCTGGTGAAGGATGTCGCCGATCTGTATGCGTTGAAAGAGGACGATGTCGCGGCGCTGGAGCGGATGGCGGAAAAATCCGCGCAGAATCTGCTCGGGGAAATTGAGGGGAGCAAGAAAAACAGTTTGGCGCGTCTGATTTATGCGTTGGGGATATTTTCCGTGGGCGAGAGAACGGGGCAGTTGCTTGCGGAGCGTTTTTCGTCGCTGGAGGAACTGGCCGCCGCGAAGGAAGAGCAGCTTGAGGCTGTCCATGAAGTCGGGCCGAAGGTTGCGGCATCAATTGTCGAGTTCTTTTCCGAGCCGGCGAATCGACAGCTCATCAAAAGGCTGCACAAGGCTGGCGTGCATCCCACCGCCGAAAAACGAGAAGTCAAAAGCCAGAAGTTTGCAGGCAAATCGTTCGTATTCACAGGCGGCCTGGCGAATCGTTCGCGCGAGGAAGCGGGCGAGCTCGTCCAGCAGCATGGCGGCAAAGTGTCGAGTTCGGTCAGCAAGAAGACAGATTATGTGGTGGTCGGCACCGATCCCGGTTCCAAGTACGACAAAGCCAAGGAACTTGGCGTCACAATCCTCACCGAAGCTGAGTTTGAAAAGCTTCTACAAGCAAAGTAACCAATTGTTCCCCGACGGGAATTCTCGAAAAACATTAGCGAAGGTTTTGGCTATAAGGCATAATCCGCGCAACTGCGAGGTGTGGGTGAAACGTCTCGCCAAATTCATTCGGTCCGTCATCCCGGCCGATCCCACTCAGCTTCTTCTTCTCGCTGGCGCTGTTTGTCTCACTTTTTCTCCGCACCTCAAGTTCTGGCCTCCGGCGTTCGTCACACAGCCTGACCATCGGACTCAGCTTCTGATTGAGCAAACTGGTTCTCTCAGGATTTTCTCCGCTTTGTTCGTTATGTTTTCTGGAATGGCAGCGTATTTCGTTTGCTTCTGGCCAGGAAGTCATCCCATCCGCCGCATCTTGCTGTCGGTGTTCACGCCAGCGATTGTTGGGTCAGGATTCATCGTCGCTCAAACTCTCTGGCTCTCTCAGCAAACGACTTCTGTTCTTCAATCCACGCGCCACGTCACGCAGGGCGTTAAGCCGTCTGAATGGACTCGATGGACCTCGCTCCCAGGTTTTTTCTTCTGTTTCGCTGGCCTTTTACTTATAGCGATTTACGTGTCGCGGGTTGCATTTGGTATTGTTCGTCTGCCGCTATCATTGCCTGCAAGTTCGTCAAACGAAACCACAGATTCAGCCGCCTGGCGTCAGCAGCAATGGGTGATTTGGATTCTCATCGGGCCTCTGCTTGTGGTAACCGTCCTCATGGGTTTTTTGACTCTCGGCTTCCCGGTGCTCTTTTTGTCCCGAATGCCTGCCTATGCCCAGACAGTGTGGTTTAACAGGCTGTCGCCCGTCGCGGAAGCCATTGCGATGTTGGGTATTCTGCTTTGGATCATGGGCAAGGAAAATCGGCGGCTTATCTGGAGCATGGTTCGGCTCCCGGAGCCGCGGCACGCGGCGCTCGGCTTATCCTTTCCTATTGGCATCGCCGTGCTCATTTCCACCTCGCAGTATCTTCTTGCTCGAGCCCAGTGGGCAGCCCATGACTTTGGGAGAGAAGCGCCCCTGGCCTTTAGCTCTTTCTTCAAACTTCCTGATCCTTGGCTATATCTGCTGATTTTTTATGCACTGTTTGAGGAGATGATTTTTCGCGGCCTTCTGCAACGCCGTTTCATTCAACGATATGGCGTCTACCGCGGGATTTTTCTGGTAGGAATTGTTTGGGCGGCGTTTCATTTCCACTCGGATGTTTCCTTTTCGCGGGCGACCACAACGGATGCCTTGATGATCTTGGGCTCCCGCTTGGCCGTGTGCATGGTGCTTAGTTATGTTTTCGGATGGCTGACACTGCGCTTCTCCTCGATCATCCCGGCGGCCTTTTCGCATGCCTTTTACAATGTTCTCGTTTTCACCGACTTTGGTCCGTCGTTTCCTGGAAAAAGCGCAGTCCGGATCGGGCTTTGGGCTATCTTGGCGTGGGTGCTTTTCCGCTACTGGCCTGTCCGGGTGGAGGAGAACTCTGCTGAGGAAAGCGCTCTCGCGGCTCCGAGTCCAGAGCCCGCTCTGTGACGAACGAAATCGCGATGCCTTGCAATGTCAATCACTATGGGCTCTAAGGGTGTACTGCGTGCTCGCGGGTATCTGTGTGGAATAGAGTTTGAAAAGTTGCTTGGACAAAAACAAGCCACGGCCAGCCTTTTAAGGTTTTCCCGGAACGAAGAAATACAATGGATGCCAGTTAGCGCGGTTGGGAGCCGGGAAAACGGCTTGCAAGATCGCTGAACAGATACTCGTGTTCGCTTTGCACGCCCCAGCTTTCAAAGCGGGCCCAATACCAGGCCGGTTGCAAATTGGAGCGAATCGTCGTCACTCGGCTGAGCGTGGTGCCGGTGGCGTCGCCTTTCAAATCGTATTCTGCTCCATCAAATTCCAGCCAATGTCGTCCGGGCATATTTGTACGGTCAATCGCCAGGCGCATCCTTTGCGGCGGATTCCATTCGAGGACGGACTCTTCGATGGAGCCTTGATCGAAATAGCAGATTCGTTTGCTGCCGACGGAGGTGCCTTGCAGCACGCACTTCTGCGGGATGGGCAACCCGAGGTGCATCAAGAGTGGCTTTCTGCCGGCAAGTTTGTCCAACGACTGAATATTCGCCCAAACCTCTTCGGGTGTCGCGGCAAGATGCATCGTCGTTGTGACGCTCTGCGTTCGCGCTTGCGGGAATGTCTTGACTTCCAGCCGATGGCCGCCAAAAAGCAAGACGGGCGCAATTAGGAGAATAAGGCAATTCGTTTTGACACTCTCGAAAGGCCGAATCATCTTGCGCAGCAATGTGCCGATCGCGACACCGACGGCAAGCGGAACAAAAATCAGCGGAAACGCGAGGACCGCGCAAAGAATTCCTTCGGCTTTCATGGCAATCAGAGAGGCGAGGCAAATCATGAGTGAAATCGTGACAGACAACAACGCCACACTGGAAAATCCGCGCGGCGTAACCATGGCAATCGTCGCGCCAACCAGAAGCGGCAGCATGATAAAGATAACTTGGCCCATGCGCGGGCCCATCGACAGCCTCAATAGGAAGAAACCCGCGAGTCCATAGACGGTTCCCGCAAAGACGCCCACGATTGCGCCGAGCCATGCGGGAAAGCCTTTTTGCAGGTCAAATGGATATTGGTCGGGCAACGACTTCCTCCCTGTGCATTTGGTGGAACTAGGCTTTTCTCGACGGTAGCTGGCTACCCTGGGCTGGGCAAGTCTTTTGTTTCTTTGAATTTACTGAAACGGAACAAATTTTTGTTTTCCCCGGAGAATTCGACTTGTTCGCAGATTTCATCCGACGGTTGAATGCGTCTTGGGTGATCCATATGCGTTTGGCAACTTCTAGATTGTCCGCGTCATACCGCGATACAATAATGGTGGCGGGTGAGCCGGGTGATCGCTGGCTTGGTCATCGCAAGATGACTGGGCGGGAGGAAAGTCCGGACACCGTCGTCGTAGGCTCGCGAGAGCCGGTGACGAAATAGGGCAACGCGCCTGGTAACGCCAGGGGGCGAAGTTGCGGATGCCGGGCTCAAGCCCGGCGCTACAACGGCGCTACGGAAAGTGCCACAGAAAATATACCGCCGGCTGAGAGAAGCACGGTGGCATCGCGCAGGAAAACCTGCGAGACGTCTTCGAAACGCTCGCTCAGTTTGGCAAGGGTGAAAAGGTGGGGTAAGAGCCCACCGCTCCGGTGGCAACATCGGAGGCACGGAAAACCCCGCGTGGTGCAAGGCCAAATAGGAGGGGAGAGCCGGCCCGGCTCGCCGAGAATGTTCGCGCAAGTGAGCGTTTTCCCTTGGTGATGGAGCAATCCATCGTTGAGAGCAACCCTCGGGTAGGCTGCTGGAGTCACGGCGCGAGTCGTGACCTAGAGGAATGATCGCCGCAATATGTCGCCCTTCACGGGACGGCGCATTGCACAGAATCCGGCTTACAGGCTCATCCGCCAATTTTTCTAAGAGTTACAGAAAACTGATTGGTCCACGCACCGTGATTGTGCGCGGATAATGGGTGGCTCGGAATCCGCTAGAGCCACGACCCACCGCAACTGCTTCATCCAAATTGGACCCGGCGCGAGCTCGTGGCTGTTGACATGATTTCACGCGCCGCCGGAGAAGGATCGTCACAGCATTCGTCAATTCCGCTTGATGATGAAGACCGTCTTGTCGTCGATACGATCTTGTTCGCCAATCTGTCGCAGGCGATCATCTCGTTTGAGGGCGTATTCGAGCAATGCGTTGCACATGTCTTTTGGCGTCTGCCGGTTGTGATCGCGCATGACACTTTCCAGTTGCCGTCGTTCTTCCTTGTCGCTGCCGTCATAAACTCCATCGCTGTAAAGAAAGAAAATGTCACCCGGACTCAATAGAGTTAGCTCCGCCACATCGGAGGAATTCGCGCTCCCCTGCCGGGGTTCCAGGGAGAAGTATTTGTTGCGATCCGGATGATCTTCAGGGATCTGCACGCCGAGCGGCAGGAATTGCACCATCCGGTTTCTATCACTATCCATGAATTTGCGGTATTCGGCGGAGAAAACCAGCGGTGGCGGATGCCCAAAATTAACGAATCGAAAATTTCCATAAGGGCGTACTTCGCCGTAGAGCATGGTGGCAATTTCCTGCGTGTCCTCGTTCTTGCTCCTGCCGAGCGCATTTCGCGCCGTAACGGACTGTGCCAATCGAAGGTGCCTTCGTCCTGACCACGCGCGGCGGCGATTTCGAGCTCACCCTCGGACAGGATGTTTCGATCGGCTATCTCAGCCACACCGATTCCGCCGTCAGACTGTATCTCCAGGAGACATTTGTTTTCCGCGTGCTTACGAGCGAAGCCTCCGTTGCCCTGTCGTCTTCACAGAAATCTTCGTAAGTTAAATTTCGCGCAGACTGACTGCATTGATGAAACTGCGTCAGGTGAACGCGCCATGGTTCCAGCTTCGCCGGGCTTCGGCGGATCGCGAAAAATAGCGGGCGGGACATATAAACCGGCAAATCAGGTCGATGCGGCAAAATATTGGACCCAATGCAAAAGCTTGGAACATCCTGGTGTCCCCGACAAACATCAAAGGAATGAGTTCGCCTCACTTCGAATTCCGCTATGGCAAACACTTACAGCCCCCCAAGCATCGACGAATATTTACGTAAGCGCTTGATGCCCGTGGAAGGTGCGATTCCTCATGTGCAAGGAATCGAGATGTACGGCAATTCCATTCCCGCCGGGACGGTTGGCGGCGACCTTTTTGAATACATAAATTTTGATCAACGCTACGACATCGATGCGCGCATCCAGCGAGCACTGAAGCGATCGAAAGAGTACCTCGAGCCGCTCCCGCCGGGGGCCGCACCGCGCAATTCAGTGGACGACCATGTCCAATGGTTGAAATCACGACCAGGCTATAATCCTGAGATGGAAAGTGAATATAGAGCCGCACGAAGTTCGGAGCAGGTGCGGGTCGCGGA
>Ga0206859_1061_pt1 | contig 12311 bp, 12 predicted proteins | sample Alteio_BWOrgCont_47_FD_152882 | JGI IMG/M metagenome (GOLD analysis project Ga0206859, IMG submission 152882) | Enriched cells from forest soil in Barre Woods Harvard Forest LTER site, Petersham, Massachusetts, United States -... | ecosystem: Environmental > Terrestrial > Soil > Temperate forest >... | reverse complement strand
TTTACTCCATTCCGCCCCGGCCGCGATGGCACAGAGTGTGTTGCGGCCATAATGCGTGCCACGCCAGTAATCCAATAGGATGGGCGGCGGATTGGCATTGTCGCCAAAATGGCAGTCCAATTCCTGCTTGGACGCGCCGCCGCTCAGGTATTCCGTGGTCGGGTTGATGAACCAGATGCCAAGGTGGTTCTGCGTGCTCGACCAGCCGTAGGCCGGCGTCTTGTATTGCACGCCGGAGTAGCTGTATTTGTGTTCAACGGAATTTTGATAAACGCCCTTGTCCATGATGCGCTGTTCCTTCGCGTGGACCACCACGCCGGTGCCCCAATCCGTCGGCGCACATTCTAACATATTCCGATCCTGGTCCACCGAGATCCAGTCAAACTCCCGGTTGACCGAAAGAATGAAGCGGCTCTCGCCAATCGTTACCGGCCCATAGGCCGCAGGATGGGAAAAAATCGCGTAGGTGTATATGCCGCTTTCGCCCCGGCCCAGACAGCAGCGGATTTCGAGGTCGATATTGGGCGTACCATTCGCTGAACCGGGTGATCCAACCGTCAGCGCCACCTTGCCGCCAGTGACGCCCTTGACCGAAACTTCACCGCGTTCGCCACCATTTTTCGTCGGATCAATCGTAACGGCATCCGTCAAACCACCCACGGTGGCCGCAGCTGAAGGGTCCTCCTCCCAATTGCCCGAACCACGCAAACCGGAGTTGGGACCCAATCCACCACGCGCGCCAGCGGCAGCCGTGTCCGTTCCCGTCGCCTTGGGCAGGTAAATCAAAGAAGACATCTGGCCGGAACTCTTCCGGACGGTGGCGCGGACAATACCGTTGTCGAGCGTCCAAGTGTCGCCGTTGTCAGTGATAGTCACCGGCGGAGAAGCCTTGGACTTGCTTATCACCGGGGCGGCATCAGCGGCAGGGAGTTGGGTGAAGCCAAGCGTTGCGAGCATGGCAATGGCCAGTGAAGGGCGATTGAACAGACGGCGAAGGCCGGAGATTAGACGGGAGTTCATGGGAAAACCTTTCCGAGCGGGGGATAAAATTTGGTCAGTGGAACCAAATGGCGGGGTGGATTAACCCCAATAGCAAAAGTCATTCTACCCCGTAGGGCAAGCGCACAAACCGCCCATTCAGCATCGTTTTGACTTTATATCCAGTCTGAGTGTTAATGTTTCAATTAACCATGACCAGCATCGCCATCGCCTCCGACCACGCGGGCTTTGATTTGAAACAAATCCTCATTGCCCATTTACTGGCGAAAGGTCATCGCGTGCACGATTTCGGCACCGACAGCACGGCGCCGGTGGACTATCCCGATTTCATCCGCCCGGCTGCCGAGAGCGTGGCGAAGGGCGATTGCGACCTCGGTATTGTGCTGGGCGGCAGTGGCAACGGCGAAGCCATTGTAGCGAACAAAGTCCACGGCATCCGCTGCGGCTACTGCTGGAGCGAAGAAAGCGCCCGGCTCACCAAACTGCACAACAACGCGAACGTCATCGCCATCGGTGCGCGGCTGGTGAACGAAAGTCTCGCGATCAAAATCGTGGACACCTGGCTGGCGACGGCATTCGAAGGTGGCCGCCACATTCGCCGGATTGAGAAAATCGAGGGCGGAAAGTAGGCCGGATTTTTACGCCACCGATTTTTCAAAATCTGCCACAACAAACTTTTTCCCTTTCGCGACAACCTTGTGTCCTTCCGCGGTAAGGAGTTTTTTCAGCCCCGCAACTCCGCCGGGATATTTTTGGTTCAATTCGCCACCGGCTTTGAGCGTGCGCCAGTAGGGCGTAATGTTTTTCTCGCCGTCGGCCCGAGCCTCTTCGGCGGCGTGCGCCGCAACCCACGCGAAAATGCCCGTGCACATCGGGCAGGCGACATTGACTTTGTGTTTCTTTACCAGTGTCGCACGAATTTCATCAATCGTCGTCAATTTGCCCTTGGGGACTTGGCGCATAATCTCGTCCACTTCTTTTGGCGCGGGAACGACCATTGTGCCTTTACCCCAGCGCGTGCTCATCCGCCCGGTAATCGGGCCGGTTTTTGGCAGTCCCTTGCTGTCGGCTAGCTTCTCCCGCCAGGATTTTCGCTGATACATGGCTGGAGGGATTTTACCACGGATTTTCCAGATGGGGAGAAATTTTTTAACCCTTTTCTGGTCATCCTCGAGCAAACAATTTCTCCTCCAACCACCGCGCCGCCGCATCGGGCGCGGCTGCCGGTTCTCCAAGAAGCGCGCGCAATTTAGCCGCGTCCTTGGCTGCTTGCTGATGCGCATCCGCGGCTTCACATTCCAGCAACCGCTGCGACAGCGCCGTGGGCTTCGCATCGCCTTGAATAAACTCCGGCCACGCTGACCGACCCAACAGCAGATTCGCGATACCGAGGTAAGGCACATTAACCACCAGGCGCCCAACGAAATAAGTAATCGGATTCGCCCGATAAACAATTGCGCCGGGAATTCCCGCCAATGCGCACGAGAGCGACATCGTCCCCGAACTCGTGAGCACCAGTCGGCCCGCCGCGCCCTGCTCAATCGGGCGCAGGGAAACGTAAGGCGCAATCTCCGGATACTTCGCCAATTGGCGCTCCAGTTCTGCGCGTACACCCGGCCCCGAGACGAGCGTCACTGCCTTGGCATTGGGTCGCGCGCGACGATAAATGGCAAAGCCCGCAAGCATGACGGGAAAAATCCGCGACACTGGCGCAGTGCGGCTGCCCGGCAGCAATAGCACGGGGCCATTCGCGTCGTAACTCACCGGATTTTTATGTCCTGTCGCGGCAAAGGGATGTCCCACAAAATTTGCGGGCAGATTCGTGTCGGCAAAATAGGCCGGCTCGAACGGGAAAATCACCGCGAGCGCGTCGAGGTGCTTCGCCATGCTGAAGCGGCGGTTTGCTTTCCACGCCCAAATCTGCGGCGAGATATAATACAGCACCGCCAGTTTCCCGCCCGCGCGTTTGCTCCACCCGTTTTGAAAAAGTTTTTTCGCTAACCGCAAATTGAATCCGGGGTAATCGACCAGCAGCACCGCCCTCGGTTGATATTTCTCAATCCACGCGAGCGTCTGTGCCATCAATTCTTTAAAAAATCCGTAGTTCTTCAGCACCTCGACGAGCCCGACGACCGCATGCTGGCTCAAATCGTAGAGCAAATGCGCGCCGGCTGCTTTCAGCGCTGGGCCACCGAGCGCCGCGACACGCACACCAGGCCGTTTGGCCCGCAAACCTTGCACCAATCGCGCGGCATGATCATCGCCCGAGGCTTCTCCGGCGATGACGAACACGTCCGGCGGCGATTCGCCAGCCGGCCAGGGTTGCAGAGTAGGTGGGGGAATATTCGCCACAAAAAAATTTAGAGTCCGCCGGCCTTGATTTTTTCCGTGATGGCCAGTGCGATTTCCAGCGCCTGTTTGCCGAAGGCCAGGTCCATTTTGGGCGTCTGCCCACGCCGCACGCTGTCCACCAGCGCCGCCAGTTCCGCCTTGAGCGGCTCGACTTTCGTCAGGGCGATTTCCTCGCGCTTGAGGCCCAGCATGGTCATGTGGATGTAGTGGCCCTTGCCCTGGTCGAAGTCCACCGACATATATCCGGCACGTTGAAATAGCCGCCATTCCCGTGCGCGCTTTTTGCTCAGGCGCGAGACATTGAGGTCCGCGACGCAGCCGTCCGCAAACACCAGCCGCGCGTTGGCGATGTCCATGTGTTTGGTCAGCACCGACGAACCCGCCGCGTCGAAACGCACGAGCGGCGCATTCACCAGCTTGAGCACGAGACCGATGTCGTGGATCATCAAATCGAGCACCACGTCCACTTCCTTCACGCGCGGGTTGACGTGGCCTTCCGTTGGCTCCTCGGCCTCGGTGGGGTCGGGGATGAGTGGCGCGAGTCGCTCCGTGCGGATAAAGCGGGGCTGGCTGACATTCTTCTCCAGAAATTCCATTACTGGGTTGTAGTGCTCGATATGGCCGACTTGCACCAGGCGGTTCGCCTTTTGCGCGGCGGCAACGATTTTCTCCGCCTCTTCCATCGAAGTGCACAGGGGCTTTTCAATCAGCAGGTGGCAGCCCAGCGCCAGCAGTTGCACCGACACGGCGCAGTGTAGGTTAGTTGGCACCACAACGCTCACGACCTCGCAGGCCTTTCCGAGTTCTTCGATGGACTTGAAGACGGCGCATTTGCACTTGGTGGCGATTTCCGCGGCGCGGGCCGGGTCGGTATCGTAAACGCCGGCGAGAACGACGCCGGGGAGTTCGGTGTAAATGCGGGCGTGGTGCTGGCCAAGGTAGCCAACGCCGGCCACGCCGGCGCGGAGGGGGGCGATTTCGGGCATGGGTTATTTATCCACGAACGGACGTGAATTGGCACGATTTTTTTCAAATTTTATTTGTGTCCATTCGTGTCCATTCGTGGATAAACTCCGTTTCCATGACCCCCTTCAAAATCAGCGTGCTGGTGTTTCTGCGCGATGGCGCGGGGCGGCACTTGCTCATCAAGCGGCGCAAGACGCCCAATCTCGGCTGCTGGAGCCCCATCGGCGGCAAGCTGGAAATGCCTCTTGGCGAATCACCCTTCGAGTGCGCCATCCGCGAAACGGGCGAGGAAGTCGGCCTGACCGTGACGGAAAAAGACCTGCATCTCTTCGGCTACATCTCTGAAAAAAATTACGAAGGCGGCGGCCACTGGCTGATGTTCCTGTTCGATTGCAAAAAATCACTGCCCGGCTTGCCCCCAACGGGCGATGAGGGAGAGTTCGGCTTTTTCACTCGCGCGGAAATCGAAAAACTCGCGGTGCCGCCAAGCGACCGCGTGCTCGTCTGGCCCTGGTATGATAAACAGCGCGGCGGCTTTGTCGCCCTCCGCGCAGACTGCGCGCCCAATGAGCCGCTTAAAGTCGTCGTCGAACAAATCATCGAAGGACGCTAACCCTTCATCTTTTCCGGTACATTACTGGTGAGATACTGAAAGCCCCGTTCCTTCCAGCGCACCGCGTCTTTCGGGTCGTCCACCGTCCAGACCGATAAAATCCCACCTACTTCCAGCAGGGCGTCATATTCTTCCTTCGCCAGCGCCCAGGTGCGGTTTTGGCCGATGCCGTCGAGATATTTGGCCTTCACGGCCGACTGAATTTGGCCAAGCAGGTGAGTGCTTGGTTTGCTTTTCAGCAGCAACAGCACGCGCCATGACGGCCGCACCTTTTTGAATTTGCGCACCAGCGTCCCGTCAAAACTCATCAACACGACGCGCTCGGCGGGAAAGCCCGCGGGTGTCTGCGGCGTGAGCAGGCGATCCAGTTTGGCGAGAATTTCATCGTATTCGCGCGATTTCAGTTCGATGAAAATTTCCTGGGTCGGCCCCAATACGTCGAGAACTTCCTTCAATGCCGGCACGCGTTCGCGGGAGTATTTCGGGTCTTTCCATGAGCCGACGTCGAGCGACTGCAATTCGGAGAGCCGGCGGCGCTTGGCGGTGAAGACGGCTTGGTTCGGGGCGACGCGGCGGGTGTCGGTATCGTGGATGACGGCGAGCTGGCTGTCGCGCGTCAGGCGCACGTCAATTTCGACGCCGTCGGCCCCGAGTTCGGCGGCGAGGCGCACGGCGGCGAGGGTGTTTTCCGGCGCGCGGGCGGAGGCGCCGCGATGAGCAATAATTTTCAAGGGACGAATTCTTACTTTAATTTCTTCCGAATAGCCATCGGCAAAGGCGCGGGCTGGATTTTTCCTTTGAGCCGCGCGACGTGGACGGTCGTGATTTCCCCGGTGGCGGCGAGGTGCGGGCCGCCCCGGCCATTGAGCCGCCAGATTTCAAAACGGTATTTGATGCTGCTTGTGCCAATTTTGACCACCCACAGGCGTGTCTCCACCTTGTCGCCATAACGCAACGGCGCGAGAAACTCGGCGCTCACAGCAGCGCGCGGCCAGCCGGAGTTTCGCACCGAGTCGACAGCGAGCACGGCCACATCACGCTCGTGTAGAAACGCCAGCTCCGTCGCCTCCATCCAGCGAAAGAGATTGGTGAAATGCACCAGCCCGGCGGCGTCGGTCTCATGGAACTCGACGGCGCGCTGCTGGCGGAAAATGGGAGCTTTGGAAGTTTTGACCACGGATGACACGGATGGAACGGATTTTTAAGATATCAACGCACCAGGCGCTTCCATTGCAACCGGGCGTGCTTAAAGTTCAACCACAATCCGACGCGCAGGCCAGTGATGGCCAGATAGCCAAGAATTTGGGCTTCGTGGGCTGATGCAAAGGATTCCGCAATTTTGGTTTCGACCAAAACTTCGTCATTTACAATCAAATCAGGGATTAAACGGCCAATTTCCTTTTCCCGATAAATAACCGGAAAATTTTCCTGCTGGGATACTTCCAGGCCAGCCGCCTCCAGTTCAACAACTAAGGCCCGTGCGTAAATTTTTTCATCCAGTCCCGGCCCGAGCGCATTTAGCACGGTCATGGCCGCCCCGATGATTTTTTCGGTGGTTTCTTGGTGAATCAATGAATGTCCAGTATTCATTGTGTTTTGATTTTGGTTTCCCATCCGTTTAATCCGTGTCATCCGTGGTTAAAAACCCGTTTTTTCATTCAACCGGCAATTCCTCGCGCTCGTCAATCAAGTCCACTTGATGATCCCAGAGGCTGGCGTAGCGGCCACCCGAGGTGCGGAGGGCGTCATGCGTACCTTGTTCGAGTATTTTGCCATGATGCAACACAACGATGTTATTGGCCTTGCGCACCGTGGAGAGCCGGTGGGCGATGACGAGCACTGTGCGCTCGCGCATCAAATTGTCCAACGCCCGCTGAATTTGCCGTTCAGTAATGGTGTCCACGCTCGCCGTCGCCTCGTCGAGGATAACGACCGGCGGATTCTTTAATAACACCCGCGCAATCGTGAGACGTTGTTTTTCGCCCTGGGAAAGCCGGATGCCTTTTTCACCGATGTTCGTATGCAACCCCTTGGGCAAAGCGCGCACAAAGTCCCACGCCGCTGCGCCATCGAGCGCCGCAATCATTTCCGCCTCACCGACATTCGGACGCACCAGCGCGAGGTTTTCCGCGACGGTGCCTTCAAACAAAAACGGATCCTGCGCGACAAAGCCGACTTTCGCGTGCAATTCTTTCAAATCCAGTTCGCGCACATCCACACCGCCGAGCAACACTTTGCCACTCGTCGCGTCGTAGGCGCGCATCACGAGATTCGCAATGGTGCTTTTGCCTGCGCCCGTGTGGCCGACGAGTGCCGTAACTTGCCCCGCCGGGATTTCGAGTGAAAAATTCTCCAATACCGCTGGACGTCCGGCATAGGCAAAACCAACATTGTCGAACTTTGCGCTCAACGGACCGGACGGCAGTGGTTTGGGATTCGCGGGTGTGGCGATTTCAATAGGGTGGTCGAGAATTTCAAACACGCGCTCGCCCGACGCCCGACCCTGGCTGATCCACTGGTTGATTTGGTGCAACTGGCCCACTGGCTCGTAGAGCATGCTCACATACATGACAAACGCGACCAGCTGGGGAAACGAAAACGAATCCGGATTGGCCGACATCATCCACCCACCGACGCCAATGATGGCGACCATACCGAGGTTGGTGACGAAATTGGTGCCCGGGCCGTAGATGGACCAGGCATACATGGCCTCGAGCATCGCCTCGCGCATGGCCAGCGCCTTTTTTCTGAAGCGGCGAGTTTCGTGCTCCTGCAGGCCAAATGTCTGGATGAGGCGGTTGCCCTGAATGTCCTCGACGAGCAGGCTGTTTAGGTCACTTGCAGTTTCGCGCACGTTTTTCCACCGCTTGTGCGAGCGTCGCGCATGTTCGATGCCCCAGGCGTAGAGAATCGGCAGAGGCAGCATGGCGCACACCGCCAGCAACTGGTTTTCGCGCCACAAGATGATGCCGATGCCCAGAATGGTGATCACGGCAATCAAGCCTTGCTCTGTGCCATCGAGCAGCACGCGCTCGACATTTGCCACATCGTCCACCACGCGCGAAGAGATTTCCCCAGACTTGCGTTGATCGTAGAACGACATTGGCAGTTCGAGCAGCCGCGTATGCACATCGCTGCGCAGGTCCATCAACACCTTTTGCTCCAGTGTGTTGTTGACGCGAATGCGCAGGCCGGTGAAGAAGTCGCGCAAAAAACACAGCAGCACAATCAGCGCGGTGCCGCCCCAGAGCTGGCCCGGCGTGGCCCGGGCGATGACCTCCTGCAAGATATGCTGGACGACTTTCGGAATGGTCACGAGGGCGAGCGTGCCGAGCACGGCCAGCAGCATCGTGAGCAGAAACAGCCCGCGATACCGCATCATGTATTTGGAAACCCGCCAGACAGTGCGCATAAAGCAAGAATGAAGGATACGGTCGGAGGGATGAAGCACGAAATTTCAAATTTATCATTCTTAAATCTTTTATGTCTGCGCAATGGGCCGAAGCATCGTCTGTCTTCCGCCCGGAACTCTGCGTCAGTCACGTTGTCTTATCTTACGCCAGCCCAGCCTGCGGGAATGGATTGAATGCCTGGAGGGCCATATCGCACAAATTTTTGACAAATTTTCCGCCAAACCAGTCAAAATTGCATCGCGCTTCAGCAGGAAATGAGCTAGTTTCTAAAGTTCGACATATCGGAGAAACCCTGCATCCTTTTAATTATATTTGGACGTCGCACCACTTTATGAAAGTAAAATCCCTCCCCCTCCTTTGCGCCGGCTTGGGCGCTGCCTTGGTTGCTCTTTGCGCGCCGTTTATTTTCGCAGCGCCCACTCCGGACGTCCCGGCAGTGGCCGCCGCGCATGCGCCGCTGGCCGACACGGCGGAAATGACCCGGGAAACCATCGCGACGGTTTTCTTCATGCAGCGGGAGCACTACCTCGACAAAAAGTATTCCCAGATGGATCAAAGCGATTTACTGCGCGCTTTTATGGCGAATCTCGATTCCCGTCACCTTTTCCTGCTTCAAAGCGACGTCTCCGGCTTTCAGAGCCTGTTTGGCCCGCAATTGGTTCATGATGTCGAAGAACTGGGTGACCTCGACCCGGCCTACACCATTTTCAAGAAATTCCAAGACAGCGTCCACCAGCGCGTAGCCTGGATCAATAAATACCTCGACAGTGATCTGGATTTGCAGGCGAACGACACCTACAAGCCTGATCGCACTGACGCCGCGTGGCCCGCCACTCAAGAGGAAGCTGACCTTCTCTGGCAAAAACAAATCCGTTTTGAAGTCATCAACGAAGTGCTGGCCGCCGAAACGCGCCAGATTGATGCGGCCAACAAAAAGACCGCCGACGCTGCCAAACCCGCCAGCACCACCCCCGCGGACAAACCCGCGACTCCCGCAGATAACAAGTCATCCACTCCGCCCAAAACTGAAGCTGCGCCCAAGACTTTCGCCCAGATGGTGACGGATGCCAAGGATGTCGTGCGCAAGCGCTACACGGCTTCCTTGAAGGGCCTGGACGACACCGACGCTATTGAAGTGCAGGATGTTTTCCTCAACACCCTTGCTGGCCAATACGATCCGCACAGCAACTTTTTTACCGAAAACGGCGTCGAGGAATTCGACATCACCATGCGCAATTCCCTCATCGGCATTGGCGCGGTGCTCGAGGCCAAGGATGGCTATTGCACCATTAGTGAGCTTGTGCCCGGTGGTCCGGCCAAGGCGTCCAATCAGCTCCATCCGGACGACAAAATCATCGCCGTCGGCCAATCTCCTGACGGCGACATGGTGGACGTCGTGAACGCCAAACTGAACAAGACGGTGAGCCTCATCCGTGGCGTCGAAGGCACTCCCGTCTATCTCAAGGTTGTTCCCGCTGGCCACACGGAGAGCGACGCCAAGGTCATCATGCTCACCCGCCAAAAAATCGAGCTCACGACCGCGCTGGCCAAAGCCCAGGTGATCGACGTGCCCGTCGGCGACCACACCGTCCCCATCGGCGTTATTGACCTGCCTGCCTTCTATGGCAAGGGCGGCGAGGCGGATAAATTCAGCACCACGGACAACGTCAAGGAACTCATCGGCAAACTCCAGGCCTTCGGCGTGCAGGGTATCGTGCTTGATTTGCGCAACAACGGTGGCGGCTTCCTCAACGAAGCCATCGACCTCACCGGTCTCTTTATTCCGCCCAGTCCCGTGTTGCAGGTGCGCACCGCCATCGGCTCGATCACCCAATTGAAGAATCAGGTTCCCACGCCCATCTGGAACGGCCCGCTCATGTTGCTCACCTCCAAACAAAGCGCCTCTGCCACGGAGATTTTTGCCGGCGCCTTGCAGGACTACCGTCGTGCCCTCATCGTTGGCGACCAAACTACTCACGGCAAGGGCACCGTCCAGCAGATGTTCTATTTCAATGTCTTTGACCCCACCGAAAAAGGCGCGGCCAAGGTTACGATCGAAAAGTGGTATCTGCCTGACGGCAAATCCATCCAGTCCCGTGGCGTGCTCGCGGATATTCCACTGCCCTCCGATATTGATTTCCTCCCCATCGGCGAGGGCGACCTCAAAAACGCCATGGCCTGGGACAGCGTTACTCCCGTCCCCTTGACCCTCACTGGCAACGGCCCCTGGCGTGCATCTCTCATTAATGACGGCCTCGTCACCAAACTCCGCGCGGAGAGCGAAGCGCGGCAAAACAGCCTCAAGGAATTTGCCCTCGTCAAACAGCGCATCGCCTGGGAAAAGGCCCGCCAGGACGAAAAGGAAATCTCCCTCAACTTCGACGCCCGCATGGCCGAACGCCGCAACGACATCAAATTCCGCGACGACTTGAAGGCGAACCTCGAAGCCCTCACGAAGGACAATTTCAAGTCCTCCGACATCCTGCTCGATGCCGCCAAGGAACAGGCCAAGGACAAAACCCCCAAGGCTGCTCCGCCGACGGATGGCTCCGATGGTCTGGACACGGCCGACGAACCGGTGAATTTTGACGTTCAGTTGCGCGAAGGCCTCCGCATCATGACCGATTGGCTCGCGGTTCAAAACGGAACCAAGACCCCGCAAGTCGCCACCACGGCGAACACCCCCTCCACCGGCACCGCCACTTCCGCCGGCCCCGCTGGCAATATGCCCGCCGACGCCACGCGCTAAATAGCCGGTTTGTTTTCTAAGGTTGTTTTTCTCGCCACATCCCGGCATCGTGGCGGCGGCTTTTCGCCCCTCATGAAGACCGCTGATGTCATTGCCCGTCTCGCGCAACTGCGCGTGATCCCCGTTATCGTCATTGAAAACGCCGCCGATGCCCAGCCGCTGGCCGAGGCGCTGCTGGCCGGCGGTCTGCCGTGCGCGGAGGTCACTTTCCGCACCGCGGCCGCACTCGAGGCCATCCGCATCATCGCCCAAGTCCCCGGCATGTTGGTCGGCGCGGGCACCGTCCTCAAACCTGAGCAGGCCCAAGCCGCGGCGGACGCTGGCGCGCAGTTCATCGTCACGCCGGGTTTCAATCCGCGTGTGGTCGCCTCCTGCATCAGCCACGGCATTCCCATCACGCCGGGAGTCAGCGACCCCACGAGCATCGAAATGGCCCTCGAACATGGCCTTGATGTCGTCAAATTCTTCCCCGCCGAAGCTTGCGGCGGCTTGCCTTACCTCAAGGCCATCGCCGCCCCGTATAGCATGATGCGCTTCATCCCCACTGGCGGTATTGAGCCGGGCAACCTGTGCGACTATCTCGCCTTCCAGAAAATCGTCGCCTGTGGCGGCACCTGGATGGTGAAGGCCGATTTGCTCAAAAACCGCGACTGGGCCAAAGTCACCACGCTCACCCGCGAAGCCGTCGCGCTCGCCAACAGCGGCAAGAAATAAGCGCACTCTGCGCCAACCTTTTCCATGCTCAAGCTCGATCCTCAATTAAAGGCGGCGGATTTGCGCCCGGCGCTCGGACGTTTCTGGAAACTCTCCGGCGAAAAAATCCGGCTCATCGAAAAAAAGTTCGACCCGGCCCGTGGCGCGCCCGTGTTCACCGAGGCCGGCGCTTACACCGCGCGCGGCTGGACGGAATGGACGCAGGGTTTCCAATACGGCTCGGCCATCCTGCAATACGATGCCACGAATGCCAAAGAATTTTTGGCCAGCGGGCGCAAGAATACCGTCGAGCGCATGGCCCCGCACGTTTCGCACGTCGGCGTGCATGACCACGGCTTCAACAACGTCTCCACCTACGGCAACCTCCGCCGCCTGATGCGGGAAAAGCGCATTCCGCACAACGAGCGGGAACTAAATTTCTACGAACTGGCCCTCAAGGTTTCCGGCGCCGTGCAAGCGGCTCGGTGGACCGACCACGCCCGCGGTGGCTATATTTATTCCTTCA
>Ga0206859_1128_pt1 | contig 12405 bp, 12 predicted proteins | sample Alteio_BWOrgCont_47_FD_152882 | JGI IMG/M metagenome (GOLD analysis project Ga0206859, IMG submission 152882) | Enriched cells from forest soil in Barre Woods Harvard Forest LTER site, Petersham, Massachusetts, United States -... | ecosystem: Environmental > Terrestrial > Soil > Temperate forest >... | reverse complement strand
GTGCCGCTTCGCAGGCGTAGGCATAGTTCAATGCAAAGATTCCATTCGAATGCATTGTATCGATGGCGAGAGCGCTGGAGTTGCCGATAAAGCCTGTTTCGAAAAGGGGCAAGAGGCCGAATGATCTGGCTGCCTGCTTTTTCTCTTTTAGCCGAATGAGGCGATTCAGGCCCGCCGTGGTGGTCACGAGCATTGCCAGCCACAAGGTGCTTCCCAATAATCCAAGTTCGGCGAGGCACAGGACGAAAGAATTGTGCGCAGTGATTTCGTATAAGTCCGTGAAGCCATTGAAACCGATACCGAATAAAGGAGCGCTCTTGAACATTTCGAGGCCATTGGCCCAAGCCTCCAGACGGTCGGCGCCGTTAGACGCGGAGATGCCGCGGCCCCCCGTGAAGTCCAGAGCTAACATGCCAAAAATGAAAACTACGGCGAGAGCCGTGGAGGCAGTAGTTCCAAGCTTTTTTCGAGCCACCATGAGCGCGACGGCGGCCATCGCGATCAGTCCACCGCGGGAATGCGTCAGGTAAGTGGTCCAAAGCAACAACGCGGCGGGCAAAAGGACGACAAAGAAATTAGCAACCACTCGTCCTCGCCGCCAAGCGATGAAGGCTAATGGAAGCACGATCAAAAGGATTTGAGCAAAATCATTCGGATCGCTCAGGAAACCTGCGCCGCGTATTCGTGTCAATTGCCCAACGACTTCGTCTTCAGGAGAGGAGATATTGGTAAGCAGAACGAACAAATCGCCGTGATAGCCCGCGTAATACCCACAGAGTGCCTCCACACAAACTACCAAGCAAGATGAAACTGCGGTCAGGGCCATGATCTTGAGCCTTCGAATTGTCGTCACATTCACGACGATGAAGAAGAAGACTGCCGCACTGGGCAAGAACAAACGCAAACTTTCGACCACTCCGCCCAGCCATCCGTGAGCAATCTGCGACAATGCAATCGCGACAATCAATCCCACCAGCAGATAAGTCTGCACGGAAGTCTTCCAATTGGTGTAAGCCTCCATGGTGGGCAAAGAAGCTATAGCAGTGATCGCGGCAAGGTAGGTTACGGCGTGATAAGCGGCCCACTCCTTTCCGAATTGCTCTGGGGAGATGATCGTAACGACGACGTAGAGAAGAGTGAGTGCGAATCCCATGATCAGGCAACTATTGCAGCCGAGCAGTGCAGACTGTGCGAACCGAATCGTGGGGCGATAATCAAGTCTCCCGAGGTACCCGAGAATGACTTTGGCGGTGAAGAGAGTGCAGGCTTCAATGGGCGCCCCGACCGAGGAGGACTGTCTTGATAGTGTTCATGACGATTAGCATGTCCAGGCCCACTGAGGTGTTCTTGATGTAGTAGAGGTCGTAGCGGAGTTTTTCCTTGGCGTCTTCGACCGAGTTTCCATACTTGTAGAGGATCTGAGCCCAACCGGTGATTCCTGGACGAACGGAGTGCCTCAAGTGGTAGTAAGGAATCTTCTTTCTGAGATCTGCGACAAACTCAGGCCGCTCGGGACGCGGGCCGACAAAGCTCATATCGCCCTTCAGCACGTTTAACAATTGGGGAATCTCGTCGATGCGCGTCTTGCGGAGGAATTTGCCCACTGGAGTGATTCGAGGATCGCCATCCTGGGCCCAGGTGGGCCCTGTCGAGGCCTCAGCATCGGAGCGCATAGTGCGGAATTTGTAACAACGAAAGACTTCATCGTCGCGTCCCACTCGGTTTTGCCAGTATAAGATTCGGCCAGGAGAGCTAAGCTTAATCGCAATAATTACAAACGGAAGCAATGGCAAGCTGAGCAGCAATCCGACAATCGAAATCACGACGGATGCAAAACGTTTGTAGATCAAATAGAACCTTGAAGCATGTGAGCCCGGTGAGAATAGCAGCCAGCTCATGCGGATGGATTCAATCGGAACTTTTCCGGTAATCGATTCATAGACGTCGTTTCCGTCTTGAACCTGAACGCCATGACTTTTTAGAGAAAACAATAAATCTACAGGCAGCTTTCCGCGGCGTTCCTCCATGGCGACTACGATGCGATCGATTCCCCGGGCCTGGCGGCCGACGGCAAGTTCCTCGGACAAGTTGGCCTGCGAGAGAGCGACGGGTGTTTCATCGAGCTCACGATTGCTACCGAGCTCCGCGATTGCGGACATCTGTACGCGGCCTGCGACGCGAATTCCCAGCTCGGGGCGCGCTTCAATCTCGTGCACCAGGGATTCGGCGAGAGTGCCATCTCCCAAGATGAGCACCCGTTCGGCTAGCCCAGCCGTGTTATTGATTATTGAAAATAGCCTGCGCCAGAGAAGGAGCAAAAGTCCAACGAAGAGGAAGCCGATATGAAAAATGCCTCGCCCTAATTTCACTGGCGGGTAAAGATAGTAGAGAAGACCCAAAGCGATGTAAGCGACGCCCAACACTTGGATCAGCCGGACAACCGCTTCGTGCCGATTGCTTACGACCGCGGAGTCATATAGATCGAAATAATACATACAAGCCAAAAATGCGACCGAAACAAATAGAATTTTCAGAGAGCCATACTGATTCCTCAGCATGTAGCTCGCTTCCGCGGAACCCAGCCGCGCGACGGCGGATGCGACGAGAGCTAGAGAGATCAAACAGGCTTCTGAGATTCCCAGAAGAAGAGTACGTCTCGGAATATAGGCATGCATGAAGCGAATCAAGGAACACCCCAAGTGATAGGAGAGATGGCGGAGATGAACGAGAGTGCTGCGCTACAGTAACAAGAGCGATTTATCGATGCCCCATATTGCGCCTCCGGCGAGCAATAGCGCCTCCGATCAGAAGCGCCGTACCCAACAATAGCGCGGTGCCTGGCTCTGGAACGGGGGCTGGCCCAGGATCAATAGGTGTCGGCGGGGGGTTGAAAGCTTGGAGTGGATCGTTTTTCGGGCAGCCCCAGCTCAAAATAGCCGCGACAATTGTGAGGCCAAGAACCAAACGCTTTGGCCGTATCCTCACTTCCCGTAGGAATCTGATCCAAGAGAGAAGCGAAGCAAAGGACAGGTTTTTGTTTCTCATGGGCGTACCATCCCTCCATCTAAAATGACCTGGAACTGAGGCAGAATCTTGTTTCCCGCTCAACCTTAAGAGGAGGCTGTGCGTTGCCTCATCCGAAGAAGAAACTCGTACCAGATACTCAGGGCGAAATGTGAATTCACAGACACGTTCAGCTAGGCTAGCCGGTTAATCTGGCAGGAACTCGTCGACCTGCGGATAGACGCGGCGAGCGAAGTCGACCGCGCGCGCTTGGGCGCTCGCTTCACCATCAACTGCGGAAGTCCAGATGCGGATCATTGCCCCGTCAGAGGGTCTGTTTTTCAAGGCGTCGGCAACCAGCCAGAACTTAGCCCAGTATTCACTCGCGACGACCCGATGATGAGACTGATACCAATAGAGGACCATGTTGCGCTTGTTTCCCTGTGCCACGAGATATCCGTTCACGAGAACAGGAACTCCACCCATAGAGCCGATCTGCACGCGCGTGGAATGGATGGGCTCCCAACCAGATCCTGGAAGACAATTTTTGGGAGAGTGAATTCTTTCACCGGAGCGCTGGTCTTTGTAATAGCCAACGTACAGTTCAATCGGAAGAGTGCTGCCGACGTATACTCGATTGATGTAATCATCCGCACCAACGGCGCGCACAACCTCCTCATCGAACGGACGATCCTGACTGTGGGCAAGCCCGATGTCCGACGGAAACTCACGTAAAGGCCACTGCGGTGGGGTGATTTCCGCCGGTTTGAAACCATGCGTAGCAAAGATTCCCCCTAAGAGGACCAGCGCGGCGGCGGCGACTCGCAGTGCCATCATGGAGACACGCGCGCACAATTCTGATGACTCGTAGGCTGGCGAAGCGCTTTGTGCAGGAGCAGGATCGAAAGAAAAGCCAGCGCGAAGAAAACCAACCCAAGAACCAGATGGATCAAGCCGGAATCGAAGGCCGGTCCGAAGAAATAGCTAAGGACGCCGGTCGCTACGAGGCGCAGCCCGTTCGTGGCGATGGCGATCGGAATGCTTGCGATGGCCAGGGCGACGCGTTTCCATGTAATGGGTTCCGCCAAATAGGCGTACGCGACTACAACGGCCAGCAAAGAAAGAAGCGACCGGATTCCACTGCAGGCTTCGACCACATTCAGCGTGCAATTCGGAAGAAAGAGCAGATTCCCTTCTCGCACGGTATGAATACCGAGTGCCACGAGGCCACTGGCCCCCAATTGCGAGGCCCACAGCTGAAGTGGCATCGTCAGCTGGAAATAGATGATTGCCGGCAAGGGAATCATAAAAAGGAGATAGCCTATCGGAAAGGCCATCGACCTCAGCACGCGGGAACCCGCGAGGAACAGGACGATTCCGCAGATCAGGATCAGCAGGGAAAGCCGAACAGTGAACATCTCCGCTCCGAGCATTCCAAGAACTCGCAGCGCAACGGCCAATATCATGATGGCTAAGCCGAAATTCTTTGGCCTAAGAGGTAAGGCGAGCCAACGGTGGCGCGAGCTCCAGAGAACATAGCCCGCGAACAGTGGAACGAAGAAGCCGTGACTATAATTTGGATCGTTCCACCACTGTCGCGCAAGCGAACCCAGCACTGGGGCATAGATCATCAGCACCAGCGTTGATAGCAAAACGAAGGCCAACCATCCGCTCGTCTGCGACCTTTCTCCCGATGAAGTCTCCTCCCAGGTCAGGTCGCCGAGAGCCCGCCACTGGTTGTCGGGATATGGTCCCGGCATCACACTCCCCGTCAAGAGAGGTCGGACGCGATTTTTCAAACTTATCCACACGAGATAGTTAACTGCCGAGAATAGTGAGAGCGACATCAGACTGGGTTCAAGTAAATACGTTTGAAAAACCTTAGAGAAATATTTCCCTGCAGATTGGAGTTGAGTCCACGCCTGCCCATACGGGACGTACAGGTGGCAAGAGTTCACAAGCTGCGCCCGCTGAATTTTGAGCGGTGTCGGCGGTCGGCCAGTCTCACGAACTTATTCAACTCACTTCAGTGGCTTCGAGCGATTGTCTCCGTTCGTTCGGGCGCGATAATACTGTCCGTCGTAGTCCACCTGATCGAATTCGGAAGCTTCATTGACAACTACGCCGATCAACTTTGGATTGTCGAGAGACTGCAGGCCGTTTTTCAGGGCCTTCAACGGCGCGACTCCTTCGCGAACCACGAGGAGCGTACCGTCGACCAACTGCGACCAAAGGTTGGCATCGATAACAGGCAGCATGGGCGTGGAATCCACGACAATCCAATCAAATCGGCCGGCTAGCTGCGCAAAGGCTTCCGCGAGTTGCGCCGAACGCAGCATTTCCGACGGCCGGTCGCAGGCCTTCCCGGCGGGGAGAAACCAGAGCCCCGTGCCGGTGAAACGGAGCAGGTAGGAGGCAAGTTCGCGGTTTTGCGCTGACCACCAGTCGCTGAGCCCCTGCAAATCCTTTAACCCAAACATCGTTCCGAGTGTCGGCCGATGCAAATCTCCTTCAATCAGCACCGTCTTGGATCCGGAGTACCTCGCCAGAGTGACTGCAAGATTCGCAGCCACAAACGATTTGCCCTCGCTGATGACGCTGCTTGTCACTTGTAAAGAGTTCAGCTGATGTTTCCTGCGCATATCGCCCAGACGAACAGCAAGTGCCCGAAATTTCTCGGCGCCCAGACCATTCGGAATAGTCCAAGCAACGAGCCGAGATGTCTCTGGTGGCTGCACCATAACCGACTTGGCTAGCTCAGCCTCGAACGCTTTCTTTGAATCGACAGCCCCTCTCGAAGGAGCGGTCTCCGGCAGCGAAGCGGCCATCGCTTTTGCCGATTCCGGAGACTCAGGTATCACCAGGCTTCCGGGAATCAGTTCAGAGGGCGCCCATTCCGGCCGGACCGGATCCAAGTGGCCTTGCTGCAGCGTCGCTCTGTTCCAACCTTCGAATAGTCCGCTCATTTGGTTTCCATTCCTGATTTTGAAGTGTATTTACTACCTGTGAGGCCGTTGCTTATCCGTTGTAATAGACGTAGAGGTTGCCGACGAAAATCGCTAATCCGACGACCGTCGCTGCGCCCCATTCCATGTACCGGGCGATACGACGAGAGTGGTCCTCGCTCGGCGTGCTCAACCGGGGTATTCCGACCAACATGCGAGCTGGAAGAATTCCTTCCAAATCTTCCTCTCGCCGGAAGCGCACGTCGGTTAATTCAAGAAACGCGGCTAGACCTAGGCCGAGCACCGCTCCCAACGCCAATCCCACAAGACTGATCAGAAAACGATTAGGGGCAGAAGGTTTGTCGGGCAATTTTGGCGGGTCGATGATGTGAAACTGCTGACCTTGCTGTTGCTGTCCGAGGCTTGTGGCGAGCTGTGATTGCGTTTGTTTCTGAAGAAGCGAGTTGTAATTGGATTTGGCTTCTTCATAGCCCCGGGAGATGACCGTCAGCTCTTGCTCTGTTTCCGGAGTCAGATTCAGGCGCGCCTGGTATACGGTGGTTTGTGCCTCGAGATCCTTCGCGTGCTGTTCCTCGTTCTGTATCTCCAACTGATTGGCCTTTAGCTGGCTCTGGAGCTGCATGATGGCCGTGGGCGAGCCGCGCTGCACTCCTTCTGCGGCCGAGAAATCGATTGCGCTTCGTGGCTTGCCCGTTTGCTGATCGGAAGCGATTTCGGCCTGGTTCTGTTTCTTCATCGCCTCAGTTTTGGCGATCTCATCTTCAAGGGCGACGATATCTGGATGGCCATCCGTATAACGAGTGCGCAAGTTCTGAAGTTGAAGACGCAAATCCTGCAGCTCTTTCTCCAGTGCTTGGGTTGATATCGCGTTTGAATCTCCGCCCATGCTTGCCTGCGCCGATTGATATTGCTGAAACAGCGATTCAAGATAGATCTTCTGTTGCTTTGAGTTGTCGAGCGCATGCTGCGTGCTCGCCAACGCTGCTTGCAGGCCGGCCAGGATTTGTACATTGCTCTGCAACTGGCCCGGCAGGTTTCCAACGTGTTTAGCCTTGAACGCTGAGACATCAGCCTCCTGTGCTTCCATCTTCAAGCGCGCATCCGCCAGTTCGCCGTCCAGAAAGGCCGTCGTGTTTTCGGACTGCTGTCTTTGAGACCGCACGTTTTCATCGATGAACAGCGACGTTAGTTCACTATTCACTTGCCGAGCGAGCTCGGGCGTATCCGCCGAATAGTGAATCTTAAAAGTGAAGAACTCTCCCCGGTACCCGGGCGCTCCCACCAACTCAATTTTGATGTCGCCCCGCATTTGATCGACAGGATCCTTAGGCTTGAAAAAATTGATCAGGCGAGGAGAAGGCTGATAAAGGTTAAAGCGGTTTATGATCGCTTGCAGGCTCGCATAGCTCAAAACCTTTTGCGTCGTGCTCTGCAGACGATTTTGAAGGTTCACATTGACGTTCTCCATGACGTAGAGGTCGGATACCTTCTGCTGTTCCGCAGAAATGAGGGCATCGGACGTATATGTGGTCGGCAAAAACCAACTTGCTCCCCACACGAGCAGCCAAGTGAGAAATAGAGGCAGCAGGATCCACCACCGCCTTCGCAGTACGATGGCAAGGTACTCTTGCCAACCCCGGGGAACACGCTCAGCTACCTTGTCGGACATTGCTGACTCCTCTACAAAAATAAAGTTTCGGTCTGAAGGAAATTGCTTGGCCACTCCTTGGAGTGGAGCTTTGCATCTATCTGCCGAAGTCGCTGCAATTCGAAATGTGGCTTAGCACGTGTGGCTAGGCCCTCTACCATCGGCTATGGCTCTTCTTTTGCCGCTTAGCGGAGCATGACCGGCCGCAGTCCAAAATTGAAACCCACAGAAATCTCGTGGCTAATGAAATTCGATGAGCAGTTCAGTCCCGTGCAAGTGGGGGTGTTTAGCGCCTGTAGCCGCGCTTCATAGCTCAGGAACATGTTCGAGGAAGCGCGCATTTGACGATTGAACCGGACGCCGGCATACCAGGAGTTATAGTGCCCCAGACCAACGATTTTGGCGGCCGGAATCAAACTCCCATTGCTTGCGTACCCAAGCGAAGCGGAGGCTTGCCATCGCGGATTAAGTTGCCGGTCCACGGTCGCCTCCACCTGACCTGTTTGTGCCCCGACGAGAACTCCGCTGCCTCCCGTGACGAGGTGATCGTAACTAAATAAAAGCGTGGTGCGGTCCCACTTGTAATTCAACGTGCCATTGAGAGCCCATGAGACGTTGTTCACGTAACCTGTCAGCGGGCCCCGAAGGAGTACCACGCTCGGGCCGGCGGCGATTTGGAAGCTCAGTCTACCCGTCACGTAGCGCGAGTACCCCAGCTCCAACACGTGGTCTTCGATCATCTGGCGAAACTGCGTATATTGAAAGTCATCGAAACTGTAGATCACCGCAATGGTGCTCGGTGGACTAAGAGAGTAGTTGTAGCCTGTCTGAAATAAAGGGTTGGTGCTATTGACATAGTCCGCGCCAAAGAAATTCAGCGTCGCGTAACCCGCGGAAGCAGTCCATGTGGAACGCGGACTTACCTTGTATTCGATTTGCGAGACTAACGTATTACTCAATCGCGGCGCGATAATCGTGGGAATGGTCTGGTTGGGACCCAGAATGCCACTGAAAGGGCCGCCGGGACCGAATAGAGAATTGCCGTTGAGAAATTCCAGACCGCCCGCACCACCGAATCCGAAAGCTGATTCCGAGAGAAAATCGAGGCTATCGCCCACCAGGAACGACCATCGTTGCCAGTTGTAGCTGTAGGTGAAATCCAGGTCTTGAACTGCCGAATTTAGATACGTAGAAAACATTCCGCCTCCGGTGTAGTGGAGCAGCAGCTCGGAGCGATTTGTCTGGTGATTCAAATCCAGCGTACCCAACAGATAGTTGAAATTTGCTGGTTCACTGAAACCTGAGCCCGAAGAACCCGTGGCCAGTTGCGATGTTGCGCTGAAGCTGGGCACGAGGTAATTGTGCGCCGCCACAACAGGACCCAGAGTCGAGGGCAGGACGCCACTTAACGGTTGATTGTTGCCCTCTGACTGGACGTCCACCGTTCCGCCTATGGGAGAGTTCATCGTCAAGAAACTGGTTCCTCCGGCCGGCAGCGGTGCCAAATAGGGTGCGACCGGCGGCGTGGGCGGATCGTTCTTTGGCGGATTGGTTTCTTGCGCGTGGATTACAGGCGCGAATAGAAACACCGCAAGAAACAGCCAGCCACGAAGGCGCATCAGTTTTGCCATGCGTCTCCCTAGGGCACGACAATCGTGTCGCCGGGCTTGAGGCGAATATTCTGTTCAGGCTTCCGTCCGCCAATCACTTCCTTGTAATTCATCGGGAATATTTTGTCCGTCCCATTTTCTGCGCGCATGACGTAGATCTTTTTCAAGTTGGCGTAGGGAGTGAATCCGCCGGCGATCGAGAGGGCCTGCATCACCGTCATGTCGGGCACTAACGGATAAGCCCCGCCGCGAGTTACCTGGCCCAGAACGTAGATCCGCGGGCTGCTCATCTGCGCGACAATCACTGTCACCCGGGGATGTACAATTGTGGCGCGTAGCTTCTCCACAATTTCAGCGCCTAGCTGGGTCGGAGTTAGACCCGCAGCTTGCAAATCGTTTAGCAAAGGCAGCGAAATCTTGCCATCTCTGCGCACCGGTACAGTCCGGGAGATCTCTGGCTCTTTCCACACATCGATTGTGAGAACGTCCTCGGGAGCGATGGAATAGTTGGGGTCTTCGGTCGCTGATTTAGTCGGCTGCGAACCAGGACCGGTTCCGGTCAGGACCTTGGGGCTCTCGCTTTTGATGTCATTTCGCGTTTGCCCTTGAGCCTGCGCGGAACTACAAAACAATACGAACGATACTGCCACTATCAGATAAAATCGCTGTTTCACGGCATCCTCGCTTGCGAGCCTCGCGTTGCCTAAGAGGCTTGCGTCCTGCTCCGCTTCCTTCTATTTAGAGTCTTCATTGTCTGGCAAAGTTTGCGTGGCGGTCTGTGAACGTAAACTTACGACAGCGCATTCAATCGCAGCGACAGCGCCCCATTCGCCTTAAGAAACGGTTGCCGTGTCCGATGCGCGCCGTGAGCCGACTACCAATTCGTCGATGCGATACTTCAGCCGCGAGCCGTTTAGCGGTTCAACGTGGAAAGCGGAGACTTCGATGGCCGCGGCCGTCCCCAATATCTCCACGGAAAGAACGAGGCGAGAGACATTCTTCTTGCGCACCAGAATCCCCTCGACTCCTGTCAAGGGGCCGCACATGACCCTCACCCAGTTTCCACACTTAAGAAATGGATGTGCTTCAACTCGAGCGCCGCTTTCGACAGCTCGCCGAATCGCTTCGATTTCGAAATCGGGAATCACGGCCGGCCGCCCGCCACTGGACACAACGCCGTGTATTCCAGGCGTGGTAATGATCTGGAGCCGGCGCTCGATGCCACCTTTCAGAAATACGTAGCAGGGAAAGAGAGGCAACGAGAGTGCTTTGGTCCGGTCCTTCCAGTTGTGAGTGGTTGAGTAAAGCGGAAGGAATGTATCGAATCCCTTGTTGATAAGGATTCGATCCACCGTTTTCTCATGCTGGTGGCGAGTGTGAAGCGCATACCAGGAAGAGTCACAAAGATGTTTCTCAACCGTGGCCATTTGTTCAGAAAGCATAAAGCTCCGCCGTGTGACTTACAGTTCTGTTCTCTGTAAGCCTTCGATTACATTTAACTTACGGCCTTCTTTCGCTATAAAACTTTCCAGCGTTCAATCCCGGCCGCAATTTGCTTGGCAGATTTGTTCTGCCAAAATTCTTAGGAGATCCGTCCTCGATTTCATGCTGGACGATCTCTTCAATATTGAATCGCAAAGCCACCCGTCAGCATTCCCCGCTCTGCGGGGCATTGCTCGACGCGAAGAACCTCTCCCTCGACTTCAACCGGAAGTCGCCCGATATCATCGGGAATTCCTTCAAGATCAATTTTGAGAACCACATTCGTGCCGACTGGCGGACATGTAGGCGCAAAAACGAAAGCGCCGTGCTCACTGACGTCCCTACTACGGCCCTCTCCTTCTCGGGGCTCCCCATTTCCGTTCGTCCACCAAAAGGTGACGGCTGTTTGTAAAAGGAACCGGAGGGTCCTTCGGGCTGGACGTCCAAGATTCAACAAGCACCCCTCATGAATGTCTCGAATCGCAAATCAACCATGTACGCTAACCGGGGAACGGACAAGAGAAGGAAAGTCATCAGAATATTGCTGAGGTTGTCTTGAGACGCCTACCGGCCATGTTAGGTACAAATGTACCCAGCCTACCTTCATCCATTGGCGTGCTTGGCTCGATTTACTATTCGAATGTCTTCTCAACGACGCTCAACCAACGGCCGTCCGATCAAGATCGATTGTCTGTATCCAGGACTGCTAATTGTTCAGATGGGATCAACAGCCGGAAAAGGAGCTCGCCTGCTGGGACGCAGAGATCAGGCCCGCCTTGCGGAAGCAGCCTGATTTGTATCGCTCTGCGACTTATCGATAGCAGCCATTGAATTCTGCTGCTCAAAGCCTTCTCTGCGGTCGATAGCGTAAAGAGCCAGCTCAAGTCGATTCGAAGTTCCCACTTTATTGAAAATTCTGAACAGATAGTTCCGCACGGTGTGTTCGCTCAGTTTCAGTTGTTGGGAAATGTCACGATTGGTCATACCTTCGGCTACCAAATGGACGACTCCCTCTTCCCTCTTCGTCAGCAAACCCGGTCCTCGCAACGAAATTGGCTTGGCCGGCAGTGCGGGGCCCAGAGCATCAATGACGTAGTGTAGTTCCTTGCTGCTCGCCCACACTTGACCCTTGTGCACGGCATGAATGCACTTACACAGGAGTTCCGATGATTGATCCCGAGAAAATATGCCGCTTGCCCCTGCCCGGAATGCTTCGACGACCATCGCAGGTTTATTCGAATCGAGTATTATGATTACGCTGGGTTTGGAGCGTGAAGCCAGAATCTCCCGCGTAATTTCAAACCCGGCGCGCGCTTCCTCTTCTAAGCGGGCGCCAATGACCGCAACATCCGCCTCGTTCTTTTCGAGGCCTTCGCGAATTCCAGCTGCGTCAGTTGCGTACCCAACTACCTTCGTCCGATAACGGCCCCGCCGCACAGCCGCCGCTATCAATTGACAGCTGAGTTGGCTGCCGTCAGCTATGAACACCCTTACTGCGCGTCCTTCTGATTTCGACAACTTCTTTCTCCCGTGAGTTATTCCCGCAATCCCAAGACCCCGAGCCAGGTCTAACTTCTCGAGTGGCTCAAGATCGTCATCCAGTCGCTATCGTCTCGCAATGACTAGCCAGAACGATTTGGCTGTCTACTTGCATTGCGGGCCAGCCCGCTCAGGCTTCCCACAACTTCGTTTTCGC
>Ga0206859_1127_pt1 | contig 12478 bp, 14 predicted proteins | sample Alteio_BWOrgCont_47_FD_152882 | JGI IMG/M metagenome (GOLD analysis project Ga0206859, IMG submission 152882) | Enriched cells from forest soil in Barre Woods Harvard Forest LTER site, Petersham, Massachusetts, United States -... | ecosystem: Environmental > Terrestrial > Soil > Temperate forest >... | reverse complement strand
AAGTTAAAAATAAAAACTAATAGGGCTTTTTGGATTCCTAAAATCGAGCGAAATATACAGCGAGATCACACACATAATAAAGCGTTAGAGGAATTGGGATTTATCGTTCTGCGTTTTTGGGAAAAAGACATAAAGAAAAATCTTGAAAAGTGCCTAGAAGATGTATTGTCACTTATTTGAGTGTAATTTATATAGGTTTTGTATTAAGTATCCTGACACTCTTTGCAGCGCACCAGCCAATCCCCCTTTTTTCCAATAAAAACACCAACCCTTTATTTTTTGCGTTAAATTAGTCGGCGGTACCCCCGCGAATATTGTATGCTAAAAAAACTGCTGTTATTGCTTATCCTGTGCGTTTCGCTTACCTGCGCCAACGCCCAAACCACCGACCGGAGCCATTTTATAAGGGACAGCCTGCAACTGTATATCAACAAGGCGCTCACCAACTGGCGCATCCCGGGCGCGGCGATATGTATTGTGAAGGACAATAAAATTGTGCTGATGAAGGGCTACGGCGTGAAGGAACTGGGCCTTAACGACCAGGTGGATGAGAACACGCTGTTTATGATAGGCAGCAATACCAAAGCGTTTACGGCTACCGCGCTGGCGACCTTGCAGGCACAGGGGAAACTGTCGCTTGATGATAAGATCACGAAGTATATCCCGACCTTCAGGCTGGATAACCGGCCTGCGGGGGAGATGACGGTGATCCGCGACCTGCTGTGCCACCACATCGGTTTCGGCACCTACCAGGGGGATTTCACTTTTTACAATACGAATTTGAGCCGTGAGGATGTGATAGCGAAAATGGCGCTGGTGAAGGCGGCGTACCCGTTCCGCACGAGGTGGGGCTACACCAACTCGGCCTTTTTAACCGCCGGGCAGGTGATCCCCGTGGTAACGGGCATGCCCTGGGAACTGTACCTGAAGAATTACATTTTCGCGCCGCTGGGGATGGGCAATACGCTGGCGCTGAGCAAAAGCATGACCACCGCGCTGAACCGCACCGTGCCGCATACACTGGTTGACGGGCGGCTAAAGGCCATCCCGTATGACCAGATAGACGCGCTGGCCCCGGCCGGGAGCATCAGCTCGACCGTGAACGATATGAGCAAGTGGGTGCTTTGCCTGCTGAACGACGGTAAGGTGGGCGCGAGGCAGGTGATCCCGCTGGCGGCCATAAAAGCGACGCGTGAACCGCAGGATATTGTTAAACTGGTGGAACATTTGGACGGTACGGAAGATTACCAGCTTTATGGGCTCGGCTGGCGACTGGAGGACTATCACGGGCACAGCATTGTAATGCATAACGGCTCGGTGGGTGGTTATAATTCGTCGGTAACCTTAGTGCCAAAGGAGCACCTCGGTATCATCGTATTGACCAATACCGACGAGAATGAATTTGATGAGGCTTTGAAATGGGATGTGATGGATGCCTACTTTAAGCTGCCGTTCAGGGATGATAACAATGCTTTCCTTGAAAAATTTAAAGCCAATGCTGCCGAAGATGCCGCGAAGGATAAAAAGCTGCGCGACAGCGTGGCGCTGCTGCCGAAACCCACACTACCGCTGGCCAGCTATGCCGGTACCTACCAGAACGAGTTATACGGTAATGCCACCATCATCACCGGGGAGAACAACGACCTGGAAATGCGCTTTGAACATCACCCCAAGATGTTCGCGCATTTACAGCCACTGGGTGGGAACCGTTTTTATGTGACTTTCAGCGACCCGGAATTTGGCAAGGCGGTATTCCCGTTTTTTGTGCAGGGCGGCGCGGTGACCGGTGTGCGGGTGAAGGTGGATGAAGATGTGGAGCGGGAGCCTTATGATTTTAAGAAAGTTCAATGAAGGATTTCGGATGTCCGTCCCGATAGCTATCGGATTTAAAAAAATTTAGAATTAACTTTTAGGCAAGTTGGTGAAAAAATGCAATTTTAATTTTTTGAAAATTTTGTGGCGATCCGGTATTAACTTTTAGGCAAATATTGCGATGGTAGTACAGATGATTCCGCCCGGGATTGTCACTGAGCAAAAAATCAATATTTTTAAGAAAAAACGCAAAAAATCGAAAAAAATCAAGAAAAAACGGGATAAAAAGAATGCTAATTAGTGGCTAATTGTGCCAGCCCTTCTATCCATGTTGGGGAGTCGTTCAGGCTTTCTACTAACTGCACATGTTCGCCGCCGAGGGCCTTAAATTCGTCGCCGTATTCGGTGGTTACCTCGTAAACCGTTTCGAGGCAGTCGGCCACAAACGCCGGGCAGAACACCAATAGTCGTTTTTTGCCTTCTTTGGCCAATTTGGTTACAATTTCGCTGGTGTAGGGCTGTACCCAGGGGTCGCTGCCGAGGCGTGATTGGAAGCAGATGGTGTATTTCTCTTTAGGGATACCCAATTTTTGGGCGATGAGCTGTGCCGTATGATAGGATTGCGCCGAGTAGCAGAACTTGTTGGTATCATTCAGCGTTTGGCAGCAATCGGCAGATTTTAAGCAGTATTGGTGCGTATGATCCGATTTGATAAGCTGCCGTTGGGGCAAGCCGTGAAAGCTGAACAGGATATGATCGTAACTATCAGGATTGTGTTTTAAGGCGTTATCGGCGAAGGTTTGTATCATTAACTGGTTGTCGTGGAAGGAGTTAATGAAAGAGATGTTGGGCGATGTGGGCCATTGTCCAACCAAATCCATCACTTTTTCATACACCGACCCGGTGCTTGCCGAGGCATATTGCGGGAACATGGGAATTACCTTAATATCCTGAACCAGGGCGTTTTTCAGGCGATTTAGAGCCGATTCGATAGATGGGCTCTGGTAGCGCATAGCAAGCTCGACCGTGTAATCATCGCCCAGGCGTTCCTGTAGTAGTTTTTGCTGTAATTTGCTGTAGTGTAGTAATGGAGAACCGGTTTTTTCGTCCCATATGGCACGGTATAGTTTGGCTGATTTTGGTCCGCGGGTAGGCGCAATGATACCTTTAACCAGTATATTACGTGCTATGGGGTTAATGTCGATAACGCGGGGATCCATCAAAAATTCGCGCAGGTATTTGCTTACATCCGCGTTCGATGGGCTATCGGGCGTACCGAGATTAACCAATAAAACTCCTTTTTTACCCATAATAATTCAAGGCAACAAAAGTAAAATATTTTTGCTGCTGTAATATAAACCCGGAGTTTTATTACGAATGAATGATTAGTAGCCTTGCTGGCGCTGAGATTTTAATTTGGCGTTGATGGCCATTTTGGCGTTTTTAACGGCGATTAAACCTAATACCGCCGCGCCAATCACTATAAAGGCAAAAATATCATTTACCGGTATAGAAAAGGAACTGCTGCTGGTGTGAGTATCGAATTGGCCTGTAGGCGCTTCGCTGCTATAAGCATTTGCGTTTGTTACAAATAGAGTGACCAACGCGAAACAAACAATTGATAAAGTACAGATGCGTGATTTCATGTTACTGTTTTTTCAAGATGTACTTTCTTTTTACGTTTCGCACAATTCTAAGGTTACATTTTATTTTACTATTAAGTAAATAAAAAAGATTGCCTAAAACCTAATTCAGCTGTTATTATACTGAAAATCTATTAATTATGAATATGATATCTTTAACAATTTACTTAATAAGTAATCTTTAAAGAAAATAATTTATGTTTGGAGAACATCAATACTTAGTGATACCAAGGATACGTTTATGTGGGTAATTTATGTTTAATGCCCGCTTGCAGGCCTCAAATGTGGACATTAATACCCGAAATAGTTGCCACGACAGCATTTAATTACACAGCATATTAGTAATACTAATTAAGGCTGCTTCAAATGTGTTTTGGCACACTTTTAGCAATGATATTTCGTTGTAAAAAAGAAGGAATAATAACAGACAGGAAAACCCCACAATTGTTGAAAATAAGGTTTAAATGTTAGCATGTTTTCCGTAAGTATAATGCTTTAAATCAATAATTTAGCACATCTAATCCGTGTTCATGAAAAGCTATCAGGTACTCTACATAGCTAAAACCTACCCCTCTGGTTCAATTGAGCAATTGACCCATATTGGGTATTATGAATCTCTGGATAAATCGCCTGTTGTTATCACCGTTCAGGAAGCTATAGCCCGAATAAATTTAAATGAATATGAATTTTTTGTTAATGCGGCACAACAGGCTTGTTATTTAACTGTTGCAGGCGCTGCTAACGGCCGCCAATACCTTAAAACAAACAGTGACTCTACCCAGGCTGATAAACTTTTGCAGCTAAATGAATTATTCGAAAACAGGAAGATCATTGAGGATATTTCCTTTCAACAAAGCCATACAGAACATCAGCATACTATCGACCTTTCCGAACTACTCCCTTCGTCATCCTTCAAAAACGTAAAATTATGGCGCCCCTTTTCGGCTAAAAAGCTGGTGCAACTCAAGGTTGTATCTCTTATTGGCTTTCTTTTGTCAATGATGAAATGATCTTTAATAAGTCGTTTAGTACGATCTCCTGTCCGAAATACGGATAAGCAAAGACCGTTACGAAGTGATACGATTCAAAGAGAAAAAGCAATTCTATAAATCATTTATAATCAACACGATAAAAAAATATAAAATTAATTTTTGAACAATAGGCTAATGCGCCTATATTTGCAATCCCAAAACAAGGGGAGTTTAGCTCAGCTGGTTCAGAGCATCTGCCTTACAAGCAGAGGGTCACTGGTTCGAACCCAGTAACTCCCACAAGCCTTCGGATATTGTCCGGGGGCTTCTTTGTTTATAAAAGATTTACTCTGCAGTAGTCGGATCTATAACCGTTAATACTTCGCTTACCGAATTTGCAGGGAAACCACCCTGCATGGCATGTTCACGTACCATAGACTCATTTGGGGCAATATACACACAGTATATTTTATCGGCCGTAACAAAACTATTAACCCATTGTATCTGCGGCCCCATATTGCTTAATACACCACATGAGGTTTGAGAAATACCTTTTAACTGGTCTGCAGTGAGATCGCCCGCTCCGGGAACCTCCCTTTCAATTACATACTTTGGCATAAGTGTTTAGTTTAAGGTTATTTAATTGGTTGTGAGGGGATTGATGTAAAGGTAATAAGGAATATTTAATTCCGCAACGTCAAATAAAGTTATGCGATATTTTCTTTTTTACCGGGCACCCCCTGAAAAAAAGGTAACTAAACAATAGTCTTTATCGTAATAAAGACCAACTATTTATGAGAATATGCATTTCTTTATCTCCGTTACCCAAATCCTTTTCTTTATATCTGCTGTATTATTTGGCGGAGTGATATTTTTTAGTTTTGCTAAAATTTTGCAAAGAAAATATTTTTCAAGCTGGAAGATCCTTGACTATGTAAGTGTGGGTTATGCTCAACACCTGTACAAAAAGTACATTAAAAAACCTTTGACCCTGTTAAAAACCATTATTTTTCAACGCTAATCAATAAACTTGGATTGAAATGGTAATGATCAATTCACATGGCTATCTCCTGCCCCGGCCTGGGATCCTCGGGCAATATCTCTAATTCCGGGTAGCCAACATAATCAGCATACCATTGTATGGCGCCTACAACGTCCAGTGCGTCTTCAGCTAAAATATTTATGGTTTCAAACGCGTATAATTTATTGCCGGCATAGCCAAATAACTGTATTTCGTTCTCGTGCGCGCTAAATTTATCCTCATCCAAACAAAACACTCTTATCTTTAAATTGGTATCCCTTGAATGTATTACGTCGCGGCAGGGATTTTTTGGGTCTGTGGCTAATAAATATACATTGTGGTCCATAAAAAGTTCAACAATGTTTACCTGCGATAGTTTCACCAAATTTATTTTAGTGTGAAGCAAGCACTTAGGCCGCGGTTTTAACTTCTGATGAGTTCTTCCAGCCCTTCAACACTTAAATTGATGCCATTGGCAATATGGGCCGCCTGCAGGTAAAATTCCTCGCGTTCGGCCAGTTTTTGGGTGATGAAGGCCAAAAGTTCATCACCTTCTTTTTCGCGCAGCAAGGGGCGTTTGTTCTTGCTTTTCTGTAGCCTGTCGACCAGTGTTTTTGGTGATAGTTGTATATAAACTGTTTTCCCATGGGCGTTCATCCAGTCCATATTATTAAAAAAGCAGGGTAATCCGCCACCTGTTGAGATCACGGTACTTTGTGAGTAAGGCGTTTGCTTTAATACTTCCGATTCCAGCATTCGAAAGTCATCTTCGCCATGTTCCGAAAAATATTCGGCTATGGTCATACCCGCCTGCTTTTCAAACACCTGGTCAAGGTCGATGAAATCATAGCCCAAATGGGCCGCCAGCTTGCGGCTCCAGGTTGTTTTACCGCAACCCATAAACCCGACGAAAAATATCAGTTCCATTAGTTATTGCTTCTGTAAATATTCTTTCACCATCTCATCGTAGGTGGGCATGGTGTGGTAATGCCATTTATTAATGATGGTGCCATTTTTTATCAGCATTATACCCGGGTTTGCGCGCACCATTGATTTTAGCGGTACACCATCCACATAAAATATCTCGCTCACCAAATGGTGTTCTTTGGCAAATGCCTGTGCATAGTCGGCAGGGCTCGAGGTTAGCAATATCGTACGTATATTATAATTTTGGGTGAGGTTAACACATATCGCGTTAATGCTGTTGAGGGCATCCACATTAGTTTTATCCAACTCGTCAGCCACTATAAAAAGCGAATAATAAGGGCTGGATAATAATTCTTTGGTATAATCATCACGCTGCGCGTTCTCTATGGTAAGGTCCTGTATCGGCGGCGTAAAGCCTTTTTTTACCAACCGGGATTCAGGATTACCTACGACTGCCCAGTTATTATCCTTCCAGATATTACTTTTTATATATTCCTTATCGGTCATTGTTTTGGTGTCGCCTGTAGATTTATTTTTCAGGTGGTAGGTTTGTTCATACTCATCGGGCAAAGCGCCGGGCGGCGTTTTCATTTCATCGGGGATATTGGCGCCAACCTTGTAAGCCAGGAAATCCAAAACAGGCAGATAGTTATACGTATAAATACCCACTCCAAAACCTAATACTGTTGCCACAATAAGCAATGTGTCGCATGTTTTGGGGCTGAACAGGGGATGAATTTTTGCCCTGTTCCTGAATAAGACAATGATCAGGAGCAAAAGAACCAAGTCTTTGCTAAACGATTGCCATGGCGTAAGCACAATAGCATCGCCAAAACAGCCGCAGGTTTGCACCACCTTAAAATATGCCGAATAAAAAGTAAGAAAAGCGAAAAAAATGATGAGTAAAAGCAAACCCCAGGCTACCTGTTTGCCCCGCACACCGATGAGCAACGCGAAGCCTAATATCATTTCCATAGCACACAGGAAAATGGCCAGCCCCAGCGCCAGGAAATTTAAAAAAGTGATATGGAAAACCTCGAAATACTCGACCAGTTTATACGAAAAACCCAGCGGGTCGTTGGCTTTGGTGAGTCCTGAAAAAATAAACAGTAGCCCCACAAATACCCGGCACAGCCACACCCAAATTGAAACAGAACTATTATTTGTTGTTTTATTTGCCATTAGATTTCGACTGTAAAAGCGGGCTTAATTTAATTTAATCAACGCGAACACCGAATAATTCAGCATATCCTGGTAGTTAGCCTTGATGCCTTCCGACGCCAGTGTTTGCCCCTGGTTATCTTCAATCTGTTTTACACGCAATATCTTCATCAGTATCAGGTCGGTTAATGAACTGATGCGCATATCGCGCCAGGCTTCGCCGTAATCATGATTTTTAGCGAACATCAGGTCTTTTGTTTCCTTCACCTTTTCGTCGAACATCCCGCTTACCTTAGCCACCGGTAGCTCCACAGGTGTTTCAGGGCCGCATTCCAGTTGCATCATCGCTATAACGCAATAATTCACAATGCCGATATATTCACTGCTGATATCTTCACCAACCTTCGATACTTTTTTTTCCTCGAGGGTACGGATGCGCTGCGCTTTGATAAATATCTGGTCGGTAATGGATGCCGGGCGTAAAATGCGCCATGCCGTGCCATAATCAATAGTTTTTTTGATGAAAAGCCCCCTGCAGGTACTGATCACGGCATCGTATTCGGTTGATGTATTGCTCACTGTTGACTATTGTGTGTTGTATGTTGCAGGCAGCTATTCTGAATGATATGATTAACTTTACAACAAAAATTCCTGTGGCTAAAGATACAATTTTTCATAAAAAGACGACCCTTAACGCAGGCGGTAAATTGATCGATCTCAGCAGCCCGAAAATAATGGGGATCATCAATCTCACCCCTGACTCTTTTTATGCAGACAGCCGCAAACAGGATATGGATGCTATACTGGCACAAGCCGGGAAAATGCTGGCTGAGGGTGCCACTTTTCTCGACCTTGGTGCATACTCATCCCGCCCCGGCGCTGAAGATATTTCCATACAAGAGGAAATGGACCGGCTGCTGCCTGCTGTTGAAGTTATTGCCGCCGCTTACCCGGACGCTATTTTATCCATCGATACATTTCGTTCATTAATAGCTGTAGCAGCCATAAAAGCAGGCGCACACATTATTAATGATATCTCGGGCGGGGAATTAGATAAAGAAATGTATGCAACAGTAGCACGGTTACAAGTGCCTTACATCCTGATGCACATGAAGGGCAACCCGCAGAACATGAACCGGCAAGCGATTTATGAAGATGTATTTGGTGAGGTTTATGATTATTTTGTTGATAAATATTATCAATTGAAACAATTGGGAGTAAAGGATGTCATCATCGATCCGGGCTTTGGATTTGCCAAAAGATCGGAACACAGTTATGAGTTAATACGGCGTTTGCAGGAGTTTAATGCGCTGCAATTGCCTGTATTAGTGGGTGTATCCCGCAAAAGAATGATCTATAATGCATTAGGAATTACTGCCGATGAAGCCTTGAATGGAACCACCGCCTTAAATGCCATAGCGCTTACCAAAGGTGCTAATATTTTGCGGGTGCATGATGTAAAAGAAGCTGTGGAGGCGGTTAAGCTATGGGAAATGTGTAAGTAGATATTATTTTCCGCAATACTTGTTAATATTCTCTTTTGCGTCATCATTTCCTAACCCAACTGCTGTTTTCCAGTCGGCGCAGGCACCATCTTTATCACCCGACCTGTTTTTTGCTTCACCTCTTGTATTATAGGCTAAAGCCAGTTTCGGGTTTATATTTATTGCGGTGTCCAGGTCATTAATGGCGGCCTTTGTATCACCATTCAGCATTTCAGCTTTTCCTCTTAAGGAGTATTGGTTTCCTTTAACGAGGTAAGCAGACGGACTCGCTTTAAGGTTAGGGCCGTTTTGATTATTGAGCGCTATCGTAAGATCTTTTATCGCCGCGCTATAATCACTATTTGCCAATTCGGCGAGCGCCCGGTTGTTATAAGTTGGGCCCGAGGGGTATAATTTGATGGATTTGGAATAGGCGGATATGGCGCCTTTATCATCCTTTTCGTCCATTTTTATAAGGCCTATATCGTTATAATATATCCACGAATATTTACCATTTAATGCAATAGCCAGCTTAAAATCTTCAATTGCACCCTCATTATCTTTCAGATCCCATTTCGCGGTTGCCCTGTTTACATAGGAAAGTACATTTTTAGGATTAAGATTAATTGCGGCTGTGTAATTTTCGATAGAACTTTTGTAGTCTTTATTTTTTAAATCTTCCCTGGCTTTAACAATGTAAAATTGTTCAGAGTCCGTTAAGTTGGTAGCTGCCTGCGCAAAGACAAATGATGGAAAAAGTAAAAGTATGTAGATGAGCTTTTTCATTTCATTAATATGATATTGTCAATTCATATACTACTGGCAGTGTTTAATTACTGATCCTTTCATAAACATCGCCACCTGCATCAGGAGTTGGTACACTTAAATATAAGCCTTCATTTTTTAGTTGAAAAAAGTAAGACATTGAATTATTGCCAAGTGAAATCTCATCTAAACCTGTTTTTTTAATATGCCTTGTATGAAAATCGCCTTTGGAGACTAATGTCCAATTCTCATAATGTTTATAGGTACTATCCTTGTTAAATTGAAAAATACAGCCATTGCTAAGTTTATAATGAATATAAGGATCATATTGATAACCATAACCACCTTTGATGCTGTATGATAATTCCCATTTTCCAAAAAGGCTTGATATAACTTTAGGCGCGGCTTTTTTCTCCTCGCAAGATGAAGCAATTGATGCAGTAAGAGTAAAAAACAACAAACTTAGGTAAGCTACTTTTCTCATAATAATATAAGCAAAAAATTCACTCAATCACTCATTCGTTCCTTCACTCATTACCTTTATCCCACCAATTCCAGCATCTTCAAAATGCTATCCATATATTCCCGGTTATTTGCCAGGCGGGGCACTTTATTCTGGCCCCCCAGTTTGCCTTTTTCTTTCATCCAGTTAAAAAAGGTGCCCTGTGGAACTTTGCGAACTATCGGGCGGCGCAGTGCCATATCCTTAAACCGCTTGGCATCATAATCGGAGTTGATGCGGCGCAGCGTTTCATCCAAAAGATCAACAAACCGTTCAAACTCTGCGGGTTTTTGTTCAAATTCTATTACCCACTCATGTGCGCCACATTCATCGCCGTTAAAATAAACCGGCGCGGCGGTATAATCGCGGATAATGGCCCCCGTTTGGCTGCAGGCCTCTGCCAGTGCGCGTTCAGCATTATCAATGATCAGCTCCTCGCCGAAAGCGTTGATAAAGTGCTTAGTGCGCCCGGTGATTTGTATGCGGAAAGGTGAAAGCGAAGTAAAACGTACCGTATCGCCTATCATATAACGCCACAGCCCCGCGTTGGTACTAATGATGAGCGCGTAGTTTTTATCCAATTCTACCTCATCAAGCGTAAGCGTTTTAGGGTTATCGTCGTGAAGATGTTCAAGCGGTAAAAACTCGTAAAATACGCCGTAATCCAGCATGAGCAGCATATCATCCGACCCAAAACTGTCCTGTATCCCAAAAAAGCCTTCTGAGGCATTATAGGTTTCGAGGTAATACATATCCTCATTTGGTATCAGTTTTTTAAACTGTTCGCGATATGGGGTAAAATTAACCGCGCCATGAAAATACAGCTCGAGGTTTGGCCAAACTTGCAGCAGGTTTTTTTTGCCGGTTATTTCAAGTATGCGTTTAAACAGCAACAGGTTCCATGTAGGCACACCGCTAATGCTGGTTACATTTACATCAATAGTGGCCCGCGCCATCTTCTCTATTTTCTCCTCGAAATCCTCTATCAATGCTATATCTAAATGCGGTGTGCGATAGAATTCGGCCCAAAGGGGCAGGTTTTTCATAATTACTGCCGAAAGGTCGCCAAAGGAAGCATCGGGGTGCAGTTGGCTCACCTGGTTGCTGCCGCCAAGTGTTAAGCTTTTGCCCGTGAATATGCGCGCATTGGGCCGATCATTAAAATACATGGTAAGCATATCCTTACCGCCTTTTAAATGGCAATCTTCTAACGATTCCTCGCTTACCGGGATGAATTTACTGCGATCGCTGGTAGTACCCGATGATTTGGCGAACCACCGTATGCCCGAGTGCCACAATACGTTCTGCTCTCCCTTTAACATTCGGTCGATGTAGGGCTTCAGCGTATCGTAATTTTGGATAGGCACCCGCTGTTTAAATTGGCTGAGCCTGTTGATAGATTTATATTGGTACTTTTTACCCCACTCTGTATTCTCCGCACCTGATATCAGTTGCTCGAACCACTCTTCCTGTACCTCGTTCGGATATTTCTGAAAAAGCTCTATCTGGTGGATACGCTTTTTCATGAACCAGGTAAAAACAGAGTTAAAAATTGGCATATGGGATAGGTTTACACAGCAAAGGTTTTTCTTTTCAATACAAAGTTAGCGCCTAAATATACTTTACGCACCATTTCATTGGCTGCAAGCACTTCGGGTACACCCGATTCTAATATCTTACCTTCAAAAAGCAAATAAGCGCGGTCGGTGATGGACAATGTTTCCTGCACATTGTGGTCTGTGATCAAAATACCGATGTTACGGTGTTTGAGCTTGGCCACCATGGCCTGTATCTCTTCCACGGCTATCGGGTCGACCCCGGCAAAGGGTTCATCCAGCAAAATAAAATTAGGCTCTGCCGCCAGGGCGCGGGCGATCTCTGTACGCCTGCGCTCACCACCTGAAAGCAAATCACCGCGGTTGGTACGCACCTTATGCAGGCTGAACTCATCTATCAGTTCTTCCAGTTTTTCCTTTTGGCGCTCTTTCGGCATGTCGCCCATTTCAAGCACGGCCTTTATGTTGTCTTCTACAGATAGTTTGCGAAAAACAGATGCCTCCTGCGCTAAATAGCCTATACCTTTCTTGGCACGGCGGTACATCGGGTCGCCGGTAATGTCCTGGTCATCCAAATATATGGTGCCCTCGTTAGGTTTTATCAGGCCAACAATCATATAGAACGAGGTAGTTTTC
>Ga0206859_1126_pt1 | contig 12494 bp, 8 predicted proteins | sample Alteio_BWOrgCont_47_FD_152882 | JGI IMG/M metagenome (GOLD analysis project Ga0206859, IMG submission 152882) | Enriched cells from forest soil in Barre Woods Harvard Forest LTER site, Petersham, Massachusetts, United States -... | ecosystem: Environmental > Terrestrial > Soil > Temperate forest > O... | reverse complement strand
CCGAAATAGCGGGATTGCGGATGCGCGAAATAGAAACCGCTTACCGAAGCTGCCGGTGTCATGGCTAAACTTTCGGTAAGGTGCATGTGGGCATTATCTTCAGCTTTCAGCAATTCAAATAGTGTTATCTTTTCGGTGTGGTCAGGGCAGGCCGGATAACCCGGTGCGGGGCGGATACCCTGGTACTCTTCCTTGATCAGTTCTACTGTATCCAGTTGTTCGGTTTTGGCATAGCCCCAATATTCCTTGCGTACCAGCTCGTGCATTTTTTCGGCAAATGCTTCAGCCAGACGGTCGGCGAGTGCTTTAGCCATTATGCTGTTATAATCGTCGTGATCCTTTTCAAACTCGGCCACCAATTCATCGCAGCCGATACCTGTTGTTACTGCGAAACCACCCCAATAATCTTTTATGCCGCTATCTTTTGGGGCAATGAAATCCGATAATGCGTAATAGGGTTCGCCCTTGGCTTTTTCAGCTTGCTGGCGCAGGGTATAAATGGTATCTAAAACCTGTGTACGACTTTCATCAGTATATAATTCAATATCATCACCCACGCTATTAGCAGGCCAGAAACCTATAACCGCATTGGCTTGTAATAGCTTTTTATCAACAATACGTTTTAACAATACCTGTGCATCATCATACAGTTTTTTGGCTTCATCGCCCACAAACTTGTCGGCAAATATTTTTGGATAGCTGCCGCGTAGTTCCCAGGTATGGAAGAAAGGTGTCCAGTCGATATAAGGCACCAATTCTTCCAGCGGGTAAGCTTCAAAAACCTTTGTGCCTGTAAAGGTTGGCTTTGGCGGCATCATGCCGTTGAGGTTAATATTGAATTTTAAGTCACGGGCATTATCCAGGGTCACAAAACGTTTGTCTGATTTTTTATTCAGATGTGCCTCGCGGGCTTTTTCGTATTCGTTTTTAATGCCGAGGATATATTCATCGCGACCACTTTCGCTCATCAAACTACTGCATACAGTTACGCTGCGCGATGCATCTAAAACATGAATAGCGGGCCCTGAATAGTTTGGCGCTACCTTAACTGCGGCGTGTATGCGCGAGGTAGTGGCACCCCCGATAATCAACGGTATCGTAAAACCTTCGCGCTCCATTTCTTTGGCGAAATGAACCATTTCATCCAATGATGGTGTAATTAAACCGCTAAGCCCGATGATATCCACCTGCTGTTTTTTGGCTTCCTCAATGATGCGTTGCGCAGGCACCATTACCCCGAGATCGATCACCTCGAAATTATTACAGGCCAATACTACGCCGACGATGTTTTTGCCAATGTCGTGCACGTCGCCTTTCACGGTTGCCATTAGGATTTTGCCGGCATTAGATCGGGCATCGGCGGCTGTATCTTCACCGGAAGCCAGTACACGCTGTTTTTCCAGTTCGATGAATGGTAACAGATAAGCCACCGCTTTTTTCATTACACGGGCTGATTTTACCACCTGCGGCAGGAACATTTTGCCTGAACCGAACAAATCGCCGACGATATTCATGCCATCCATCAGCGGGCCCTCGATCACTTCCAGCGGACGGGCATATTTTTGTCGGGCTTCTTCAACGTCCTCGTCCAAATATTCAATAATGCCTTTTACCAAAGCGTGAGATAATCGTTTCTCCACAGGCTCCTTACGCCATTCTTCATCGCGCACTATCACCTTGCCTTTGCTCTTGATATTATCCGCGAATTCAACCAAACGCTCGGTAGCATCGGGACGGCGGTTTAACAATACATCTTCCACCAGCTCCAGCAGGTCTTTTGGAATTTCCTCGTAAACCTCGAGCATACCCGCGTTTACAATACCCATATCCAAACCAGCCTTAATGGCGTGATACAGGAATGCGGAGTGCATAGCCTCACGCACGGTATTATTCCCACGAAAAGAGAACGAAATGTTACTTACCCCGCCGCTTACTTTGGCATAGGGCAGGTTTTGTTTTATCCAGCGGGCGGCTTCAATAAAATCGACCGCGTAGTTATTGTGTTCCTCAAGCCCGGTGGCTACGGTTAGTATGTTTGGGTCGAAGATGATATCCTGGGGCGGGAAGCCAACTTCATTCACTAACATATTGTAGGAGCGTTGGCAAATCTCTTTACGGCGTTCAAGCGAATCGGCTTGCCCCGTTTCGTCAAATGCCATTACTACCGTGGCTGCGCCATAACTCAATATTTTGCGGGCGTATTCCTTAAATTTTTCTTCACCTTCCTTTAGCGATATGGAGTTAACGATCCCCTTTCCCTGCAAACATTTCAACCCTGCTTCTATCACGGTCCATTTGGAAGAATCGATCATGATGGGGAGTTTGGCAATATCCGGCTCCGAAGCAACAAGATTGAGGAATTTCACCATTACGGCTTCAGAATCTATCATTCCCTCATCCATATTGATGTCGATCACCTGCGCGCCGCCCTCTACCTGCTGCGCAGCTACAGATAAAGCTTCTTCATAGTTTTCTGCCAGTATTAGCTTGGAAAATTTTGGCGAACCTGTGATATTGGTACGTTCACCTATGTTCATGAAAACGCTTTCAGGAGTTAGGGTTACAGATTCCAAGCCGCTAAGGCGCATATAGGGTTCGATCTCCGGTTTTTTCCTGGCAGAATATTTGGCCGCTTTTTCAGCGATACATTTAATATGTTCAGGAGTAGTACCGCAACATCCGCCGACGATATTTACCAGCCCGGCTTTCATAAATTCATCCACCTGGTGCGCGGTTTCATGGGCAGTTTCATCGTATTGGCCAAATTCGTTTGGCAGGCCAGCATTTGGATAAGCTGAGATAAACACATCGGCAATGTTGGATAATTCCTCCAGGTGCGGACGCATTTCCTTAGCACCTAAAGCGCAATTTAAGCCAACAGATAATAAATTAGCGTGGCGTATGGAGTTCCAGAATGCCTCAACCGTTTGTCCGGATAGGGTACGGCCTGAGGCATCAGTAATGGTGCCGGAGATCATGATGGGCAGCCCAAGCCCCCCTCTAAATCTCCCCCCGGTAGGGGGAGACTTTCTTAGCTCTTCAAAATACCTGTTTATAGCGAATAATGCCGCTTTGGCATTGAGGGTATCGAATATGGTTTCAACGAGTAGCACATCAGAACAGCCATCCACTAAACCCCTAACTTGTGTATAATAAGCTTCGGCCAGGTCATCAAAAGTTACGGCACGGTAGCCGGGATCGTTAACATCGGGCGATAGGGATGCGGTTCGGTTTGTAGGGCCAATGGCACCGGCTACGAAACGCGGTTTTGAGGGATCTTTTTTGGTGTATTCATCCGCTATTTCACGGGCTATGCGGGCACCTTCATAACTGAGTTCGTAGGCCAAATCTTCTAAATGATAATCGGCTAAAGAAATTACCTGCGTGCTGAAAGTATTGGTTTCGATGATATCAGCCCCGGCATCCAGGTATTCGGCATGGATAGATTTGATCACATCCGGGCGCGTGATATTCAGCAGGTCGTTATTACCCTGCAGGTCGGAAGCATGATCTTTAAAACGTTCGCCGCGAAAATCAGCTTCGGTCAATTGGTACCGCTGTATCATGGTACCCATTGCCCCGTCGATCACGAGAATGCGTTTTTGTAGTTCTTTTTCTATCATTTTGTTGAGATATGAGACGTGAGATATGAAATATGAGACAAACTTTAGCTCAAACATCAATATCAAATCTCAATTGCGGATGCTGATGACAGATATACGTAATATGAAACTAATAAGGTGTCTCACATCTCATATCTAAAATCTCACATCTAAAAAAACAGCTTACGTCGAAAAGTCGGTGATATATTGACTTCCGCTTATCTTTCCCAAGCCTTTGAGCGGTTTGAGTAGAATGTAGCACCTTGTGAAGCACAGGTTGCTAAGACATCGCAGGGTCTAATCCCTCCGTCTTTCTCTATAAGCAATGCAAATGTCAGCATTAAAAGTGTAATATGCAAGAGGTTCACCCTGCCCTCTCCAAAGGAGAGGGTTCAAAAAAATTTAGTTATAAAAAAAGCCGCCTTTTTGGGAGGCAGCTTTTCTAAATAATTCGTTTTAAGATTATCTTCTTCTGCCGAAAACGCGCAGTAACATGAGAAACAGGTTAATAAAGTCAAGATACAAAGTTAAGCCACCCATTAAGGCGTATTTCTTTGTAGTTGCATCACCATATTCAAGCCCGGCACCAATACGTTTTAGTTTTTGCACATCATAAGCAGTTAAGCCTACAAAAATGGCAACACCAACGTAGCTGATGATCATGTCCAGCCCACTGCTATGGATGAACATATTAATAAGCGATGCTACAATGATACCAATCAAAAACATGATCAGTAATGAACCGAATTTGGTTAGATCGGTATGTGTAGTGTAACCAGCGATTGCCATGATGCCAAACACCACCGATGAGGTTAGAAACACGCCCAAAACAGATGATGCAGTGAATGCCAATAGTATAAAGCTTAAGCTAATGCCTGTTACTGCGGCATAAGCAACAAATAATATTGATAATACACCGTAAGAAAGGCGGTTAAGCCCAAACCGTATGAGCAATACGAATGCAAGCGGTGCAAACATTATTAAATAAGCCACACCCGTTAATTGACCTGTTGTGGTGTTTACCAATGTTTGCAGTAAGGCCGGGCTGTTAGCGAAACTGTACGCAGCAAAAGCTGAAATGCCTAAAGCAACAAACATCCATGCAAAAACACTTGCTAAAAACCTGCGTGATGAATCTGAATCATTAACTTGTATTACGTTGTCGTAAACGTAGTTGGGATTGTTATTTTCCATTTTTTAAATAAAGGTTATTTTCTTTTTTAGTTCAACAAATCTATTCATTTGATATCATTTGTGAAATTACAATTTTTAGATACCAGTTTCGAACAATAGTTTAATTACAAATGCTGTACCGCGACGGTAGTTCAGCCGTTTTGGCAGGTTGGGTTAGAGTGATTAGTGATCAGAGAATAGTGATCAGTGAAAATTAAGCCTGTTTTTACTAATCTCTAATTTACCAGTCTCTAATTAACTAACTAACTAACTAACTAACATCAACTCAACCGCCGTATCAACTGCTCCTCTATCTTTTTAAATACCTGTATAGGTTTTAAGGATCGCCAGTTCAATTCATCCAGTTCGCCGCCGAAGTTGATATAATAATCAATATTGTTGCGTTTAAACTCATCTATCACATGTTCGCGAAAATTGATACCCGCTATCCAGCCATCTTCGATATCCTGGAACCATTCCTCGTAATAACAATCGTCGGACGAGTGAAAATTCAATACATTTTCGCCTATCAGGATAAAATAACGTATTCCCTGGTCCACCATCAGATCCAGGATCTCGCGTTTCATCAGCATGATATCGTTATTAATGGCATCGTTCCACTCGCCTATCAGCTCGATGATGGTATAGCCGCGGTCATAATCAACAAATAATACTTTCAGGTACAGGGTACTTGAACCGAACGAATCCCACTGCGGATGCAGCAGGTAGTTATATACCTGTTTATCAAATTCAAACTCACTGTATTGCGTAGCATAAAAAGGCGAATATTCGTCTTCTGAGGCTACGTAATCATCACGCCAGCGGTAATATGGTTCTATCTCGTGCATGGGCCCCCTCTAAATCTCCCCCGGCAGGGGAGACTTTTTGATTAATAAATTTATAAAGCAAATATCTAAATTTCATTTGCACATCTGCAAATACGCAAACTTGCACATCATTTTCCATACGCCTCCACTGCCTTGCGTACACTTCCGTATTCTTTAAGCAAGGCGGCGGCGGTTTGCTCGTCTAATCCTGTCTCGTTCATCACCATGCGCGTGCCGCGGTCGACCAGTTTGTTGTTGGTGAGTTGCATGTCCACCATTTTGTTGCCTTTTACAAAGCCCATTTGTATCATTACAGCGGTACTAAGCATATTTAATACCAGTTTTTGGGCAGTGCCTGCTTTCATGCGGGTGGAACCGGTTAAAAATTCAGGCCCTGTTATTACTTCAACCGGGTATTTTGCCCCGGCCGCAACCGGGCTGCCACTATTACAAACGATGCACCCTGTGGTTATATGATGCTCACTGGCCATTTTTAATCCGCCGATAACATAAGGTGTGGTGCCTGATGCTGCTATACCCACCAATACGTCTTTGTCATTTATACGATATTCCAGCAGGTCTTTCCATGCTTGTTCCATGTTGTCCTCGGCAAACTCTACCGCTTTACGTATAGCGCCGTCGCCACCGGCTATGATGCCAACCACCCTATCAAACGGTACGCCGAAGGTTGGCGGGCATTCCGAGGCATCAACCACACCCAGCCTGCCGCTGGTGCCTGCGCCAATATAGAATAGCCTGCCGCCATTTTTCATTTTTTCGGCAGTAATGGTTACCAGTTTTTCTATTTGTGGCAATGCTTTTTCAACGGCCAGCGGTACGGTTTGATCCTCGTGATTTATATCTCTGAGGATTTCCTTAACGGACATTTGCTCGAGGTTGTTGTAGTGCGAACTTTTTTCGGTGGTGGATTCCATAGGACAAAATTAAGGGTTTTTTATTGGGTTAGCCTCACCTAAATCCTCTCCAAAGGAGAGGACTTTAACTTCATACCTAATATATGTTGCACAAAATGAATATGGTTTACCAGGCAATCTTTTAATCCTGTAATCAAGTTCAGGCAATGGGTATGATTTTCTTAATTTTTCATCTTGAAAACACATCTTATTTATGATTTTTTTTAAACCAACTGTGTCAGATTCAGTCTATTGTAAAAAGTTTAATACCAGCTAAATGTTTAAAGTTTTACGTAAACAAAACCGCCCCGTTTTATTAACTTTGTGGTAGAAGGTATGAAAAAAAAGTCGGGGATAATTTTCAGGTCGATAATACTGGTATTGGTGGGGATAACCATAGGATTGCTTGCCGGTAAAAGCAATTTTATGGGCCAAAATTCGGATCTTTCTGCCTCCGAAAATGACAAGATCGCCAAAGTTTTACAGTTGGTCCGCCAAAATTATGTTGACTCAGTAAATGTCGACAGTGTTGAAGGCGTTGCTGCGAATAATTTACTTCAGAACCTTGACCCACATTCCATGTACCTGCCACCAAAACAGGCGGAGGCTATTAATGAAAAATTACAGGGCGGTTTTAATGGCTTTGGTATTGAATACCAGCTATTGCGCGATACTTTGTTCATCACCCAGGTTTATCCCGACGGTCCGGCTGCAAAAGCGGGCATGGAAAGCGGTGATATGGTGATAGATATTGACAACAAAAAATTCTCGGGTACGCAGCTTAGCGTAAAACGGGTTGATGCAGCCTTCGATAGCGCAAAAAATAATGAGATCATGTTTAATGTGATCGGTCCGGATAATGATACCAAGGTATTCAAGCTGAAACGCGGTTATGTAGATATGAGCAGTATTGATGCTTATTATATGGCCACACCTACTATTGGTTATGTGAAGATCAGCAAGTTTGCTTCGACTACTGATGCTGATTTCAGGAGCGCTTTAACTAACCTGAAAAGCCAGGGAATGAAGAAACTGGTATTAGATATACGCGGCAACGGCGGAGGATACCTGAATACCGCGACCGCTTTGGCCGATGAGTTTTTAACCAAGGGGCAATTGATAGTTTATACCAAAGGCATACATGAGCCGCGCACGGATTATTTCGCGACAGATTCAGGCGAGTTTCAGCAGGGAAAAATGGCGGTGCTGATCGATGAGTACTCAGCCTCGGCGAGCGAGATATTAGCTGGCGCTTTGCAAGATTTGGACAGGGCGGTTATTGTGGGAAGGCGGTCGTTTGGTAAGGGTTTGGTACAGCAGCAGTTCCCGTTCCCTGATGGTTCGGCAATTAATTTAACGGTTGCAAGATATTATACGCCGTCGGGCAGGTCGATACAAAAATCATATGCCGGTGGAATTGAAAATTATCATAACGAGCTAAACGAGCGCATGAACAAGGGCGAATTGTTCTCGGAGCAAAGCAATATAAACGACAGCGTATTTAAAAAGCAATCGCCTTACCATACTGCCCATGGAAAAAAAGTTTATAGCTACGGTGGCATAATGCCCGATATTTTTGTGCCTGCTGATACTGCCGATGATACCAATTTGATCCAGGAAATGAACGATAACCTATTGTTCACCGCGTATGTGATAGATCGTTTGCAATCCACTTTACAGGATTATAAATCAGCTAATGATTTTATCGATAATTTCAAAGTAAGCGATGATATGTTTGATGACTATATCCTGTATGCCTCGGGCACGATAAAGGAAATGGATTCGAACGAAATCATGATCTCAAAACAGCCCATAAAAACCTTAATTAAAGCTTATGCGTCGCGTTTTAAATGGGGCGATGAAGCGTATTACCAAACCGTAAACAACGAGGATGCGGGATTTAAGAAAGCGATAGCGGCGGTACAATAAGTCTGAACCAGGATTTGTGGGATTAAACAGATGTGCAGGATGTAAAATCAACCGGTATCCTGAAAATCTGAAAAATCTGTTTAATCTTAGTTCAGACATTTATTTCTGCCTGAACCACACTTGTATCGGTGCGCCACTGAAATCGAAGTTTTCTCTTAGCTTATTCTCCACGAACCTGTAATAGGGTTCCTTTACGTATTGTGGTAAATTGCAGAAGAACGCGAACATGGGCGATGAGCCCGCGATCTGGGTGATGTATTTAATTTTTACGTATTTGCCTTTTGTTGATGGCGGCGGTATAGCCTCGATGATGGGTAATAGCACCTCGTTCAGTTTTGAGGTTGGGATACGTTTGGCGCGGTTGGCATAAACGTAATTTGCCGTTTCTATCACCTTTAACACGCGCTGTTTTTCGGTTACTGAAGTAAACACAATAGGCACATCGGTAAACGGCGCTATCTTCTGGCGGATCATTTCCTCAAAAACCTTGATGGTTTTATTATTCTTTTCGATAAGGTCCCATTTGTTGACTACGATAACGATGCCTTTCTTATTCTTCTCGGCCAGGTGGAAAATATTGATGTCCTGCGACTCGATACCTTCAACCGCGTCGATCATCAGGATCACTACATCGGCTTCTTCCAGCGCCTTAATGGTACGCATTACCGAGTAAAATTCGATATTCTCCTTTACCTTGGTTTTTTTACGCATCCCGGCAGTATCAATCAGCATAAAATCATGGCCATACTGGTTGTAATGGATGTGGATAGAATCGCGTGTGGTGCCCGCGATCGGCGTAACAATATTCCGTTCCTTACCTATCAGTGAGTTTATGATAGATGATTTGCCCACATTCGGGCGGCCAACAATAGCGTATTTTGGGAGGGTATTCTCTTCAGTTGGTTCATCATCAAAATGTTTCACCATATCATCCAATAACTCACCTGTGCCGGAACCGGTCATGGAAGAAATATTATACAACTCGCCTAAACCTAAGCTGTAAAACACCATCGAATCAGCCAACAGCGAAGTATTATCCATTTTATTAACCACCACCAATACCGGCTTTTTGCCTTTACGCAGCAGTGCTGCGATCTCATCATCCAGGTCAGTAATACCCGTAGTCACATCAACCACAAACAAAATAACGGTAGCTTCCTCAATGGCGATAATTACCTGTTCGCGGATGGCGGCCTCGAAAACATCCTCGGAATTGGCCACATATCCACCGGTATCAATAACGGTGAAACTGTGGTGCAACCACTCGGCCACACCGTAATGCCTGTCGCGCGTAACGCCGCTTACATCATCCACAATAGCCTTGCGGCTTTCGGTTAAACGGTTATATAAAGTTGATTTGCCTACGTTGGGCCTGCCCACTATGGCTACTATGTTACTCATTGTTTTCTTAGATATGAGATGTGAGACGTGAGATATGAGATGAAACCGTGCTGGTCTCAAATCTCAAATCTAATATCTCAAATCTATTTTATTCGTACCCGAATTTTTTCAGGTAATTTTTTTTGCTGCGCCAATCGGGGATCACCTTAACAAACATCTCGAGGAATATCTTTTTCTGAAAAAAGTCTTCCATATCGCGGCGGGCGTAGGTGCCTACTATCTTCAGCATGCTGCCATCCTTGCCTATCAAAATGTTTTTTTGTGAATCACGCTCCACGATGATCTCGGCGCTGATGCGGTGCAATTTTTCGCCTTCCACAAACGCGGTAATGATCACCTCGCTGCTGTAGGGTATTTCTTTTTTATATTGTTTGAATATCTGTGCGCGTATCATTTCCGATGCGAAGAAGCGATCGTTCCTGTCAGTTAGCGCATCTTTTTCATAATAGGGCGGGTGTTCGGGCAAATGCTCGATAACGAAATTCATTACCGCCAGCACGTTGTAATCTTTTAAGGCCGATATAGCGAAAACCGCCTTCGGCTTTAACTTTTCTTCCCAGAATTCCACTTTGGCTTTAACGGTTTCCTCATCGCTTTGATCCACCTTGTTGATCAATACGGCGACAGGCGCCAGCGAGCCCTCCAATTTTTTTAATACGTCGGCTTCATCATATTCTTCGTAAATATCAGTAACTAAAAGGATCAGGTCAGCATCAACAATGGAACCATCCACCTGGTGCATCATGCTTTCGTGCAGTGCATAATGCGGTTTTATCACGCCGGGAGTATCAGAAAAAACTACCTGGTAATCTTCCTCGTTCACAATACCCAAAATGCGGTGACGGGTAGTTTGCGCCTTTGGGGTGATGATGGACATTTTTTCGCCCACAAGCGCATTCATCAGGGTGGATTTTCCTGCGTTGGGCTTACCGATGATGCTTACAAAACCTGCTTTATGGGCCATAAAAAATATATGCAATATTATTTGGACTGCAAAGGAACGAATTATATCTTTGCAGTCCAATTTAAACGGGATGTAAATTGCATTTTTGGTTTGATTGGCACACTTTTCGCAGTAATGAGGCGGATCGTAATACCAAAAAATAGTGCGGGATGGAGCAGTTGGTAGCTCGTCGGGCTCATAACCCGAAGGTCGTAGGTTCGAGTCCTGCTCCCGCTACCTGATTATCAGGCAGTTACAGTAAGATGTAACTGCCTTCTTTTTTTTGTTAAAACAATGTTTAAACAACGGCGATTTTGCTGTGAAAAGCTGCCAGCCGATCATTGCACCGTGCAATGATTTAATACTTAAATATACGAAATCCTATTGAAATATACAACCATTTGAGAATTTTGGTTGTTGCAGCAGATGTGATTCATTCAGTTCCTTTTGCGACGCTTCGGCCTAAGTTTAGCACGTCAGGGGCACTGTCGTTTCAAACCGTGGGATAATTTTTAAATCACGCATTTCGTTTAATCCTACAGCTCGTCAAGTTTCCGCTGCTCCTCTTCCGAAAATTGCACATGCTTCGAGAGGTCTTTAACCAATTTACGGGCGAAGACTGCGCCTTGGTCATTGCTTTGTATGACATCGTCATCGCCAAGGTCGGCGTTGGGTCCATAAATGGCTTGCTTCAGGTCGCGGCGGCTTTCCAGCGCTTTCATTTTGCCGTCAACCTTTTCGACCAGCGAGTAATCAGGTGTGCCGTTTTCGGCAAGGTCTCTAAAGTCATGGTAAGGCTTTAAGTTCACTTTCATTACTTTCTGCATAACTTCGCCCCATTGCAGCAGGTCTTTCGCGCCGTATTCCGGGTCGTTTTTGTGGGCCATATACTGCACCATAGCCAGGTATTGTTCAGGCGTACCGTTCCAGCGTCTGCCAAGGCCGAGCAGCTTTGCGATAAAAGAAAGGAATCCCATAGGCGTAAATATTGGTCATTGTAAAATTAGGTATTTTCTGCTACACCATTGGAACAAGCCTGCGGTGAAACTTGGATTTATTGCAGACCAGGATAAGAATAACTTTTAGATGCAACGGAAAGACTGCCGATTATTTTCTTCTATTCAAATCATTATCATCATCCAACTTCTTATTAATTGCATCCCGCATCTGGTCAATAAATTTCGTCGGCGTTACGCGTTTCCTGTTGGAGATCGCGTGCCAGCGCCTGTAGGCATTGCCAACATCGGCATTGAGGTGTTTTTCCAGCCATTGGATGATTTCCGCTATCGTTGCCCTGCCGTTGTTTAGTTGGCCTGTGAGGTACAGCCCATAGGCAAGTTCAACCAGGTTGACGCTTTCGCCGGTCCAGGCAAGCTCCGCGCCTAACGCACGGCCTTGTTCCGATGGTGGGTACAACTCATTGATGAGGTATTGTTGCAGCTTTTCATAGGCCAGGAATTGCGCGAACAGATAATCACCCTTAGTCGAATAATCCGGGTCAAGGTCAGGGGTTTCCGGTAAGACGACGGCGGGCGCTTCCGCGCCGCGGACAAACAGCAAGCTGTCCAGTTCGGATGCTTCAAGGATGAAATACTGGTAAAGGAACTGGTATTGCAGCAGACCGTGTTTGATCAATTTCAGTTCCTGTTCGTAATAGTTACGGATTTGTATTTCCTCGTTGAATTCCCTGCGCTGTGTTTCTATG
>Ga0206859_1125_pt1 | contig 12546 bp, 12 predicted proteins | sample Alteio_BWOrgCont_47_FD_152882 | JGI IMG/M metagenome (GOLD analysis project Ga0206859, IMG submission 152882) | Enriched cells from forest soil in Barre Woods Harvard Forest LTER site, Petersham, Massachusetts, United States -... | ecosystem: Environmental > Terrestrial > Soil > Temperate forest >... | reverse complement strand
AGGAATATAAACAGATTGTCGAGTTGTTTACCGCATGTTCTGGGCGTATTTCTCTTATCTTTTCACCCAAAAAACAGAAAAAAAATTGCATGCCCCCGCTATTCGGGATTGTAGAGGCTATCTATGCGGAGGGAGGTGGGATAAATGTATTGAGGCGTTCTTTTGAGATGACACCCCTATCACATAACTTGGGACTACGCCAGGCTCTCTATCGGCTAGAGGGCGCCTATGGGCTTGTGCAAGCCTTGCGATATGCCACGCCCTTTTGTTCCTCAGCACCGCTGCTGTATGCCCTTATTAAATGCTACATGGGGGTTATGGCGCGCGCTTGCGATCCCAAGGCCATTGTGGCTAGCTTTCAGTTGAAATTATTGCAGCATGAGGGGTTGTGGAAACAGATGGGAAAGAGCTGTTGCCAGTGTGGTGTATGCGCCAAAAATACCACTGTAGTCTGCGCAGAAAGCTATTGTGATATTCATGCGCCATTAAGGGCAGTATTTTTTGCAGAAGAGGAGGTGTCCCTAATCAATACCTTGGCTACTATACGTTCTCTGTCTCTTTTAGAGAAATTACAGCTTTCTTTTAGCTGTGCGAACAGAATTAAGCAGATTTTTTATGATGCTTTCCAGATGGGATAGCTATTTGGGCTATTTTCACAATGTCAAGCCTTCAGCATGAACCCCTGAACCGTTCACATACCCATTATGTAGCGTAGGCTTTAGCCTGCGCTTGTTTGCACAGGTTTTAACCTGCAACCTATAATTCAGAAATGTTTGTGACAGTCATGATTGGTATTTAACCAAAGCATTTAGTGAAGAAGGCGGAAGATTATCCGTACAGCAGTGTTATGTGCATGCGGGTTAAAACCCGCGGAAACAGGCACAGGTTAAAACCTGTGCAAACAAGCGCAGGCTAAAGCCTACGCTACATAAACTGGCTTCAACCTTTACATTTATTCCATGATATCCTCTTTTTCCAGTAGATGTGGCAAGGGCTTATCGCAAGGAGCATAGAGGGTGAGGGTGCTATCGGCTCTGATATCGAGCAAATCGCGTTGTTCCGAAATGTTTTCTAGAGCAATGGCGTCGCCGCGCCGCAGGTATTCGAAGGCGCGGGTATTTTTTTCATGCACATTGACATAGGAACCCAAGCTCTTTTTGCCATCGACACCGCAGAGATAGTAACGTTTGCCTCGAAATAAATCGATAGGTGGGCTAATAACTCGATATAGGCGTTTTAGGGGTGTTTCAGGGAGAGAAGCTTGGGGATGGCGAAAGAGCGTATAGCTCATCTTTAATGAGCCGAGGTTTATCTTGGCGGCACGCTGGAGCTCTTTGATGAGAAAAGGCTTATCCATATCGCGCTGGGCATAGCATAGAGCCCCGCTAGCGAGCGCAGGGCAGCTCCCCTGCCATATGCAAGGAGCCTGCACAGGAACTCCTCTTGCGCGCAAAGCGTCGCGCAGCATAAGTTGACGGCGGTTTACCTCAGCATGAGAGCTTTCCACGACGAGGAGGAACCCCCCAGGTGTCAGCCGCTCCATCATCATGCCCTCAAAAAACAGCGCGCGCTGCTCCAGCCAATTTTCCCTTTGCGAGGGAAAAATCTCCTCAATGCAGTGGGCAGAGATAATTAAGTCAAACTTTCCCTCTATAGGTATGTGGGAGCGCAAGCAATTCCATTGGCGTATTGTGAGCGGATATCCACATTGCCCTGCCAGGGCACTTGCCAATTGTAAGGCATCTCTATTGCTATCCGTAGCAACTACGTCGTTAGCGCCATGTTTTAGGGCCGCTAAAGCGTAAGGCCCTGCGCCACTGCCTATATCTAGAACGCGTTGAGGCGTTTTGGGCAGTTCATTTAAAAGGGAGAGGCCCTCTTGATAATGAATAACCCAGTAATAGAGAAGATAAGCCCCCCACAGGTGAGGGTCGCAGGGCCAATCATTGCTGATGGGCTGCTGCTGACCTGATAAGCGCTCGTTTAGGGCGGTGAGGGCAGCTACGGCGCTACGAAATTCTCGCGTTTGTAGCCTATCTTTTGGGCCGCTTTCTCGATGGATCTTGCGCCAAGCGCCTATCAGCAAGGGGATAATTTCCCCGAGGTCTGCAGCGGGAATTTTCTTCTTCTTGTTCTTATCGCCCATAAGGAGTGTCCACTTCCTAACCACTAGCCGTTAAAAATTGCTTGCCGCTCGCGCTCCGTTAGAAAGCGCCACCCGCCTAATGGCAGACTGCCGAGGTGCAATCCTCCGATGCGTATGCGCGTTAATTCATGGACGATTAGCCCGGCATTTTCGGCGAGCAGGCGCACCTCTCTTTTCTTTCCTTCTGTAACGACTACTTTGACCGTCCCTTTGCGGACTTTTTTCACCCGTATGGGCTTTACAAAGACACCCTCCACTAAGGTGCCATTGCTTATTGCGGCTAGGTGGTCTATAGTGATCTCTTGGCCCGTTTTAAGCAGGTATTCTTTATGAATATTTTTAGAGGGGTGGATGACATCATTGGCAAAGTGGCCATCATTGGTGACGAGGAGAAGGCCTTGAGTCTCTTTATCGAGGCGTCCGACGGTGAATAGGCGTGCGGAGATATCTGTAAATAGCTCTAAGACCAATTTTGAACGCTGATTTCCTTTAGCTGAACATATGTAGCCCTTAGGCTTGTTGAGGAGAAAATAAAATTTTTGTTCGACAGCAGTGACAAGAGCACCATCGACGAGGAGCTCGTCTGCGGATCCCACAAGGGTTTGTGGTAGGCTAGCTATTGTTCCATTGACGCGGACTCTATGGGCAAAGATCATCTCCTCACACTTTCTGCGAGAGGCGACACCTGCTGAGGCCAGCACTTTGCTGAGGCGTTGTTGTTTTTCTGACATAGCTCTTTAATATAAGAAGTTTCACCTAAAACTATAATTTTTTTTCATTAATTTTACAAGAAAATGCTTTTCTCCCAGTAGTTTCCGCTTAAGATATTGAGAGAGAAAACGAAAAAGAAGAGATGAAAAAATTAATTTCTTGTCTTGTTTTATTTGTGTTGCGATTGTAAGATCAGTGCCGTCTAAAGAATAAGGAAACGAATTACAATGAAAAACAAATTTGCACATCTTGTTCTTGCTCTTATTGCTAATTTTTATTTTGTAAATATAGCTTATTGTCAGGAACCTTATGTCGAAGCAGCTGCTTTCCCGAGAGAGCGTGAGAAATGCGGGCTAGACTTCGATTGCGATGTGTGCAATGCATATCGCTACGTTTCTTTGGGTGTGGGCCCAATTATCTTTATCCCTAATGTTGGTATCGGTTACAGAGAGCGCTATTCCCAATTGGGTTGGGACACAGCCCTTAGTTTTTCGACCATTGGTTATGCTCATCAACTGAGTGCTCATTTAGTCGGTCATTATTATTTTAGTCCTTCACGAAAAAATTCTGCTTACCTTGGATTAGGTTTAATGGGAAGTGGGGTTCTCACTAATCATGAAGGAGGCGGAGCCACACTATCACCAGACTTCGTTTTTGGTAAGGAACTAAACGGCAAAAGCAGCCATTTTATCGAAATGCATATAGCCATTCCAACAATGTGGATGGACTCCAAGCATGCTCATGCAATGTGTTTTCCTCTCATGTATATCAAATACGGAATTTCATTCTGAGAGGGTGTTTGGAAATTATACTGTGGGGCTTTGACGCGCTTAAAACGCAAAATTTCATCGCCCCACAGTATATAATGGCCTATTTCAAAATGATTTGAGAGGTCTTACGTGGATGTCTTTTGTGAGGGAATATTCGATATCTCCGGGGTAAACCACAGTCATGGAATCTAAAGCGAGATCTTCTTGAGCAATTTGCATGGATTTTGTCAATTTAGGAGCTCCTGAATATTTGATTTCGAAGCCAGACCTTTTTCCGTTTTTAATGATAAGTAAGTCGAGCTCTGCTTGTTGGTGAGTTCCCCAAAAATAACACTCTTCCTGCTGAGCATCGAGGTGAAAAATGATTTGTTCAAGAGCAAATCCCTCCCAGGATGCTCCCAATTTAGGATTAACCAGTAAGTCGGGGTGGGTATTCACTCCAATGAGGGTATGGAAAATACCGCTATCACGGATGTAGATTTTCGGGGTCTTAATCTGACGCTTTCCGATATTTTCATACCAGGGTTGTAGCTGGCGTACCATAAAGGTACCTGTTAAGATATCGGCATACTCTTTCATCGTTTTATGGGACACCCCCAGTGATCGACCGAGCTCTGAGCCATTAAACATATTGCCATGATAGTGTGCTAGCATCATCCAAAAGCGTCGTAACTGTTCCGTGGGAATGTTAATCCCTAACGCTGGAATGTCTCTTTCTAAAAACGTCTTGATGTATCCTTTGCGCCAAGCCACACTGATGTCATCGCTTGCTCCTAAAACAGACAAGGGATAACCGCCTCTAATCCACAATTTTTCAATTTGGTGTATCTCGTCGAACATGAATGGCGTCAACTCGAGGTAGGTAATGCGACCGGCTAATGTTTCCGAGGATTGGGCAATCAAATCGCGCGACGCACTTCCCAATATCAGGTAGTGTTGATCCAGCTCTTTGTTATCTACTAAAACACGTAATGTCTCAAATAAGTTGGGTGCTCGCTGGATCTCATCGATAACAATCAGGCTCGACAGTGATGATAACGATAAAAGAGGATCACTTAACCTTTCACGATCGCGATAATTTTCAAGATCAAAGTAATTCTGTTTAGGAAAATGAGACTGTCTCTCAATATATTGTTTTGCTGCTGTGGTTTTTCCACATTGACGCGGGCCTAGGATAGCCACAACATTTGTGACTTGAAATGCCTTCTCTATTTTATTTAGAAAAAATTGCCTAATCACGATTGTCCATGAAATTTGGCTGTGTTATCTCCATTTTTCATGAAGTAATCAATCATTGCAAGCTTTTATTCTTATATCTTAAAAATCGATAAAGAAGGCGCTAAGCGAGCCGAGGAATGAACAAAAAACAGTAGATTAAAAAACATTTTTTCTACACAATTACATTTATATTACAAATAATTGTATGAAGATGTTATGATGTTCAATCCTGTAAAGTTTATAAATGAAACGCAGTTACCTGAGCTGCCATACCGCTCCCCTTGCTCGCCTGTAACGTGGGGGCGCTGGCTCGTCAATTGGATCCGCGTAAAACTCTTTGGGTATGAAGACTGGGACATTCAAGAGATAACGGATGTTTTTAATCAGACGTTAAAAACAATCGATGCGTTGCAGACAAGGTTACAGCAAGAACCAAAAGCTGTCTATCTCAATGCGGAAAATGTTGCGTTAGCTTTAGAGTCTCTCAAATTCCGAGTGCCACGCCCTGATACAGCATTGAAATGGGACAGAAACCCAGACGAAATTATCGTCAGGATAATGCTATGGTCTGGGGAGGTTAAGCCTGATTGGAAGGACTGTTTGAACGGCGAGTTGAGTGAAAAGCTTGTCCTAGAAATAAGCCCCCAGATGAAGAAGATTCGCAAGGCAGCTCAGCATGGCAACAAGGAAGCAGTTAATTTATTAGAGCGATGTAAGAATCAACAACAAGCATATCGCAAGAAGTTTTTGGACAAACTAAATCAAGATTGTGAGGAACTTCCAACAGATGAAGACGCAAGATCTAATGTTAAAGCCCGCGAAATAGTGCAAAATGTTTACGGGAGAATTACCCATTTCCCATTTGAAAACCCTGACGAAAATGCTTGTTTCCAATTTGGACTTGCTTTTTTCTGTCAAGCTAGCGAGCCTAGCACACTTATCCCCGGTTGTTTTGATCCGCATAAAAAAGCTTTAAGTCTAGCAGAAGCAGCTTTTCTTGGAGCAAGAGTAGATTTATCTGCATTGAAGGAAATAGAATATTTAAAAATCGATAAAGAACTTAAAAACCGTTTAGAAAAAGGAATAGAAAAAGGAATAGAAAAAGGAATAGAAGAAAGAAAAGATCTAATAAGAGAACTTGACTTGTGGCGGTATCCCTTTTTACAAGAGCAGTTAGTTGCTGATTTTGGAATCCTTCCACCCCCACCTTCCAAACCTCTTACACCGGAGAATTAAGCCCAATGTCGTCAAAATAAAGTATTTTACATGACAGCGAGGAGCAAAGCTATTGAGATTGGCATCCAAAGAATATAGAAATTACGTTATTTTGACGACATTAGGATTAAGCCTGCGGCGACGCCAATAGTCGCTCCCATAGTCCATTGTGAGCATGGTTCCGCGCGGAATAAAGCGGGCGGCGCGCAAGACAAAGTGGAGCAGCCTCTTGTATACCAGGCAAGAGAAAGCCAGGTTAGGGTTTTCGCTATGGTTGACGAAGCGAGTTGCATTGCCATATTTTTGGCTATCTATGACATAGGTGCGCATCTCTATCCACCAGGTGGGGTAGCGCAAACAATAGCCATTGGGATCAGGATGCCATAGCGGTATAGGCCTTACCATACCTGTATATGCCCCCACCCAGTCGCCCTCTTGCAAATCGCGGTTACTCACCAACCCAAATCCCCACCGCTCGTCAACCCAAACGATCGTCACATCGGCAACAGCCCCCTCCATCAAGGCCTTGCAATCCTCCTCCTCCAATTGATAACATTCGGGAAAGAGCCATCGCACGCGCATCAATAGGGGAAAGCGGCGCACAGCAGCTACCAAAGAGCGGTACGAGGGAAAAAGTAGGTGAGAGCACCAGGATATTCCTATCTTCTCGCCAAGCTCTTCGGGGCTATAGCGCTGTAGGACAGAGTGGTTGGGCCAGACAATTTTTACCTCTTTTTCGCCGCGCTCCTCCCCTCTTGAAAGCAGTCGTAGGCATTGTTTTTTGCCCAAAAAGTTAGCGATATCTTCCGCTGTAAAGCCGTAATTATCGATTCTATCTCTTTGGCAGGCCAGCAGCTTTACAAGCGGAAGATTTTCCTGGATGACAGCTAAATGGAGAGGGGGGAGCTTTTGCATAGGCCATATTACGCCCAAGACGCCTCTTTGAGAATAGGTAAGAGCAAGGTGTGGGACTATCGCTGCCTGCAACGGATCGATATGCGCATGGTCGTTGTTATCCTCGCTCTAATGGCTATCAGTTTAATCGTCATCGCATCCCATACCCTTCCCGAAGGAATCGAGGATGGCTTTTTTACTCCGTTGGTATGGCAGCAAAGTGAGAGGATGCTCCTGGGAGCTTTTCTTTTTCTCTTCTGTGCAGGTTTTGACTACAACAAGCTGCGCGAGGCGAGCTGGATCCTCTATGCCCTCATGGTACTATCGCTGATAGGCCTTTTTTTTACCGACGCCATTCAGAGCGTCCACCGTTGGTATCGCATTCCCCTGCTCAATATAAGCTTTCAACCGTCGGAATATGCTAAACTTGTCGTCGTCATAGTTTTGAGCTGGTTTCTCGAACGCTCCCAAGCTAAAGCTCACCGCTGGCCTACAGCACTTATTGCTGCCACCATTGTTGGTATCCCCTTTCTCCTTATTTTGCGCCAGCCAGACCTCGGCACAGCCCTGATACTCTTTCCCATTGCTTTAGTCATGTTCTACTTTGGTGGTATACATCCCTTTGTAGTTCGCATGATGAGCTGGGCTGGGGGAATAGCATTGCTTCTCATCGCCTCTATTTTCCTCGAAGTGATTCCCCTTGAGACTGTACGACCGTGGGTCACGGTGCTGCTCAAAGAGTACCAATTTGATCGGTTAGACCCTAAAACGCACCATCAAAAAGCTGCCGTAACAGCTATAGCTGTGGGAGGAATAATAGGCAAGGGTTGGCGCAAAGGGGAATATGCCCAAGGGGGGTGGCTACCAACCCCATATACCGACTCGGTATTTCCTGCCTTTGGCGAGGAATTTGGTCTGGTGGGCCTGCTGCTTCTCTTGTCTCTTTTTTATGCCCTTATATATCTCTGTTTTCATGTTGTCACCATTACATCAGATCCTTTTGGCAGGCTTCTCTCCGCCGGCATTGCCTCTTACATCGCCATGCACGTGCTGATCAATGTGGGAATGATGTGCGGTTTATTGCCCATTACTGGAGTGCCTTTGATCCTTATCACCTACGGAGGCTCTTCTGTATTGCTGACAATGGGTGCTCTTGGGATAATTCAAAGTATTTATTGCAGAAGGTTTATGTTCTAAATGGCTTCTCATCTGTTTCTTCTTACTCCTGGCGTATGGATTGGCCAAGGGCGCGTGGTATTCGAGCCTTCTGGCGAGAAGATGCATTTTTATACGCACTGGGAATCGCAAGAGGAAAAAGAGGGGGTTCTTATATGCCGCCAAAAGGTAGAGATCCCTAGTGAAGGCGAAGGGGTGGAAAATCTTTTTTATTTGAGCCAGATTAGTGCAAACGGCTTTGCCATTTTATTGGAAAATGAAATGATAGGCCAAGCCCGAGGTATAGGAATTATAGAGCCTACGCGCGTGGGGTGGCAATTTCGGATAGAGTCGGGCCTAGAAGGCTTTGAGGTATACCAATTGCAAGAAAGCGGTCCTGGCGACTATCGCTTGCACGCTGAATATCTTTCCCTAGACCAGTGTCGTACGGTGATAGATGGATTAATTTGGCGCAAGGATATATCCTAAAGCCTGTTCAAAAGAGCCATTTTTCTTTGTATTTTGCGCTCCTTTGGCGGCCATTTTAAATAACCTTCTCACATATGCCAAAGAGGCCTTTTTACCACTTATGGCTAATAGGATGCGCACACGGGCACGATGTAAGGGGGAGGCTGAACAGTTGCGCCATGATGGACAAGCATCTTATATTTTATGACGGGACTTGTGGGATGTGTCATGGGGTAGTACAGTTCCTTCTCAAACAGGATAAAAATAAAATTTTCGCCTTCGCCCCTCTGCAAGGAGAAACTGCGGCTCATTTATTGAATGATTGGCGGATCTGCTTCCCAGATGCTGACTCCTTGGTACTCGTAGAGAATTATCGAGATAATGATAACAAAAAAATTTTGTTGTTTGGAAATGGAGCTTTACGCATTTGTTGGCTTTTAGGGGGGCTGTGGAAAATACCAGGGATAATTTCTTTTTTCCCTACTTTTTTTTATGACTGGGGATACCGATGGATAGCAAGACATCGTTTTCAATGGTTTGAAAAGCAAACATGTCTTATCCCAAAAATGGAGGATTTAAAACGATTTCTTCCTTAAACCTAAAAACGGCAGTTGAAGCCGGCAAATTGACGCAACCTTTTGAGCTATAACTGCATCCGCCAAATGTCGCCTTCACCGTTTGGGAATGATCGACATTTGGCGGATGCAATTCTAACTCAAAATCTTGCATCACTTCGCCAACTTGAACTGCCGTTTTTAGGTTAAAGACATAATCTCGACTTTGCAACTTTTCTGAGCTCACCTTCCGAAATACAAAGGTATATTCCCAGAAAATTGGCAAAACGGCCTGCGAGATCAACTTCTGTATTCATAGACCAGCGATTGCCACCGAAACGAGAAACAGCCACCTCAGCAGGATCAAGAACTCCTCTATCGAGATAAATGGCGTCGGTTTCCGCAACGATTTTTCTGACGATGGCTTCTTGTTCTTCGGTATTTTGCCATAGGGGGACAAATTTGATGGACCAGTTGTCCGGTTCGATTCCGGCGAAGGGTCCATTCTTGGAGAGCATGATGTAGCGAGTGAGCTTTTCAAGAACTGGTTTAAGCTTCGATTCTTGCTCTTGCTTGACCATATCGTAAAAATTTCTAACATCGGTATCTCCAGTGGAATTCATGCCGGCGGAGCTTCTTCCGAAGAGGAGGGATACTGGAATGCCAGAGACCGCAGATAGAGCCAGCATAAAACGATCGAGAAGCTCAGGGATGCCTGAGATATTTGTTGAGGCTTTTTCATATTTCTCCGCCGCATCTAATATCATCGTATTGGTTGCACCTTTGGTTAAATTAAGAATGTCAAGTCGTTTCATGACTTGATTGTCAGCGCATTGTGAAGAGATTAAGTCTGCTAAATTGGGAATTGAGAGAGTGTAATTGACGAAATCTTGCATGATAAGCCCTGCGTTAGCAAAGGCCGTGGAATAATTGCGAAGTTCATCGTAGATTGATTGAATAAGAGGATCGCCCCAGCCATTATTAAAATTTTGCTGCCTTGGAGGTAACATCGACCAGTCTACGCGGAGAATTCTAGAATGATGTACATAGAAGAGGGCTCCAGTGCGCGTGTCGTTAACCGTATAGACATTTGGATAGCCATAATTTGGACTGTTCAGATCCTTTTCGAAAGTCCCATCTCTGCTGAAAGATTGATAGCGGTCAAACACATGAAGCCATTTGACATCTCTAATGTTTCTCTCATCCACAGGCTCTTCAAGAGGGAGTCCATCGGCAATTCCCATGACGCAAAGAGACCCTCCATATAACCTCGCCCACCGAAGCAACGTGACCAAATTGAGGTTGGCTTTTATTGATTCCATTTTACGATTAATGTCTTGGTTTGAATCGCCCTCGATTTCCCATCCTTGTCGGATCATTTCGGCAGGAACAATATCCATGATTCTGCGGGTGACGCCATCAGATCTGTATAGTTGATCCAATTCGGCTTGTTCGAATATTTTCTCCATCCGAAAGTGGGCATTGATGTTCTTATCGCGTCCTCGCATGCCAAGCCCTGTCAGGACATTTATCCATCCATCAGTTTTGACAAATCCATCATTATGAGGGACGCGACTCTGTTCCTCAGAGGATTTTTTCTCAAAATTATAAGTGCCCATATTCTCCCAAGAGTTAGAAACTAAGTCGATCTTTGCTTCTGTGGGAAATTGAGTACTAACGGCGAATAGAATGCCGCTTTTTGAGTAGATGGGTCTTGATTTGAGCAGACACTCTAAAAGAAGAGAGCGTTGCTTAAAATTAATTTATCACAAGGATAAAAAAAATGATGCAGAAAATTTCTTTTACATCATTTTTTCGACTAATTTGTCAAATTCGTTTCTTACTTTTCGCCGCTAACTAGTCCAGTATTTAATCGCAGCCAATCGTTAATCGTAACTATAACTTGAGCAACAATTATTGGTAGATTATCAGAATTTTCTGTACGTAAATTTTTTAAATACTCGCTCCAATAATTTTGCACTTGTTTCATTTCTTCCTCGGTATAAGTAATCGGCAAAGTAAGAGGGGTTTCTCGATGCTCAAATACCAAGCGTATAACTCCTTCCAGATTATCAAATGAGGGCAATTGTGAGGAAGAAATCATAGAATAAATGTCGTGAAAATCTTTCATGCGACTATTGAACGAGCCTCGATGGATAATGGTTTCTAACTTTTCAGCAAAAATAAACTCCTTGGTATAACAAGATAGTTTTACATCGCTTTCAAAAAGGACTCCTTTAGAATAGGCTGTAAGTGGAATCGAATATTCAACAGCATCGACGATATCTCCAAATCCGATATCGATAGCAACCTTGAATCTAGTTTTTCCAAAATAGGCCATCATGGACACTTCAGCTCCTGGATATCCCATATGCGGATGTGTAAGTTCGCTTACCTTAATCTCTTGAAAGGCAAATCCATCTTTGAGGTCAATGTTTGCAATTTCATCAAAAATATCTTTCAATCCAGCAACTTCATTACTGATCTTTCGTGCAAGAAAATCTAAATCATTTGTTTCCCTCCCAATTTCGATATACTTGGAGAGAAGGATACCCCCTTTTAAGACAAAATGCTTACGATGTTTCGAATTAGCTAAACGTACTAGAAAGCGCTCAAGTGTGAGATTTTGCCAAAGATCGGCTGGATCCCGATTTTTTTCTTTTGCGATAGCTCGCAGTTTTGCTTTGAATGATTTTTCTAAATCTGATGTCATGTTGTATACGATAAAATGTATGGGGTTATGTTAACACGCAGTGTCTTTGCATATGCGCCTAGTTTTTTAGGATCTGGCTTATGTTTAGTGCTTTGAAAATATCTCTGAATTGCTTTGATTGCAATCTCCTTGCTAAGATAGCGAAATGCATCAACAACGCAACGTTCTCTATCAAAAATGTGGATATTATATTCACCAAGCGCAATTTCAATTTTTCCAAGCTTTGCATTGCGCATTCTGACGATTCTTGTGTTGGGCCGCTTGGGGGGATAGGACTCGTGCGGAACAGCAATCCAAACCTCTCGCATAATTTGATCCGTCAAATCATAGTAACAAAGCGCAGAGATTAAACAAATGACCCCATCGGGAATACTTCCGGCGACCAAAGCCAAGTTTTCCCACTGAAACTCAACTTCAGGCTCATATTGAGAGAAGCGATAAGCTCCTGGATAAATCCGTTCTAAGGTGCCCTTTTTCACTAAATAAGCTAAAGCGTGTCTTGGGATACCCTGTTTCTCTGCATCTTCTGCTGTAAACAGAGGGATGTTGGTAAACTGCTCTAACTGTTTTAGGTACTTTGATTGTCTCATTCCTTGAGTCTACAAAACCTCCCCATTTAAGTCAAGTGGGTATGTTTTGAAGAATTTTTGAGGTTAAACTAGCGCTTTTAATTCATAAGATGCTTATGTATAATTCATTTTT
>Ga0206859_1030_pt2 | contig 12575 bp, 15 predicted proteins | sample Alteio_BWOrgCont_47_FD_152882 | JGI IMG/M metagenome (GOLD analysis project Ga0206859, IMG submission 152882) | Enriched cells from forest soil in Barre Woods Harvard Forest LTER site, Petersham, Massachusetts, United States -... | ecosystem: Environmental > Terrestrial > Soil > Temperate forest >... | reverse complement strand
AAAGATATTAGAAACATTGATGGAATTTTGGTAGGAAGCGCAAGTCTAGATTTTAAAAATTTTAAGAACATAGTATCATTCTATAGGTAAGGCTTGTTGTATAATTACATGATTTAAAGGTAACTGATTATGTTATACGGTTTTTTATTAACATTGTTTATTTTAGCATCTCTTTTATTAATCCTTGTTATCCTTATTCAACAGGGTAAAAGTAGTATGGGACTCGGCAACCTTGGTGGCGGAGCTCAAATGCTTTTTGGTGGTTCAGGGGGTCAAGACATCTTTCAAAAAATGACCTGGGTCCTTGGTACTATATTTATTTTTGGTTCATTAATCCTTTCGCTGATGAAAACGCACCATGGCAGAGAATTGCGTTATCTTGCTCGACGTGGCATTGAAAACCCAATAAATAGTCCGCTTGCACAGCCTCAGGAACCTACTACGCCAGACCTTCCAGAACAGCAGTGAAAACTAGTGCAAGAGAAATCTCTCAAGAGATCCAACTAAAAAAGGAGTTCTCGATTGCTATTTACTATTGTCGATGCTATTGGATGCATTACCATATCTATCTGTGATGGGCTTGGTCTTTTTGTACTCTTCTTTTTAAGAGTAATTAAAACATTATTTTATACACGGCCAAAGCTCAGCAAATGGCTTGTACAGATGGAGCACATAGGAGTTGACTCACTTGTCATTGTTATTTTAACAGGAACTTTTACCGGTATGGTACTGGCATTGCAGAGCTATATCGGTTTCAAACGAGTTGGTGGAGAGCAACTGATTGGTACTATTGTTGCTTTGGGTATGATTCGTGAATTGGGTCCCGTTTTAACCGGCCTGATGGTTACCGGACGCGCCGGATCTTCGATCGCCGCAGAGATTGGCACCATGCGCATAACAGAACAGATAGATGCACTGCGCACCTTACGTCTTGATACTTTTCAATATTTAGTTGTTCCACGAATAATAGCAGGTATTTTTATTTTGCCCTGTTTAGCACTCTTTTCAATGATCTGTGGCATTGTAGGTGGCTATTGTATTTGTGTCTATGTATTATCACTCAGTCCAGAAGATTATGTTACCAGTATTAGAACCTATGTTGAACTTTCAGATATACGTGGCGGTCTGATAAAATCAACCTTTTTTGGCCTTATTTTAACATGGGTTGGGACTTACAAGGGTTTTTACACCTCAGGCGGTGCACGAGGTGTGGGTATTGCAACAACGCAAAGCGTGGTTAGTAGCTCAATTATGATTCTTATTAGTAACTATTTCCTGACAAAATTACTTGAACAACTGTAGGATATAGTTTCATGATAAAATTAATAGATCTTAAAAAAAAATTTGGCGACACATGGGTAACCAACGGTGTTAACCTTACCATTCCCGATCACCAAATGACCGTTATTGTTGGCAAATCGGGTGAAGGCAAATCGGTACTATTAAAACAGATGATCGGTTTACTTGAACCGACAGAAGGTAAAGTTTTGATAGATAATGTAGATATTGCTCAGGTCAGCGAGGACAAGCTTGATATCTATTATAAACAATTCGGTTATGTTTTTCAGTTTGCAGCATTGCTTGATTCTCTTAATGTCTATGAAAATATAGGCATCACATTACTTGAAGCAGGAGTTCCAAAAGCCACCGTATTGCCTATTGTTGAAGAAAAATTGAAACTGGTGAACCTTGAATTGGATACATTATATAAATATCCATCAGAATTATCAGGTGGTATGCGCAAACGGGTTGGTTTGGCTCGTACGCTCGTCACCAATCCAAAAATAATTTTATACGATGAGCCAACCACCGGCCTTGATCCTATCACTTCACGCGTCATTCATGAGCTTATGTTTGATATGCAACGGCGACTTAATTTAACCTCTGTCGTGGTTTCGCATGATGTTGAAATCTTTAAATATGCGGACAACGTCGCTTTATTGCATGAAGGAATTATTAAATTTTTCGGTGATGCAAAAACGATCTGGGAATCACAAAATCCGTATATCTACCAATTTATTCGCGGTCTTGCCGATGGTCCAATTAAGACTGATGTTGCTCAAACGCAAGTAAAATAGAGCTCTTCTAAAAAAGATCTCTTTAGAGATCAACCAGGCGAAACCACTAGTCTAGGGCGTGTGAACGAAATTTTATTGAGTTATAGAGTAGGTTTGTTCTTCTTATCAAAGTCTCTTCTCGGGTCATCCCCGCGCCCTGTCTCGCCATAGCCTTTAGGCGACGGCGGAAGGCGGGGATCCATGCTTAATTGAGCTTAATACCAAATTATTGCAAAAACATAATGGATCTCTTGCGATACTGAGCCAACCTAGGTTCGCCGATAGCGCACTTTGCAGTGATGGTACCTGGTTTCGGAAGAGCTCTAATTTTTATTGCGTTCAAAAATCTTGTGAAAAAGCTTTAGAGAGAAGAACTTAATAAGGAAGAATACAACAGCATGGATCCCTGCCTGCGCAGGGATGACCCGAGGGGTTTTTTAGGTATATAACAACTTAAAGTGATTTGTTATAGATTTATAACCTGGATAAATTTCGTTCACACGGCCTAGCGTATTTCCTTGAGGGACAAAAATAACGCCCCGTTTTTGTAATGATTGCGTAATCGACCGAGCACAAGTTTTTCTAAATTGGTCTGCGGCCTGTTTATACTGAGCATCTTGTGTGTGATCATTATGCTTTGCCATTATTGCTTGTGTGAATTGATGCGCTATGGGGAACAATGCCCCTATAAAAGAGTCACGAATTTCTTTGATGCGGGCATAGGTTGCAGGATCAAACATTATGCTGGGATCTGAATCTTCTATAGATTTTAATCGTTGAGCTTCTGTGGTGTAAGTTCTAAGTGCTCTATTACGTTGTTTAGCGGGGATATCTTTTGCTGATTCCATTAAGTAGTGCAAACCTTGTTTAAACTCTTTTAACCCTTGCTGATCAAATGCTAGATCGGCCATTCTTTGGTCGCTGGTGAGCGTGGTTATCGGTAAGCTGCACGTTAGAAAAAATATGATTTTGTACAGGATCATACAAGCTCCGTAGGAGTTATTCGGTTAAAGAGAGTGGCCCTACTTCGCCCCATACTACGTTAAAACTTCGTAGTGGCTACGAAGGGCAGGATTGCCAGACGACTTGTCCGACATAGCCTTTAGGCGACGACGGAAGCTCCATAGGAGCGTAGCCTGGCCGCGCCAGGCGAAGCTACCAACGGTAGCGAAGACTGGTGGAGGCGACGGGAATCGAACCCGTGTCCGCATTGCGTCAAATTACAGGCACTCCATGCACAGTCTTTACTAGTTCCTTATGACGGCTTTAAAGACAACGCATCGCCATACGGTCAGTTTTGTGATACTGGTCACACTACAGAACTAAAAAACCTTGTGTGATAGTCCTATTTGGTTAATACGAGTTACTGTAACTAATAGGCACGGTACGGTAACAAGCAACCATTAAATCTAATTAAGATTTAAGCGCAAGCAACAGCTGAGCTGTAGCTTGTTGGTTGTGCATATCCCATAGGAAGTGCATTTAGTGTTTTAACCGATTCTTTAACGAGCACCCAGTCAACGCTCGGCATGCACCCATAACTCTCGACAACACGTCGAAGCCATGTACGCCCCCAAAAATTTCAAAGTTCTTACTGAAAAGAGTATCAAATCTGTTCAGTTTTTAGGATAGCATAGGTTGATATGGTTGCATAGAACCCTGCAAAACTTAACTTTTTTTCGCTTCGCTTGGGTTATAAAGACCCTGCTTTTTCAATGATGCCAAGGCTTGCGGATGATCTTGTAAGAGCGCTTGGAGAATAACTGGCTTGCGCATTTCAAGAGACTTTATATAAGCTTCTTTAGTAGGTTTAGGCATGCCTTTAAGATTTTTTGGCGCAGTATATTCTAACATTGCTTCGTTTAATGCGTTAACAACTCCTAGGGAGAATTTTTCTTCACCAGCTAATTCTGAAACAATCTTAGTTTTTGTTGCAAAATCTGATAGTTGGCTCAGTCCATTTAGTCGTGCCGTCAATGTTGCTGCATCAGGCATTATAATCAGCTCTTCATCCATGACCACGCAAGCACAAGAGATAAAGAACAAGCTGAAAAATAGTTGTTTCATTGGTACAACTCTTTTTTATTTTAATAGTTATACACGCCCTTGATTTCACGCCTGGTCTGGCGATCAATATCTCTATCTTTAAGGGTCTGTTTTTTGCCGGCCGCTTTTTTAGCCTTACAAACACCCAATTCTACCTTGACCAGATTTTTATCATTGAAATAGAGCTTCAAGGGTACCATCGTGACACCCTTTTGTGAAATATCACCAATAATGCGATTGAGCTCACGTTTTTTCAATAAAAGTTTACGTGATCGTTCACTTTGGTCATCGCGCTTGGTATATGCCTGCTGATAAGGGGTAATTTTGCAATTGATAAGAAACAGTTCCCCCTGTTTTACCGTAGCAAAGGCAGCAACCAGTGATACATGACCTGCTCTTAATGATTTTACTTCATCGCCGGTCAACACAATGCCAGCCTCAATTTTGTCCAGAATCTCATAGTCGAAAAATGCTTTTTTATTGGATGCGATAGTTTTCATAGATGTGGATCCTTTTGGTCACTCTTTTTTTCACGTATAAGTTGCTCGAAAATAGGTTTGATCAATGGATATAGTAAACAAGCAATAGATAAACCAAGTATATTGCCCCCAATGATAAATGACCACAGAGAAAGATTTGGTAAACCAAGAAGGCTACCCAGACGCGTTGTCAACGGTTCTATCCATGATGGGTTATAGATTGCTGTATTAAGACCACAGATTTTGCCGAGTAAGAATTCACCGGTATTGTAACCTAGAGCGTAAATAGGCAACATAGTCCAGGGATTGTTAATGAGCCAAGCAGCAGCGAATGTCGCGGCCAATTCAAGGCCTAAGAGCCATGACAAACTGATTATCATAACCGAATGTAACCCTATAAAGGGGGAAAAAGCTATATAGGTACCTATACAAAATGAACGGGATAATCTTTTTGGACATTGTTCTGTTTTTAATAAATGGGAGAGTAATCCTTTGAACCGTTGTTTTATCATATATTTCCTATTATCAACCAACTTTGAAACCAAACCTTATTTCGGTTATCATGAAGATACTATACGCATTATAAGCGTGGTTTTTTGATACCCTGAGGAGTTTCTATGAAAAAGCTTTCTTTGTTTATAGTATACACTATTAGTTGTTTTTTAGCCTATTCTTCAATCTATACGAGCGAAAATAGGGTTATTTTTTCTGGTTGCCTACAGTTTCCTGCCCATATTAAAAAGGTCCCTTCAGTACGCATCTATTGGGCAGGGCATACGATTGAGTCTGAAATTAATAAAACTACCAAAACTATTCATTTTGGTATCCCTGGATTACGCCAACAACGTGGTGTTTATTTGGTTGTTGCCCAAGATATTCATTTCAAAACGATTAATAATGTTATTGTACATCTCTATATTAATAAAAATAGTCCCTATAAATTTTATTATTTAGAACTAACACCTCAATTAGATGAGATAACAAAAAAAACAAAATTGGTATGGTATAGTAAGGAACTTCAACTATTACTTGATGATGCCGGTAACTTTCGGCTTCCTGATGAAGCAATCGTTATCTATTACCCACCACAGTTTATAGCAGGACTTGAAGGTGGCAATCTGCTTGAGTTACCCATTATAAAGGTTGATCCTAATATAATTTCAGTTTTGGGATCGGAATCATTATTTCAAGATACATCGGATACCGTCTTGTGTGCCGCTTTAGGTATGGATGCGATTCATCGAGAATTGGATAAGGAAATTCGTCCTGCCAACGATTATAAGACCATTATAACGCTCATCACCTAGTGTAAAGGATATCATCATAAAGGTTCTTGGGATCGAAAGTTCATGTGACGAAACAGCAGTTGCTGTTTATGATACTGTCTTAGGGATGCAGGCAAATGTGCTGTTTTCTCAAATGGCGTTACATCAAGCATATGGTGGCGTGGTTCCGGAGCTCGCTTCTCGTTTTCATTTGGAAAAAATAAGAGAGGTTTTGTTGCAAGCGCTTACAAAAGCCGATGTAACGTTGGATGATATCGATGTTATCGGTATTACCAATAGACCGGGACTACCTGGAGCCCTTTTGGTAGGTGTCTGTTTTGGCAAGACCATTGCATGGGCTAAAAATAAAGGTTTAATCGGCGTGGATCATTTAGAAGGGCACGCTTTTTCTGCCAACATTGACAATACCATACCCTTTCCCTTTTTATGCCTTACTGCTTCTGGTGGTCATACCTCATTATATTTAGTACATGGTTTTGGCAACTATACTGTTATAGGCTCTGCATTGGACGATGCTGCCGGCGAAGCGTTTGATAAGATAGCCAAGCTGGTCAACCTTGGATACCCGGGAGGACCCGTTATTGAGAAATTAGCGGCAACGCAAAATTTCCAAGATTTTTTTAATTATCCTCGTACGCATGCCAAGACGCTTGATTTTAGTTTTTCGGGTCTGAAAACGGCTGTACTCTATGATTTAGTTAAGCGAGGCGCTTATGACATGGGGAGCAAAAGCTACTTAGGTTCTGATGATCCGGAACTTAAAGCAAAGATTGCAAGTTCATTGTTAGTCTGTATTAAGGATATCTTTGAAGATAAACTCTCACTAGCGCTCAAAAAACACCCAGAAGCGCGCGCAATTAGTTTTGTAGGTGGTGTGAGCTGTAATAAATATTTACGTAAAGCCTTGGGCGAATTTAGCGCCAAGAGAGGCATACAGTTCTTTACCCCAGCCCCTCAATATTGTACCGACAATGCGGGGATGATAGCCTTTGTTGCCCATTATAAGGCTCAGCAGGGCTTGTTTGATGCTATTGATCTTGATCTGGTACGATAAGACAAGAAATTAATGGTTGATTGCCTACCCTTATTTAGATTTTGCTTTTTTATATATAAGCTTTATTTGCGAATATTTTCTATCAAATTCAATTTTTGATAACGACGGACCCTCTTGACTGGAAATATCGACGGTCCTTAATGCTTCCTGTCCAGTCGAGCGAAATCTTACTCTATTTGTTGTCACCCCATTCTCATAGCAGAGATATGCTTTTTTGACGCGACCAGAGGTATTGCTAACAAATTGTGATGAGCTTGATATGTAATTGCCACCAGCATATACATCAAAGGTTTTGGGGTTTACGCCAACGGGTACAGCATATACATCAACGATTATAGGGTCTTTGGTAGTATTATTTTTAACGGTTACATTGATCGGTATTTTTTTTGAGCATTGTTGCTGGGATGTCTTGTCCGGCTCAGGAGGAATTGGTTTTACAGAACAGACATAACAGGCACTGAGTGCTAAGATAGATAGTGATAATTTTATCATAGATTTTCCCTTGGTGATATTGTGTTATGATCTGTTACATGTAGCTAATCATATTCTTATATATGGGAGCAAGATTTTTATACCTGTTTGCCCAATGTATGTATTACATGCAACGGCAGTCGTCTGGTATAGCGCTTAGTTCATCTTCTAATGTGAGGTACTGATCGATAACCTTTTTAATCTCTTGATAAGATGGCAATTCAGGATAATCAGGATTGTCTGCCATGAGACTACCTGCTTTAAATACAGCATAAGTTTCTGGAAATTCTTGTTGATGAGCTTGCGCGACATCAAGCGGGCTCTTTCTGTTATTGTTTTTTTTACTTAAATCTGAGCTTCTTTTTGTCTTGCTAATTGCTACGGCAGCCAAACATGCTGCTGCTCTGTCTTCAGAGGTACCTTGTTTGTAGAGCCACCGAACAAAACCATCTTTGGTTAATTGATCTTCTTTGCGCAATGCAGGGTCTGCTAATCTATGCAATAGAGTATTACCAAGATTCTCTCGGGAATAATTGTTATATGAGGCATTCGCATACAATATTTTTGCCAAAATAGGCTGAGCCCAATTTTCACCAGGGTGCAGTAATTGATTGAAAATAAGGAATAAAAACGCAAACAAGATCCTCATATTCATACCAAAACTCCTGGTGAGAAAACGGAAACAGAAAACCGTGTGGAGTATGGCAAAATAGGTTGATGGTGTCTATCTCTTAAATTTCCAGAAAGATGCTATTTATTTCTTCATGAAGATGCGCTTCCTGAACCATTAGTACCCGTTTTTTTAGCAACGGTCATAGAGTCGATAAATTCTCGATTATTCTTACTCTTTTTCATCTTCTCAATGAGAAACTCCATGCCTTCCACGGTGTTCATAGTAGAAAGGAACTTCTGCAATACCCAGACTTTTTTCAGATCCTCTTCCGATTGCAACAGATCATCTCGACGAGTACCAGATACGCTTAAATCGAATGCAGGGTAGGTGCGACGATTGGCAAGTTTACGTGTCATATGCATTTCCATATTACCCGTACCCTTAAACTCTTCGTAGATAACCTCATCCATACGAGACCCGGTATCTACTAATGCAGAAGCTATAATGGTCAATGAACCACCCTCTTCAGTATTGCGCGCAGCACCAAAAAAGCGCTTTGGCCGTTGTAAAGCATTGGCATCGATACCGCCAGTTAATACCTTACCTGATGCAGGAGCAGTTGTGTTGTAAGCTCTTGCCAATCGGGTTAAAGAATCAAGAAGAATCACCACATCTTTGCCGGACTCTACCAGTCGTTTCGCTTTTTCTAAGACAATCTCTGCAACTTGAACATGCCGTTCTGGTGATTCATCAAATGTTGAGCTGATAACTTCTGCCAGAGGTCCACGTACGGAACGTTTCATATCGGCAACTTCTTCAGGACGCTCGTCGATGAGAAGCACGATCAAATAGACTTCCGGATAATTACTGGTGAAAGCACAGGCGATCTCTTTAAGAAGTACCGTTTTACCTACTTTTGGGGGAGCTACAATTAATCCTCGTTGCCCTTTGCCAATAGGAGAAAAGATATCAAGAATACGGGTAGAGATAGCATGCGGGGTTGTTTCAAGATCAAATTTTTTATTAGGGTGCAGTGGTGATAGGCGGTCAAAATCGAGGCGGTCCCCATAAGCTGAAGGATCTTGTAAGTTAACTTTGTCCACCTTTAACAGCGCAAAATATTTCTCACCATCTTTTGGTTTACGGATAACGCCAGAAATAGTATCGCCCGTTTTAAGATTAAAACGCCTAATCTGCGAAGGAGACACGTATACGTCATCAGGTCCTGAAATATAATCAAATTTTGCAGAACGTAAAAATCCAAATCCATCAGGCAAACGTTCTAAAACACCCTCTACCTGAATCTCAAGATCAGGGTGAGCTTCTCCATATAAAATACGCTCAATAAGCTTATCGCGAGACATAAGAGCTGCCCCAATGATGCCCAAACGTTTTGAATATTGGAATAACTCCTGCATATTCAGCTCTTCCAAGGGTGGTCGTTGCCGAGTTGGGGGTTGATGGGTTTGATTGGTAACAGAGGTAGAAGTCTGTTGCGGGGTTTGTCCTTGTCCTTGTTGTCGTGTTTCAGTAGTATGTTGGCTATGGGTACGAAATCGTTGATCTCGAGGCGTATTTGTACGAGTACGTTGTCGATTTTTAGGAGCTATAGGTTCTTGATTGCCAATAGTATCGGGAATAACACACGAAGTAGATGTAGTATGCATTGATGGAAGATTGCTCTGCTCTATCGAGGCATGCTCTGCAGAGAACTCTTCTTTGGTCTGGTTTTTTTCAATAAGCTCTTCTACATCGGGTATAACGATTTTTTCTGATAACTCTTTTTTTTCATCAGAATCTTTAGCCGTTATAATATCACTCTGCTGATCTATGAGATTTTTATCTTTTTTGTCATGAACTGACATCTATATTCCTCCACTATAAGACTGCATAGCTACTAAAAGACTATGCTTTGAGATAGCCTCTCAAATTATTTGATAGGCGCATAAAAAAACTAATGTAATACATATAAAGATTTCGTATAGCACAACGATTGCAATAATGAGCTCTGTATATACCGATGCAAAGCTCACAGTAATTTTAAAACTGATGAGGTATAATTCTTCAAAAAGTTATTATTAAGAATTTTCTTGTCTATAGAATAACATCATAACAGGACTTGCTATGAAAATGGAAGAATAAGTACCAAAAATAATGCCTATTAATAAAACGACAGAGAAGTCTCTTAAGGCTTCACCCCCGAAAATCACCATAGAAGCCACCGTTAATAGCGTCGTAAAGCTTGTCAATAAGGTACGAGTTAACGTTTGATTAATGCTGAGATTAATAACTTGAGCAACGGGTAGCTGAGCCATTTTTTTTAAATTGGTACGAATACGAGAAAAAATAACAATAGTATCGTTAATTGAATAGCCTAAGACTGCCAAAATCGCACCAATGACGGTAATAGATATATCGCGATCGAAGAGCAAGAAGAAGGTTAACATGATAATAGCATCATGTATTAATGCTACAACTGCGCCAATTGCGTATGAAAATGACCAGAAAGTTGCAGCAATATAGAGCAAAAGAGCTATAAGAGAAAAGAGAATAGCATACATAGATTTGCTACGCAATTCTGCGCCAACCCCGGGGCCAACCGCTTCAGTGGATAAAATAGTTACCTTTGTTTCTGGTAGAGCTTCGATGATTGCTTGACGTATAAGGCCTCCCAGACCCTGTGCATCATTTTCAAAGGCTTTAACACGTATAAGTAGCTCATTGTTAGGAAATTCACGGGTAATGACACTTGTCCAACCTTTTGCTTCAAGGGCATTTTTGATCTGGCTAGAGCTTACAGCATTCTCAAATTTGAGCAAAACTTGTGTTCCGCCGGTAAAATCGACGCTATACATAAATGCCGAGCCACGAGTTTGAGCGCGATAAAGCGCAAGTCCAGCAGAGCCAGCAAAAACGAGAGTAGTACAAAAAAGTATGAATCGACTGTATTTAAGAAAATCTATAGTACCTACTTGCTGAGCTGTAAAAAACTTCATTGTACTCCCTGGAACATTCTGTGAATTCTGGAATGACTTTGGCTATAATGCCGAAATAACAGATACAAAAGTGCGTCCTTTGTATCCACGATGGAACTTGACAAACCCTTTGCCAATGGCAAATAGCGTATCATCGCTTCCCTTGCCTACTTGACGACCCGGATGAACACGGGTGCCACGTTGTCTTACTATGATTTCGCCGCCGTTGACTACTTGGCCATCAAAGAGTTTTACACCTAATCGCTTACTATGACTCTCTCGGCCATTCTGGGTCGAACCGCCGGATTTACTGGTTGCCATGGTAGATTTCCTACTTAATCTGTGAATAATATGTTGTAGTACGGTAATGCGTTATGATATTAACGCTTATGTTAAGCCCGTTTTTAAGGACTCCTTTGACAGTATGATCGGACTATTTTAAAAGTCAAGGCTGCTCGACCTGCTATCATGAGGATCTAATACCTTATGCCGTTCCCGTACCATTTAACCTGGCGGCTATGGCATCAGGAGCTCCATTTAGATATACTTAGGGAGAAAGTATTCAGTTTGAAAGCGCTGATAGAGTGAATTAGATTAAAATATATTGTCTGATATAGTAAATATTAAAGAGCTTTTTTGTTTTTTAAAAAAATGAGTAATCTTATTCGATAATTTGAGAGGAAAAATGATGAAAAACAACCTTGCAGCAGTAGTAGCCGTAAGTTTTTGCTTCTTGGCATTACATGCAAAACAAGAATCAGACACACAAAGCATCCCTTCAACCATAGGATTAGAGACCGTTATGCAATCACCCGTTCATAAGACAGTTTTGAAAAATGGCATGACAGTCCTCATTCGTGAAGTTCATACGATTCCCAAAGTGTCCATGCAACTTTGGTATAAGGTAGGTTCAAAAAATGAGAAATCGAATGAAAAAGGGATAGCTCATCTTATAGAACACATGATTTTCAAGGGTACCCAAGGAGAAAAATCTCTTAATTTATCAGAATCTGATATTAATACGATTACCCACAAGCTTTCAGGAAGTTGTAACGCATTTACGAGTTATGATTATACTGGCTATTTATTTAATTTACCGGCTCATACGTGGCATGAATCCTTACCAATTATGGCCGATTGTATGAGTAATTGTGCGTTTAAAGAAGAGCATTTAAGTTCTGAAATGAAGGCTGTTATACAAGAGTTAAAAATGAGGCGTGATCAGTTTACGCTTGCTGCAGCAAAAGCTCTTATGGGTTCCATTTATATGGATCATCCGTACCATTATCCAGTAATTGGTTATAAACAAGATTTATGGAATGCTCATGCGCCATTGTTGCATAATTTTTATCGCAAGCATTACTGTCCTAATAATGCTACTCTGGTGATAGTTGGTGACGTTGATACTGACAAGGCGCTCAAATTAGTTGAAAACTGTTTCGGATCGATTCCTCTTAATCACAACTATGTCTCTGAGTCATTCCCTCAGCAGCATGATATCATAGCAAAATCGGTGACCCTCTATCGTGATATACACTCGATAACTTCTTTGACACCAATACCATTTTTGCTATAAGGATGTCCTTTATAAATA
>Ga0206859_1124_pt1 | contig 12617 bp, 11 predicted proteins | sample Alteio_BWOrgCont_47_FD_152882 | JGI IMG/M metagenome (GOLD analysis project Ga0206859, IMG submission 152882) | Enriched cells from forest soil in Barre Woods Harvard Forest LTER site, Petersham, Massachusetts, United States -... | ecosystem: Environmental > Terrestrial > Soil > Temperate forest >... | reverse complement strand
AGAGTCGCCACCGCCGACAACTGTCGTGGCCTGAAGCTGCGCCATAGCATGCGCTATAGCCCGCGTTCCCGTAGCAAAAGGGGGGCACTCAAAGACCCCTACAGGGCCATTCCAAAAAAATGTTTGGGACTGCTTCATGGTATCTATATATCTTTCTATCGTCTTAGGGCCAATATCCACGCCCTGCATTCCCTCTGGGATGCCATCAACAGCATTGACAATTGCTGTCGCCGCTGAGGCGCTGATGCTATCTGCCACCAAAAAGTCTAGAGGCATAAGTAATTTATTAGGCTGCCTCTGGCTGCTTGCCAACAGCTGCTGAGCGGCTTCCATGGCACTGGGCTCATATAGCGAAGATCCAATGGGTATTTCTTGTGCCCTCATCAGGGTATATGCCATGGCCCCCCCCCAATTAAGAGCTTGTCTACCTTATCTAGGAGGGTATTGAGAACGCCTATCTTCGTCGAAATTTTCGCTCCTCCAATCAAAGCACAAAAAGGACGAGAGGGAGCATGCAATAAGGTGCCGAGAAAATGTATCTCCTTTTCCATAAGCAAGCCGGCAGCGGCATTACCAGGAAAATACTGGGCGATAAGAGCTGTAGAGGCATGAGCGCGGTGAGCTGTGGCAAAAGCATCGTTGACATAGCAGTCACCCAGCCTAGCAAGTTTGCAAGCGAATTGAGGATCCTGCTCGGGATGTTCTTCAGCGCCGTGAAAGCGTACATTTTCTAATAAAAGGAGCCCTTGTGAAGGAAGCTGTGCTGCCAGCACCTCTACAGCATCTCCGACGCAGTTGGAGGCGAAGGTGACTGGGCGTTGCAGCAGTAGCTCCAGATGGCGAGCGCAGGGAGCTAGCGATAGCTTGTCGACGCGCTTGCCCCGCGGACGACCTAAATGGCTCATCAGAATGACTGAGGCGCCATTGTCAAGCAGATAGCGTATCGATGGCAAAGAAGCTCTGATGCGGGTGTCATCGGCAATGGAGCCCTCATCGGTCAAAGGGACATTAAAATCGACGCGCATGAGTACTTTTTTGCCATTCACAGCTAAATCCGAAAGAGAGAGAAACGTTCCCACTGTGCTATTCCTTTAGAGGGTGTCTGGAAACTATAGCGGATTTTGTCCCAAATTTGGAGTTTTGCAACTCCCTCACTAAGTTACCGAATTTCTTCGCAGCATTTCATCATAATCAATTCTCAAATTGATCTAAAGAGCCTCGTTTTTCTGGGTCTGCCGTGCCTATCGGCTACACCGCCTTGAGAGACGGTTGCTTAACTTATAAAATAATTTTTTCGTGAAATATGAGTATAACTCACCCTACGCACTCGAGTTTGGCCCTTTTACTTAACGAATAAGTATGGCAAGCCACTTTTACCATATTGACAGCAACATATATCGCCCCTAACATAGCTAAGATCCTGACCATAGTCCGAAGGGCTCAAATTGCAACAGCCCAGTCTCCCAACGACTTCGTCGTGTTTATCTGTAAATAACACGAAAGGAAGAAGTGTTATATGGAAGGGCATCGCCCTGGGTATGTCCAGAACAAATATCGTCGAGTAGGCTAGTCATATTTCTATGACTCGCCCCTCTAAGAACCGTACTTGAAAATTTCCCTTCATACGGCTCAAGCCCCTTTAAGATTGTTGTTTACAATCCGGCCATTAATTCTTTCTCTTTTCAATCTATCTTCTCTTTCGATAAAATAGCCCTCAAAGTCACTATCGAATGGTGTTGCTCTATTCCTGATTTTAATATGCCTTCGAATTGTTGTTCGAGAAGCCTTTACTAGGGTGTAGAGTTTGTTTCCCTCTTTAGTTTGTCAACAACCACTGAAAACGAGCCACTTGATTCTTTGTGTTCTTTATCAATTTCTTCATAGAGTTTGCCTCCCTTGTTCAATAGTATAGCCATCCCCTGGATTAGTTTTGATTTTTGATTCCTCTGAGGTTGATACTCCATGTGAGTGATGTAGGATTTGAGATTTACAGCCACGTCCACGTCCTTTGGTTGTCCTTGAACGCGTGACTCTACTGCTATCAAAATTATTTTCCAATATAATTGTGTCAATTGTAATCGTACGGTCTGCGCTTGTTTGCACAGGTTTTAACCTGTGCCTGTTTCCGCGGGTTTTAACCCGCATGTACATAACAACTGCTGTACGGATAGTCTTCCGCCTTCTTCACCAAATGTTTTGGTTATAGTCTTTCTTGGAAGTCTCTGGAATCGCATTTGAATGTATCACAGAGCAAGTTTTTCGATTTATTTCGAAGGGCATACTTCCTGCTATTCCCGAGAAATAAAGCGAAAAAATTGCCTGTGAGACAGTTAAAGGCGATTCCAGAGACTTCCAAGAAAGACTATAATGAGGATAATTTCGAAGTCTATGCGCCTCTAAATCACATCCTGAGAGAGATAGACCCCCGTGACCGATTACCAAGAATGAAGAATTTGGTTACGTGCCCGCGAGCGCAGCGAAGACGGGCACCCTGGGATAGGGTGTGCATGAATCCTAAGATAAACCCTGAGATGCCTCGCAGCTAAGGCCAGAGTACTAGCACCCTGTTCAAAAAATTTTAGTTTTATAGCGCAAAAGTTGCCTTACAGCCGCCCCTGGAGTATATGGCAGCGTATCCAAGAAATTTGTCGCTCTGGCTTTCGTGTTGTGGGTTTTTTATTATTTCTATCAGAAGAGATATATCTCCCAAGATGGGCACAGCTTCCAATAAACCTTTCACGATATTGGCGCCGCCATGGACGATGTGTGTTGCTGCGCGCTTTGCCAGCTGTGCTTGCCTGATATCTTTTGTGCGATGAAACTGTATCGCGAAAAAAATAGCAGCAGCAACGCCAGCGGTGAGCTGTATGGCGCCCCCTATGGCCTTCACAGCTCCCGGCACTATAGGACAGATAGAGCAGAGCGTGAGGCGCCGCTCCCAGCCGAGGAGCCATTGCTCTAGCTCTCCTATTTTCTCTTCGGCTTGTTGGATTCTATTTTTCATCTCTTGAAAAGTAGGCTCCTCGGCGAGCTGTTGTTCGCTTATAAGGCCTTCTTCATAGAAGCGCTGTTTAGCGCTGTTATAACTATCAAGAATTATTTCTGAACGCGTTTTCCTTTCACTAAGAGACTTATATAAGTCTAAATTGTGTTGGGAAGAGGTGGGGTTCGCAACCTTCACCTCATATATATGCTTATGCACATTGCGCGCCTTTATTTCGTCTTTTATAGCACTTATATTTGTCAGCTGCTGTAAGCCATATTGCTTGCTCAGCGCTACGATCTCTTTATAGTTCTGCCAAGCTCAATAGCGCTTATTTATCTCCTCCTGCATGAGCTGCGTTGCAGCAGTGGGTATCTGCTCTGCCAGCACGGCTATCTCATGCAAGTTCCAGAGCAGCTCTTCGCGCTTTGTAAAGTCCATCTTCAACAACGCCTCTGGTGTAAAGTCCGTATAGGTAAGCAAGCATCGTATTTTAGATTGTTGTAGGAGATAGTCTTTCCTGCAGTTGAGAGTCATGGAAGCCCACTCATGCTGAGATACTATGCCTTTTAGTAGCGTAGAAGCCACCTCGTTGCAGCCGACTTGCTCGAACAACAAATATTTTCTATACTCCTCGTGCTTAAATGGCCCTGTGGGCTTTTCTTTGGGCTGCAGCATAAGCAGCTGCAAAAGTAGTTTTTCTTCGTCATGGTCATGTGGCAGTTCATCATCGATCTCTTCGTTTGAATTTAGGTAAAGAGGAGTCCCTGCATACATGTGGGAATACACTGGATTGGTATTAGCTCCATTATTTTTCAGCAGATCCATAATCTCAGGGGAAGCCTTTCCCTTTGTGGCTATAAACCAGGGCGTCAAGGCAACACCGTGGCGCGCATCTTCTCCTAACGCGCAATGGACACTACCGGGCATGAGCGCTATAATGCGTTGGATTTTTTCGTTGGCTTCTTCTTTCTGGATGATTTCTTCGCTGTTATCGTTTTTTTTGACGATTGACCTCAATGCTGTAATGAGAAAAGGTGGCCTTTCTTGGAGCTCCGGTATTACCAATTTTTTGTAAGTATTATGAAGCGAAGGGTCACCACCCCATGTAGTTATAATATTATAAATTTCTCTACATTCTTTGTAATATGGTAACAATAAACTGCAAAATAATTTGTTAACTGAAGCCAGTACGCCGAGCCATTTCTTATGTTCTTGTACTTTTTCTTCTGTAAAAAATTTTATTTTAGGAAAAGTGAAGGAAAGAATCTGTTCATACATTTCATTTGCTAATATGGGCAACATGGGTTAGCTCCTCTCTTAATAAGTTTTTCTAGGCCTAATTATCGCACCCTTATATTTATATTTGATAAAGATGAGAAATCCAAGAGCAAATGGGACAGCGAGAAGGGTTATGGCCTTTGGCTGGGCAGAAGGCTCGGGCGAAATAGATGATCTGCAGGTGGCGGCGAATCCAGCTTTCTTTGGGAAAGAGCTCTTTAAGCTCCTTTTCCGTCTGTACCACCGTCTTGCCGCTGCTCAGCAGCCACCTTTTGGCACAGCGGTGGATATGTGTGTCTACGGGGAAGGCGGCGATATGAAACGCCTGAGCCATGACGACAGAGGCGGTCTTATGGCCTACACCTGGCAGCTCTTCTAGCTCTTCAAAGGTGCGAGGAACTTCCCCCCCATATTTTTTCATAAGGAGGGCAGAAAGCGCCTGTATTGCCTTCGCTTTGGTATGCGTTAGCCCACATGGGCGTATGATAGCAGCAATCTCTTCGACGCTCAGCAGTTCCATCTGCTGCGGCGTCGACGCCATGGCAAAGAGCACAGGGGTAATGCTGTTGACGCGGACATCGGTGCATTGGGCTGAGAGCAGCACGGCGATGAGCAGCGTATACGGATCGCGATGTTGCAGGGGAATCGCTGGGGAGGGAAACAGCTCGTCGAGGATCTGCCCTATTTTCTCGGCGCGCTCGCTTTTTTGCATCTGTAGGCCTACTTACCAATGCAAAAGGTGGAAAAAATTGCCGCGAGGATATCGTCGGCAACATCTGTGCCGATGATTGTTCCCAGTTGCACCAGGGCATGGCGCATATCGGCGCATAAAAGCTCTGGAGAGGCTCCCTTGTCGAGGCTGCTCGCAACAGTTTGGCATGCTTCAGCTACGGCGTTTAAGGCTTCTTTATGGCGTGCGCTGGTGATAAAGAGCTCGTCGCGGGCAGGAGGACCTCCCCCCCCAGATAACCCTATCGATAGCGCCGTGTAGGGCGCTCAGCCCCTGCCTTGTCACCGCCGACACGGCGACGCTCTGCAACAGCGGTGTAGTGGGGTAGGGGAGGCTATGGGGCAGGTCGCTTTTATTCCAGACAGCTATAGCCCTTCTTGCCGGTATCTGTTGCATCAGCACTCTTTCTTCTGCACTAATTCCCGCTGTGGCATCGAGGACCAAGAGGATCAGATCAGCTTCGCTCATAGCGCGCAACGAGCGGCGTATTCCCTCCTGTTCGATGGGCTCTTCCGACTGTCTAATTCCCGCTGTGTCGACAAGGCGCAAGTTAAGGCCATTGAGACGTATCTGATCTTCCACAAGATCGCGTGTAGTTCCCGGCAGCGGCGAGACGATGGCGCGCTCTTTGTCCAGCAGTGCATTCATTAAAGAAGATTTACCTACGTTGGGGGCGCCGACAAAACATAGAGAGATGCCGTCGTGGATGATTTTTCCCTCGCGAAACGTTGCAATAAGGGCCTCTATCTCTTTGCCCATGGCGAGCAGGTCGCTGTAAACCTGCTCTTGCGGGGCAAATTCTAGCCCCTCTTCGGGAAAGTCCACCCACGCTTCAAACATAGCTGCGATATGTGTCAGCTTATGCTGAAAACTTCTCACCTTCTTGGATAGAAGGCCCTGCAGCTGATTTTGTGCGGCATCTGTTGCCAGCTCATTTTTTGCTGCGATAAGCTCTTGGACAGCCTCAGCTTGGGCGAGGTCTATTTTGCCATTCATGAATGCTTTAAAAGTAAACTCACCGGGGCGCGCCGGGGCAGCGCCGGCATCTAATACAGCCTCGAGGACGCGGCGGGTAATGAGGACGCCGCCATGGCAGTGTATTTCTACGGTATCTTCGCCGGTATAGGAGCGGGGAGCTAACATGACGAGGGCGATAGCATCATCGATGGCTTGGCCACTTTTATCTACTACTTGTCCGCGGTGGGCCGTATGGCTTTTATAGCGGTAAATAGGGCCGGAAAAGCTTCGTGAAGCGACTTGGAGGGCCTCTTTGCCGGAGATGCGTACGATGGCTACACCCCCCTCTCCTGGCGGCGTAGCTATAGCAGCGATAGTTCTTTCTACCTCATACAGCTTATGGACAATACTCATTAGACCTCTTTTCTCTCGTCCCTCGTAACGGTTCACATACTCGTTTGAGAGTCGTCAACAGCGACCGCGATAGCGGTCAAACTAGTTCGAGAACGCTCCGGTGCTGGGCAATTACAAACTCCCATCGAGAGCTTTTTTTGCCAATATGTAGCGTAGGCTTTAGCCTGCGCTTGTTTGCACAGGTTTTAACCTGTGCATGTTTTTGCGGGTTTTAACCCGCAACCTATAGTTCGGAAGTGTTTGTGACGGTCATGATTGGTATTTAATCAAAATATTTAGTGAAGAAGGCGGAAGATTATCCGTACAGCAGTTGTTATGTGCATGCGGGTTAAAACCCGCAGAAACAGGCACAGGTTAAAACCTGTGCAAACAAGCGCAGGCTAAAGCCTACGCTACATAAAGTGGCTTCCACCTTGTTCTTCTTCTCAGATCTGCCCTCATTTCAACATATCCTCTTGATGAACAAACCACTTTTTGACTTTACATACCTCCGACGAAGGAGGAGGTATGTGAACTGTTACCGTCCCCCCAGCTTTTGGCAATCATAGCGATGTCGCGCTGAAGCGTGGAAGAGAGGTTCTTATCGCTTGCAAAGGCGACAAAAGAACGGCGCAGCGCCTCGTCGGTGAGACCTTCGCATGCCAGGATGAGATAGTCGGCTACAATAGGGTGAGCGAGGATATCGGGGCGCTGCAGAAGCTTCCAGCACACCTCGGCTACTTCCACATCTGCTTTGAAGGCGCTAAGAGCCGCTATGGCGCGCTCGCTATCGCTATCTATTGGAGAGCGTGCGGCAAGCTTGAGGAGAAACTCTTTTGCGGGGGCGCCGATGCTTTTTATGGCTCCAAATAGCGCCTCTTCTTCGAAAAAATCGCCGGCACTGCCTAAGGCTTCGAACAAAGCGATAATTGCCCGCTTGTCGCCAAGGCGGGTGAGCAGCTCAACAGCCCTTGTAGGGGCTAGTCCATATCCTGGAAACAGGGGATTATGCATCTCTTCGCTGCGCAGCAGCTCGAGCATTGCCGTGAGGGCGCCGTCTTTATGGCGCACTAAGGCGTCGATGGCGCGGCCTAGCTGCTCGGTCCCTTCCGCTAAGATAAGGGCAGCGGTAAGCTGCGGCACCGGGTTGCTTGGCCTTTGTTCCTCCAAGAGATTATGCAGATGGCGATAGGCTTCCTGCGCTCGCTCCACCTCTTCCCACTCTTCTTCGGTGAGGAGCTGCTCGGCGAGATTGCCATGCGTCTGTATTTCATAGCTGGCTAGCTCATGGATACGCTTAAGCTCCAGATGCGGGCAGGCTCCCTCTTCTTCCTTTTCATAGTATTCTATCATGGCTTCGAAGCTACTGCCAAAGTGCACTTCGCGATGCATCACAATTTCATGGTCCAGAGGAACAGACAGGGGAGAACTCATAATTACTCGCTAGTGATTGTGCGCAGGCGCGTGCCGGCTTGGCGTATGACTAGGTTGGCGTTATAGCTCGAACGGACAAAGGGGCCACAATACATGTAGGGGATATCGATGGCATAGCCATAGGCTTCATATGCCTGAAACTGCTCGGGAGGGATAAAGGCTTTGACACGCAATTTATTCCGACTGGGTTGAAGGTATTGGCCTATGGTGATGATATCACAGCCGACTTCCTTGAGGTCGCGGAGCGTCCGCTCCACCTGCTCGGCGCTCTCTCCTAGGCCCACCATCATACCCGATTTTACCATAAGGTGCGAGGGCCCCTGTTTTTTTACATAGCGCAGCAGCGCCAGAGTGCGCTCATAGGTGGCTTTGTGGCGCACACGCGGCGTCAGCTCGCGCACCGTTTCAATATTGTGATTAAAAATCTCCGGCGCCGCAGCAAGGATAATGTCTAGGCTCTTTTCTTCTCCAGAAAAATCTGAGGTAAGCAGCTCCACCGTCACTTCTTTGCTCGCCATTCTTACTGCGGTTACGACGTTTGCCAGATGGGCTGCACCGCCGTCGGGCAGGTCGTCGCGCGCCACCATTGTAATTACGGCGTGGCGCAAACCCAGCGCTATAATAGATTCAGCAACGCGTTGCGGCTCGTCGGGATCGAGCGGCGCTGCGGACTTAGAAAAGGCGATATCGCAGAAACCACAGCTGCGCGAACATTGGTTGCCCATGACGAGAAAAGTAGCTGTTTTTTTTGACCAGCATTCGAGTAGATTAGGGCATTTGGCCTCTTCACATACGGTATGTAGTCGTTTGTCATTGAGGAGTTGTCCTGTCGTCCAAAGGACATTGCCTTTGGGCAGCTTGCGATGCAGCCATGAGGGAAAGCGCCCGGGCCCTACGGCGCTCTCGGGAGTTTTTTTCTCAGGGTTATTTGGCAGTACATTGAGCCGTTTTTTTAGGCGGGGGGTAGCATCGAATATTTCAGTATCTAGCATGGTGGCACCTTTTTTCTCGGGGCAAAGTGTAGGGGCGCTTCGCTGGCGATCAGGGCTGCTTCTAGCCACACTTCAGCTAGGGTGGGGTGGGCGTGGATTGTCTCTGCGATAGATTCTACCGTAAGCTCGTTGGCAATAGCTACCGCCATTTCCGCGATAAGTATCGACGCCTCATGTCCGACAACTTGGGCGCCGAGTATCTGTCCCGTGTGCTTATCTGTGACCATCTGTGCAAAGCCCTCGGTCTGCAGCGCCGCCTGGGCCTTTCCCAAAGCGCGGAAGGGAAAGGCGCTCACCGTCGCCTGGTAGCCATGGCTCTGAGCTTGCTCTGCAGTAAGGCCTACAGAAGCTATTTCAGGCGTAGTGAAGATGACGGAGGGAATGGCATTATAATGCATGCGAGCGGGTATGCCTGCAGCATTTTGCGCGGCGATGATCCCTTGGTGGGTGGCGACATGCGCTAGCCACCAGCGTGAGGCTATATCTCCGACGGCATAGATGCCTTTGACATTGGTCTCCATATGGTCATCGACAGGTATGGAGCCATCGGCATTTACCAGCACGCCAGCTTTTTCTAGCCCTATTCCGCTCGTATTTAGGCTGCGCCCTATGGCTATGAGGGCCATATCCGCTGTGAGCTGCTCGCCGCCGAGAATATGTAGCCGCACGCCTGCTTCGCTCTTATCGATTTTTTCCACTGTTGCCCCTGTTTTTATGGCTATTCCTCTGCTTGTAAAAGAGCTGCTCAGCGTTTGGGAAATAGAGAGGCTTTCCATCGGCAGGATGTTTGGCATAAGCTCTACAATGGTGACAGCGGTGCCGAGGGCGTGAAATAGCGAGGCAAATTCGCAGCCTATTACCCCCCCCCCCGACGATCAGCAGGCTGCGCGGCAGCTCGTTGATCTCTAAAAGAGAGGTGGAGTCGTGGATATAGCGCCGATCAAAGGGAAAAGTGGAGATATTCTTGGGTTCGGAGCCGGTAGCGATGATCACCGCGTCGGCTTGCAAGAGGGCGCCGCTATCTTCTCCGCGCACTTTGACCTCGCGAGGGGAGCCAAATGTGCCAAAGCCGCGAAAAAGCGTTATGCCGTTGGCGCTGATAAGTCCCTCGAGACTGTGGCGCAGTAGGGCTATTGTCTCATCTCTGCGTTGGGCCATTTTGCCAAAGTCAAAACGCACCTCTCCGGTGATGATGCCATACTTATCAGCTTCTCGCACCATTTGTAGCACCTCTGCATTGGCTATCAGCGCCTTGGAGGGGATACAGCCCCTATTGAGGCACGTACCGCCGAGCTGCTTAGGCTCTACTAGGGCGACTTTTTTGCCACATTGGGCAGCTTTGATAGCTGCGGGGTAGCCGCCGGGACCTGCGCCGAGTACTATGACATCGAACTGCTCTTTGCGGTTCATAATTCTTTCCTATTTTTATGCGATGGGCGCCTTTTTTTGGCCATGTTCAGCAGTTCCCGCTGGAGTTTTGAATGACAAAAACAAAATTTACCACAGAGCCCACAGAGAGAAAAATTTAAAAAACTTCCTCTGTGATCTCTGTGGGCTCTGTGGTAAATTTTTACCGGGAATCCACGAATCGATCCATTTTGGCTATCTTGTAGTTAACTGGATATGACCCAGCGGGAATTACTGGGCCATGTTCACCTTTTCAGTCAGCTTTCTGCCACGATACCGCATTTTGCGATTTGCCGACAAACAGTCGCTCCAGTAATCTGTAAGGATAAAGAGCTGGAGGAAAAGTATGGAGCCATTGTATCGGAGACTAAGCCTTTCGGTGGAGGAGGGCATGCGGGCAATAGCAGCGTTGAAAGAGCCTATTGCTATGGCCTTTCTCAGCGCCGCTGCTAAGGAGCTGGTGCGCTGCTTTAACGAAGGAAACAAGGTCCTCATCGCAGGCAATGGAGGGAGCTTGTGCGATGCTATTCACTTCGCCGAAGAGCTAACGGGATTTTTTCGCTCCCAGCGCCCTGCCCTTGCCGCTATCGCCTTGAGCGATCCCGGTCATATCACTTGTGTCGGCAACGATGTGGGGTTTGATCAGATTTTTTCCCGCGCCATAGAGGCTTTAGGAAGCCCAGGCGATCTCTTCATAGGGCTTACGACCAGTGGCAATTCGACAAATCTTTTGCGCGCTTTTTCTGTGGCAAAGGAGCGCGGATTGGAGACGATTGCTTTTTTAGGGCGCGGTGGTGGCGCTCTTAAAGGCGTTGCTGCTCATGAGCTTATCATCGACGGCTTTGCCACCTCTGATAGGATACAAGAAGCCCATATGGCGGCGCTGCATATCCTCGTAGAGGCCGTTGAAGAGCTGCTATGGCCCGCTGAGGAACAGGTAAAGACATGTGCAACAATAAGGTGACATTCGATTTAGCACGCTTGCATCGCCTTGTCGTTATCTCTGACATCTTGTTTTCCTAGCTCATTCCATTCTTTGATAAAGGATTCCACCTCGTGAGGAGTTGCTTGGAGCCATTTCTCTGGCTTGGCGGCAGTATTTGCAGGAGCATTTTTTTTGGCAAATAGCGAGTTGAGTAACTGGTTTGTATTATTTGCACTAGGATAAAGAATAGCAAATAATTTTTCTTGATAAAAAGTTTTAACCTTTTTTTCATCGCATGTCGGATAGTTCTGTAACGCGGTGCAGAGTGTTCTAAAAAAACTCTTTATTTTTGTATCTGTGTTGAACTTAGTTACCATTTTTTTAAATACATCCGGAGGCGTGGCTGACTCATTGAACAGGTCGGTAAACATTTTAGAGGGAAAATCTACGGCACTCCTGCCCAGTTGGTTATATACAGACAATGTTTGATTACTATTGGCATATATCCTTGTTGCAGCATTTACTATTTTGCCTCGCTCCGCCCGTTTTGCAAATGACATCATCTGAGCTAAATATATTGACCTGTAGCGAGGATGGCTTGCAATAACAAAGTCTGCAAGCGTGGCTTCAGGGTCGTCCTTGACCGTTGTATAACCTTCCTGTAGCCATTGCAATCGCTCGTAAAAAGCTGTTAGAACTAGCTGTTTGTCGAAGATTTTTTTATCTATATTAGGATGCGCTAAGGAGAATTTCTCTAAAATATTTTCCACCTGTTCCGTATGAGCAATATTTTTACTAAGAAAACATTGAATTAGCTCTTTCTCCTCGCTACTTAGTGGCTCCTGAGAAGCCATAGGTATTGCGATGAGGTCGTTGCGAAAGGCAACGGTTGTGCCCTTATCCGGGTCTCCTACTATCATATTACCGTTATGCATCGAGCGGGCGTTATCAAATAAGCGCACTTTGCCAGTAGTTGCCTCAATTAGCACATTCCCCCCATGCACATCACTACCGCCAAAAAAAAGGACGGCAAGGTTAGCTTTTACTAACGATGTCCTATCAATGATGGGGCATATAGTGACTTTGTATTCCCCCTCTTTGCGTGTGAGAAAAGTAGTATGATTGCTTAAATAGGGTTGTAGAGAACCTCTTCTCTGTTTTCCTTCTATTTTCAAGGAAGCCAAAAAGGTTTCTACAAAAATCTCCTCAAAACCGACAGCTTGTGCAAGATGCCATATCATCTCTTCAAATAGATCGGAATGGCAGATTCCCCCCTCTTTAAATATGGCAAGGGGTTCTGCGCTCTCTGGTGCCGAGATGAAAAAGGGCTTATTCAAGTGGTTTCCAGGGACGTGTGTAAAAGTGTAGCGATCCACATTCTGTAATATTTTTTGTACAAAAGGAGACTGAGGCTGTGAACAATAGGGCTGAGGCAGCTCCTGAGGCGCCTCTAAGCCATTTTTCTTGGTCTCTGGCAGTGTCTCTTGAGTAACGTCTTTTATTTTTTTGTCGATC
>Ga0206859_1123_pt1 | contig 12624 bp, 13 predicted proteins | sample Alteio_BWOrgCont_47_FD_152882 | JGI IMG/M metagenome (GOLD analysis project Ga0206859, IMG submission 152882) | Enriched cells from forest soil in Barre Woods Harvard Forest LTER site, Petersham, Massachusetts, United States -... | ecosystem: Environmental > Terrestrial > Soil > Temperate forest >... | reverse complement strand
TTAAGGACGAGTTTACTTCTCTTAATATGTATTTAGCTACGCATAACCAAGCGAATAATATTGTGTATGCGAGACATATTTTAAGTGATCCATCTCTTCAGGGGCAGTTAGCTACCAAAGGATCTGCCGGAGAATATGTGGTAGGAAGATACATAACCTGGGCTAAAAAAGTCTTGGAAACCGCAGAAAGTAACGGCACTGCTATCAGCAACGGTTGATGATTGTTTACACGGCAACATTGATTGAGAAGGTGGCACACACGGTTTTTATGTGCTGCAATGTGAACCCAAATGTGACTTCTCTGTTAAGGAACACGTCGCGTAAGGCCCGCCAGTCTTCGCTACCGTTGGTAGCTTCGCCTGGCGCGGCCACTCTTTTTAAATGAAATATTAGTAGAAAATTGATAAGCGAAGACTGTCTCGGCATAGCTCGAAGAGCGACGCCGGACAATACCGAACAATCTTCTTTCTCTTTAACCAATCTTCCATATGCATTATGTTTATATAATGAAGTCTCAACGCACTCCTGAGACATTTTACGTGGGCTACACACTTGACGTCCCTTCGCGATTGAAAGTTCACAATAACGGCCGTGTCCGGCGAAGCTAAAAGCGAAGCCTGGATGGTTCTGTGCATACTGCTGATAACAAACCTTGGGAATTAGTTTGGTATTGCGAGTTCAAAGATAAAATGAGAGCTATTGAATTTGAAAGATATTTAAAGTCGCATTCGGGTCGTGCTTTTGCTAAAAAAAGGTTATGGTAATTCCCTTTTACATTGAAAGAATAAGCCCCATGAATAATTCAAAAATAGGTATTTTTTTGTTAACCACTTTACTCATAATAAATCCCTGCATTGTGCAAGCATCTGAAAATAAAGCTTATAGCGCTCTAGCAAAAGCATTAGCACAAAATAATCCTGATAAGGCATTGCTACAAGAATTGCTGTGTGGAGCTATCGAGTCGAACGATCAAAAAACAATAGAGCTCTTTTTTAAATTTTCCGAAAATTTGATATCGATAGTTGTAACAAAGCAGGATTTACCCCTTTAATGATAGCCTCTGGCTACAACAATATTGAGCTTTTTGAAAGACTTATCCGTTACAGAGCTGATGTAAATGCACTAGATAAAAAAGGTAGATGTGCTCTCATACATGCCATTTCTGAAAAACATTTAAAAATAGTCGAACTATTGATTCAACATAAAGCAAACCTGAACATGAGCGATGAGGAAGGCTATACACCTCTTATGTACGCTGTCCTCTCTCAAAATGTTGAGGCAATAAAAATACTGATGCAACATAATGCTGATTTAGACGCTGTTAACAAAGAAGGCTGCACTGCCCTTATGTATGCAGCAATTCTTGGACATGTCTCTATTGTCGAACTATTAATTGAAAACGCTGCTGATACTTCGGTGCAAGCTAAACCTAGAGTGAATGCACTTTCGATGGCTTTGCATTCCCAAACTGCTAATCGTCAAACAATAAAAAAAATTGTTAGAATTATTCTTGCTCAAAATCATGCTGCAGTTATACAACAAGCCTATGAAAAATTGGAGTATAATTGCAGACTCGAAAAGCCTGCTGATATAAGTATTTTACAAGATGCCTTTCAAGAGTTAGGTCTAGCTATTCCTCCGATAAAAATAGAACCAAATACGTCGTCAACGGAATTGATTGGAGCCGCAGCAGGAGCTGTAGGTGTAGGTGCATTTTATTCCGGTGTAATGCTTGGCGCTCTAGGAGGCACCCTAGCTGGCTATCTTATGGCTCGCCATTAACATTATTTCAGTATTATTTGTTGCACTCAATGGTGATTTGCACGGTTATTTTTGATTTTGATAAGGAAAAATTTTGAAAAAAATCTTATTGTTATGGCACTATTTTCGGTTTCATCTGTACTGGCAAAGTTAGAATATAATTGGAAGAATCATACATTTTATACATCAAGCTCAACTGAAATCGATCAAAATGATTATAACAGCTGTGTTAATGAAGTGCTCGGAGAAGCTTTATTAAGCCGCGACTTTGAGATGGCCAAAGAAAGCAATGAAGTAGAAGTAATATGGTTAATCGTATACGGTCTATTAAAATGGGACGGTACACCAGTATCTGCGTGTGTTATAAAAGACATACAAAGCATAGCCTTAAGCAAAAGACGTACTGCTAAATTAATCGCTCAATTAGAAGATTCTTATAATCATCGAGATGACAAAAACTAATTCATAGTCATTATGTATTCAAGCCAGTGATAACTACCGTGCCATTGCCTGTTACAAAAAAATTGGATTTGATAAAATAGGCACGTATGTGGTTCTCTACGGCACCAGCACCGGTCCTGGACCGATTGATCTTATGATTAGATAGGCAATCAAATCAAATGAAACATGTAGCACTTGATGCAACTTCACAGGAACAAGTTCATGAATGTCTCAAGATAGTTCAGGACGTTTTAGGTTATGATCTTCTGGGAATTTATTTATACGGATCATCGATGGTAGGAGGACTCCAAAAATATAGCGACATTGACTTATTCGTTGTTTCCAGCAGGCCTACAACACGGGAAGAAAAAGCTAAACTGGCGACAGCCTTGCTTACCGTTTCCGGTCTTTATATGAAGGGCAAAAAGCGGCCTATCGAAATGACCATAGTTGAAAAATCTGCTATTAATCCTTGGCATTATCCACCCATCTTTGATTTTCAATATGGTGAATGGTTACGTGAACAATTTGAACACGGAAATATAGAACCATGGGCAACCAAAGAGATGCCAGATCTTGCATTACTCGTCACTCAAGTTTTGTTAGCCAGCACCACATTGGCAGGTACCAATCCGGATCAATTACTGTGCAAGGTTCCTTACAAAGATGTTATGACTGCTACACAAGAGGTTTTACCCACTTTAATTTCAGAGATTGATAGTGATACCCGCAATGTTTTATTAACGCTTGCTCGTATTTGGAACACGGTGGAAACTGACGCGATTCGTTCCAAACCAGCTGCTGCAGATTGGGTTATTAACCATCTGCCTGAACAGTATCGGTCGGTTATACAACGAGCAAAGGCAATTTGTACAGGTGAAGAACAAGAGCATTGGGATGACATAAAGGAGCTTATAAAACCTTGCGCCAATTTTATGTTGAACAAGATATGTGATAAACTCACCGGAATTATGGCATCTGATGATGTTAACAGATCTATTAACCTGGAATGAAACGTCATGGACCGGGGACCTTGTGTATAGCATTTACTGCTGAGTCTATTCGCTTTATGCCCAGCGATGTCCATTTGATAGTATTAAGCAACCATGATACTATCGAATCATACGCAAAAAAATTTTTCTCTGGCCTTGAACAAATTATATTTTATGATTAAGAAACTACTTCTCATTATTGTGACATTAACAGTTATGGCTTGGCTGTTCGCATGGCCATATCCTGTTGCTGGTGACTGTATGGAACCGGCAGTCAAGGATGGAAGCTATGCGTTTGTGAATCGCATGTTGCCCTATTTTCGCGCATACAAGATAGGTGACATTGCTGTGTTCGACCATGAACAGAAAGCCTGGATAGCCCGCATAGTGGCTCTTGAGAATGATGTTATACAGATTTCCGATGGCACTATACTCGTGAACGGCATAGTCCTCCAAGATTCAGTTAAGAGGAATTGGAAAGACTGGAAATATGGATCATACGGTATAGAACAACCACTTACAGTTCCTATTGGACATGTCTATGTACTCTCAGATGACCTTTCTGCTCATCATGATGACAGTCGTGTCTTTGGGCCGATATCAGAAAAATATATTGAAGGCTTAGTATGGCAATAACTATGAACATTATCTACGCATTACTCATAGCTATGCATTTACATGCATCTTGCTCAGGTGATGCCATCACTCCCTATAAATTTAGTGAAGCAGAAGTAGCTCAGATGCAGAAAAAGGGGTTATCCTCTCTTGAAGTATCTCAATACCAAGTTCCACCATCATGTAGATTTACAACACCAAGAAGCAATCAGAACGCACCAGATATTGTGTATTACATGAGTAGGCCCAATAGAGACACATATCCTATAATCTTTCTGTGTGGCGGATCCACGAGCAAAGAATCATTGGGCAGCATTATTCACTTCCACAGACATTTTATGCAAGAGTGTATGGATATAGGAGCTGCTGTTATTACCGTTGAACTATGGGGAATTGATGGCACCTCGATCAATGAACAAGAATGTATGCACCATTACACGCGGTCACAACGATTGCAAGATCATATATCAATAATTGAAACTCTGAAGAAAAATCCGCCACAAGGCTGGAATGGTAAGCTTATTTTTCTCGGTGTTTCTGAAGGTGGACCACTTGTGACAAGCCTCACTATACATTACGACAAAGATACTTTGGCGACTGTTAATTGGTGCGGAGCAGGGGATTATTCGTGGCGAGAACAGCTGTGGAGCTTTCTAAAAGCGATGAAAAAGAATACGCCCTGGTATATAAAATGGCCTTTACAAGTTCGTATGATGTTGCCATCGTGGGCTCCATTTTCCATAGATTTTCCAAAAAATGAGGCTGAGTATCATCAGCGTATGGATGCAACATTGACCAATCCATCGTGTGATGAATATTTTTTAGGCATGACGCATAAATATCATGCTGATGCCATACTTTATCCAAAGCCTTCATATGAAAAAATAGTGACACCATTTTTAGTGGTTGCAGGCGCTCAAGATAGCATCATAGAAGAGAGTGATGCATTTGTGCAAAAAGCGCATGACGCGGGCGTCAACATCACTTACATACGAGTTCCCGATATGGATCACTACATCAGAAAAAGACCTGATATTATTGCGCAATCGTTTCAATGGCTTGAAGAACAAGTTGTTCCATAACAAGGATACTATAGTGGACATATACCTATTGCTACAAAAAATCAGCTCTATTCTCATAAATTGGCCATTATTTATTTTTGTCATCGGCACGAGTATTGTGTGTACGGTTGCATTTGGCTTTATCCAATTCCGTTACTTCATCTATGCATGGCGGCAGATTTTTGTACCATCTAAACCAAAAGAAGATACCAAAGGTCACGTCGATATGACCCCTATGCAGGCATTTCTAAATACGCTCAATAGCAATTTAGGTAATGGCAGCATTGCTGGTGTCGCTACTGGCATTTATTCAGGGGGCCCGGGCTCAGCATTCTGGATCGTATTTTTTGGGCTATTGTTAATGGCTGTTCGGTTTGCCGAAGCATTCTTAAGTATGCATTTTGCTAAGAATGCTCCTGCAGGCTGTAAGCTTGGCGGTCCTATGCTGTATTTACGTGCAGCACCAGCCGGTGCGGTGCTCGCATGGTTGTATGCATTTTTATGCTTCATTTTTGGTCTACTAGGCGCTAACAGCGCACAAACCAATTCTATTGCACTCAGCTTACAAACAACATTTGGTATCACGCCACTTGTTTGCGCTATTGCAGTAACTTTATTTATTCTGTATATCGTATTTGGTGGCTCAGCACGCATTGTAGCAGCGACAGATAAAATTGTACCGATCAAAGTGGTAGTATTTTTTGCCACTACGATCTTTGTGCTTGCTTATCATTACAACGCTTTGGGAGCTGCCATTAGTTTAATAATACAGAGCGCTTTCTCATCGCAAGCAGTTACTGGCGGTCTTATCGGATTTTCGGTGCAACAAGCATTACGATTTGGTATGTTCCGTTCAATCTTTGCAACAGAATCAGGATTAGGAACCTCGGCTGTGCAGTTCGGATTTACCGGTAGCAAGAATCCGATGAAGGATGCAATTCTAGCTATGTTGAGCACATTTATTAGTACGACTGTATGCTTCATTGTCGCTTTGTGCATAGTTGCTTCGGGTGTTTGGAATTCAGGTGCGACCAGTACCGCATTGACCATCGGCGCATTTAACACTGCATTTGGTAATCTGGGTGGCTATGTTGTCTCATTCCTTTCAATCGCTTTCGGTGTTGGTGTATTAGTTGCCAATGCGTACATTTGCTTAGAAACATGGCTTTTTTTAACCGGTGGCCGATTCTCTCTACTTTGTTCATTGCTGTATTGCCTATTCGCATTTGCAGGTCCGTTTGTTGATGTTACTTTTTTGTGGGCATTGACCGATATTCCTACAGCATGCATGTTGATCATCAACCTGTGGGGTATCCTGTGGTTGCTGCCAGTCATTAGAGCAAACGTGCTTGCGTTTAAAAAATAAGCGGAGCTTACGAGTGACCAACGAATGATGCATTATTAGGATGCATCCTTAAAAAGGTAGCGTTGTAACAGAAAAATATGGTACATAAAAACCTGTCATAACGAGCACGAAGAAGTGTGTTATTTTTTAAACAAGGGGAATATAATGATGCCATTATTATTACTTGTCTCCAGTCTTGCCTGTTCTACTATACTGTGTGCGCACAATGACACTACACCAAGACGTGCTATTGTTATTGGTGCTTCTGTGGGAATGGGTAGAGAAGTTTCAAAATTACTTGCTGCCGATGGATACATTGTGGGTATGGCAGCACGCCGCATAGAGTTGCTAGAAAAGATCCAACAAGAAATCCCTACACCAACCTATGTGATGCATCTTGATGCTTCAAAACCATATGAAGCTGTAGAAAAATTTACTAGGCTAATTGAGGTAATGGGAGGTCTTGATCTCCTGGTGATTGCTGTTACTGGCTTTTGGGATGCGGATTTTGGCACTAGTAGTTGGATAGGATCAGTACCGGTATTAGATGTTGATGTTGCCGGTTTTTTTGCACTTGCACGAACAGGACTTAGCTTTTTTGAACAACAAGGTTATGGTCATTTGGTCGGCTTTTCATCGATAGATGGCCTGCATGGTGTCGCTGCTGTACCAGCCTATTCAGCTTCCAAAGCTTTTTGCTCTCGTTACTTACAAGCGGAACGTAACAAATATATCCAACGAAACATCCCTATTTTTATCACGGATATTTGTCCTGGCTGGGTTAATAGCAAAGACAATCTTGATTGCACGCAATTACAGAATGCTTACTGGGTTGAATCGCTTGAAGATGCTTCACGAGAAATTTTTAACGCGATCAAACATAAAGACCAAGTAGCCTATATTACGCAACGCTGGAAAAAGGTAGCAGAGCTACTTGCTTGGATTCCTAATGATTTATATAATGCATTAAGTGCTCGACCTGGAGGTAGTTTCTAGAAAAAAAAGAGTGTATGCATAGCAGAATGTTGATACCATTGTTTTTGGTAACAGTACCAACTATGTTTTTACCTGTGCCAACCAAAACCTTAGTACAAGCAGCACAAAAACTTACTCATCAGTAGTTATTATGAATGAAATACTCACCATGAGCATATTCTTTATCACCGGCACCAGCGGTTCAGGCAAATCGACAGTTATGGAGCTCTTGAAGAAACAGCTGCCGGCATCACACTTTGCCGTACATGACTTTGATGAGGTCGGCGTTCCATCAAGTGCAGGTCAGGCGTGGAGAATCGCAACTACGCAGCATTGGATAAAACAAGCACAACAGTATGCAGCGCAAAATAAGAGTTTGGTAATCTGTGGAGTAACAGTACCATCAGAAGTGATGGAAGCTATAAAAAATACCGCATTACAACCATGCTTTGCATTTCTTAAAATAGATGATGCGACGATTACACAACGCTTACAAGCTCGCGGATGGAGCGAGCAGCTCATTCAAGACAACATAAACTGGGCTCATTTCTTAGAATCGCAAGTGACGTCGACCCAACAGCATCTTATAATAGAGACATCAAATTACCGTAAACCAATAGATATCGCCAATCAGCTTATTACCTGGATAAATAATCTGGAACACGAAGTTAAACATATGTCACATACAAGCAAACCTAAAGAAATGGACCTGTCTGAGCTCCTTGCGCTACTTACTCTTTTTGAGAACCATGGCATTATCATCATCATTGACGGCGGCTGGGGAGTTGATGCGTTACTTGAAAAACAGACACGTCCTCATGAAGATCTGGACATAGCGGTGGATCATCGCCAAGTACCCTTATTACGTACATTGCTTGAAGCAAGAGGATACAAAGATGTACCACGCGACGATACGCGAGAATGCAATTTCGTATTAGGCGATGATAAAGGACATGAAGTTGATGTACATTCTTTTATTTTTGATGAAAATGGTAACATCACATTTGGAGTTCCTTATCCATTAGAATCACTCCAGGGAACAGGGAAAATTGGTGATCGTGTTGTTCGCTGTATACCACCTGATTGGATGGTGCAGTTTCATACGGGGTATGCACTTGATGAAAATGATTATCGCGATGTGCTCGCTCTTTGTCAGAAGTTTAACCTTCCTTTACCGCAGGAACATGATAGGTATTAAGACGACCTCGCGTAAGATCACATCCTGGACCGCGGTCCTTGGCTGGGTCGTGACTGGGGTTGGTTGGGACGTGGTTGAGATGGGGCGGGGCGTGACTGGGATTGGGCTAGTACATCACTTCTACTATGCAGAACAACTACTGAACTGCCAACGGTAGCCCTGTCAGCAGCTCGGTCTGCAGCAGCTTCTTTTGCACGATATTCCCTTAACTTGCCTTCTTTCGGATTAATTCGCGCGTTAAATTCCGCTTGTTTTTCCTTTTCTTTTTCCATTCTCATTTGTATCGCTGACCTAGTGCATATTTCACTATTGCCTTGGCCTTTTTGAAGACATCGAGCTGCTTCTTTGGCAGCAAGGTTTTCAAATGCCTCTTCAAAAGCCTTTTTGCGATGGTGGCCAAGGGTAAGGGTAGGATCTCCAGCAAAAGCTGAATGTGTTAGACCAAGGGCCAATAAGAGCGATAATGGTTTAGCAATGTGCATGGGTATCTTTCCGTAAACGAAATCAAGCAATGAGTGAAAATAAAGCTTTAGCGATGCGCCTATTGAATCATTTTTCAATGCATCTGGCAAGAATTGCTCTATGGATACATTCATCTAGAAGCTATTCTTTTTGGTGAGCCCCATTTATAGAAGAACAAAGAAGTCCCTTGAGGTTCTTTTGGCCCATAACCAGCTCCCAGTCATACCTTTTTACACGCCCTAAAAGCTGTATTACACTAAAAAAGACTATCAGCTCAAGCTTTTTTCAATAATCTAGGAATCTTCCAATGAATTTCAGACTTAAAAATACATTTCTGATCTGGGTATTGCTTGCTTTCCCTATAGCCTATGCCTTAGAAAATACCCCAGCATACGAAGGCTCAACTATCTTAAGCACCTATGAGGATGGTTATAAATCGTATCTCAATGAGTCCAAAAATAAGTATATCAACTCAGTCATAAGTAATGGGCTAGAGGCTTACAATTTTTTAAAAACTGGCCCAGATGTCTTCGACCATTGTACGGTTGTTATCAAATCTGATACTGGTGACATCATCGCCGGAGCAACGAGTGACATATCCAGGAATAAGACGCTGGGTGACTTATGCTTACTGCATACTCTTTGGGTAGATGAGGCACATAGACATCAGGGATTTGGCACAATAATTATGCATGAGCTACTCAACTACGTTCAAAGTAAAAATTGTCCCGTAATCCAAGCAGAAGCATACGCATTTCAAAGCCCTGCAAAAGAGTTCTTCGAATCACTGGGATTCGCCACTGCTGCAACCGTTCCAAGCCAAAATGTCGCTACTGATTGTGCAAATTATATTATGAGAAAAACGCTCAATGCCAGCGATGTTCCCTATGAAAAACATACTCTACCTATTGGATACAACCTTACACTTGAAGAATCATGGAGCGAAATTAACAGTGCTGTAATAGTAAAGAGCTGCAATCTATGCGAGAAACAACAGGCTGGTACTCTATCAAATAAACCGTATACCATTTTTATAACATCACCAGATGGCGACATAGTCGCCGGTGCGCTTGGTCGGATTGTTACTTGGAATGGTGAAAATACTTGTATGCTCAATAGGCTCTGGGTTAATGAGCAACACCGACAACATAAGTTAGGTACAAAAATCATGCGTGAGCTTGAGCAGTACGCAACATGTAAGAATTGCCAGCTCATCCAGTTGGAAACATATGAGTGGCAAGCAAGGGGATTCTACGAGAAACAAGGTTATACTGCTATTGCTACTGTTTCCAACGTGGAACATGGTACTGGTGGTGAGCACTATTATATGAGAAAAGTATTATAATCCGGATTTATCTTTGGATATTAGTCATAGAGCTTTTAGGGTAAAAATATGAACTTCTCGATTAGCATATACCGCGATTATTTCAATCTCTCAGATGCAACATTCGAGCACATTGTGCATGATGACACTATGATCGCAGATGTCTACCGAGTAACGCAATCTGATGGTACCCAATATATTTTAAAAATATGCCCCAAAGCAGATCACTATAAACATGAACTCTTTTTCCTGACCTATTTTGCCAATACACTACCAGTGCCACGCATATTGAATGTTATGGAGCCGACGGCAGAGCATCATGGCGCCCTTTTGATGGAATGCTTGCCTGGGTCTCCAGTTACGATATACGAAGTAACCAATATGCTGGCATATGACATGGGATCTTTACTTGCACGCATTCATAGCAATAGAACATCTGGCTACGGCGACTTGATATATCCCGAAACATTACAGTCTGATCCACGCGATGCATTTGCAATAAAATTCGAAAAACATTTTGCTGAATGTCGCCAGTATCTGCCACACCAATTGCTTGACCAGTACTGGTCCTATTACAAAGAACACCTTGATCTTCTTTCAGGAGTGGATGGCCCATGTATTACCCATCGTGATTTTCGACCTGGTAACATCATTGTGCACAACAGACAGCTGCAAGGTATCATAGACTGGTCAGGTGGTCGTGCTGGTTTTGCTCAAGAGGATTTTAGCTCAATGGAACATGGTGAATGGTCGAAAGATGCTGTCACGAAAGAAGCATTTTTATCGGGCTATGCCAGCATACGGCCTGTACCTGACTATGCAAAGATTATGCCGTTGTTGCGCATCGGCAGGGCCTTGGCTGTGGTTGGTTATTTTTTGAAAAACAAACAACAAGGCGATTACGAAAACAATCAGTGGTATATATTTAATCTTCGCTTTCTTGAAACCTATTTTCCTACCTAAAAGCTATATCCGCAACTCCGTATACAATAGCCAAGCATGGCTCCATACACTTGCATGCAACAACTCATATGATATGCTTACGACCACTTCATAAAATTCCATTGCACGTCAGCACTCATATGAAAGCCTCTGTCTATGAAATACACACATTCTCTTGTATATATGTTCTTTTTGTGCGTCTCTCTTGCTGCTGCATCTCCGGTTTCTACCCGATGTATTATATTGCTCGATAAGAACGATTTTGCAGAGAATGTTGGTCGATTCGGACGCTTTTTCTTAATGAGCAAATTGCAAGCAGCGATTGAAGAGCAAAGCACGCCCATTTTGGTTCATGCATCACTCTGGAATTCTTTCATTGAACGACGAACCTTTTTTGCATACGCTCTCAATGATAAGACGTCTAAATGCGCTAAAGCGTACGAACTTTATCACAGCATCAATGCACGTATTGCTTACTGGCATGACCATTATCGTGCACGCATCGATGACGTCACCCACATAAAAGAGCTCGTCCTCCAACACATTAATCAAGAATTTTATATCGATGCGCAAACGTCAGTAACTGATGTTGATTATCAGCTTTTGCTGAATTACCTGACACCTTTTAAGCAGTCTGACTGGCGCATTTATACGAATCAGCAGGGTTTTTTCTTGTTGTTGCCGGAGAAATACCGTGCAGCACTGTCTGCTGATTATGGTGAAGCATCTGATGGGTTTAAAACATCATCACTCACACGCGTAGAGCATCCCGAGCGAGCTGGATCACTTTATTTTGCATCCCGCCTGAATTCTACGTCCATCAGTCAACAACTTTGCGATTTTTTTGTCACGGATACCTATGCTTATAGCTGGGACATTGTTCTCTCTGGCCATGGTGGATCGGTGTATGATGAAACAATGAGTGATAATGGTACGTTGAGTTGGCATGCAGATCCCGTCATCGCAGATCTTCCACTCGATGAATTTCATGCAATGCTCAAATTTTTCAATGATCGGATGAGTACTCATTCTCTCCATTATTCCAGCTGTTTTGCTGGCGGATTGCACAGTGTACTGCCATTTCAACAATCATACAGCTCCTATAACTATGCGCTCATCTATGCATGCTTAACTGATTGCCTTGATTATTGCGCATGGCGCACAAATCTTCCTTCACAAGCCAAAAAATTACTCTCTACTGACGATTTGATATATAACGCAGATACCCGTGAATGGCATCTGCCTATAACCGCCCCTTATAATTGGAATCGTTACTTTAATTCGGTTGCAGACACCAACTTCAATGCTAACGATATCACTTCGCTTATTCCTGCGCTTGAGGCGATCTCCCAAAACAGGCTTGAGGATGGATGTTGCGTGTGTGTACCTCACGGCCAACGCTTTTACAATCTGTATCCATCTGCGTTTACAAAAATTAGCGATCATATGGTAATCCTTGCGCAAGATGCCAAGAAATCGATCCATCTTGGATACGCACATACGGTGTT
>Ga0206859_1122_pt1 | contig 12699 bp, 11 predicted proteins | sample Alteio_BWOrgCont_47_FD_152882 | JGI IMG/M metagenome (GOLD analysis project Ga0206859, IMG submission 152882) | Enriched cells from forest soil in Barre Woods Harvard Forest LTER site, Petersham, Massachusetts, United States -... | ecosystem: Environmental > Terrestrial > Soil > Temperate forest >... | reverse complement strand
CCTTCAAAATATCTGGCTCTCAAAGTCAATTTGCTATTCTTCTGGTGGATTCAAGCTAGGTTACTGTCATCATAAACCAAATATCACGGTACTATTTGAAGCATTAAAAAATGGAAATACCATAGTTATTCAGAACTTGCTGAGAGCCTACCTAGTACATAGAACTTATGAGAAACTTGAACTGCCTTGTATTTCATATAAAGGAGGGGGTAAATCAAAAGGCGATGGAATTGCGCTGGCTATCTACCATATATTTGTTGATGCTGTACGAAAAAAAGATGATAAAACAGCACGAATTTTTTTTGACAATGGAATTAATATTAATCCAAATATTTCCGGGCTCTTAAATTCCTGTATTAAGGATGGTCAGATTGAATCAGTGAATCTTTTGCTGTCTTTAGGGGCAGGCCCAAACCAGAGAGATGCTGTGGGAGATACGCCCTTGATTACTACAATAAAATATAATCATTTCGATATTGCTCAACTTTTACTTATAAATGGTGCTCAGCCAAATGAATCAGATGCTCTTGCGATTGCTGTTCAAAGTAAAAACAGAGAACTTTGTGAATTGTTAATCAAGAATGGGGCGAAGCTTACTAGATCCTGTTTTGAAAGGGTTTTGCGCGATCGCAATGAACTGGGTCCTTGGTTACTGTCTAATTGTAATCACGTTGCTGAAATTGATGATATAAATGATCTATTGAAATACTATTTAGAAATATCTCGTACATGGTTTAATTCGACAAAAAATAAGGAGTAGTTGATATTAACTCGACTTTGCAATTTTTCTGAGCTCACCTTAACTATGAAAATGATCCTTAATACACTTAGAGGATAGATGAATTGTCGGCTGTATTCACCTTTACAGGCCAATTTTTCGGTCAGTTTTATACCGTCCTTGTGCTTTAGGCGAACAAGCCGGTGCGCAATAGCAGCTGCTCGAGACAAAGGGAAAAAGCTGTCGAACGCTCTAGGGCAAGACGCACATCGCAGAGAGCACACAGGGCCTCCTCCAGCGAAGGAAGATTGCCCCTTTGCACTGCCTCTTCGAGGGTAGCAAAATAGTCTTTGTGAAAAAGCTCTTCAGGATTGCCTCCGAGCAGGACAAGATGCAGATCGCGGATCCATTGAATAACGATATCGAAAAGCATATATGCCTCTTCGCTTTGCCTCGTGGCCACTTTGCCCTCCACCTCACGCTCAAGCTGGTGGCGCTGCGCAGTTGGCAAATCGCTTGAACGGCTTGCTAATCCCAACTGCTCTCTAGCCTGCTTTTCTATCTCTTTTTTCTCTTGCTCCATAGTTTCAGCGATTTTCTTGATGAGAGCGACCATCTCGCCATAAGTAAGGGTAGTGGCATGCATGAGGCCATAGAGCAGCAGCCCATGTCCCTTTTTCTCTCCATGGCGGCAGAGGCGTAGGGCTTCTACTGCCGACCCCCGCGCCAGCCGGGCAATAGGACGCGCTTGCTCAAGGTTTAAGTGGCAGCAACTCTGCAATAGGCGCTCTAAAGCCTGCTGCTCTATAGCTTGAAAGTAAACAGAGCGGCAGCGCGAGCGCACGGTAGCCAAAAGCTTCTGGGGCTCGCTAGTGAGCAGGATAATCACACTTGTGGGAAGGGGTTCCTCGAAGGTCTTAAGAAGGGCGTTAGAACCATAGGTGAGCATGCGGTCGGCGTCATGAATAATAAATACTCTTTTAGATACCGCTAAGGGGGGGAGGGAAGCTTGTTCATTGAAGGCTCGAATCGTGTCGATTGCATGCATTCCCGTCTTCCCTTCTGGATAGTAGGTGAATAGATCTGGGTGAATATTATTTGCAATTTTATAGCGATGGGGGCCTGTGGGATCTTCGCGTGTGAAAAGCAGCTCGGCAAAGGCTTTGGCAAAAAGACCCTTTCCAATACCTGGGGGGCCAATAAAAAGCAGCGAGTTCGCAACAGCGTTTTTTTCCGCCATCGTTTTGAGATAGCCCTTGATTTTTTCGTTGCCAACAAGGTCGGCAAAAGGATCCGAAGTCATTATAGAGTAGTAATTTCCATGTTAACACCCTAGGTGAGCGGCTATAGCATCAAAGGCTTGGCGCACAACAACATCTTGAGCAGCAGCAGCGTCGATGATAACGATGCGCTCAGGGGCGCGGCGTGCTTGTGCAAGGAATCCTTGGCGTACACGCCGATGAAAGGGCATAAGCTCCATCTCCATTCTATCTACAGCTATCCTGTCTTGCTTGAGGCGTTGGTGACTCACTTCGGGATCGATGTCGAGAAGCAGCGTGAGAGAAGGCTCGCACCCTCCTGTAGCAAATAGACAACACCGCTCTACTTGTGATATGTCCAGGCCGCGCCCCTGCCCTTGGTAAGCCATTGTAGATTCAGTAAAGCGATCACATAGTACCACCTTGCCGCTTAGGAGTGCAGGTTTAATGACTTTCTCCACATGGTCGGCACGGGCAGCGAGGATGAGAAAAAGCTCGCTCATAGCTGTAAGCTGCTCGCCCTTGGCAAAGAGCAAAAGAGCGCGAACTTCCTCGGCAAAAGCTGTGCCGCCCGGCTCACGCGTCATTAGCAGATCCAAGCCACTACAGCACTGCAGCTTCTCAAAGAGAAGCTGTAAAAGAGTGCTTTTACCCGCACCCTCACCGCCTTCCAGCGCGATAAATCGCCCATTCATCGACTATTCCTACTCTTCCTGCGGCGCTATAACTTCACAATCTTGTGGCACCATTACCTGTGTGGAGTCTACTCCATCATGGCCCTGGCTATTGTTTGCTGCCTCCTCGCCTTCGCGCACTGGAGGGCTATCGAGCTTTTGTATCGCCACCAATCGATCTGTCTCTCGCAAGTTGGCAAGGCGAACGCCTTGTGTACTGCGCCCCATAACGCGTAGCTGCTGCATGCCTATGCGCACCGTTTGCCCTGCTGCAGACATCATGAGCAAGCCATCGCCGTCGGCGACGCATACAGCTCCAATGACATTGCCATTGCGCTCGCTTGTGATAATCGAGCGCACACCGACGCCTCCTCTATTGGTTTGACGAAAGTCCTCCACGGAAGAGCGCTTACCGAAGCCATTTTCACATACTACAAGGATTGTCTCATCACCATTAACTACTTCACAGCCTACGACACAATCTTTTTCTGCACGCAAGGTCACCCCGCGCACCCCGCGCGCCGTGCGTCCCACAGTGCGTACGGTAGATTCATCGAAACGAACAGCCATGCCATAGTAGGTAAATAGCATCACCTGCTGCTGTTGCCTTACCAGGCGAGCTGCGACCAGTTCATCGCCCTCATCGATAGCAAGAGCCCAGATTCCCTTGCGACGGGGATTGTTAAACTCTATAAGAGCTGTCTTTTTTACCACCCCTTGGCGCGTGGCCATCAAGATGCCCTCCTCTTCGGAGAAAGCAGCGACGCGCAATACCGTAGCTATTTTCTCTTCCGGACGTAGATCTTCAAGCAGGTTGATCAACGGGCGTCCTTTAGCTTTGCGGCCAGCTTCTGGTATCTGCCAAACCTTGAGCCAATAGCAACGTCCCATGTTGGTAAAAATCAGCAGATAGTCATGGGTGGAAGCCACATAAAGTCCTTTTATGCTGCCCTCTTCGCGCTTAAATTGCATAGCCACTATCCCTTGGCCACCGCGCCGTTGCTCTTTGAAGGTATCCAAGGGCATCCGTTTGATATAATCGTCTTCGGAGATGGCAATAATCACCTCTTCATTAGCGATGAGGTCTTCCATCTGCACTTCGCTCTCGGCAGCGATAATTTGCGTGCGGCGCAGCTGCTTGTGGCGGTTGCCGAGCTCTTGTAGCTCTTCTTTAATGATGCCGCGTACCAAAGTTTCGCTTGCCAAGACGCTTTTGTAGTAAACGATCTTTTGCAACAGCTCCTGGTATTCGTTGCTAATTTTATCGTGCTCGAGTCCTGTGAGTTGATAGAGGCGCAGCTCTAAAACAGCATTGGCCTGTTTCTCGCTAAAAGAAAAGCGGGCGATAAGCTCTTTGCGCGCCAACTCACGGCTTGCGCTACCTCTAATAATGCGAACGACTTCATCAAGGTGGTCGATAGCGAGCAGATAGCCTTCGAGGATATGAGCTCTAGCCTCAGCTTTGGCTAGCTCAAAGCGCACGCGGCGGCGCACTACCTCTATTCTATGTTCGATCCAACAGCAGATGAGTTGCTTGATATTCATCAGGCGAGGCAACCCTTTATCTAAAGCGAGCATATTGCAGCCGAAGGTCACTTCTAAGTCGCTGAACTTATAGAGCTGGTTGATAACGACCTCGGGTATCTCGCCCCTTTTGAGGTCGATGACGATACGCATGCCATCTTTGTCAGATTCGTCGCGCAGATCGGCAATAGCTGTTATCGCCTTGTCATTGACCAACTGGGCAATATGCTCGATGAGCCGCGCTTTGTTGACATTATAGGGTAGCTCATCGATGACTAAACGCTGGCGCTCAGGGCCATGGTCGCCATCTTCTATGCGTATTAGCCCTCTGATAACTAAGCGTCCGCGTCCTGTATTGTAAGCTTCCTTGATGCCGCGGTAGCCACAGATAATACCCCCAGTGCAAAAGTCAGGCCCAGGCATAAGTTTCATGATTTCATCGATGGTAGCCGCAGGATTATCGATGAGCAGCAAAGTAGCGTTTATCAATTCTTTGAGGTTATGCGAAGGAATATTTGTCGCCATGCCGACGGCGATTCCCGAAGAGCCATTGCAGAGGAGATTGGGGAATTTAGCGGGGAAGACTACGGGCTCTTTTCTTGTCTCATCATAGTTGGGCGCCATGTCGACGGTATCTTTATCGAGATCCTCCATCAACTCCATAGAGGCGTGGGTGAGGCGTGCTTCAGTATAACGCATAGCCGCTGGAGGATCGCCATCGACCGAGCCGAAGTTTCCCTGACCATCGATGAGGCGATAGCGCATGAGCCACTCTTGTGCCATGCGCACTAACGTTGGGTAGATCACCTGTTCGCCATGGGGATGGAAGTCCCCAGAAGTATCCCCAGAAATTTTCGCACACTTGCGGTGCTTGCTAGTTGCGGATAAGTTAAGGTTGCGCATAGCATAAAGAATGCGCCGTTGCGAGGGCTTGAGGCCGTCGCGCACATCGGGAAGCGCTCGCGCAATGATGACAGACATCGAATAGCGAAGATAGCTCTCCTTCATTTCATCTTCGACATTGCGAGGAAGGATCACTTCGTGTGGGACACCTGTATCTGACATGAGAAGCTCCTCAAGAGATAATTATAATTAGGGACTGGAAAGTGATAAGTTAAATGATTCGCCAGTCCCTTAGACATCTAAGTTTTTGACGGACAGGGCATGTTGCTCAATAAAGGCGCGCCGTGGCGGAACTTCTTCCCCCATCAGCATGGTGAACATGTAGTCGGCAGCAACGGCGTCAGGAAGGGTAACCTGCAGCAATGTGCGCTTGGCAGGATCCATCGTCGTCTCCCATAGTTGGTCTGCATTCATCTCTCCAAGGCCCTTATAGCGCTGCACCTCGATACCTTTGCGGCCATTGGCTCGAACGAAATCTCCTACCTCGCGCAAAAGATAGCAATGCGTTCCTTCTCCAGTATCGTCCACAATGGTACATAAAAGGCGCTTAGCGACGGCATAATCGGCAAGAGTCATGTCAAAGTGGGCGAGGCGTAGGAGAAGAGCGTCGAGAGATTCTTGTTCAAAGAGCTCTACAAAGTGTAGTCGATGCGGATAAAATGCGCACATCTCCGCCGTCACCTCCTCAGTAGGTATTGATGCCAATGTATCGGCATGGCGCTGGCGCTGAGCTTCTTCATCGCTACTGCGTAGGGTATCAAACTCATCGATGGAGTAGGCAAAGCGCGGTCCCTCGACAAGAGCTACCTGAAAGCGGGGGTAGGAGCCTTCCTCATTTTTAGCGGCGAGAAACTCGCGAAAACTCACCCCCTTGCGCTCAATCCTTCCTACAAACTGCTCTGTAAGTATAATGGATTCCAAAAAGAACTTTTTCTCTGCGACAGAAAGAGGCTCTTGCTTGCCCTCTAAGGTAATATGCAGATCGCTGATCCCCAACTCGAGAAGGTAGTCGTCCATCTCTTTTTCGCTATGAATATACCTACTGACTTTTTTGCGCGTGACGCGGTAGAGCGGAGGCTGAGCGATGTAGATGAAATTGTTCTCGATGAGCGTTGGCATATGCCTATAAAAGAAGGTGAGCAGAAGTGTTCTGATATGGGAGCCGTCGACATCGGCGTCGGTCATGATGATGACTTTGTGATAGCGCAGCTTTTCTATATGAAAGTTATCGGTGCCGATTCCACAGCCAAGGGCGGCGATCATCGTCCCTACCTCTTGATTTTGTAGTACCTTGGCTAGGCGTGCCTTTTCCACGTTTAGAATCTTACCGCGTATAGGCAAGATAGCCTGAAAATTGCGGTCGCGCCCCCCCTTTGCCGAGCCACCAGCAGAATCGCCTTCGACAATAAAGATCTCGCAGCGAGCGGGATTTTTCTCTCGGCAGTCGGTGAGCTTACCGGGTAGGCTGGAGCTCTCCAGTACCGATTTGCGTATTGTTAGCTCGCGAGCCTTTTTCGCCGCCTCGCGCGCCTGCGCAGCTATGGCGGCCTTCTCGGCAATTTTCTTGAGTATGGCAGGGTTCTCATCGAAGAAAATCGCCAGCTCTTCGCCGACGATCTGCTGGACAATAGAGCCTACATCGCTATTTCCGAGGCGCTGTTTTGTCTGTCCTTCAAATTGCGGGTTGGCTACTTTTGCCGAGATAACAGCGGTAAGGCCTTCGCGCATGTCTTCGCCAGTAAGCGACAATTTGTCGCTTTTGAGAAGGTTTTGAGCCTTGATATAACCATTTAAAACGCGTGTGAGGGCGGTAGAAAATCCTGTGAGGTGGGTGCCCCCTTGTCGCGTGGGTATGTTGTTCACATATGAATAAATGTTTTCATTAAAGCTGTCATTCCACTGCATGGCAACTTCGCACTCGATAATACCATCATTGCCTTCCCGCTCTCCATGAAAGCTAATGGGATCGGGAAACAGCGGCTCTTTATTTTCGTTGAGGAAAGCTACGAAAGAGAGCAGCCCACCCTTATAGCAGAAGTGAACATCGTCTTTGTCTTCATTGCGCTCGTCGTGCAGATAGATATTGATTCCCTTATTGAGGAAAGCAAGCTCGCGCAGTCGAGTGGCAAGGATGTCATAATCAAATTCGGTGACGGCCATAATGGTGTCATCGGGCAAGAAAAGAATTTTTGTGCCTCTTTTTGTCGTTGCACCAGCGACCAGTAGGGGCTTAGCCACTTTCCCGCAGGAAAACTCCATAATGTAAGTAGAGCCATCTTTGTAGACCTCCACGACCATTTTTTTGGAGAGGGCGCAGACACACGAGATGCCCACGCCATGGAGGCCTCCCGATACCTTATAGCTGTTTTTGTCGAATTTCCCCCCGGCATGAAGGATCGTCATAACCACCTCAAGGGCGGACATATCGCGCCCCTGCTTTAGAGACTCTTTTTCGTGACGCTCCACAGGGATGCCGCGACCGTTGTCTTCCACAGATACCGAATTGTCTTTGTGTATCGTGACGTAAATCGCTGTGCAGTGGCCTGCCATCGCTTCGTCGATGCAGTTATCGACAACTTCATACACCAGGTGATGCAGGCCTCTAACACCTGTATCGCCGATATACATTCCTGGGCGCTCGCGCACGGCCTGTAACCCTTCCAAGACCATAATGGAGCTGGCGCCATATTCCTTGTTTGGCTCTTGTTGGCTGCTCGCTTGCTCATTGCTCATGGATCACCTAGTTTGTAACTGTTTATGCGGCTTTAGAAACTGGGCAATAACGCATATTGGCCTTGTTCACCCTCGCTGAGAGGATTTTCGGTCAGTTAATTATTTCCTCTGTGTACTCTGTGATCTCTGTGGTAAAAATAATATCATTAAATTACCACAGAGATCACAGAGAGGGACTCTGACCGAAAAGGTGAACAATGCCTATATTTTACCCCGTCCTCTATCCCATGCGGAAGACAATGTTACGAATGGGTATAGAGGGAACCTGCTGGCGGAGTGCTGCCAGCACCCTGGGCTTATCGCGCTGGCTAAGGAGGCTATATAGGGTGGAGTTGCGCACTTTGACAACCAGCACACCATCATAAAAAGAAATAGCCTCAGTCATCTTGGCAAGCTCAGGGCCAATGGTAGTGGGCCAGGAGGCCAGGACGAGGTCTGGGCGCCCCTGATATACCTCGTTAACCTGGACAAGGGCGCTATGGAGCAGCTCATCCAGATGGCGCGTGGTGACATGCGTACCAGAATAACCGCGGCTGTGACGCTGCTGTCGCTTCATATACGCCCCCTTTTCTCTAACGCGAATTGCTGTTCAACTCTCAGTAAGGGAGCATACCAGCTTTCCTCTTGCCCTTCAATGGCGAAAAAGACAGAGGCGAATGGAAAAGACAGAGTTTTTACACCTTCTTTATCTGCCCTTAATATTTGGTTGCCATAATTGAGAGTATCGCTTACCAGAAAAGGGGCTTAAGGCCCAAAAAGAAGGCATTATCATTAAAGGATGATTTGTATGCAGGTAGTATACTTAATACAAGAGCCGAAGCCGATGGCGCCGTTCATACAAGAGCTTTGTGTTCAAGGGCCGACTACTAGTATGGGCCAATATAACTATGACCCCTCTAGTGTTTATGAAGGTTGTTGTTTTTTTTGTAAAAAAATTTCTAATAATGAATTTAATTTACTTATTCAAGCATTCCTCCAGAATGAAACTGAAGCAACCTTTCATTGTTTTGTAAGTGATGAGAGTGAAGCCACACGCAGTTATAAAATTATAAATAACAATGCACAACTTTGCGATCTTCTAAACCAGCGAAGCCGCCGTTTGCACGGTAAAGAAGTGATGGTAAACATTGTACAGATAGGAAAAAAATTTATAGGAAAGGAACCTTTGGCGCCCTTCATACAACAGCTGGCCAATTCTTGTACCAATGGCTTACACCTCCCAGGCCTCACTCCTGATCAAGTAGAAAAAATAACAGTACTTTGCCAAGAGGGAAAATTATTTTACGACTCTAGCAAAAATTCTTTCTCTCTCTGGATAGAAAAAGCACATCCGATCAAGTCTACAGTATTTTCGGGACGATTTTACGCTGTTGCTGACTTCTTCGCGCAGCTCTGGAAAGCGATCCAGGTAGGGTTTGATACCCTATGGAGTAACCTAAAAGGCTATGCTTTCGGTAAAAAAATCTCTGTGCAATAGTGTAAACCAACAAGCTCTGCGCACTCCCGCATGGGCGTGCTTGATACAATGGCGCACTCTGCTCTGTTCACCTTTTTTAAGTACTCCTCAATCCATTGAGTATAAAATTCCCTAACCAACTGATTCTTTGGATAATGCTTTAGGCCTTGAAAGGTTGAAATTTCTTCATGGATAAATTGTTCAATATATGGTACAATGAAGATGAAATACAAAATACTGGTAACGGATGACTTTGAAGAGTGGCTTGAAGGGGAACCTGCAAAATCGCGAGTTCAAATTGCTAAAAGAATTGAAAACGTCCGGGAAGAAGGACATTTTGGAGATCACAGACAGGTAAGGGACCATGTTTGGGAACTTCGATGGGAAAATGGAAGGCGCATCTACTACTCTTTAATACCAATCAGCCAAGTGCTGCTACTTTTAGGAGGAAATAAAAATGGTCAGACCAAAGACATTAATCAAGCAGAAAAAATCTATAAGAGCTGGGTCTATGACTAAGTTTAAAAAACAGCCGCGTGAATATGATCCAACTAAAGACCTATTAGATGAACAATTGATTGCTAAAGCTATTTGGGAGTGTTTGAAAGAAAATGATCCCGATGGTGTAATTGAGATTTTAGAGGCCCATATCAGTGCCAGAAACAAAAGCCAGCTTGCTAAGGAGCACGATTTACCCAGAACAACCCTATATCATGCTTTCAAAAGCAAAAATCCTACTCTTCACACACTTGCTAAATTGATACATGCGACAGTTTAACCTAAAAACGGCAGTTCAAGTTGGCGAAGTGATGCAAGATTTTGAGTTAGAATTGCATCCGCCAAATGTCAATCATTCCCAAACGGTGAAGGCGACATTTGGCGGATGCAGTTATAGCTCAAAAGGTTGCGTCAATTTGCCGGCTTCAACTGCCGTTTTTAGGTTTAAAGGGCGAGTTATGGGCCAAAGCCTTACCATTTGCCCAGAGCTATTTTGCTTTTCAAACACGTAAACAGGAGTGGTTTTAAACTAAAAACTTTACTCCGCAAGCTAATAGTTCTTGGCTATCTCGCTGGCTTCTTTGAGGCAAGAAGCTTCAGTTTGCTTAGCCTTTGCAGGATCGCCAAGAGTCCCATCAACAACGATCTCTTGGATATCTTTAAAACCTATAAACTGAAACCAAGTCTTCAAATAAGGTTTTTGCAGATCGTAGGCTTCTGCGCCGGAGCCTGGGCGATATCCCCCTCCGCTAGAGTATACGACAACCACTGGCTTGCCTGTAACCAGACCAATATAACCCCCTTCGGGAGTGACATTAAAAGCCAGTCCGGGTTGAGTGAGAATATCGATATAGTGCTTCAGCCGATAAGGAATGCCAAAATTCCACATCGGTACGCTGAAGAGATATTTGTCGGCATCGGTAAACTGCTGAAACATAGTTGTCACGCGGTTCCACGCCTTTTGCTGTTCCTCGGTCTGAGAATTCTGATGCATGACTGCATACTTGGCATCAATCGTGTCCCCATTGAAGGGCGGCAGATCCATATTCCACAGATCAAACTCCTCAACGGTATCCTTTGAATGTGTTGCGCGATACGAATCGACAAACTGCTTGGCTACCCTTGACGAATGTGAACGATCCTTGCGCGGCGACGCTTTAACATAAATTAATTTGGCCATTTCAACCTCTCTTTTCACCTCGAGTTTGCAAATTTTTTGGGTGCGGATTCCAGAGAGCGCCAATCTCAGGCGTAATCAATTTCGAAGGAAGGGGTTTTCTACCCCTTCCGAGGAATTGATTTAGCTGGAGGAAGGCTCCTCTCGGAAGACGCATTAAAAAAATTTGCAAACTCGAGTTCACTATATCCGACTCTATCATCAGTCTCTTTTATATCAAAATTTTTTAAAATAAAAAAGACGAGCCTAATGAACATTTCACATCCTGAGAAAACAATTTTTTATCTATTCAATGCCAAGTCTTGAGCCATGTCTCATACTCAACGTTGTGGATACGATGTCGCGCAATATTGCCCTCGTGTAGGCTCATGATATCCCTTTCAACGGCCTCAATGAAATGCACTTGATCTTTTGGGGGGATAGAAAGCCGTGCATATTCCCTGATAAAGGCAATTGCTGCTGTTTTATCCATACAATCGCGTACAATACGTGCGACCGTCTCAGTAATCGCATTTCGATATCGCATCCTAAATGGGTCGGGGTTGCCAAGCTCTTTTCGCGTGATGGAATAGCGGAGACATGAACGCTCATATGCCCATGCGAAGACGTCTCGCAGAAGTTCTATGCGATTTAGTTCGTAGATTCCCAAAAGACCATTGACATATATTTGCTGTGGGACATCTACAAATGATAGTGGACAAAGATTATTTTGAATAAAAGGAATGTTTGCTGCCAGGCGTGATACGCGCTTATTCACATCTTCAAAAGGTTGTAAATAGGGTAAATGCACCATTAAAAAAAAGGCTTGTTCAAACGGGTTTTTAATTGCATGCGCGGTATCTACGACTTGTTGAAAAAGCTCGTGAATTCTCTGTGGTATTGCTAATGGCTGATACACTGATTTTCCTATGCCAACGGCTATTGACCGCAGACGACCACAAGCCTCAAGATCAACCATTAAATCATTAGAGAGAAGCGCATGTAGATTGAGAATGATGGGACGATTAATGCCAATATCTGCAGATGCCGCATCAATTAAAAACTCGATGGCGTCCTTGTGATTTAAAATCATTTTGGCTTCACGGAGATCCTTTCCATCAGCCATTTGGCTTGATGCAAATAGACGCTCTGTTTCCAATAGAGAATAGGTGTTGCCCTCCAGTCGGCTTGAATTCCATGATAAATCAATGAGAAGTCGCCCAAGAATCTTTCTGGCATATGTTCCAGCTGGTTGTTCAGCATCCGTTTTCCCCATTTCAAAAAGCCGCTGGCGTATGGATTCGGAAAGGTAGTTAGTAACATTTGGTCGGTATTCGTCAAGAAATTGGATGTTATAGCCGACAGGAGTTCGCGCTTGAATAGGTTGGCTCACTTGCTTTTGGATATCTTCAGCTTCAGGTGATAACGAAATGGCATGGGCATTATAAGCTTCAAAGGAAATCTGCGCGTCTTTTTTTCCTTCTGCAGGAAGTTTATACAACCTGGCGCGAGCTCTTCCCTCAGCATGTACTAGACCATTTTTTAAGAGAAGAACCATTCGATGTTGTACGTTGCGGCGGGAAATGGGAATACTTAAGTTTTCTATGATTTTTCCTAACGAGACGCCATCGGGAAACCTAGCTACAATGTTTACAATGACATCCAGTTCGTTTTTGGCAATTTGCTTAGGCATGACCCTTTCCCCCAAGGATTGTGGTGTAATACGGTCTAATATACAACAAAAATGAGTTTATGTAGTGTATTGACGCCTAATAAAC
>Ga0206859_1120_pt1 | contig 12859 bp, 11 predicted proteins | sample Alteio_BWOrgCont_47_FD_152882 | JGI IMG/M metagenome (GOLD analysis project Ga0206859, IMG submission 152882) | Enriched cells from forest soil in Barre Woods Harvard Forest LTER site, Petersham, Massachusetts, United States -... | ecosystem: Environmental > Terrestrial > Soil > Temperate forest >... | reverse complement strand
GAAAATCTCCCGTTTTGCCTCTCTCGCCTCGATTTTGCTGTTTTTGGCCGGTATTCCGTGCCTCGCCGCGGATGGCGATGCGCCGACGGCCCCGGCGGCTCCCCCGGCGGCTCCCCCGGCGGACACTGCGGACGCCGTGCCGGCTCCTCCGGCAGACACCAGCCACACTGTCACGCCGCTTGCTGGTTCGACTCAGGCCGAAACGCCTCAGGGCAATGCCCAATCGCAATCGGGGTTTGGAACACAACCACAACCGGGATCCAGGGTGGTGATTGCGGGAGGAAGGGGGGGGCCGCCAACCGCGAGGCAGCAAACTGTGCGAGAAACTGTCAGTTTACAAGTGATTGAGGAAAACATCCCCGACGCCTCCAATAACGGCGCCTTCAATGGCGGCGGGAATGCCTTTAGCAGTGCTCCTTACTTTGGCGTTAATTACGAGCCGGGAATGACGCTCACGCAGCTGCTCAGTATCCAACGTTATGGCATCAGGACGGAAGCGATCACCAAAGTATGGCTGGGCCACCCGGAATCCTCTGCGGGAGGATCGTCTTCGCGAGGTGGCCGACGTGGCGGCGAGGTTGCGCCCACGATGACCTTAGTGGATTACGCGGCGATCAAGGCCGGCCAAGCACAGGATATTGTGCTCTTGCCAAATGACCAGGTGAGGATCCAAGAGTCCTATGTCGAATTTCATGTCCAAACGGGGCAGACGAGCATTAAGAATGAAAAAATTCCTTACAAAGATGGGATGACGGTCATGCAGTTAATCAAAACGGAAGGCGCCGGCATAAAATGGTTGGACTTAGGCAATGTGACCATGGGCCATATCTACGGCAACCACGCCCCCGATGTTCACGACACCATTGTCAAAGTGGACTACGCGGCGATTGCGAACGGCCAGGCCAAGGATGTCCCGGTAGCGGCGGGCGGCTGGGTGACGGTGGGTATCAAGCCATTTGTTTTTGGGGGCGGCACACCCGGGCAGGTCATCAAAGCCATCGAGGACTTCTTTGGCGCGGATATGAGCATGGCCAGCATTCCACCCGAAATGGCCGATGCGCAGGTGCCAATGTTTCGCATCACCGAACCAACCGATGCTTACGAGGTGTTGCGACTTTACAATAATATGGGAGGAAAAATTCCCGCGCTCGGCCAATGGTTTTTTGGGGAATTTGACACCAAAGAAGGGCAAGCGCAAGAATTTGGCCCCTGGAACACGCCTGGCTTGTTGATGCTCATTCCGGATAAAAGTGTGGCTCAGGCCAATGCCGATAAGAAGGTCGTCAAGGCGCGGGCCATTTCCATCGCGAATATTCCGCCGAGCGAATGGCCCAAACTGCAGTTTGACATTATCCAGGCCGATACGTTCGCGCAGAAATACATTAAGGGAATCGGCGGGGCGGCGGTGGATCATGGCGGCACCGTACAACTCCAAGACGACTCCAAGATTTTGATTGCCATTGGCATCCCTAGTTTCATCGAATTGGCGGAGTCGGTTGTGACTGCCTACGAGAGAAATAAGAGTCCGAATCCATCCCCGCCGGCGAAATAAACTGAGCATCCACCATGCACGGAAACGGCCAGAATATCGCGCACCTCCCGGGTTTTCTGGCCATGCCTTTGCCCGATGACGCCGCCCCGCTTCGTTTGCGACCAGCAGTGTCGGCGAAGGCGGGGGTTGCCTCGGCGGTAAATCTGGCCGTGCTGACGCAGGCGATCCGGCGTGGCGATGCGGATGCCTTTGCGCAGTTTTATGACCTTTATGGGTTTCGGATTTACAAGCATTTGCTGGTGCTGGCCAGGGGCGATGAGCAGGCTGCGCGCGAAGTTTTCCAAACCGTGGCGATCAAACTGGCCAAAAAAACTGCAGTCTTTGATGAAGAAGGTCCACTCTGGGCCTGGCTGCGGCGGGTGGCGCACAATGCCTTTATTGATTATTGCCGGGTCCGGCAGCGCGCCGAACGCTTCGTGCCGATGGAGGAAAATGAATCGGTTGCACTGTCAACTGCTGTGGGTGAGAATAAAATGCGCGAAGCTCTGCGCCTGGTGCTGGCCGAGTGCGCACCGGACGACCGGGAGTTGTTGAACGCCATGTACATTGATGGTCGGGCGCTGGGCGAACTGGCCGCGCAATCCGGGCAATCCTACAAGGCACTCGAATCCCGTCTGGCCCGGCTGCGACAAAAATTGCGCCAAAAACTTTTAACCCACTTGCGCCATGAATCCTGATCCCAACCAAAAGCGCGACGAAGCGCTCCTTGATGCCATGCTCGGCGGTGAACCGTGGGCGGAAGTGAATGCCTCCGTGAAACGCGCCGCGCTCGCGGAATTTCACGCGGGCCAGCGCCGCCGTCGTGTGCAACAGTGGGCCATGGCGATGGCGGCGTGCGCTGTTTTTGCTGGCGGAGCTGTGTGGATGACACAGCGCGACACGTCATCGGCCAAGCCGAAAGAGGTTATCGCGGATATTTTAAATAAGACGCCAACTCCAATAAACGAGAACCCATCGAGTGAATTGGCTGTAACCGTGGCGAAACCGAGTGCTCCTACTTTGGCTGATCTGGCGAAATTACCGCAACACATCAGCGAGGAGCAAATGCTCGCGCTGTTTCCGAAGGGCAGCTGCATCATCGCCGAGATAGACGGGCAGAAGCAGTTGATTTTTTTCGACCGTAAAATTGAAGATGAAGGCGCGCTGTATCAGCCGGGGTCGTGAAGTTTTTTATCTTAGGCTGATTCCAAGATAATATTCCGGTAGGGAATGGTGTCGGCGGTGCGGATGAGGCCGATACAGGCGGGGATGCGCTTTTTGAAATCAAGGTGCTTTTCGTAGCGCAGGTGGATGTCGTGGGCGCGCAATTGTTGTTCGGTGAAGCGGACGATCTTGGTGGGGTTGCTGGTTTTGAATTCGCGGGCCATGAAAGCGGTGCCGATGGTGCAAACGGGAAGTATAGCCTGTAAGACTTGCTCGACGGTGGGGATGTCGTCGGTGAGGCTCAGGTCAATCGTGGGCACCTGTGGCCAGGAGGGGAAGCCGCGGTCGGCAATGACGATGGTGTTCGTGTGCCGGAAACGTCCGAGCAATTCGAGGACGTTAGAGTTAAGGAGGCCGTGCTTGAGCATGAGGACAGGAGAGAAGATTTTTTATCCACGAATGGACACGAATAAGAACTTATGGAGTGGTGGCTGGAGCGTGGAGATTGAGGCCGGAGATTTTCAGTGTGAAATAATTCGCGCCACCAGCGGGGTGGTCGGTCGGCAGGGTTACTTTCAGGCCTTCGGCGTCCTGGGTGTATTCAAGCGCGCCGTCATGGCCGAGGAGTTCGACTTTGATTTTATCCTTGGTCGGCACGGTGTCCTTGGCGAGCGAGGTGATGACCGCCTGCGGGCCGGGCCAGTTGGAGGAGATGGCGTAGAGTGTGTCGCCTTTGGTGGTGAAATGGTAATTGAGCGCACCTCGACCGGTGCCGCCTTCCATGAACTTCGTCCACGCGCGGGTGCTGTAGATGGCCTCGCCATTGACATCGAGCCATGCGCCGATGCCGAGGAGGGTGGTTTGCTGGTTTTGCGGAATGGTGCCGTCGGCCATCGGCGAGATGTTGAGCATGTAGGTGCCGTCCTTGCTGACGGTATCAATGATTTTGCCCAAGATGGTTGGAGCGCTGGCGATGGTCATGCCTTCGGTGTAATCCCACGACGGGCTGCCGATGGGGTCGTCCACCATCCACGGGCCGGGCCGGATGTCGGCGGGGGAGCGGGCGCTGACTTTTTCAAAATCCACAATCGAGCCAATCTGTTTTTTGTCGTCGTTGCTGGGTGCGTAGGCGTTGAATTTGGTGCTGAGGGTGACTTCCTTGCCCCATTCCTTGGCGCGGTTGTAGTAGTAGGCAGCGACATGGAGCTTCAGCGGGTCGAGCACGCGGAGATTGACGCCGTTGTCGAACCAGAGGATGTCGGGCTGGTATTTGTCAATCAGCTCGAGGTTGCGGTTGACCCAGTCGGTGAGGAAGCGCGTCATGGCGGCGTCGGAGCGGTCGGCGACGTTATAGAATTCGGTCCAATTGGGGTCATAGAGGTCGGCCTTGGCGGCCTTCAGCTCGTCGTTAATAGCGTTCGACGGATTGACGAAAGTGAAGTGCTCCATGCCGTGGTTGGAGACGCCGAATTTGAGGCCTTGTTTGCGAACGGCGGCGCCGAGGTCGCCAATCAAATCACGCATGGGGCCCATACGCTTGGCGTTGTAGGGCGTGACCTGGCTGTCCCAGTTGGCAAAGTTGTCGTGGTGTTCGGCGGTGGGAACGACGAATTTTGCACCGGCTTTTTTGAACAAGGTGGCCCAGGCGTCGGGGTCCCAATTCTTGGCGGTGAAAAGCGGGATGAGGTTTTTGTAACCGGCGGTTTCAAGAGTGCCGAAATTTTGGAGATGCCAGGTGGTATCCGCGCCGCCGGCATACATATATTTTTCATACCACTCGTTGTGGTGGGCGGCGACGGAGTAGATGCCCCAGTGCATGAAGATACCGAACTTGGCATCCTGGAACCACGAGGGAGTTTGATAGTTTTTTTGCAACGAATCCCAGGTTGGCACAATGGGCCCCTTAGCCATGGGCTTGGTGACGGCCTTGTCGGCGGCGGCGACAATTTCATTCGTCGCGGGTGGCCCCATGACGCCGTAGTCGTAGGGGCCGGCGATGGCGGTGGTGACGCCATTGCGGTCGGGCTTGGGTAATTCGACGGCAACCGCCGGGAAGAGTTGCGGCGTGCTAGCGAGCAGTGAGAAAACTACCAGCGAGGCAGTGAAGGGATAGCGAAGGCAGAGACGCGGGGTAGTCTTCATAATTAAATTTAAAGGATAACGGATTTTATGGACCAGTCGCGGTAGGTGTTGCGGCGGTGCTCGTTGTTGGGGCGGTGGAGGCAGGTGCAGTTGCTGCCGTGCCGCGCGGGCCACGTCCGGCTGGGCCGCGACCTGATGCGGCACCACGGGCTGGGGCGGCAGCACTGCGGGGATCCGCCATCCTGCCTGGTTGGCCGGCGACAGGCACCGGAACCTTGGGGAGAGCGTCGTTTTCCTTGCAGTCAGGGTCGTATTGGGGGTCGAGCGGCAACTTGAACGCGTCGATGGAATCCGGGTGGCTGGGGTCGAAGGTTTTCCAGTCGTCCACAACGGATTGGGCAAAGGGCAGCTTGGCATCAATGCAGGCTTGGACGACGCATTTGGCCAACTCGTAGCTGCCGAAGTCGCTGTGGTGGGTGCTGTCGCGCGAGGCGTTGCGGTTGATGCTCGGGTTGACGGCGTGGGGCGTGAACAATTCCGGCATGCGGTCCTGGCCAAAGGCTTCGTAGAGTTTAGTGCTTAAAACGTTGAGATCGATGTAGGGCGTCTTTTGTTCGGTGGCCACTTCCCACATGGCATAGGGATAGCCGCCGAGGGTTTGCTGACCTTTGCCATCGGGGCCCCAGAAGCCACTGCGCAGATTTTGCGAGGTGACAATCACCGGAATGGCGCCTTTGGCGCGAGCCTCAGTGACCATCTGGACGAGGGCTTGCTTGAAGCGGTCAATGGGCGTGGCGCGGTCATTGATGCCAAACTGGATGAGGATGTAATCACCGGGGTGGACTTCGCTCATGAGCTTCGGCCAGCGTCGTTCGCCGATGAAGCTTACGGCGGATTCGCCGGATTCGGCGTAGTTGGAGATGGCCACGGGAGGCTTGAACCAACGCGGGAATTGCATGCCCCACGCGCCCCATGGCTCCATGTTTTGGTCGGTCATGGTCGAATCACCCACGAGGTAAACAGTCAGAGGTTTTTCGGCATTGGTAATTTCGACGGTGCAGAGCGCGGGATGCGCGTCGGAAAATTCGAGGGTGAGTTTCTCATCCCAATCCAGTTCCATGATGGTCATTGGCTTGGTGTCTTCCCAATAGACGAAGATCCAGGAGAACATATTTTCGCGCGGTTTGAGGCCGACGCTGCCGCCGGGGTATTGGGGCACGCGGAGGTGAACGTAGAATTCCTTGGTTTCGGTTTTGCCCGCAAGAGTTTTGACGGCTTCGAGCATCAAGCGGCGGGTTTCGGATTTTACGGTCGTCGTCGATTCAGCTTTTGCGTCGCCGAGGGTGACCTTCACGTCATAAACGCCCGGCACGAGTTTGACGGAAAAGAAAAACGGCTTGCCCTTTGCGCCGATGACGTAGCCGGACTTGAGCGGGTCATTGCCGCCATTGTCTACGACCGAGACAGTTGAACTGAGGTCGAAGCCGTAACCGCGCTCGATGGTGTAATTGTCGTCAGGCTTAACTTGCGTGAAGCCGGGAACGGGTTGCGGCCCGAAGGAAAACTTGAGGTCAACTTTATCGGGGGTGATCGCCGGAGCATCGGCGGCGTGCAGCGGAGTCAAAATCGAGAAAGCGGAAGCAAGGAAGACAAGGGTGCGGAAGAGTGGGGTATTCATACGAGACAGGGTGGCAGTTTCGGGTGGGGAATCAATTCAGTTCCGGCCCGAAGGATTTTGATTGGCCGGGCTTAAGGTTGAGGCTGACTACCTTGTCACCGTAGCGCACCTTGCCGCCAGTGCCAGCAACGCTACGGATGGTGGCGCTGGTCAATTTGCCATCCTGCCACGCAGCGTCCACCTCGAAGCCCCCACGGGCGCGCAGGCCCTTGAAGGAGCCGGTGCCCCAGGCTTTGGGCAACGCAGGCAGGAGAGTGATCTCCGGTGTCTGGCTTTGCAGGAGCATTTCGCAAATCGCCGCTGCGCCGCCGAGATTGCCGTCAATTTGGAAAGGCGGATAGTTTTCAAAGAGATTGGCGGAAGTGCCGGCGGTGCGATTGCTGGGCGAGTAGGCGAGTTCTTTATTGAGGCGGGCGTAGGCGTTCTCGCCATCAAGCAACCGCGCCCAAAAAGCGGCACGCCAGGCAAAAGACCATTCGGTTGCGCCGTTGTCTCCGCGGGCATTGATGGTGACTTTGGCGGCGGAAAACCATTCCGGAGTCTGTGGCGTGATTTGATGGCCGGGATAGAGGCCGAAGAGTTGCGAGATGTGGCGGTGATGGTCGTCCGGCGTATCGAGCGGGCCGTCAGACGAGGTTTCACCGGTCTTTTCCGTCATCCATTCCATCAACTGGCCCCATTTGCCGACTTTCGGCAGCACCAGATGGTCGCGTAAATCGGCGATGTGATTGCGGAATTCCTTATCGTTGCCGAGCGCGTCGGCGGCGTGGACGGTGTTGTCGAACAAATCCCAGAGCAGTTCCTGATCGTAGGTGACACCATCTTCATGAGGGCCATGCTCAGGTGACCAACCCAGGGGCGCGACGTAGCGGCCGTCGGGCAGTTTCTTCATATCGTCCTCCCAGAACTCACAAACTTCCTTCATCATCGGGTAGGCCACTTTGGCCAGGAATTCCTTGTCCTGGGTGAAGAGGTAGTGCTCGTAGAAGTGTTGCGCATACCAAGCATTGGCGCCCTTGTTCCAAGTATAGTCCGTCTGGCCCCAGGGGGTGGATTGCGTGGCGACAGCCCAGCCGCGTACGGGTTTGCCGTCTTGAGAAAGAAAACTTTCCACGGGAGTGCGGTTGCCGGTTGGAGCGGGTGGTGGATTGGCCGCATATTTGGCAGCGGTTTTGGCCACGATATTGCGGTAGGAGGGAATCATCGCCTGCACGAAATTGAAGAGTGGCGTGGCGCATTCGCTGAGGTTCGTCGGCTCCGCGATCCAGTAATTCATTTCGAGGTTGATGTTGGTATGGTAATCGGAACCCCACGAGGGATTGTTGCTGTTATTCCAGAGGCCCTGAAGATTGGCGGGCAGGATGTCGCGCGAAGAGGACATCAGGAGATAGCGGCCGAACTGGAAGAACATGGCTTCGAGGCCGGGGTCTTGGGGATTCACTTTGTAGGCGGCCAGGCGCTGATCCATCGGCAAGGCACGAATCGCCGGTGGGGTTTCGCCGAGGTTCAAATCCACGCGGCCAAACAAAGAGCGGAAATCTTTCTCATGTTCGGCGTAGAGGTTCTCGGCGGATTTTTTCGCCGCAGCGTCCATTTGGGCGGTAAGTTTTGCGTGGGGATTTTCTCCAGTATATTTCTTGTCATAGTCGAGAATGTAGCTCGTGTCGGCACCGAGAATAATGGTCAGGGAATCACAGCCGGTGAAAGTGATTTTATTGCCGTCCACGGCGAGTTTGCCGCCTTCGTTGGTCACGAGGACCTGGCTTTCGTACAGCTCCTGATTCTGGGTGCGCGCAGGAGCGCCGCCGCGACCACGGGCGGCGGGCGGGGTGTAATTGCCGAGATTGCCGCTGCAAGTGATGCGATTGCCTTCGACGGTAATGTTGCCGTTGTGCATATCGGTCAGCTCGATGGCGCCGGTGTAGGAACCGGGTTTGCTCGCGATGAGGTGAACGACCATGACTTGCGCCGGATGACTGGCGAAATACTCGCGCTTATAATTCACGCCATCCTTGGTGTAGGCCGTCTGCGCAAGGCCATATTCGAGATTCAAATCGCGGACATAATTTGTCGCGCCTTGGTCATGGCCGGGAAGCGTGATGTTTAAGTCGCCAAAGGCCTGATAGGTGCCACGGGTATTTTCGTCGCCACTCCAGAGGGTAATGTCGTTGAACTGAAGACGATCCTGAGCGAGGCCGCCAAAGACCATCCCGCCAATGCGGCCATTGCCGATGGGGAGTGCCTGCATCCAGTCGGTGGCGGGCTGGCCATAGAACATGGTCAAATCTGCGGCGCGAGTCGAAGTCGCCATGCCGAAAATGACGACGAGATAAATGCAAAAGAATAGCGAACGGGCGGGGTATTTCATGGCTGGACGGGGTTGCTAAGTTTTAGTCCAGTGATTTTCAAAACGTAAGCAAAATCGCAAGGGCGTTTCGGCGGATTGGGCATGGATACTTTCAAGCCGTCAGCATCCTGGCTGAAGCGCAGATTGGCCTGGTGGCCGCTGAATAGCTCGGTTTTGCCGACCCATTTCGCGTTTCGCCCCCTCATCAGGTCAAAGACGATAGGTTTCAACGGCATTTTCGCCGAGGATGCCATTTTGCTCGGCAGGGGAAAGCTTTTCAATCCACTGGCGTACAAGCGTCTGCCAGCGTGTGTAGCTGCAGGCGACGAGGCACACGGGCCAGTCGCTGCCGAACATCAGACGCTTGGGGCCGAACGCTTCGAGCACGGTGTCAACATAGGGTTGGAGTTGGGCTTCGGTCCAGTTGGTGTAATCGGCTTCGGTGACCAGACCGGAGAGTTTGCAATAGACGTGCGGGCGGCGGGCGAGTTCGAGAAGGTTTTTGCGCCAGGGTTCGAGCAGATTTTCTTTGATGCGCGGCTTGGCAATGTGGTCGAGGACGAAGATTTGCTGGGGGTGGCGATCCACAAATTCAATCGTCTGCGGCAGGTGACGTTCAAAAATCAGAATGTCGTAAGTGAGGCCAAGAGGCTGAAGGGCGGAGATGCCGCGATTGAAATCGGCGCGGAGCATATAGCGTTCGTCGGGTTCGCGTTGGAGAACGTGACGCACGGCGCGCAATTTTTTTTCGGCGGCGAGTTTCTCAAGAATCGCGGGGACTTTGGGGTCAATTAACGGAACCCAGCCGACGACGCCGCGGATAAAAGGGTGGGCAGCGGCGAGTTCCAGCAACCAGTGGGTTTCTTCGAGGCTCTGCCGCGCCTGTACCGTCACCACGCCGTCCACATGGGCTTTGCGCAGTTCGCGCTCAAGTTCCAAAGGCAGGAAATCACGGCGGATGACGCGCATGGAGTTGTCAATCCAGCCGAAGTCGGACGGGTTGTAGCGCCAGAAATGGTGATGAGAGTCAATGGCGGCCATGTCAGCTCAGCTCGCTTCTATATGGATTTTAGTGATGACGCCGGGGTTGTCCGACCAAGCCGCGAGGGCGGCGCCGGATTCGGCGAAGGGCACGGTGCACGTGATGGTTTCGGCAACGGGATAGCGACCGCTTTCGAGCATTTCGATGACGGCGTGGAAATCTTCGGTGGTCGAGTTGCGCGAGCCGAGGATATCCAGTTCTTTCATGACAAAAAATTTGGTCTCGTAGGAGACGGGGGCTTTGGCATAGCCGATATAGACAACGCGCCCGGCGAAACAGACGTGTTCAATGGCGGCTTGGAAGGTGGCGGGCGCGCCCACGGCTTCGATAACCACATGGGCGCCGTCGCCATTGGTGAGAGCCTGAATGCGTTCGGTGAGTGGTTCGGATTTGGAATTGATAACGTGGGTTGCCCCGGCTTTTTTCGCCAAAGCGAGTTTGCTGTTTTCAATGTCCACCGCGATGACGTTGGCACCACGATGGAGTCCAGCGGCAGCAATCGCGCCGAGGCCAATCATCCCGCAGCCGAAGACGAGCACGGTGTCCTGCTTGGTCACGCGTCCGCGAGCGGCAGCGTGAAAGCCTACGGCCAAAGGCTCGACCAGCGCGAGTTCGCGCAGGCCAAGTTGAGCGGTGACGATTTTCTGCCAGGGAACAGAAATATAATCGGTGAATGCGCCTTCCTGCTGGACGCCGAGAGTCTGGTTATAACGACAGGCATTCACGCGTCCAGCGCGACAGGAAGTGCATTTCCCGCAAGCGGTGTAAGGCATGACGGTAACTTCCTGGCCGATTTTTAAATTCGCGGGGACGCCGGGAGTGAGAGCCTCAATAGTGGCGGCGATTTCGTGTCCAGGCACACGCGGGTAAGTAACCAACGGATTTGCGCCGCGAAAGGTGCTCAAATCGGTGCCGCAAAAGCCGAGTCGGCGCACACGCAGAAGCACCTCACCGTCTTTGGGGGTAGGTTTGGTTTTTTCGCCGTAGGAAAATTTTCCGGGCGCATCGATGACGAGAGTTTTCAATTGTTCTCCTTTCGCCCGGAAGGCCAAGTGAAGTTGTGGACGGGCGCGAGAATTTTTTGCACCTCGGCCAGCAGGTTGTTGTCGAGTGGTTCGGCGCTGTCGCGAATATTTTTGAGCATGCGCACGGGGTCGGCCGTGCCGACGATGTTGGTGTGAATAGCGGGATTGGCCAATGAAAATTGCAGAGCGAGCTTCCCGATCTCTGTGCCGCGCGCGCGACAAAATGCAGCGGCCTCGGCGCATTTCGCACGCAGGGCAGCTGGCGCGGGGTGCCAAGCGGGCGGGCCTTCGTCGCTGAGGAGGCGCATTGCGAGCGGCGCGGAATTGAAAATGGCGACGCCTTTTTGCTTTAAGTAAGGGAGCAGGTCCGCCAGGGCGGTGTCGTTGAGGCAATAGTGGCAATAGGACTGGATTTGATCCACATGGACGCGGTCGAGCACATGACGAAAGAGTTTCACGGGCAGGCAAGAAATGCCGACGAAGCGGATTTTGCCTATGGTTTTCAGTTTTTGCAGTGCGGGAATAGTTTCGTTCACGATTTGGTCGAGGTCGCCGAATTCCATGTCGTGCACCTGAATGAAATCAACATAGTCCACGCGGAGGCGCGTGAGGCTTTCGTCCACGCTGGCAGTGATGCGTTTGGCGGAGAAATCGAAATCCTTGATTTCCGAACCGTAGCGCGCGACTTTGGTGGCGAGGTAATATTGGTCACGGGGAATGGTCTTCAGCGCCTTGCCGAGGACGGTTTCGGCGGTGGTGGCGCCGTAGTAGGGTGCGGTATCAATGAGGTTGATGCCGTTTTCGATGGCCACGCGGACAGCGCGAATGCCCTCGTGCTCGTTTATAGTGCGAAAAGCCGAGCCAAGCGAGGAACCGCCAAAGGCGAGGGCGGAAACATTGAGTCCGGTTTGGCCAAGAATCCGATATTGCATGAAAAAACGCGCGAGGTGAGCGAATTGACATGACGACGATGACACGTTTTATCAAGCTGAAATCCGAGGAACGTCGTGGCTATGATGCAGATTGGGTTGGAGGTTGTGCGGTTAAGGGCAGGTGCCAAGTGAGCGGTGATTCAAACAAACTTCCATTCGCTGGCGAACGGGCTTGATAGGAGAAAACAACTTCTTGACCAGGGCCGACAGTGATGTGGCTGAAACTCACGGTGCGGGCGTCAGCCCGATCCATCAAGACGCCAAAAGCCGGTCGTGCCGGTTCGGTCTGCAGGTGAAATTCGGCGAGGCCGGCGGAATCAAGCCGGTTTTTTTGCGCCCAATTTTCAGCGAAAAATTTGCGGCGGTGGCGACGGATGTCTTCGCTGCGGAAAGAGGAGGAGGTGAAAAACGGCAGCGGCTCCGCAGCCGGGTTTTCCAGCAAATTGCGGGTATCCCACGTCCACTTCACTGGTTTTTGACCCCGTTCAAAAACAAAAATAAAGAAGGCGCCGTAATGCCCAAGCTTCACCTGAGCGAGACGTGCGCGAACTTCAGCGATGGATGCAGCGTCCGCCAAATCACGGGCGAGCATGCCGCGGCTGCGGGCGGGCTTTTGCGAGGGCTTGGGATTGGCGGGGTAATGGTTGATGAAGGCGAGCGTGAGACCATGGTTATTGACGAGCAGCCAGGTGCCACGGAAATCCGCATCAGTGGGTGCGAGATAATCCACCTCGAGGCGGCGGGCCAAGCTGGGGGGTGCTGCAGGCTGGCGGGTCCGGCGTTCGTCGCGATTAAAGAATACCTCATAGCCAGCGCCGTCAGGCGCCAACCACCATGTTATCGTACACATAAGAAGTTAAGGGGCAGGCTTGATTCTCACCAGCACGACGCCATGAGAAGGTACGGTTTGGGAGAATTCGTTTTCGTAGGTGCCGAGGTCCTGCTGCCGCCACAAGTCGCGCACAGCGCGTTTGCCCTCCAATCCCAAATCTTTCCAACTCGCGATGACCTTTTCGGCGGCTGGGCCAACATTGAACAGGCCCACGGCAATAGAACCA
>Ga0206859_1116_pt2 | contig 13049 bp, 10 predicted proteins | sample Alteio_BWOrgCont_47_FD_152882 | JGI IMG/M metagenome (GOLD analysis project Ga0206859, IMG submission 152882) | Enriched cells from forest soil in Barre Woods Harvard Forest LTER site, Petersham, Massachusetts, United States -... | ecosystem: Environmental > Terrestrial > Soil > Temperate forest >... | reverse complement strand
CTATCAGCCTTTTGCGGCGCTTTTCTCGCCCGCGTTGCGTCGCCGCACAATCTTGAACTCGCTGTTTATGCTTGCATCCATCAGCGGACTTTGGGCCGGAACGGTCTACGTTCCTGCCGCGGTAACCTCTCTCGCGGAAGCCGCGGGGCGCGTTGGACCGCAAGCCGCGCAGCTTGCTTCTCGCGCCACGATGCTCGTGGCGTTCGCAACGATTCTTGGATGTTTGGCGATGCCCTGGCTTGCGGAACGGCTTGGACGTCGCGGCGCGCTCGGCTTTTTCTTTGTGCTGATGATGGTATTCATCGCATTTACGTTCGGTAAAGTTTTCTATCTCGGACCAAGCGCGCTGCCGTGGTTCTTCGTGTGCCTATTTTTTCTTGGATTCGGTGGCGCGAACTTCGCCGTCTACACTCTGTGGCTGCCGGAGCAATATCCAACGGAGTGCCGCGCGAGCGCCTTCGCCTTTTCCACATCCTTCGCGCGTTTCGGCGGAGCGGCGATCACGTTTCTTGTGGGAAGCGGTGTGCAGCACTACGGCTCACTCGGAATTCCCGTGGCGATGACCGCGCTGGCATTTGCCGTTGGTCTTCTTTTAATCCCTTTTGGAGCCGAAACTCGTGGACAATTGTTGCCTGCGTAACACGAAAATGCGTTGGAATTCACCACGAGGAATCGGCGAAAGCAGGGGCTACAATGACAGGCCGTCAACTTCAGCCCGGCAAAGGCTCATCGAGTGCAATTAACGGACCCCGCCGCTAAAACGAACGCACGTCACGCTGTCCTCGCCGGGTTTTTGGGATGGACGCTGGACGCGTTCGATTTTTTTGTCGTTGTGTTCCTCTATGATGCGCTTGCGCGCCAATTCGGCGTAACCAAAAAGGAGATCATCTTTACCACCACGGCGACGCTCGCCATGCGTCCGATTGGAGCCGTGATCTTCGGCCTGCTATCCGACCGCTTCGGGAGGCGCAAACCGCTGATGGCCAACGTGATCTTTTTTTCGTTCATTGAGCTTCTCTGCGGCTTTTCGCCCAACTACACTTTTTTTCTGATCATGCGCGCTTTGTTCGGCATCGGCATGGGTGGCGAATGGGGCGTTGGCGCGTCACTGACGATGGAGGCTGCGCCAGTGGGCTGGCGCGGCATCCTCAGTGGCGTCTTGCAGAGCGGCTATTCGATCGGCTACCTGCTTGCCGCGATGGCGGCTCGTTTTCTGCTGCCGGTTTGGGGATGGCGCCCGATGTTTTGGATTGGCGCGTTGCCTGCGTTGCTCGCGCTATACATCCGGACAAAGGTCCCGGAGTCGGAAGCCTGGAAGCAGAATCGCGCCGCCAGCACGGGCCAGGTCATGCGCATCGTGGCACAGGAATGGAAAAGACTTCTTTACCTTGTCGTGCTGATGACTTTCATGATGTTCATGTCGCACGGCACGCAGGATCTGTACCCGGACTTTCTTAAGGAAATTCATCACCTCTCGGGAGCCGTGGTCGCGAATATTGCAATTATTTACAACATCGGCGCGGTCATCGGCGCAATTATCTTTGGACACCTGTCGCAGGTCGCCGGGCGGCGCAAGAGTATGATCGCCGCGCTGGCACTGTGTCTGGTGATCATTCCTTTGTGGGCGTTCGGTGGAGGTCTGGCTATCCTCGTCATCGCTCCGTTCCTGATGCAAATGGGAGTGCAGGGCGCTTGGGGCGTTATCCCAGTGCACCTGAACGAAATGTCCGCGGACGCGACGCGTGGTTTGATGCCAGGGCTTACGTATCAGTTGGGAATACTATTTGCAGCGCCGACGAATACAATCGAGTACGCACTGCGCGATCGTGTGGGCTATCAGTGGGCTATAGCCGGTTTTGAAGTGGTGACGATCCTCACGCTCGCTGTCCTTTTGCTACTCGGGACGGAGCGCCACGGGCGAAGTTTCGTCCGAGATCCGCTCCAGAACGGGCCCTCAGCGCCGACCTAATCAGGTCACTTTAATTAGGGCTGCGCTGGAAGTTCCCGCAAATGCGCCCGATAATCGAATTCGAGCTTGGCGTACGCGCACGCTTCTAGTATTTTCCAATGCGCGTTCTTACGCTTATCGCGGGCAACGGCTTAGTCCGCGCAGAACGTCAGATATAACGGGAAAGCACGCCACCGACCATGAATGTCCGACAACTCTTTGATCTTACTGGACGCGTCGCGATTATCACTGGCGGATCCGTCGGCCTCGGCCGGCAGATGGCCGAAGGCTTGGCGGAAATGGGCGCTAACCTGGTTTTGTGCGCCCGCAAGAAAGAGCGTTGCGAACAGGCCGCCGCCGAACTGCGGAACCTCGGTGTGAAGACGCTGGCCCTCGGTTGTGACGTGAAAAATCCCGCCGACGTGCATGTGGTGATCGATGCGGCGATGTCGGAGTTTGGGCGGATCGACATTCTCATCAACAACGCAGGCACATCCTGGGGCGCGCCGGTAGAGGAAATGCGGCTCGAACATTGGAACAAAGTGATCGAGACGAATCTGACCGGCACTTTTCTCTTTTCGCAGGCAGCAGGAAAATTCATGACCGCCCAGCGCCGCGGGAAAATCATCAACATCGCCTCCGTTGCCGGCATCCACGGCGCTCCCCCGGAATTTCAAGCTATTGGCTATCACTCAAGCAAAGGCGGCGTCATTGCCTTCACCAAGGATTTGGCCTGCAAGTGGGGAATCCACAACATTCAGGTAAACTCGATTGCTCCGGGCTGGTTTCCCACGAACATGTCGCAAGTAGTGATAGAGCGAAACAAGGAAGAGTTTTTGAAGAAAATCCCGTTGCGGCGATTCGGCAATAACCACGATTTAAAAGGCGCGGCCGTTTTTCTCGCGTCCGACGCCTCCGACTACGTCACCGGGCATGTTTTGGTCGTCGACGGGGGACAAACCGCCTAAACGGCGCAGGATTCCACATGAATATCCCACTCACACCACTTCGATGTTTGCGCTACGCGGAAGAACAATTTCCGAAAAGGACCGCGGTCGTTTGCGGCGATTTGCGATTCACCTATGTGCAATTTGCCCATCGTGCTGCTCTTCTTGCGGGCGCGTTGCGCGCAGCCGGAGTGAAACCCGGCGATCGTGTTGCCTTCCTCAGCATGAACTGCCATCGTTTGCTCGAAGCCTACTACGGCGTTCTCGACGCTGGCGCCATCCTGCTCCCGCTGAATATCCGTCTAGCTCCGCACGAGCTCGCATTTATCCTGAATGACGCCGGAGCAAAGGTGCTCTTTCTCGAAAAAGATTTTCTCCCGGTCGTCGATTCGTTTCGCCAAACCACGACAACTGTCGAGAATTTCTATCTCCTCGATGCCGCACCGCGAGCAGATTGGCTCGCGACAAAAAACTACGACGAGCTGCTCGCCGCCGCTGAACCATACCGCACCGACATCATGGGCATCGACGAAAATGCTGTCTCCGAGATTTTTTATACCAGCGGCACCAGCGCCACTCCTAAGGGAGTGATGCTGTCGCATCGTAATGTATACATGCACGCTCTCTATGCTTGCCTCACGGACGATCCCACTGCCGAAGCCGTTCAGCTGCACACCATTCCGCTGTTTCACGCCAATGGCTGGGGCACGCCGCACGCTCTGGCTTTGACGGGCGGAAAGCACGTCATGCTGCGGCGATTCGAAACGGCGGCGATTTTCCGGCTGATCGAGCAAGAGCGCGTGCGTAACATGTGCCTCGTGCCGGCGATGGCCACAGCGCTTGTGAATTGTCCCGAACGGACCAAGCACGATCTGAGCAGCCTGAAGATCATCAATATAGGAGGCGCGGCGTCTTCGCCGACGTTGGTGCGCGAGGCGGAAGAAAAACTTGGCGCGAGCTGCCGCTCCGGCTACGGCCTCACGGAAACCTCTCCCACGCTTTCGGTTTCCAGAATGAAGCCAGGTCTCGATTGGCAAGGCGAGCAAAAATACATCGGCCAAGCTATGACCGGCTTCGCCATTCCCGGCGTCGAACTTCGGGTCGTCGATGCAAACGAAAAAGATGTGCCTCACGACGGACAGAGCATCGGCGAAATCGTGGCGCGGAGCGATGTGGTAATGGAGGGCTACTGGGGGCAGCCGCAAGCCACCGCGGAAGCCATGCGCGGCGGATGGTTTCACACCGGCGATATGGCTACGATCAACGACGATGGCTACCTCCTCGTTGTAGACCGCAAGAAGGAGATCATCGTCAGCGGCGGCGAGAATATTTCTTCGCTGGAAGTGGAAAAAGCGATGCTCGCACATCCGGGCGTCTACGAAGTCGCCGTCGTTCCCGTTCCGGATGCGAAATGGGGAGAAGTGCCGAAAGCGCTGGTCGTCTTGAAGCCGGGCGCACAAGTCACGGAAGCTGAACTGCTCGATTTTTGCCGCAGCCGCATCGCACATTACAAGGCGCCACGCTCGGTTGAGTTTTTCGAGAGCCTGCCGAAAACGGGCACAGGCAAAATCCTGAAAAGGGAGCTACGCAAAAAATATTGGGGTGGCCAAGACACAATCCGGCCTGAATTTGCCAGCCGTAAGTGAGAAGTCTTATAAATAAGGCGTAGGCCTGTCCGGCGGGTAGTGGTGCGGGCGCTTTTTTCTGCAAATTGTTGTGAGTCATTTTCCGAGAGAAAGCGGCTACCGATGAGCGACTTAGTTCAACTTACAAAAGACAATGGGATTGCCGTGATCACCATCAACAATCCCCCCCGTGAACGCGCTGAGCCCCGGCGTGCCCGAAGGCATCGCTGCCGCGATCGAACAGATCGACAAAGACGATTCCGTCAAAGCCGCCGTGTTAATTGGCGGCGGCAAAACTTTCGTTGCCGGTGCGGACATCAAGGAATTCGGCAAAATCACTTCTGGCAAAGCTGGCGGCGGAATAGAGCTGACGGCATTCCTTTTGAAAATCGAGGATTGCCGAAAGCCCGTCGTTATGGCTATTCACGGCAGCGCTTTTGGTGGTGGCCTCGAGCTAGCCATGTCCGGACACTACCGGGTTGCAGTGCCCAGCGCGCAAGTCGGCCAGCCGGAAGTAAAACTCGGCCTTATTCCCGGGGCTGCGGGCACCCAGCGTTTGCCACGCCTCGCGGGCGCTGCGAAAGCCGTCGAGATGTGCGCGGATGGTAATCCCATCAAGGCCGCGGACTCCTTGAACGCAGGCATCATCGACCGTTTGATCGAGGGCGACCTGTTGACTGGTGCCATCGCGTTCGCGTGCGAAGTCGCGGCAAAGCCCGTGCGCAAAACACGCGAGCGAAACGAAAAGCTCGGTTCGACCGAAGAAAACGCTGTAATCTTCGCGGCCGCGCGCGATAACGCCCGCAAAAAGCAGCGCGGCATGATCGCGCCGCTTGCCGCGATCGACGCCGTCGAGGCGGCCACAAAACTCCCGTTCGATGAGGGCTGCAAACTCGAGCGCAAGCTCTTCATGGACTGTCTTTTCTCCGATCAATCGAAAGCCCTCATTCATGTTTTCTTCGGCGAGCGCGAAGTCGCCAAAATCCCCGACATTCCAAAAGACACTCCGCTGATTCCTGTGAACTCCGCCGCGGTCGTTGGCGCAGGAACGATGGGCGGTGGCATCGCCATGGTCTTGGCAAACGCCGGCATTCCGGTTCTTCTGAAAGAGGCCGATCAGGCTGCTCTCGATAAAGGCCTCGCTAATATCCAAAAAAATTACGCGACCTCCGTGAAGCGCGGCCGCTTCACCCAAGCTTTCGTTGACGAGCGGCTCAAGCTAATTCAGCCGACGCTCAGCTACGATTCCTTCGCCAACGCCGATTTGGTGATTGAAGCCGTCTTCGAAGGCATGGCGCTCAAGAAAGAAGTGTTCGCCGAGCTCGATCGCGTCTGCAAACCCGGCACCATCCTGGCTAGTAACACTTCCACGCTCAACATCGACGAGATCGCTTCCTCGACCTCGCGCCCGCAATCCGTGATCGGCACGCATTTTTTCAGCCCCGCCAACGTGATGCGTCTGCTCGAAATCGTCCGCGGCAAAGCCAGCTCCAAAGAAGTCATTGCCACCTGTATGCAGCTCTCGAAAAAAATCGGCAAAATCGGCGTCTTGGTAGGGAACTGCCGCGGCTTTGTTGGCAACCGCATGTTTCATCCTTATGTCCGCGAGTCCGTCTTTCTCTTGGAGGAAGGTGCCAGCGTCGAAGCCGTCGATTCCGCGATGTATGAGTTCGGCATGGCCATGGGCCCGCTCGCCGTCGGAGATCTCGCGGGTCTCGATGTCGGCTGGCGAATCCGCAAGGAATATCGGCACTTGGAGAAACCTGGAATTCGCCAGGCATTTGCGGGAGATAATCTCTGCGAAATGGGCCGCTACGGCCAGAAAACCGGAGCTGGCTGGTACAAGTATGATGAAAACCGCCGCGCGATTCCTGATCCCGAAGTCGCCCAATTAGTCCGCAAGTGGGCGACCGAAGCGGGAATTCCGCAGCGACAAATTTCCAAGGAAGAAATTGTCGACCGTTGTGTCTACGCACTGGTGAATGAAGGCGCGCGCATCCTCGAAGAAGGGTACGCCCTGCGCGCCGTCGACATCGACATCATCTACCTCAACGGCTACGGCTTTCCGTCCTATCGCGGCGGGCCAATGTGGTACGCCGACACGGTCGGTCTGAAAAAAGTGTTTGATCGTGTCGAGGAATTTCACAAGCAGCACGGCGAGCCTTGGGAGCCGGCTCCGCTTTTGAAGTGTCTGGCTGAAGAAGGCAAGAAATTTGCCGATTTCAACAAGGAACAAAGCGCGACCGCCTAGCGTCTCGTAGCTTCGAAGCGGATCGCCTGTTTTTGCTTTCCGTCAGATTCTATTTTTCTTCTGTAACTCGCGGTTTTTCGGGTGATGCATGGGACGCGTTTTCCTGGTTCGCCACGCACAAGCTTCTTTTCTTGAGTCCAACTACGACAAGCTCTCCGCCACCGGCGAAACACAGGCCCGTATCCTTGGAGAGTATTGGGCGCGCCACAAAATCGTGTTTGATCGCGTTTGCACCGGTCCCCGCGTCCGTCATCGCGACACCGAAAAAGCCGTGCGCGAAACTTATGGCAAGCATGGCCTGACTTATCCGGAAGCTGTGGTGCTCGATGAATTTGACGAATTCCAGGGTGACGTGGTGCTCGAGAAAAGCCTGGCGCAGCTTTGCGAGACCAACTCTCACATCCGCGATCTCGACGCCGCTGTCAAAACTGCAAATAGTCCTCCACAACGTCGCAGGAGTTTTCAAAGACTCTTCGAAACGGTGGTCACGATGTGGGTGGGCGGAGAACTAACGGTCGAAGGTGTTGAATCTTGGGAAGCGTTCATCGTCCGCGTCAATCGCGGTCTCACGCAGTTCCTCGCTGCCGCAGGTAAAAGCGAAACCTGCGCCATCTTTACGTCCGGCGGGCCTGTTGCCGTATCCGTGCAGCGTGCCTTGCGCCTTTCTCCGCAAAACACCTTGCAAGTGGCGTGGATGCCTCGCAACTGTTCTTACAGCGAATTTTGGTTTTCGGCGGATCGTTTCACGCTCAGCACGTTCAACTCGTTTCAGCATATGGATGATCCCACGTTGCTGACGTATAGGTAGTGTCCATGGCGCGGAATAAATATGGCTGAGGTTCAAGACCAAACAACCGCCGTACGAACGGGAGAAGAGCTCGACCTCGCCAGGCTTGAACCGTTCCTCCGCGAACATTTTTCGGAGGAAACTGGGCCGCTTATAGTGCGCCAATATCCCAGCGGCCATTCAAATCTTACTTATTCGCTGCGGATAGGCCCGCGCGAAATGGTGCTTCGCCGTCCGCCTTTTGGCAGCAAAGTCAAAACCGCACACGACATGGGCCGCGAATATCGCGTGCTCTCAAAACTTCATAGCCATTACGCTCCGGCTCCTCATGTTCTTCTTTTCTGTGATGATCTCTCTGTGCTTGGCGCTCCGTTTTATCTGATGGAGCCCATCCACGGCATCATCCTGCGCAGAGAAGTTCCACCCGGCCTCGATTTTTCTTCACCAGTGGCGCGGCGAGTGAGTGAATCGTTCCTCGACAACCTTGCACTTCTCCACACTCTCGACTACGACGCGGTCGGTCTCGCCGATCTCGGCAAGCCTCAGGGCTACCTCGAACGCCAGGTACGCGGCTGGATCGAGCGCTACCGCGGTTCCAAAACGCACGATATTCCTGAAGTCGAAACCATTTCCAACTGGATTCAGCAGCACGTGCCCGCTTCCAGCACCGCCGCACTGATCCACAACGACTACAAATACGACAACGTCGTTCTCGATCCAAACGATCTGGCACGAATTATTGGCGTCCTCGATTGGGAAATGTGCACCATCGGCGATCCGCTCTCGGATCTTGGCTCTGCTCTAGCCTATTGGGTGGACGCCAGCGATCCTCCAGAAATTCTCGAAACCCGCTGGGGACCGACGACCGCCGCTGGCAGCTTGACGCGCGCCGAGCTCGTCCATCGCTACGCGCAGAAAACGGGCCGCGACGTTTCCGAAATGCCGTTTTACTTGGCATTTGCCCGCTTCAAAATCGCCGTCATCGTCCAGCAAATTTATTACCGTTTTCACCAAGGCCTGACTCACGACGAGCGCTTCGCCACCATGCCGCTACGCATCAACCTTTTGCTGCATGCCGCTCTACGCACCGCGGAAACCGGCGCAATCTGACAATTTCGTTTGTGAGATTATTTAGTTCGGAAGAACCGCAGCGAGTAATGTTCAGCACACGCCTTGTAGGGGAGCAGCTTCATCCTGAGCGCAAGCAAAGGAATGCTGCGCCACAGCAAGCCCAGCCTTACCAGACAAGACGCTTTTTCAGCGATAATACCGCACAATGGATTCCGCGACACAACAAGGCTTTTCGCCGCCCTCGTTCTCCACCGTCACGGAAAACGCAGCCTCGTACGCTCCGGGAACTTCTTTCACACTCAACAAAGAGACGCGCGCCCGAATCTTCGACCCCGCGCGCACCGGAGAAGGGAAGCGAACGCGATTAAGCCCATAATTGATCGTCATTCCTGTTCCGCTACGAACTTGGATGACATCCTTCATAAGCCGGCTGATCAGCGACAGCGTCAAAAAACCGTGCGCGATGGTCGTCCCATAGGACGATTCTCTCTCCGCCCGCTCGCGATCCAGATGGATCCATTGCCGGTCTTCCGTAGCCTCCGCGAATTGCGCGATGCGTTCTTGAGTGATCGTAAGCCAATCGCTCACACCAATTTCCTTGCCCACAAATTGCTTCAAGGAATCAGGCGCATCCACGATTAGGGCCGCCACGCCGCCTCCGCGAAAGAAACATGGACACGTCGCCAGCCCCCGGCAGACTTTAATCTCCCGGTGACTAGGTCCGTGCTTTTCCCCATTTTCTCAACTCCGATTTTGCGATCGACTCCACGTGCACCTCGTCCGGCCCATCCGCAAGCCGCAACGTCCGTACATTCGCCCAAGCGCCCGCCAGAAACGTGTCCGCAGAAACTCCCGCTCCGCCATGCGCCTGAATGGCTCGGTCCAGAACTCGCAGAGCCATGTTGGGCGCGACAACCTTGATCATCGCGATCTCCGCCCGCGCTTCCTTGTTCCCGACGGTGTCCATCATGTAAGCCGCTTTGAGCGTCAGCAAACGCGCTTGTTCAATTTCCATCCGCGACGCCGCAATATCGGCGCGAATCGTTCCTTGCTCCGAGATTGCTTTTCCGAACGCGATGCGTGCCTGCACGCGTTTGCACATGATCTCCAGCGCCCGCTCTGCCACGCCGATGCATCGCATGCAGTGGTGAATACGGCCCGGCCCGAGCCGTCCCTGGGCAATCTCAAACCCGCGCCCTTCGCCAAGCAGCATATTCGAAGCAGGCACGCGCACGTTTTCGAACGCCATCTCCGCATGACCGTGTGGCGCATGGTCATATCCAAACACGCTAAGCAAACGCACAATCTTCACTCCCGGCGTCTCCAGCGGCACCAAAATCATCGATTGCTGTTTGTGCGGCGCGGCCGCCGGATCGGTCTTGCCCATGAAGATCGCGATTTTGCACCGGGGATCACCTGCTCCCGACGTCCACCATTTTCGACCGTTAATAACGTACTCGTCGCCATCCCGCACGATACTCGCGCGAATGTTCGTCGCGTCTGAGGAAGCGACCTCAGGTTCCGTCATCGCAAAACACGAACGAATTTCGCCCTCGAGTAGCGGCTTCAGCCACTTTTCCTTTTGCTCTGACGTCCCGTAGCGCGCCAGCACCTCCATATTTCCAGTGTCGGGCGCCGAACAGTTGAACACCTCCGCAGCCATCACGCTGCGCCCCATGATTTCGCAAAGCGGCGCGTATTCCAGATTCGTCAGTCCTGCCCTACTCTCATCATTCGGCAAAAATAGATTCCACAACCCGGCCGTGCGCGCCTTTGGTTTCAATCCCTCTATGACTTGCGATGGCTTCCACCGATCGCGCTCAACCTCTTCGAGGCATCGCTTCTCGTTCGGATAGATATGCTCATCCATGAACGCCTGCAGCCGTCGTTGCAATTCTTTCGTCTTCTCGCTGAACTCGAAATTCACGATATCCGCCCTGATCCCACCATCGCAGCGGCCCGCGCCGTTCCTTCTCACGAGCCGGCTGCGATTATATATGACATCTTCAATCCCGACTGTCCGCAGGTGTCACCATATCGCCCATCACCATCCAGGCTCGACCGCTCGACAAATTCTTGCCGAAGCTCGGTTGTGCGCCTGCGTCTCTCCGGTTAAACTTTCATCCATCGCATTCGCGTCACTCCGCGAGGCCGGCTTGAGCAACTCTAACGCTTCACCAGAATCGGACGCGGTCCCAAGCTCCGAACCATTGATTCGCAATGTTTCCGACACCGCCCGCTGGGTCGCCGTCTATCGCGCCCGCGAAACGGAGCGACCCGACGCGCATTTCCGCGATCCCTTCGCGCGCCGTCTCGCTGGTGAACGCGGTGAACAAATCGCAAAGTCCATGCCGCTTGGCCGCGACAACGATTGGAGCATGATCACCCGCACCTGCCTCGGCGACGATTTCATCAACGAGCAGGTCCAGCAAGGCGTCGACATGGTCATCAACCTCGCCGCTGGCCTCGACGCGCGCCCTTACCGCATGAAACTTCCAGCGTCTCTCAAATGGATTGAGGTCGATCTCCCCGAGATCCTCGCCTACAAAGAAGAAATTCTGCGCGACGAGAAACCCGTCTGTTCTCTCGAACGCATCCGACTCGATCTTTCAAACACACCCGCACGCCGCGATCTCTTCGCCGAACTTGGCCGCCGCTCCAACAACGCCCTAATCATCACCGAAGGCCTTCTCATTTATTTAGCGACCGAGGATGTCGCCGGCCTCGCGAAGGACCTCGCCGCGCCGCCCAGCTTCCAGTCCTGGATTCTCGATATCGCCTCGCCGGGGCTTCTTCGCCTCCTGGCAAAAAGAATGGCCAAGCAGTTGAACGCGGCCGCGCCCTTCAAATTCGCTCCTCCCGAAGGTCCAAATTTCTTTGTTCCCTACGGCTGGAAGCCTGTCGACGTGCGCTCATTGCTCAAAAACGCCGCGCGCCTGAAACGACTCTCCTTGCTGTTCAGGCTTTTCGCGCTACTCCCCGAAACGGAAAAATCACGCCGCGATCGCCCGTGGTCCGGCATGTGCCTGCTCAAAAAGCAGTGAAGCAGAGTGGCCCCCGACACACCCGTAGGGGCACGGCATGCCGTGCCCGTCCCTGCAACGGTCCGATCAGCCAAAATGTAACGATGAATTTATTCCGCGGAAGAAAGAGAAGAAGCCTCATGCGCAGGCACAGTCGTCTTGGTTCTGCCGCCCGGAAAAATGCTCTTCACAATCACGTAAAGCACAGGAATAAATAACAGGTTCAGCGTCGTCGCAGCAATCATTCCGCCAAACACTGTCGTTCCCACCGAAATTCGTCCCGCGCGCCCCGCTCCTTGCGCCAGCACAAGCGGCACCACGCCAAGAATAAAAGCGAACGACGTCATCAGAATCGGCCGCAACCGAATCCGCGCCGCTTCAATCGCCGCATCCACAATCGACATTCCCTGCTCGCGCAGTTGCTCCGCAAATTCCACAATCAAAATCGCGTTCTTGCTCGCCAGCCCGATTAACATCACCAAACCAATCTGGCAAAAAACATCGTTTTGCAATCCTCGCAACGCCTGCGCTCCTAGCGCACCCAAAATCGCTACCGGCACGGCCATTAGCACGATGAACGGCAGTACAAAACTTTCATACTGCGCCGCCAAAGTCAGATAAACCACAACCAACCCAAGCCCAAACAAGATAAGCGCCTTGCCTCCCGACTGAATCTCCTCCAGGGAAAGTCCGCTCCACTCGTACGTCATCCCTTGCGGCAGCGCTTTCTTGGAAAGCTCTTCCATCGCCGCGATTCCTTCGCCGGAGCTGCGGCCCGGCGCCGCTGATCCATCAATTTCCGCCGACCGGAAGAGATTGTAGTGGCTGATCACCTGAGCATTTTGCGTTGGCGCAACGCTGACCAAATTATCCAGCGGAATCATCATGCCCGTGTCCGAGCGCAAGTAATATTGCTGAATATCCTTGGGCTTCGAGCGGTACTTGCTGTCCGCCTGCACGTACACTCGGTACGACCGGTTATTGAAATCGAAATCGTTTACGTACACCGAACCCATGTAAACCTGCAGCGCGTCCGTCACCTGGCTCAACGGCACTTGCAGGCTTTTCGCTTTCTCTCGATCGATCTGCACCAAATACTGCGGATCGTTTGCCGTAAAGCTGCTGAACAAGCCCACTAAATCCTTCCCTGCGTTTCCTTGCGCGGCGAGTTTGTTCGCCGTATCCGCGATCGTTTGCAGCGAATTCCGCCCGAGGTCTTCCAGCTCATACTGAAATCCACCGAATTGCCCCAAGCCCTGCACCGCGGGCGGATTGAACGGAATGACCAACGCCCCTTGAATTCCAAACAACTGTCCGCGCAAACGCTGGATGACCGCTGCTGCCGAATGTTGCTCGCCTTTGCGCTCTGCGAAAGGCTTCAAGCTGCTGAAGACCAC
>Ga0206859_1119_pt1 | contig 13411 bp, 8 predicted proteins | sample Alteio_BWOrgCont_47_FD_152882 | JGI IMG/M metagenome (GOLD analysis project Ga0206859, IMG submission 152882) | Enriched cells from forest soil in Barre Woods Harvard Forest LTER site, Petersham, Massachusetts, United States -... | ecosystem: Environmental > Terrestrial > Soil > Temperate forest > O... | reverse complement strand
GCCTTTTTGCCTTCCTGCTCTTCTCCTCCTCTCTTTTCTCAAAAGAGTCCTTCCCCGATATCGTAAAGTTCTCTCCTCACGATATCATCGTTACAAAAAATGTTGACGAAAGTAATGAGTGGAAAAAAGAACTTATTATGCAGGCGAAAAAAACTATCGAAATCTCCACAATCCCCGGAGGGGTATTCTTTAGAAGTATCGTCGATCTGCTAATGCGCTCTTTAAAAAATAATAGCGAATTAGTTGTATATCTCTTTCTAGAACAAATGCCCACATTCACTTCTGCAGATAATGCCTCCCTGGTAGCGGCCAAAAAGGCCTTTCCCCATAGATTCCACTACCTCCTCAAAAAAGCCGTTCCTACCATTCACGAGAATACTGCTTATCTTACAGAAAACCATACAAAACTCCTCATCGTCGATGAGCAATATTTTGTGATCGGCGGCACCGTCATGACAGAACATCTGGCTAGCGACATAACGGCCGGCGGCAAAAGTATTTTTCCCTTCTTGCCGCGAGGAGCCCTAGATATGGATATCGTCGGCAAGGGATCAGCAGCGCAAGATCTGCGCCTCAGCTTTTTTCAACTCTACGAATTACTAGAGTCGGGGACCTCCCTAGATGCTCTACGAGGCCCTTTCCACGCAAGCCTAAAGGATTATACCCCTGTAGATGACAAAGATAAGGCCTTTGTGGCCTCATTTGAAAATAGTCCACACCGCATTGCCCATGTCCCTCTCAGCGCCTTCATCAGCGGCCCACGGATGAATTATGGCGCTATCGGCAAAGTCTATAAAACATTGATCGATAATGCTCAAAAAGAAATTGTTATCGCTCATATGTTTTTCTTTCCCGCTGATAGCATCTATGATTCGCTCATTCAAGCCAGCAACAACCACATTCCCCTCACCCTTATTACCAATGGCACTGCAGGGTATTCTACAGCTTCTACAAATCTCTCTTTCATCGTACTCAATCGCTATCGGTATCTCCCCGTTACTTATGGAAAAAAATTTAAATTTATCGACTACTATTTCATGGATCCAAACCAGTTTACAACGACAAAAATTTATGAAATGAAGAGGGGCGACATCATGTATCACAAAAAAGTAATGGTTACAGATGGTCGCTATGCTATTACGGGGAGCTATAATCTAGGATTTAAAAGCGAGTTTGGAGACTTTGAATCCGTCGTCATTGTCGATTCAGAAGCAGCTTCTGCCGCTTTTCTCTCTGTCTTAGAAAATGATAAGAGAAATTCTCGCTTAGTCACAAATAGAGAAATTATTGACTGGCATTTCACCCCTGCTTACAGAGCCAGCCAAGCTTTCAGCGAATTTTTCTTAACGACTCTCGTACTCTAGTCGTGAGCGCCTACCAACCTGTAGCATGGCGCAAAGTAGCCCATGGCTTGCGCATGATGTAATAAAAAAGCGATACCTGAGGACCATATAGTACCGCCGTTCCTTTCAGTCCCAATTTGACATCGCGAGGAGTGCCTACCCAATTGGCTTCGGCGATGAAAGAGGTAATATTCTTCTCATTCACGGTACTTTCATTGGCAATATATTCCAAGAAAGCTTCTCTTTTCTTTTCTGGATCGACGTTGAGAAAAATTGTTATCGGCTTATCCTGGCGCAGCGCTATATTATCGTCCTCGGGAAGCCAGATGCGGATTTTTGTCTTATTGGGATCGCCAATCATCATAACTTTCTCCCCTATCTTCACCGGCTTGCCTCGCCACTCTTCAGGATTGTCTAACGTCACTACCCCATCCGCTGGCGATGTCATAGTGAGACGGCTTGCATAATACCTAGCTAAATCTAGCTGTACCTGCTCTTTTTCCAATTTCAATTTCAAAACGCCCAACTCAGCAAGCGACTTAGAATCTGCTAGGCCCATAGCAGTGGCACGATTGATTTCTGCCTGAATAATTTGCACTTCCTTCTGAGCCACTTTTAGATCGTGCAAAGGAGCCCTTTTGTCGTATTCAAAAACAACATCGCCCTTTTTTATCTGATCGCCAGGATGCACAACCACCTGCTCGATAATGCCATCCAACGGAGCCGTAATGAGTACGGGGTCTTTGGGAATAACTTCACATTGAGCGACAACACGCAGGGGTACAGGAATGATGAAGAGCAGTAACATAGCGACAAGGATGACTAATAGCATTTTATATTTATCAATACCTAATTTTTTCAGGGTCAACTTTTGAGTAAATTTCTCCCAAGCGGCCGCATATCCCTTCATAAGAAATTCACAGAGCAATGCGACCACCTCCGCAGACATCTGCTCATTCTCCGCCTCCCATTTCTCCAACCAAAGCCCCGCTACAGGCTTATCACCGACAATGATGGGCAGCCAGAGGACAGAGGACTTCGTCTGCTTTTGTAGCTCATTCCATTTATCCCTATATTGCTTAAATAGCTCAGAGGTAATTTGTTGCGCTTTGGAGATGTCGGGAATCGCCTGTATGAACTCTTGCCATTTCTGAATAATCTCAGCATCCTTATTGACTTTTGATTGGCTTGATATCCCTATAACAGCAGGCTTCCCCTTCGTTAGATCCCACAGCACTGCGCGATCATAGCGCACCACATATACTGTGTCGTTGAGAATGATGAATTTAAATGCATCAAAAGTCTTAGCGCTAAAGGCTTTGAGATTTAACCTATTTATTCTCAGCATGAGCTGAAAAACCGCAGAGAGATTTTCTTGAGACGGTGGCGGTGGCGATGTCTCTACTTTAGATGTCATATAAGATCCTCATCGCTCATCATCTTTTTCTTCCAAGGCAGCATCGGCGTCAAAGCCGCGATCCAGTCGCTCTAGCTCGCCGTCCCACCAGGTGTCACTGCTATAGCTATCCTTTGTCAACATAGACACCTCCTTGCGCCCTGCCTGCTGCTGCGGTGGCTCAATAACAGCTACCCCACTCATCCCAGCAAGAAGTTGGCCTTCCCTATTGTCTATCTCTACCTCAACTTTTACTGTGGCGCTAGAGGGATCTATGGCAGCGCCAATGCGCTTGATAGCTGTTTCAACTGTCTTGCCGGTCTCTTTTACCCGTATTCTTACCAGATCGCCAACATGCATCGTCATAATTAAAGAAGAGGGCAACAGCATCTTACCCACAAGGGTCTGATCATCGATTAGTTCAATCATTTCGCGATTTTCATTGCGATTATTATGGCTATGAGGCAATTCCGCTTCCTCGACAAATAGGGAAACAACCTTGCCGTCATAAGGAGCAAGGATTTTTGTGTCGCTTAAAGACTTTTTTGTCGAAGCAACATCAGCCAAAGCCGAAGCCACTGCCGCTTCCGCTTCTTTGACTTCAAATGTAGAGGCTATGCGGTCTTTGAATAGTTCCCTTTTAGCCACCAGCTCTGTCTGTGCTTTAGCTAAAGCAGCGCGAGCTTTTTCATATGCCGCTGCAAAGGTAGTAGCTTCTAATTCAATCAGCAGCTCCCCTTTTCTCACTCTATCCCCCATCTTCTTGGTCACTTTGACAACAGGGGAAATTACTAGCGCTGAGAGCATGGCACTGCGGACAGGATCCAATACTATGGGATACCCTTCCTCGCGAAAAAAATGAGAGTATTCGTGAGATTCAAAAGAGGGTATATCAGGAGAAGAGATGTCAGGACGAGACTCGGGTAGATGAGCTTCAGAAGTAGGGCCTTGCTTTTTCGCAGCGCCTCCATCCATGTCGAGCAGGTCGCTAGCATCTGCAATAAGATCCCATTCGTCGCTGTCAAGCCACTCTACAGCCAAAGAGGCATCGCCGACCTCAGCAGCTTTAAGGCTTACAAAAATGAGCGCCAAAGAGCTTATAAGGAAAAAAACTATCGGCTTTAAGGAAATACTCACACTCTGTTCCCTCACGTTGGATTAAGGAGCTGGGCAATTGCGCACCAAAGGCGTAGCATATACCGGAGCACAATGGATCCCTCCAGTATTCAAAAAGAGGGGAATACCAATAGCATTGTTCAGCTGCTCCAGGGTCGACTGCAATTCGGCATAAAGCTTAAAAACACGCACCTCTGAATCCAAAGAGGCCATTTCATAACCGAGAAGCTCGCCATCATGAATCATTCCCAGTTCGTTTTCCCGCTGCGCCGCCTCTAATAACTCTTTGTCGATGAGACTCGCTTGGTATGACACCTGGAACTCTTCTTTTACATCCCTATAAAGAATCCACGAGAGGTATACTTGAGAGAGTACCCCCATTGAAAGGGATATGCGCGTCAGACGCGTCATCTTGCCACGAGCCTTAGCAATATCAGCTTCTTGGATATGCTGTGGAATAGATAATAGATTCCACCCAGCTCTTATCCCTGCAATGAGCCAATTATTGTTTAACAAAAAAATGTTTCTATCATAAAACTCGCTGCCAAATAACGATACGCCAGGGAGAAGCTGTAGCATGGCCGCACGTACCTCATCGAGGTGCACGGCTTCTTCGAAATCACCAGAATACAGCTCAGGGCGATTTAAAAGGGCATAGTGAGCTAACTCATCGACGCCATAGGGCACCTCATAGTCAACTACTTCGGGAATAAACAGCTGTATATCGACTGCAGGAGCTATTCCCGCCTTATTTTTTAATTCATAGATCGCCCGATCATAATCTTTTTGAAACCCTTGAATAGTGCCACTCATGGCAAATAGACGGCTGCGATCTTTATTCCCCTGTATCAACGGAAGTAGCTGCCGAGAAATATATTTTTCTAATAATTCCCCGTGCCTAGTAATTTTTTCCTCCAAGGGGGCGGCAGCATCCAATGTACGCCTCATTGCCACAGCCTTCCAATAGGCCTGAGCAACATCGTAGATGATATTCTGCTCCTGACGCCGATATTCTAGAGCATGTATGAGCGTCTTATTGACCTCTTGCCGATAGCGAAAATATGAGACGCCAAAATCGAGCAAATTCCATGTCACCGTGGCATCCCAGCGGAACACGCTTCTCTGCGAAGAGACGCTCGGCGGCGCAGGAGGAATCGATGGTATGAGAGACGCAGAAGCCGACCCGGGGCCATTATTGCGCTGAGATAACTCGCTACTGATTAAAAGGGATGGCAGCATCTGCAATTTCTGCCCCGTGGCGATCTCGTGCTGCACAGCAACATCCTGCTGCTTTACCATTAGCTCAAGATTGCTCTCTATAGCTATAGCTACCAGCTCTTCTAAAGTTAAAGGATGGCTGGGGAGCTCAGAACATGACGCCAACGATGCCATATCGACTTCTAAATTGATGCTGCGCACCATCTCAGGATCTTTCACGCCGCGATAGGTACACCCCACCATCAGGGGAAGCAAAATGACCAACAGCCAAAACATCTCGTTAGACGACCTCTCAACTAGTAAGGCGCATTGTTACATCAGAAGCCGATATAATGCAAAACAAAAATTGACTATGGATGCAATTAAATGTAAGGTGAGAATTCGGCCATGTTCGTGAAAAATATCGCTCACAAGCCAACCCAACGAGTAACTATTCAGATACCCCAACGGCTCACTTCGCGACGAGGAAATAGCGTAAGCGGTCAAATCTAGCCATCTTGACAAACTCAGAGCGAGCTGTGGGGCTAAAAGCGGTTTGTGAGGAGGGAATAGCCGTAGCTATTGCCGACGAATAAAACGCTTTTAGACGCCAGCGTAGCCTGGGATTGTCAGATGGTCTAGATTTGACGCTTACGAAATAGCCGCAGCCCTATTATGGAGATCGTCTCATGGCTCTCATCACAGATATCATCAGCGACGAAAAACCCTTACCTCGTTTCCGCAAAGACCTCGAGTTATTTCGCGGACCCGATGAAGAGGATGGCTCCCCCACCTATAACCTCTTTGACCCCATCCGGGCCAAATACTATAAAATAAACTGGGCCGAATCGCTTGTCTTCCAACATATGCGAACGGGAATGACCTTGAACGATTTATACAATGAGCTGCTAGAAAAAACTGCTTTGAGAGTAGAAAAAGAAGAGATCAAAGGGTTTTATGTAGATGCCATCCGCCATCAACTGCTCGCCCTTAACCTCCCCTCTGAATCCATGGCAAAAGAATCCGAGCTGCTTTCCGTCGGCATGTTCAAATGGCTTCTCTTCCACTACTTGTATATCCGCATCCCCCTCATCAACCCCGATAACTTCCTAAAATACTCTCTCCCCTTCGTCTCCCCCCTATTTTCCCGCCCAGCCATCATCTTCTACCTTATAGCCTGCACGCTAGGGGTCTCTTTGCTCATAAGTCGCTTTGAAGAGTATCTCCACACCTTCACCTACTTCTTTAATCTGGAGGGGGCCATCACCTATGCTGTAGGAATTATTATTGTCAAACTCATCCACGAGTTTTCCCACGCCTATACTGCAAAAAACATGGGCATCCATGTCCCTACAATGGGCATAGCCCTCATCGTATTGTGGCCTGTGCTCTATACCGATGTCACTGATAGCTGGAGACTGGCAAGCCGCCGCCAACGCCTGGCTATCTCTTCAGCAGGGATTATCGCCGAAATGATCGTCGCCGGCCTCTGCACTATAGGGTGGGCCTGGAGCGAGCCAGGCCTCTTGCAGAGCCTTTTCTTCGTTATCTCTTCCGTCACCTGGATCTCCACTCTGGTCATCAACTTAAACCCCGCCGTACGCTTCGATGGCTACTATATCCTATGTGACCTATGGCGGTTTGATAACTTGCAGCCACGCGCCTTTGCTTTTACTCGCTGGAAGCTGCGCAAGCTACTCCTCGGCATGCACTTGCCCCCCCCTGAAGAAGAATTGTCCCCACGTACACAATTCTGGCTCGTCGTATATACCTGTTATACCTGGATCTATCGCCTCTTTCTCTATGTCGCCATCGCCGTTTTCGTCTACTTTCAATTCACAAAGGCTCTCGGCATTTTTCTATTTATCCTCGAAGTGGCTGTCTTCATCGCCTGGCCTATCGCTTCAGAAATCTACGAATTGCGCAGCCTGCGCAAATATTTACATATTAATCCCCGCCTCTTTGCCACCTTTACTGCCCTCGCTATCCTCTTCCTCTGGTTCGCCCTCCCCCTCCCCCACAGTGAAAAATTCCCCGCTATCACCGTCCCCATTGAAGAACAGAGCCTTTATATCCCCGAAGACAGCATTGTCAAAGCTCTTTATGTCAAACGAGGCTCTACTGTAAAAAAAGGCGCGCCGCTGCTTTTATTAGCCTCGCCTAAACTCAATGAAGAAATCATCACTAAAGAAGCCGACGAATATATTACCCTACGCGCCATTGAAAATGCCTCTCACTCCGAAATAGATAGACCATTAGTGGCAGAAAAGCAGGCAGAATTGGCCACCCTGCGCGAAGAGGTGGGAAGCTTGCGCGCAAAAAGAGATAAATTATTGCTCACGGCAGAGCTTACAGGGAAAGTCTATGAGTGGAATGAAGATCTCTACCCCGGACTTTCTTTGGCTCGCGACGAAGTGGTGGGAAAAATCGCCAACACCGAACAGATGAAAGTTGTTTGCTACGTCCCTGAGCATCTACTCGACACTGTCCACGTAGGACAGACGGCTACATTTATTGTCACAAATACCCACGACACCTTCCAGGGAAATATCGAGAAAATAAACCCCTCTGCTTCTCACGTACTGATATACCCTCAGCTGGCTTCCATCAACGCAGGGGATCTGCCCGTTGCGGAGTCTTATGCAGATAAAGGCGCCAAGGGCTATCTAAAGCAGGTGGGGCGCAGTCGCAGCGATTATAGATTGATCGAAAGTTTCTATGAGGTGCGCGTGGCCTTAGATGATAGCTTCCTGAAAAGCAACCCTCCTCTGCGCTTTGGAATGAAAGGCCGCATTGAAATCGAAGGCCCCTGGCGTTCCAAGATTACCGATGGACTTCGCTACGTCACAAGTATTTTCTGGCGAGAAAGCGGCCTATAAAGCAGCAATTCCCGCTAAAAATAGGAGCAGCTGTTCAGCCCCCCTTACATCGTGCCCGTGCCCGAATTGGTCGATGCTTGAGCCATAAATCCTCTCAGCGAAGGTGAACAAGGCCTAGAATCCATACACTAGCATCCATAAAGTTGTCCTAAAAAACTAAAGATGTTATATTTGTGTTATATATAAAATATTTATATAACAAAAAATACAATACAAAAAAATTTAGTTTTTATGGAAAATAGCTCAGTTCGTTCTAAAACTAATTTTCAAACTACAGAGGTATTTCACCCAAGTGAAAAAAAGATGACCCGTGCTCAACAACTGCTCCGGGATAAAACAAAGGAAAAATTAGGTGAAAAGTGCCAGGTGGTAGGTATAGAAATACAGGGAGGCGATGTTACATTCGATGAAAATAGAGCTACTGAGCATGTCACCGTCACCATCACACTTAAAAATGAAGAGGGAGAGAAAAGAAAAATAAGAATACACCGCCCCTTGACGGCTGAAATAAGTAAGCCAGCACAAAATTTTTTACAAGATAATGCTTCTGCTGATATCGCAATAAATGTTGCCACAAAAAAAATAAACATAAGAGACCCTTTCAAACAAGAGATAACAGAGTCCTTTAAACAAGAAGAAGATAACATAAAGCGGAAGGTGATAAAAACCTTTATCGAAGAAAATAAAGGGCAAAATGAAAACTTAGAAGTGCTCTACCCTAAATTGCTTAATGTAATTTTTGCACAAAAAGAAGAGACAGAGGCAACATTGCCTTCCCTGCTGCCAGAAAAAACTAAGGGGAACGCCCCGTGTAAAAAACCAATTTTACATGCAGGAAGACTCATATATGGTTTTGTAGTACAGTTTTTTAATAAAAAAATAATTACGCCTCAATTTTATGGGCAGTTGCAAAAACCTGAACTCCTAGGGAAAGGAGGCTCTGCTGCAGCTTATGTCGCGCTATGGACCAGCCCTGCTGGAGAATCGAAGTTTGTAACATTTAAATATGCTATAGAAGAAATCAATCATTCAAGGATAGAATATGAGAAAAATTTTTTAAATAAAATACATCCAAGAGCGAAAAAAATTTCCCAAAAAATCACACAGCAACATAGATGTACAAATAGAGAATTGGGATATGGAGAAAAAGAGGTTGTCGGATTGCAAAAGCCCTTCTATGCAAAAGATCTTACGTTGGAGATTAATGGTGAAAAACGGATAGGCTCGGGCTCAGATATATATAATATTGGAACATTATCTGATCTGTTGAAAAGAGCTAAAACAGAGAGAGCCCCCCTTACAATGAAAGATAAAACTAAAGTTGATAAACAGATACAAATAGGGGCACAGATACTTGCAGAGTTGGGAGTAAAGCATGGAGATATCAAACCTGAAAATATACTCGTAGATGTATCGACCGATGAAAATAGCGATCCCACCTACCAAGCTGTCTTAGCCGATTTTGATACGGCTTATTACTACGAAGACCTTTCCACGAGATTTGTTAAAGAGGGTCTCGATGTATTTCGACCAACGACAACTATTTGTAGCGACCAAGGTGCAACAGAGTGCTATTTTTTTTATACACAAGCTAAGAAAATTGCATCGCGTTTGGAAGCAGCCACTTCTCCAGCAGCAAAGAAAGAAGAAATCAATAACATGAACACATTACTCACGAATTTTTCTGCATTTGAAAAGCGACGAGATCTATTCGCCTTAGCGGTCACCAGATTCCAACTATATGCTGGCACCGATGTAAATCCTTACCCGACTACTGCCGTTGGCTATCTGGATGCAAGCAAAGAATTTAATAGAAAAGTCTTAGAAGAGCAAAAGGTTTCTGAAGAGGTAATCGCGAGCATTGAGTCGCTATTCGAATCCAGCAAAATCGGGCACGGGCACGATGTAAGGGGGGGCTGAACAGTTACCCTTCAACCTGAACCGTTGCCCCTATCTCCTGATGCCCTGAATTCTTTTTTCTAGGGCGTGAAGCAATGGCGCCCATTTTGTCCGCTCTTCTCGCGCTAGGCGGTCGATGAAGAGCACGCCATTGATGTGGTCGTTTTCATGCATAATCACCCTAGCAGGCCATCCTATAAAACGATCCTTCGCCTTATTCCCCTCTAAGGTAGTATATTCCACCGTAATCTCACGCGGCCGCTCTACTTCGCCATTCATCCCAGGAATCGATAGGCACCCTTCCGATGCCTTCCAGCTCCCTTCGCTTGGCATCGAAAGCGTAGGGTTGATAAATACCTGCACATCGCCACCTTCTAGCTCCCCCTGTTCTTTCTCCCTCGGAGCGCGGGTAATAAATAACCTAAGAGAATGGTTCACCTGCGGAGCTGCAAGGCCGATGCCATTGCAGCTATCCATCGTTTCTATCATCTTTTCCACGAGTTCTTTTATATCGCTGCTGATTTCATTAATGGGGTCAGCTTTCCTTCTGAGTACGGGATCGCCATAATAGGCCAAAGGCAACAATTGCAAGGGACCGTCGACGAACTGTGGCACATATCCTTCCGCAAGCAGACCCGTGCGGTAAAACCAGCGACCTTGCAGCAGCTCAAAATAGCTCCTCTCGGTAAAAGTGGCTTCGCCCCCCTGCTGCGCAATAAAGGCTGTGAATACCACCGTGGCAAGGGCGCCATGCTCTTTAAAATCTAATAGCTCTAATTTATTGAAAACAGAGCTCTGCGAGAAGCGCGAGATAGCGCGCTTCCAGGAAAATTTATTTGCAGAGTATTGGGGACTCGCAGGATGCGTCGTCTCCATGATGTAGTCGGGCTTATCGAACACATAAGCGACAAAGCGCGAGCGCATCAGCTGCAGCGCATTCGCAGCGATGGCGCCTTCGTGAAATGGCTTGCAACAGCTAGCATATGCATGGCCGCTGCAACAGGGACAGAGCTTGGTATTCATGGTCAAAATTCAGCTGTGATGACGTTATCTTTTGTCTTAAAGCCTTCCACCCCGGGAAATATTGCAAAAACATCTACATAGCATATCTCTATCTGCCTATCGTTGCAGGCAGCATAAAATTCACACGTCGCCAATTCTTTCATTACAAAACTCATAAAAGGATAGTGACTTAGTGAAACCCCCCAAGAATCGTCAGAGTCACCTTTTAAAGTTTTCATTAATAACGGCCCCACTAATTTTTTGAGAGCCTCTTTGGTGCTAACAAAAAATGTTTTATCGCCCTCTCTTACAGTCGCGATAGGCAACAACTTCGGAGTATCGACTACAATGGTGTCTCCCTCCACTTTGTAATATGCGGGATATATAATGAACGACTGCCCTTTTCTGTAACCGGTTGCAGCTCGCAATAAAGACTCAACCTTTTCTAGCTCTCCCTTAGAAATCTCCGCAGAGAGCTGATATCCCTCTAGGGGAGGCTCTCGATCCGCGCGCGATACAAAGGGAGAGGCCTTGGATGCTAATGAAGAAGGTGGGCTATCGCTAGAAGAGCCTAATGCGGTAGAACTTTCGCCTGGAGCACTCAGTTGCACCTGACGCTTACTTACAACAGACTTGATAGCGACATCTTGTAATTCTATGCCTGTTTCATCGTTGTCTTCTTCTGTTTTTCTAGGGAAACAGCAGTGATAAATATGATAGATGCCTAAAGGAATCCCACCGGTGAAGAAGTGAAAGGCAAAATGGAAAAATTTTGTAGCTCCAGGAAGCTCAGAGCGAAAAGGATCGGAAAATAGGTAGGAGGGCTCCTTATTATTAAAACTATTGTCTACATTCATTTTTATACCTCTTTTTAAGGACATTATACTTTTATTTGTGTTTTTATGTAAATAACCAGCGACTTCGTATCCGTATCATGAGGGTGCAGCCTTTTGAGAACCGTGTTTAGCGGAGAGATTCATGCAAATTTGTGGTCAGGGAGGCGTTCCTGTAACATCACGCCCGAAGGGTGTGTGTACACTGTAGCCCAGGTGTGCCCGCGAGCACCGCGAGACGGGCACCCTGGGAAGGTTAGTAGCCAAAATGCACTCCCGAACGGGTGTGCCTGAGGGCCGTCTACCTCTATGGACACCGCGGGCTAGTTGCATGGCCCCCCACTTGTTGGCAGGGGAGGGAGCGTACACATAGCCACCTGTAGGGCGTCGAATTCGTCGAGGACATTTTGAATGGCTACAAGGAGTGCAGAGCGCAGAGCTGGCGCTGCCGTACCCCTTTCTACCAGCTGTTTGAGATCGCGCAGCGGCTGCATCAAAAGAGCTATGCTAGTTTTTTTGTCTTGCCGAAACGCCGTACGGGCAACCTCAGCCATCTCCCCAAGAGCGCATAAGAGAGGCTCCCTCAGCTCTTCTGACATAGATGGCCCCTCCATCAGCTCTTTTGTAATTTCAAATAGAAGATAGCTGCCTTTCACCCCTGCAGCACTTAAGGTGGCGCGCTGCCCACGCATCGCCCATTTACCAATAGATTGCAGAGGAGAAACGGCTAACATGGCATCATTCTTGCCGAGGTGCAGAGCTATCTTGCCGCTGCAGCTCATCACCTCGCACCCCAAAAACTCCTGACGCTCCTCGACAGTACATTGATGCATAGAGTCTAGCTGTCCTAAGAGGTAAAAAAGGATGTACTGCTGGCTTTCTCTATTGCATTTTGGTGAAAAAGTGGCCAAAGCCACCTTGGCGATATGTCGCAAGGCGGCGCTAGCAAGGGTAGATTGTGACAGGCTCATCCCCCTAGCGGCTGCATCGCACAGAGCCCCCAAAAGATCGCATAACTCTTGGGAGCTCTCGGTAGTGGCATACTGTTTTGCCCGCTTTTCTATGAGCGATAAAGCTCTGAAGGGATCGAGGTAATTGATAAGTTGGCGGCAATGGCAGCGCAGCGCTCCCATCGCCGTGGCCATGGCAGCCAGAAAGGCCCCTAACAACAGCTTATGAGGAAAAGTTCCCAGCCAAAGCCAATCGACAGCTATAATGAAGGCCAATGTAGAGGCAAAAAAAGCGAGAAAAGAGGAACAACGCATACCCCTATCTCGCTCTGCTATAGCAAAAAGAGAGGGATACGCCTCTGCAGCGCGCTGAAGCAACTGTAGCGAAAAAGCCGTATGGATAGGCGGAGCAAGCATCCCTATGGCTGCCACCACAAGCAAGGTAATGGCTCCATACAGCTGCTGCTGTTCTGTCGAAAATGACGGCACTCCTACCCAGAGCAATAGGGCTGCAACCCAAAAAAGAATAAAAGCCATTTGGAAATCATACCTCTCGCTGTAACTGTTCAGCCCCCCCTTACATCGTGCCCGTGTGCGTGCCGGTGCCCGACCTGGTCGATGGTTGAGCCATCTTGGTTAACATAGAAACTATACGTAGCAACAATTGTCGCCCATTTGAATATCGCTCTTCTTCAATAATCGGATACGCAAAAGTAAAAATAGTCACCGACAAATGGGGTTCATCCGGTTTTGTAGGCCAGTTTATGTAGCGTAGGCTTTAGCCTGCGCTTGTTTG
>Ga0206859_1118_pt1 | contig 13708 bp, 11 predicted proteins | sample Alteio_BWOrgCont_47_FD_152882 | JGI IMG/M metagenome (GOLD analysis project Ga0206859, IMG submission 152882) | Enriched cells from forest soil in Barre Woods Harvard Forest LTER site, Petersham, Massachusetts, United States -... | ecosystem: Environmental > Terrestrial > Soil > Temperate forest >... | reverse complement strand
GGTATCTTCCCCGCTAATACTCCTGTTAAACTGGAGCCCAAACTCATTCATCCTTACTAATATATATTCAATTTTTTGCCATGTATTTAAGCTCGTTATAATCCCTGTAAATTGCATATGATCCACAGCATCGGCTCGCGAATTCACAAATGGTTCGTATGGTAATGAATGAATATTGGTTAATATTTTATCTTGGCCGCCATCAAACGGGCCGCCAATATCCTTAACAAACTGCTGATTAACATGAGGGATGAACCTGAAATTAAGTATTATAGGCAGGCTTCCATAAACCTCGCTATAGCGTGTGGGTATATCGGATTGAAAGTCCCAGTTAAAATTGCTTGTATTGGTATATTGATATTCAATAATTGATCCGGGCTTTACATTTGGTAATGCAAATGCCAAAAACGAAACAAAATTATTTACTTTTTCAATATAGGCAGATTTTATGTCGAGCGCGGTTATTACAATTTTACCATTCTCTAAATTAAATGTTTCTCCTTTTAACTTTGCCCCGTCAATCTCACTTGAATAATAGGGTACACGTATATTAGCGTATTCAACTCCCTGTTGATTAAAGACTTTGATCCGCCTATGAATTGTTATATGATCATATTCTATATCCCCTTTATCAAAAAGTATCTCAGCTTTGGCACCGGGCTCAAAATCGCATGATTTTAATTCAAGGTCGGCCGTATCAACTTTCCCATAGGGTTGATCTCCAGGTAAAACTTGCTGCGCTTTAGATGCGATTGATATAACCAATAAAAAGATCAGGGGTAAAATCCTTTTCATTATGAAATTTTTAATTCGTTACGATTTTTTAAGCACAATCTGCTCGTTCATCATTTGATACATCTGCTTTATAAATTCATGAAAGTCAGGGTAGTTCTCTTTAAAGTACAGCCACTTTTTATAGTTGATAGTGTAACGCACGGCAATAGTACCATCCTGCTCGGCCACAAACCGTCGAAAGCTGATACTTGCATCGGGCATGGTGATGTTTATGTTTTTCGGCAGTGCATCAACTTTGTAACCCGCGGGTATTTTGTACGTGCTGATAAAGCTGATAATATCGGGGCATCCAAAATCAATATCGGTATTACGGATCTCACTCAAAAAAGGGGTTTTTCTTCATCGAGCAAAATATATTGGGGTTTAGGTAGATGTAATTTTCATCCGTGCCGGGCAAATCAAGGTTAAAGCCGATATCTTCTATCAAAGGCAATGTGTCAACATCCAGGTTCTCTAATTTTAACGAGGATATTTTTATACTGTTATCATCACCCCTTAAATCGTCGGTATATTTCTTTTCACCATCGGTTTTATAACTGCTTATCTTATTAATGCGGTCGTAACTTACACTGCTTATCTGGGCGGTGCCTTCCACTTTTCCGTCGGGTTTTACTTCGGCATTTACAAATACCGATTGCCTTACCGGTTGGGTCCTCTCAAGTAAGAGTATATCATAGGCCTTATGGTCCATATCAAGGTATAAGCCGTGTGAGTTCAATAAGTTATAAGGTATCTCGGTACAACTATTATATTTGTTTGATGCATCGAGAATATATTTCCTTGTGCTGTCAACCGGTATGTAAACCACCGCCCGGTTAAACTGGTACAGGAAGGTGTAAAAAACATTAACCCTGCCATGGTCGTGTGTGCTTACCACCATGGGCATGGCGTTAATTCCTGATTTTTTAAGTAAATGATACAAAATAAGGTTTATTTCGGTTGAGTTACCGCTTTTTTTGTCCCAGGCTTCAGATGTACCGTCAATAGTGTACCAATCATCGTCGCCATTCCATTTCATAGCGGTTTTTACAGTATTAAACAGATAGTTAATTTTTGCATCATCTGTTGGCAAAGCTTTGGCTGCGGTAATTATCGCATCTTCATTGGTCAACTTTCTTTTTAGCTGCCTGCCAAAGTCCTCATCATCGGCTAATATGCCGCCAACCTTTGCCCATGTATCTGAAATGTTGTGTACAAAGCCCAATGGGGGCGTAAAAGAGGTTAACTGAAAATACATGCTCCTAAGGTTATCGTTTCGTGCACCCATAAACGGTTCGTCGGGTAAAGATGGGATATTAACCATAGCTCTTTGGTTACAGTTAATAGAAAAGGTAAGCGCATCCGCCCCACTGCCAAGTGATTGACTTTCAAACGAATGTTTATTTATTGCCATATATGCCAAAGCATGACTTTGGATGGAGAAATAAAAATATTCAGGAATATGTGTAAACAGCTCACTGTAACGTACGGGTATATCACTTTGAAAATACCAGGCAGGGATAACATAATCATCCTGGCTTGCCCAGGTATATTTTATGTCGATAACCGAACCGGCCTTAACATTAGGCATGGTGAAAATGATAGCGCTTTTGTATTTATCAATAACCTGGGTAAATATTTGTTTTTTGTCGAGTTTGGTAACCTCTTGTTTACCGTTAACAAAATTTATGGTTTCCCCCTGTAGCCCGGTAATGTATTCCTCGTGGTTATAGCCCACAAATACAAGCTTAAAATTGGCCGCGTCTTTCCCGTTATCGTTAAATATCTTTACGCGTTTGTGATGGTCCATCACTATATTAAAGGTTTGATCATAATACAGGTCTGCCTTATCTATCAGTACCTCCGCATTGGCATCTTTTTCAAAATCGCACGCTGTCATGGTTACATCGGCATCGTCAACTTTGCCGTAAGGCTGGTCGGTGGGGATCGGCTGCTGCGCTTTTGCAGCTATTGTTATTAATAGTAAAATTAAAAATGGGTAAATCTTCTTCATTTGTGATAGGTTTAATCGGTACTAATATAATTTTTTTTAAGACTTCTTTAACATAATTTGTTCATTCATCAGCTCGTACATTTTTTTATAGAAAGCATAAATGTCTTTGTAATCCTCCTTAAAAAATATGGTTTTGTTAAAATTTATAGTGTACCGTACAACTATGCTTCCGTCCTGTTCGCCAACAAAGCGTTTAAAAATTATGCTGTTGTCGGGCATCGCCATTTGAATACTTTTTGGCAGAACATTGCTTTTATAACCGGCAGGTATCTTGTAAATTCCGTTAACGGTGAGGTCATTAAGAAAGCCAAAATCAATATCGGTATTACGAACCTCACCTAAAAATGGATTTTTATGCATGCCTGAGAATTGGTTCGGGTTAAAATAAATGTAATTGCCGTCGGAACCTGAAAGATCAGTTTCAAAATTGAAATTTTGAATAAGGGGTAACGTATCCACATCCATATTCTCCATTTTTAGCGACGTTATTTTTATGGTATTGTCGCCGTCTGTCAAATAATCTATATATTTCTGTTCCCCATCTGTTTTGTATTTAGTAACATTATTTATCCGGTTATAAGCGCGACTGCTTATACGCACAGTTCCTGTAAGTTTATTGCCGGGCTGAAAGTCGGCCTGTATAAATACGCTTTGCCGTACAGGCGCGGCCCGGGTCAAAAAAATCAGGTCATACTGGTCACTATCATAGTCAACATATAATCCCCATGAGTTCAGCAGATCATAAGGTATTTCGTTATAAATATTGTATTTGCCGGTCGCATCCAGTATATATCGTTTTGTGCTATCAACAGGAATGTAAACTATAGTGCGGTTAAATTGAACAAGATTAGTGTATGCAGGGTTCACTCTCCCATGTTCGCGGGTGCTAACCAGCATAGGTAAAGCATTTATGCCTGCCTTTTTTAGTAAATGATATAATATCAGGTTAATTTCTGCTGAGTTGCCTGATTTTTTGTTCCATGCTTCTACTGTGCCATCATCGGTATGCCAATCATCATACTCATTCCACCTCATGGCAGTTTTTACGGCGTCAAATATGTAAGCTATCTTTTCATCGTTGGTTTTTAATGCTTTAACAGCAGCTATAATAACATCCTCATCTTTTAAATTGCGTTTTTGCTGCACTCCAAAATCATAGTACCCGTTTAAAAATCGCCCTACTTTGAGCCAGGTATTTAGAAAATCGCGTGAGACCCCGTTAACAGGCCTAATAGTTATTAGCTGGTAACGAATGTTTTGTAAATTATCATAAATAGAAGCCATTAAAGGTTCATTAGCCAGGGAAGGTAAATTTACCATAGCTATTTTTTGTACATCTTCATTAAAGGACTCGTATTTTTGTGTGGTATTATTTATAGCAAATGGAACGAGGTTATTTGTTTTCACCCCGAAATAAAGAAATTGGGGTATACGAGTAGTTATTTCGCTATATCTCACGGGGAAAAAATGGTTTTGAAAATACCATGTAGGGATATTATAAAATTCTAATGTTGACCATGTGTATTTATAATCAAGTACCGACCCTGCTTTTACATCAGGGAAAGTAAAAACTATTTCTCGCCTATATTTATCAATAACCTGGGTAAATATTTGTTTTTTATCAATTTTTGTCCTTGATATATTACCATTAATTAAATTGATGGTTTCTGCAGCAATGTCGTCAACACCCTCTATCTCATCGTAGCTGATAAATGGAATGCGCACATTGGCGGCGTTTTTACCATCATCATTAAATATCTTGATCCGTATATGATAATCTATATTGATCCTGAGCTTTGGGTCATAATAAAGATTAGCTTTATCAATCAATACTTCAGCATTGGCATCCTTTTCAAAATCACACTTTTTTATTTCCAGGTCACTCGTATCAATTTTATCATAGGGCTGGTCGGTTGGGATTTGCTGCTGTGCTTTCACTGCCACTGTTATGGTAAAAAAGACTATTAGAGGGTAAATCTTCTTCATTATGATAGGTTTGATCGGTACTAATATAAAAAACTATTGGCAGATATTAAACCTATTAATTAAATTACAGTCATACAAATGTCATGGACAACACTAAACAGGTAAAACACTTATTTGCCCGGGCGGCCTTTGGGATGCGCTTTGAAGACCTGCCGCGCTATGGTAATTTATCAAATAAAAAAGCGGTAATACAGTTATTCTATGATGCCCTGGCTAACGACCCCTTAAATGTAGTTAATGACAATACAAGTTATGATATGCTCACCATGGGCGATATCAGCGCTAAAAAAATGTTTGTGAAAGAGCAAAAGGAGATGGGCAAAGCCCTTAACCTGGGCTGGATGGATAAAATGAGTACCACCAATGCCCCCTTAAGGGAAAAAATGAGCTTGTTTTGGAACAATCATTTTGCCTGCCGCACGCTTAAAGGCGGCCATGCCGAACAACTGCTGAATATTCAGCGGGGCAATGCGTTGGGAAATTTCCGTACAATGCTTACGGAGGTTTCCAAATCCCCGGCTATGCTGCAATTTTTAAACAACCAGCAAAACCGGAAGGGCCATCCCAATGAAAATTTCGCGCGCGAATTGATGGAGCTTTTTACCGTTGGCCGGGGTAATTATACCGAACAGGATATCAAAGAATCGGCACGGGCATTTACCGGCTGGGGATTTGATAAGGACAGCCAGTTTAAAATGCGCCCGTTTTTTCATGATTATGGTGAAAAAACCTTTATGGGCAAAACCGGCAATTTTGAGGGCGACGATATTATAAAAATACTGCTGGAGCGAAAGGAAACCGCACATTTTGTCAGCAATAAACTCTATAAATTCCTGGTTAATGAAACACCTGACGAAGCACATGTAAGCGCCATGGCCGATGTGTTTTACAATGCTGATTATGAAATAAAACCATTGCTGGAATATGTATTTACCGCCGATTGGTTTTATGATGAGAAAAACACAGGCAATATCATCAAATCGCCGGTTGAGCTTTTGGTTGGCCTTAACAGGCAGTTTTATATCACTTACGAAAATCCGCAGGTACAACTGCTTTTTCAAAAAGCTTTGGGACAGGTGCTGTTTTATCCGCCGAACGTTGCCGGATGGCCGGGCGGCAGAAACTGGATAGATACCTCATCGCTGATGTACCGCATTAAAACACCATCCACCCTGTTAAATGGCGGCGTAATTGATTTTGAGGGCAAAGCCGATCCGGAAGATGAGGCTTATATTGCTACGGTTAAAAACCAACAGCAGTTTGTGAGTACCCGCGTGCAGGCACAACCGGATTGGAACAAATTTTTGCAGGACATCCCGCACCGTGATTCAAAAACGGATATAGCCCAGTTTATGCTTGAGCCGCCTTTGAGTAATACATTAAAAAATACACTAACCCAAACCGCTGACTTTAAAGCGACGGCTATTGAGATAGTTTCCACACCCGAATACCAGCTTTGTTAATATAATAATTAAACCGTTTCATTATTGAACCGTCATTACTTTACAAGCAAATAAAAATGAATAACTACCGGCAGTTAAAACATTTATATGCAAGGGCGGCATTCGGTATCCGTTTTGAGGATCTGCACGATCATGAGAACTGGTCGATAAAAAAAGCGGTGCGGAAATTATTCAGGGCGTCTGAAATTATAGAGCCTATCACCGCTGTGACTGAAAACATTGATATGAGGCCGCATTCGGCTACGCTAACTCCCGAAGATAAAAAAGCCATACAGGAAGAAAGAAACAAACAGGAAAAAGCACTTAATGATGCCTGGATGGCGCAGTTGGGTACCACAGATGCACAGTTAAGAGAGAAAATGACCCTGTTTTGGCATAACCATTTTGCCTGCAACATTGGCAATGCTTACTATGAGCAGGAATTGAATAATGTTACACGCGCCAACGCGCTTGGCAATTTTAAAACGCTATTGCTGCAAGTATCTCAAACGCCCGCCATGCTGCAGTTTTTAAATAACCAGCAGAACCGGAAAGGCCACCCAAATGAGAATTTCGCACGCGAGCTGATGGAACTTTTCACACTTGGAAGAGGGCATTATACCGAACAGGATATCAAAGAATCGGCACGATCATTTACCGGCTGGGCATACAACGGCAAAACCGGGATGTATGCTTTTAATCCTAAAGTTCACGACGGGGGCGAGAAAACCTTTTTAGGGAAAACCGGCAACTTTATGGGCGAGGATATCATGGATATCATCACCGGAAATAAACAGACCGCTATATTTATCAGCGCCAAATTATACCGTTATTTTGTAAATGATGTGGCTGATGCGGATCATGTCAATCAAATGGCCGAGGTGTTTTATAATTCAAAGTATGAAATTACGCCATTGTTGCAATTTATGTTAAATGCCGACTGGTTTTATGATGATAAAAATATTGGTAACCTCATCAAATCTCCGGTGGATTTTTTGGTTGGGTTGAACAGGCAATTTTACATCAAATACCAAAACCCGGATGTGCTGATACAATTTCAACGCACCCTGGGCCAGGTATTGTTCAGGCCGCCGAATGTGGCGGGCTGGGCAGGTGGCAGAACATGGATTGACAGTTCATCGCTGATGTACCGTATGAAGATACCATCCACCATATTAAATGCCGGATTAATAGATTTTACAGGTAAAGCCGACCCGGAAGACGAAGCATACCTGGCATCGCAGCGCAAGCAGCAGCTAAATGTGATAAAGCGTGTGCAGGCCGAACCCGATTGGGGTAAGTTTTTCCATGATATTCCTGCCGGTACATCGAACGATGATATCGCGCGTTTTATGCTGGAACCTCCATTGGATAAAACAGTGAAAGATGAAATAAACCAAACGACAGATATGAAGTCTATGGTGATAGATATCGTTTCTACACCCGAATACCAGCTTTGCTGAAGCTAATGAGTGAATTATTGATTTACTGAATTATCGATTAAAAAAGAGTCCCCAAATTAATCAATAACTCAATAAATCATTCAATCAATAATTAATATGAAAAGAAGAGATTTTATACGGAACAGCGCGTTAGTGTCGGGAGCTTTTATGGTGCCTGCCTTTTTAAAACCGTTCGAAGCTATGGCCCAAAGCCAGATATCGGGTTATAAAAACCTGGTGATCATACAGCTTTCAGGCGGTAACGATGGGTTAAACACTATTGTACCCTATGGTAATGATATTTATTACCAGAAACGGAATACCATCGCCATTAAAAAACCCGATATCATTACTCTGGACGATATGCAGGGATTGAACCCCGCGCTCTCTTCTTTAAAAGAAATTTACGACCAGGGCTGGATGAGCGTGATCAATTCAGTCGGCTATCCAAACCCCGACCGCTCGCACTTCCGTTCTATGGATATATGGCAAACTGCCAGTGATTCCGACCAGTTTTTAACCAACGGCTGGATAGGCCGTTACCTGGACTCCAACTGTCAGGTAAATAAAAACCCTTACACTGCTATCGAGGTGGATGATACCCTGTCGCTGGCCATGAAGGGCGCTAAAATGAAAGGCGTTGCGGTACAGGATCCTGAAAAATTATACCAAACCACCCGTGAGCCATTTTTTAAAGATTTGGTACACGAGCATAATTCAGCCGACCTGAACGAGGATAATTTAGGCTACCTGTACAAAACCATGATCGATTCTTACTCATCAGCCGATTATATCCGCAATACTTCCAAAACTTACAATGTAACCGGCCAGTACCCTGCTACTCAACTGGGCAACCAGCTGAAAACGGTATCCAAATTCATCAATTCGGGTTTGCAAACGCGTGTATATTATGTATCGCTCAGCGGTTTTGATACGCACATCCGCCAGCAGGACCAGCAGGCGCGCCAGTTAAAAATTTATGGCGATGCGGTTGCGGCATTCGTAAAGGACCTGAAACAAACAGGTAAACTGGACGATACCATGGTGATGACCTTCTCTGAATTTGGCCGCCGTGTGGAGCAAAATGCCAGTGATGGCACCGACCACGGTACCGCAAACAATATCCTCGTGTACGGCGGCAAGCTTAAAAAGGCAGGTATCTATAATAATGCGCCCGACCTGGCAACCCTTGAAGACGGCGACCTGAAATACGAAATAGATTTCAGGGATGTGTATGCTACCTTGCTGGATAAATGGCTCGATATGAATAACAGCCAGGTATTGAACAGGAATTTCGCTGGTATGCAGTTCGTTTAACAGGTCTGCGATTTGTAATATATTACTTACAGATCATCGGTATTTCATGAAATAATCTTAGTTTAGCTTCACTGATTATAGTTAAACATCCCCTGCTATATATAAAATCCGGGTTGCATACTACAAGTATGCTTTTTGCGTATATATTGAGCAATTAAACTGTTATCATTATTATTTGTCTATTATTTACAAGATATGTGTAAATCAAAGAAATAGAACGTCCTGTTAATTTTTATCACCATGAAAAAACTGTATAAATATTTTAGTGTCGCCGCCCTAAGCGGCGTTTTGTGCTTGTCACTATCAACTACCGCAAATGCGCAACATCATGATGGCGGCGGTTCAGGCGGTGGTGGCCATGTATCGGCACCGGCGCCTGCAGCACCAAGGGCATCAGCACCTTCAAGTTATTCAAGGCCGTCGTCCCCGTCTCATCCTGCGGTGCGTACATCTCGTACCAATTATCAAAGGACGGGTACCGTACAACGTAATTATTCAGGGCATGCAGGTGTTGGCCGTGTTAATAGTTACCGCACCTACCAGGGCTCGGTTTACGGGCATAACCATCCGGCATATGGCGGCGCAGGTGTGCGTGTGGGTTATTTGCCGGGGCATGCCTATTACCATTATAATGGGGGATATTACAATTCCTATTATGCGCCAAGATTAGGTTTTAGCATAGGCTTTTTGCCTTTTGGCTATTACCCGTTCTGGTTTGGCGACTACCAGTACTTTTACAGCCAGGGGCTATATTACCAGTACGATAACGACCAATACACTGTTGTAGAACCACCCGTTGGCGCCGAGGTAACAACTTTACCATCAAACGCGCAATCTATAGTGATCAACGGCCAGCAATATTATGAAGTGAACGGTGTTTATTATGAGCCGATCACCAAAGATGATGGCACCCTAAGCTACCAGATAGCCGGTAAGGACGGCGAACTGAATACCGACGATGCAGGCGGTGTTGACAACGGCCCTCCGCCATTGCAAATTGGCGATGTGGTTCCGAACCTGCCGCCAAACTGCCGGAAAATAAACATGAACGGCCAGAAGCTGTACATGTCGGAAGATGGTGTTTATTACCAGGCTTCTGTAGATCAAAACGGCAACAAATCCTACAAAATTGTTGGTTTGCCTGATGATGGCGGTGATCAGCCACAACAACAGCAGCCACAACCACAACAATAGCAATGGTTTAGTTGCTGTTAAAATATATCTGAAGGATGATACAGGCGTATCATCCTTTTTTTATATAATTCTGGCTAAAAAACAAACCCTGCACTATTATCAGTACCTTTAGAAAAATTAGGTGCCGATATGATCCTGTTCTCCCGAAGAAATTTGCATTATTCCGATTATAAATGGAGCGTTTATCCCCATAACGACCCACGTGTTAACGGCAAACCGGATGGTACCGTTTTCGATCGTGCAGAAGGCAATGAAATGGTGTACCTCGTAAATAAACTCATGATGCTTTGGGATTACCGCTTTGCCAACACCGGCAATAAAATTGAAAAGCTGATCCATGATAAACTGCCCGCCGAAGTTACCGCCCAGGATGATGTTCAAAACTGGATAAAGCTGAACCTTAAATTCTAATCCCGCCCTGTTATTAGTATTAGCTGCCGTTCTTCCGAACTTGTTTGATTTTGCAAGCCCATTGTAAAAAACCTGCTAAGTATCAGCTTTAAAAAACAAAACTTAACATATTGTTATTCTTAAATTGTTTATTTGCCACGGCGATAAATAATATCTTTAATAACTATTATTTATTATTAAAAATGTGATATTTGGGGCACAATTTCCGCCTGTTTATACTCAACCTGTTCTAAATGAAAAATACTTCTTCCGCATTAAACGTACTGTCTATCGATATTGGGGGCTCACACATTAAGGCAACCGTGCTTGATCACGATGGTAAGCTGAAAATGGCTTACGAAAAAATTGAAACGCCTCAGCCATCAACTCCTGAAAACTTAATTGAGGCCACAAAAAAATTGATCAAGGATTTTCCTGAATATAATTGCATCTCAACCGGCTTCCCCGGTTACATTAAAAACGGTGTGATTAAAACCGCGCCTAATTTAGGTAACGAAGCCTGGAAAAACTTTGACCTCGCGGCTGCTTTTGGCAAAGAGCTTGGCGCGCCTGCCAAGGTGGTAAATGATGCTGATATGCAGGGCCTCGGCGTTATTGACGGCAAAGGGTTTGAAATGGTGATCACCCTGGGTACCGGTTTTGGCACTGCCTTTTTCCTCGACGGGCACTTGTTGCCGCATCTCGAGATATCGCATCTGCCTATTAAAAAAGGCGATTATGATGATTACATAGGCGAACGCGCGCTGGAAAGCGAAGGCAAAGAAAAGTGGAACAACCGCATGGAAAAAGTTTTTGAGATTTTAAAAACTGTATTCAATTACGACACTTTATATATAGGCGGTGGTAACGGCAAAAAGATAAACTTTAAGCTGGACGACAACATGAGATTGGTTACCAATGAAGACGGGATTAAAGGCGGCGCAAGATTATGGACCATGCATGAATTGCCCGATACTGCTGTACCTGCGGCTAAATAACAAACATTAATCCGGTTACTACAATCATAATAAAATGGATACTACAACAGAAAGCTTACAAAAATTAAGCATAGATACCGTAAGAATACTGGCAGCGGATGCTGTACAGAAAGCAAATTCAGGCCACCCCGGCACCGCTATGGCGCTGGCACCGATGGGTTACGCGCTTTGGACACAGTTCCTGAATTATAACCCTAAAAACCCGCATTGGGCCAACCGCGACAGGTTCATCCTGTCATGCGGCCACGCTTGTATGCTGCAATATAGTTTCCTGTACCTCACAGGCTACGATCTTACACTGGATGATATCAAGAATTTCCGCCAGCTAAACAGCAAAACTGCCGGTCACCCCGAATATGGCTTGTGCCCCGGTATTGATGTTACTACCGGCCCGTTGGGCCAGGGATTTGCGAATGGCGTTGGTTTTGCCATCGCGCAAAAACATTTGGCAGCACGCTACAACAAACCAAATTTCGACCTGTTTGATTATCGCATTTTCGCTATTGTAAGCGATGGGGATATGATGGAAGGTGTAACTTCTGAAGCCGCTTCATTGGCCGGTCACCTCGAGTTAGGCAACCTCATTTATTTATATGATGATAACCACATCTCTATCGAGGGTTCTACAGATATTACCTTTAACGAGGATGTAAGCGAACGTTTCCGCGCGTATGGCTGGCATGTACAGGACCTGCCGGATGTTAACGATGTTCACGCTTTAGAACTGGCCATCACCAACGCAGTAGGCGAAAAACAAAAACCATCATTGATCCGCGTTCGTTCACTCATCGCCTATGGCAGCCCGAATAAATCAGGAACCGCAGGCTCACACGGTTCGCCGCTTGGCCCGGATGAGGTGAAACTGGTGAAAGAGTTTTTTGGCTTCGATCCGAATAAATCATTTGATGTACCTAAAGAAGTATTGGAATTTTACCACGCGGCAGGTGCAAAAGGCGGGCCTAAAGAAGACAAATGGAACCAACTATTCGCCGACTACAAAGCGCAATACCCTGAACTGGCTGAAGAATATGAATTAGCAGTTGCAGGTAAACTGCCAAAAGGCTGGGATGCTGATCTTCCATCCTATAAAATAACCGACCCTAAAGTATCAACCCGTATTGCAGGCGGTAAAGCATTAAACGCTTTAGCTGCAAAAGTGCCTTATTTAATAGGTGGCGCGGCAGACCTGGCCCCGTCAACAGAAACCAACTTAAAAAATTACGACTCATTTACTTCTGAAAACAGGGATGGCCGTAACTTCCACTTTGGTATCCGCGAACATGCTATGGGTTCAGCATTGAATGGTATGGCGTTAACTGCAGGTGTTATTCCTTTTGGCGCGACATTCCTGATGTTCTCTGAATATATGCGCCCGCCGATCCGTTTGGCATCCATCATGAAGATAAGCCCGGTATTTATTTATACCCACGATAGTATTGGTTTGGGCGAAGATGGTACTACCCACCAGCCGGTGGAGCAATTGGCTTCCCTGCGTTCTATCCCAAGAATTACTGTTATCCGTCCTGCCGATGGCAATGAAACTGTAGAGGCATGGAAAGTAGCAGTTCAGCATAAAGACGGGCCTGTGGTAATGGTGTTAACCCGCCAAAACCTGCCGATCATCGACCAGGACAAATATGCCAAAGCAAGTAACCTTGCAAAAGGTGCTTATGTATTGTCAGAAGCCAGTAAAAATGCCTCGATGGTTTCCAATGGAACGGTATCAACAGTATCAGGTCCAATCAAAGCTTCCACATATTTAGTATCCTTAAACGCAGGGTTCTTGCTGCTGGTACTTGCCCATAGCAAACGTTGTGGCTGTGCGCCTGCGGCAGCCAGTTTTTCCCAGCGTGGGCCGCTGAACACCCTTTTATAAATTTCGTATGCTTTTTTTGCTGAAGCGATAGCAACTTCGCCTTTCAGATCGCCAAGACCCTTTTCGTCAAGCATTGGGTCAACCAACACATCTATACGGCTCAGGAAGAAGCTGGCAACAGATGATATATGCGCTATTTTGTGCCCGGCAGCCAAATGATCTTCCAAACCTGAAATGTATGCCTCGGTAACTTCCTCGTAACGTGGCAAACCGAATAATAAAGTAACGTTGATATTAATGCCTTTAGCGATAGACTGACGAATAGCTGCCAACCC
>Ga0206859_1117_pt1 | contig 13774 bp, 16 predicted proteins | sample Alteio_BWOrgCont_47_FD_152882 | JGI IMG/M metagenome (GOLD analysis project Ga0206859, IMG submission 152882) | Enriched cells from forest soil in Barre Woods Harvard Forest LTER site, Petersham, Massachusetts, United States -... | ecosystem: Environmental > Terrestrial > Soil > Temperate forest >... | reverse complement strand
TTCCGCATATTTCTGTTTATGACATAGGTAGGTCGGACATCTTGATAGCCGGTGATAAAACCTGAAAGGTGGTCAACCATCCACAGATCCCGCTCAGCGGGGGCTAGAATGATTTCGTCCCAGTCGATGATATAGATATCCTCTGGTGACTTAACGAGCACATTGCCCGGTGCGTCGCCGTGAGTGATGACCAATTCGCAAGGCTGCGATTGGCACAAGATGCCTAGTCGAAGGAGTTCAGCATGGTAGCGACGGATCTCTGCTTCATAGGTGCGCGGGATCCTTTGCAACGCCTGGATGACAGGATCAGCGGTTTGTATGGAGAGATTTTCCTCAAATCGTTCATCAAACAGGGCGCGGTTCGGAAATTCAAAGTCCTCCTTTGGGATAGCTGCTGTGATATGTGGTGTGACCGCCTGTATCTGTGCCGTCAAACGCCCGAAGGCATTGGCATTATAATCGTAACTCTGCGGTGCCGGGATGTAGTTGAACAGTACGACGAGCGTATCGCCGATGAAAATATGCAGCCCATCACACGCCTTGAGAGGGTAAGCTATCCTATCGATGCCACTTGCATGCATTTGCGCGACGGCAGGCAGGCTTTTAACGATTTCCGCAATAAAGAGCTGTTTGTCGATCAGTTTACAAAAATATCGGCAGCCTCTGGTATCCTCCAGGATGTAGGTCTGCGCTACGAACTGGCGTGGTCCGGGGGTGCACTTCCAGATGCTGATACCATAATTATTTTCTATTGCTGTGTGAAATTCTGGTTTCATAATTATTTTTCTTCTGAAGGTTGGGCATAACGAAGGACTCGGAGCCACCAATCAGAGGCTCTGATTTATTGAGGAAATCCTTCCGTAAGGATAAAGGGATTTTAGCAGAGAAGTTGAATAATTTAGAGCTGATTCCAGTGCTACCTAGAGCCTTTTTTGCTAAACGAAGCCAATTTGCTCGCGGGGCTGATTCACTTCTATCGCTATGGGCGCTAATACAGGTTGTCCAAGACGCATTGCCTGGAGACGTTGCAGCTCATGTACCGCCTTATAGAAGCCTCTTTCTAATGCAGCTTCATATCGCGAGAGAATCTGTAAGCAATCTCCATCTTTGCCCCGGAAGGCGTGCTGCAGGCTTTTTGTGCTGTAAAAGAAGTCGCTACTATTGAGCACTTCACATTCGGCTATGGTGAGCCGTTGTAGACGCCAAGCTGCATTGATGATCTTCTCTGTTAGCAGCTCTTCTAAAGCGCCGCAGGGAGAGAGAGCTTTATATATTCCCCGCCGAAAAGATTCCAAATCCTCAGCCTTTTCATTGCGAATAAGCAGCGCTTTAGAGAGCAGTCCATGTTTGATGCTGTTTTCACAGGCTATTACTTTGCCCTTTGATGATTTTGGTCCTGTCGATTTTCGTGCATTTTTTTGATTTGCGCTTATTTGTGCTTCGCTCGCCATCGTCCCTTCAAAAAATTAAGTTTTCCTATAAAAGGCTAGGTCCATAAGTACCTTTCGAACCTTTTGGACCTAGGGTTTTACGCACTCAGATCCAAAATTTGAGGATGCGCCCAATATTTTATCATTGGCCTTCCCGCTGTTTTGATCGATTTGCCTATCAGGTATTGTTTCTCTTCGAGGTAGTCGACGACTTCTTGCACCTCTTCGGCGGTAGATAGTCCGCTCCAGTGGTGCTTGTAGTAGACGTCCCTGATACTAAAGGGTTCTTTAATTTCGCCCTTTTGTATACGTTGGATCAAATTTTTGGCAGCTTCTGGTACAGCATTGGCTGAACTGCCATAAATTCGCTTTGCATGGCTTTCAAAATAGTCTAGCCACAGCAGGGCATCTTCTAGTCTTTGTTTACTTATCGCTTTTGGATATTGTCGATCTATTGCGCAGTGTTGATGCTCTAGGCTCAGGCATAGAGCCGCTAGCAGCTTTTTGTATTTTGCCAAATGGGATTCCATGTGTGGGGGCAGATCACCCTTGCGCAGCCGCCTCTCATGCTGCTCTTGCCACTTATCAAAATGCGCTTGCGCTTCCTCTGTGAATGGCAGGAGTATGGGCTGTTCCTCGTCATTAAATTGTAATTGGTTAAGGCATTGAAAAATTTCATGAACTGGAGCCTCTAAAGCTACCATGGAGGCTTCTCCCTTTACCAACACCCAGTCAGGTGGCATATCAGGCCAGACAATCACTTGAAACCGCTGGATGAGCCCATCATCTCCCAGTCCCCCTTTAATTGCTGAGCGAACATAGTGTGCTAATGGGCCTGGTTGTATGCTGCCAAAAATGGACAAGAAAAGTGCAGGGATATATAACTCTCCTCGTCCTATCCTATCGACATTAAAATCTTCTTTCCCGCTCCAGCTTTCTAGGAAAAACTGCCGATCATTTTCTCTTCCAGGTTTATCAAAGCTGAGTAGCCAGCCCTTTAGCTCATCGCGGTAGACCAAAAGCCCCTGCGGGTTTTTGACCAAAAGCTCGCCCAACTTTTCTATGGTGGAGTCTTCTGATTTATATCTCCTTTCTATCGGTTCCTTTGGAGGCTCTTCTATTTGCAGGCATGGAGCATTGAGAGACTTTCCAAGACCATTTTTGTTAATGGAATCTTTGTAATTATGTTTGTAAACCTCCTCAGAACCCTTTGCAATGCAATTTTTCTCTACATAGCTTTCAAATGCTGAGCGCAGGTACCTAGAGAATGGCTCATCGATGGGAGCAAAGCCATTCCAGTCGGGCTGACAATAAGAATGCTGTTTTATCCAATCGACAAAATCGTCCCCCTTGTCATCTAAAGGTAGTGAGCAGACCCGAATTATAGCTTCAGGGCAGGCCTTCTTAATCTCTTGATATACAGCATCCATATAAGACTTCCCTGCTTCGTCATTATCTGGAACTAGGACAAATTGCTTTAGGTAGCGATATTGGGCTAAAATTGCCCAGTCTGCATGCTGGGCTTGGTTAGCACCTCTCATTGAGGTGAGAGCAGGTAATTCCAGATAATGAGCAGCTTGAGCGCATTTTTCTCCTTCAAAAATATAGACTGTTTGTTCACAATGACGTTTAGGAAGTGTATCAACCCCAAAGATGGGCGAAGGAGTTGGCGCTCCTTCTTCCCACTCTCCATCTCCTTGAAGATGGTATTGATGGAACCATTTCTTTCCTTTTTTGGCTTTATCGGTCTGGTCGTACCTGGCTACTATTGCGGTGGAATTGCCTGCTTCAGCTCTGTACTTCCAGGCATAGGTTAAATGTTCTTTTTTGACGATGTCGGGTAAGTCAACACTCATGACACCCTCCACTCATACTTAAGCTTTAGAATGGCTTCTTTGAATGAAAGGTCATACTTTTTCTGAGCGAAACTGATGATATCGCCTCCTTTTGTTCCGCATGAAAAGCAGGCGTAAGCACCTATTTCGAGATTAACCTTGAAGGAGCCTGGCGTTCCATCACCGTGGAAGGGGCATAGACCCGCAATAGCCCATTTTCCCGAGCGGTAGCCGAAGCGGTGGAGCCCCTGCTCTCGCAGATAAAAGTCATGGGGAGGGATAGCTCGCTTAAGCTCTTCGGTATCAGTATAGCTGTAGAGAGGTCTTTGTATCATGGCCGACCTCCTCTACTGGATTGGGACTGGGATTCAATCCACTGCTCAAAGAGATCTCTGCGTAGATACAGGCGTCTGCCGATCTTGCGAACAGCTGCTGCCAGGCCGTTTTTGTGCCTCATGACTAAAAAATTGCGCACTTGTCCCAATGAGAATGGGAATTGCTCAGATTGGACAATTTGCTGAACACTCATGTATTCAAAATTCGTCATAAATTCCTCCAAGAAATGGGTGTAAACTATATGTGCCCGATCATGCCAAATAGAAATTTTATCGCCTTGGCGCATGGAGTTACAGTTTTGAAGGAGAGGGGTTTTTAGGGGAAAAGGGGCTTTTAGGCCATTTTTGGGGTATAACGGTGACCAAACGCTTCATGGGGATGACTCATGAAGGTTAGAAAAGTGATTTTTCCTAGCTGTGCTGCTTCAGGGACTTGGTCAACCGCCCTCTGGAATGTTCTGTGTAGGCTTCCAAGAGGTGATCCAATTATTGTCCCCATAGATGGGGGCGAGAGGAGGGATAGAGCTACAAGATAGTTTGCAAGCTCCTTCGAAATGGGGATGGCAAATGGACCACATAGGGTAGGAAGAGCGAGGGAGCCTTTGGGCTCCTCCTCGTTTTTTGTATCAGGTACGGGTAGGCGGACGCTAGATGCAGTTGCCCCATGAATCAATATTAGTTCTGTAGGCAGCCGCTTTCTGGAGCTGCACAGACACATCCAAGCAAGGCCAAGGGTTGTTGCTGCGGATTGCTGTGCATTTGCTCTGCCTTCCAAAGCCATATGAGCGAGTTTTTGCAAAATTTTGCAAGCTATTATGATGTCTACAGGGTAAACGGTCTTGTCAACTATTCTTATGACTTTTCCATCGAAAATTTCCATCCTTTCGGGAAAAATCACCTCGATGAATCCTAATTGCCCTTTGGGCAGTTTTTCGTGAAGAAGAAAGGTAAAACTTCGCAGAGATTTCCATCGAATAGTTTTACAGCGCCCCTCTGCACGAATTTCGACGGATAACTGCTCTAAATAACTTTGCAGAGTATCCTCAGATGCCGGGGGAGGAATAATGTACCCATGTATGCTTTGGCAATCACGCTCTAAGTCCAGCCACTTGTCATAATAGGGCCTGGCAAGTTGCTTGGCTGCTTCAATAATCGGCGTCGAGCGATCGCATTGGGAAAAAGCATAGTTGGAGTCAGCATATATCCAGCAATAAGCCTCCTCGCATGACCATGCATCTGGAGCAGATTGTTTCCAAATGCGCTCTTTTTTCTTGAGCTGCTCCTGGAACCATACCAGAATTTTTTTTACCTCTTCTAATTGATTACTCATTGCCATTGCCTCCTAAGATCTGATTTGAGACCGTTTGACTCAGGTGTCGGGTCATATGAGCATCTAGGTGGGTATATCTCTCCAGCATTTGAAGGGTGCGATGTCCAAGAGCCGTCTTCAGCTGGATGTTGCTGGCGCCCGCGCGAGCAGCGGCGGTGGCGAAACAATGCCTGATGTCATGGAACTTAAAATCCTGTGAAGCCGAGTAACTTCCCCGCAGCGAAGTCCATAAATGGCAAGTAGGAGTAGGATAGCTCTGTCACTGTCACGAATATTTGTAGGATGATCTCCCTCAGTAGTGGCCAGGAGTTTATGCACATCATCCCATGAAGGGCCTTGTGGTAGTTGCTCGTGCCTGTATGCACGAGATGTTTTAATTGATTGAGATAGGCCCAACTGACACCATTTTTTCCCTTCGGCATAAGTAAAAAATGTTTGCATTACGGAGGCATATGTTTGAATAGAACGTCTACATTGTCCTTCGAGGTGTTTTTTCTTGAGTACATCATCGATATTCAACGGAGTCATTTGCTGTAAGGAAATATTGCCTTCAATGTACCTAAAGAAGTCTTTTAAGATACAAATGCGAGAGTCTATTGTTGTTTCAGAAAGCCCCCTCTCTTTGCGCATATAGTCAATATACTGAGAGATAAACTCTGAGTGTGGATCGGTCTTTTCTTTTGGAGACCTTAACTTTCCAATCATATTTAGCCAATTGGTGGCGATACTTTTAAAACGCTTTTCAGAGGTATTATAGAAGCCTTGCTTCATAAAAATATGGCCAGTTGTGCGAGCGGCCCACTTTTTTGCAGCTTTTTGAATTTCTTCAGGGTTGGCACCGTCTTTTTTATCCAGCTTGAGGAAGTCGATGACTATCAACAAGTAATGAGCGATTGAACGAAGAGTACTTAGAGTAGCCCCGTCATCAGCCCATTTTTGCAAATATAGAAGCCGCTCATTCAACAATGGAGCATTGATGTGGCGCCAAAGAGCATGTCGTCTTTCAAAGATCTGATTGAAGAAAGGGACCCGCTCTTCAGGAAGAGGTTCCAACCATTCAAGCTTTTTAAGCCAATCTAGTGCATATTTGGTAAAATGCGCTTTGCTAGATTTTGAAAATTTCCCTCTTTTTTGAGGATGGTTATACTTGTAGATAGCCCAAGCATCTGCAGCCAGATGAATCTCTTCCAATTTTACAACCCTTTGTGAGTCCAAATGGAGAAACTCAACAATTCTAAGGAGATAGTTGGCTATCTCGTGGAGTGTATTTAAGGCTCTACCTTTGTCGGCCCAATACTGGATGTATTGGATCCTTTCGTCCAACAAGGGTGCTTCAAGATGCTTTTTCCTGTAATAAGAACGCTTGATAATCTTTTCTAACATACTCTTCCCTCTAAGTTCTTATTAACAGAAGAGTGAAATTATGTTATGTAGAAACGAGATTTTTTCGAAAATTTACCTGTATGAGCAGGAATGGACATCACATAAGTGGCTACGCCACATAAGAGTTATTATGTTGTGCACAACATAACAATTCAATGGCGACAAGGCAGCGCAGGCGGCGGTGAAACAGCAGCAGGTCGATGAAAAATTCTTTGCCGTCCACCTTCAACCGGTATTGGCTGCCCATGAAGGCGAACATGCTGCCCATGGCCCGGAGGAAATCCTCGATCCGGGCGATGAGCGCCTGTTCCAGCTCCCGCTCACTATGTTCATCGCTCAGCTCTAGAAAATCGAAGGTGTATTCGTCCTTCACCGCCAGCTTGGCCTGGGCGCGAAGCTCGGGCGTCAGCGCCTGGTTGAAGTTGGTCTGGCCCAGCAGAGATTTTTTATAGCTCTGGTTGTCAATCTGGTGGATGAGAACATGCTTTGACCAGCCGAACTTGCGGGTCATGCGGATGTAGAATTCCCTCTCCAGCGGATCCTTGCAGCGCTCTAGGATGGCCAAGTTGTGGCTCCAGCCGATTTCTCGCACTAACGGTGCGAGTTTTTCCAGATCAGTGTACGCCTCGAAAAAGGCCTTCATTCGCCAGAGGTTGGAGGTCGAAAAGCCGCCCACGCCAGGAAACTCCGATCGCAGATCGGCGGCGAGCTGTTCCACTACCGCTTTGCCCCAGCCTTCAACATCCTGCCGCTCCACGGTCATCCGTCCGATATCCCAGTACAGGCCAACTAGCTCCTTATTGACTGCCTTGAGGGCTTCATACTGGGCAGAGCGGATGCGCTCCTTGATCTCAGTCAGCAAGCCTGGGTAATTCTGCGGTTTGTCGAGGCTGTTTTTGGAGGTTTTATTAGTCGGCTTCATCTATGTTCTCCTCGTCATCACGTCATCGGGTTCGGTGACATCCTCATGAATGTAATAGTAAAGGCGAGCAGCAGACAACCCTATACAGCTTGGTTTTAGCGACGCTGAGTGATGACTGAACGAGCAGTGGGTGAATGTGGCTAAAGGCCGCTGGCTTTTGCATAGCTGTCATCTGCCCACAGCACTACCATACATGGGTTGTGCTGTTGGTGGCAACTGTCGATTGCTGAGGTTTGAGTGTGTGTAAGGCAATGCACTGTGCTACCAGTGTGCCATGGCACAGCGCAGTCTCTTGTATAAAAATGCCCTGCCAATTCTGCGCATCTAGACCAGCGCTTTCCCTCTCTTGCCTTCCTTGACAGAAGTTATATTCTAGAACATCAAACGATCTCACAATCACGCCAGAGGCACAAACGAATTACTGTTTAGCAAAAAAGATTGGAAAAATATTTGAAGAGTGTGATACGTCTTTTTTGTATAGCATGTTAGCAATTCTTGCTGAAAGCCTTGTTGAAGGCGTCAAGCTATGCCACAAGTGGGAAGAGCGTTTTCCAGGAATTTTGATAAACACAAGGAGAGAACCATGAAATCGAAGAAATTTTTGCTTTTAGTGATAGCCTCTATCTTTTTTGTAACACCTGCTTTACAGGCAGCAAATGGCGGAAACGGAGGGAATGGAGGTCATTCTTCTGGCGCTGGCGGGAATGGAGGCAATGGAGGTAGCAGTGGCTCTGGGCATGGTGGGAATGGAGGTGGCGGAGGACACGGAGGATTCAGCGGTGGGAATGGAGGCAATGGAGGAGATTCTAGATAGTGAAAAGAAAATTTTTTAGAATCACTTTTTTGTGCATTGGGTTAATAGCAATCAATGCACCTCTCGAAATATACGCTGGTCATGGCGGAAATGGGGGAAACGGAGGAAACAGTTCTCACGGTAATGGTGGGAACGGGGGAAACGGCGGAAATAGCAACCAAGGTAACGGGGGAAAGGGCGGGAGTGGAGGCAATAGCAATTCAGGTAAAGGAGGCAATGGCGGAAGTGGAGGAAATAGCCAACAAGGCAAAGGAGGAGATGGGGGCAATGGTGGAAATGGCCCTCATGGTGGTGGCTCTGGAGGGGTAGGTGGTAAAGGGCCCGCTGGAAATGGAAAAAATGGACAAAATGGTGGTTCTAAATGAGAAGTAGTGTTTTTGTTGCTATGTTACTGAGCATCATTTTTCCTGCTTTGCCTACAATGGCATATGCAAAAAGAAAAATCGGTAGTTATGCTTATCTTCGAGCAGCAGATGGAGAGGATGGTGCCCATGGCTATGGGAAAAATGGCGAGAATGGAGGAAATGGTCAAAATGGAAGTAATGGCCAAGATGGGGGCAATGGTGGCAATGGTGGCAATAGCGATGGTGGCAACGGCGGAAATGGTGGCAACGGAGGAGATGTAGATTAGCAATTGGTAAGTATAGAGCCATCAGGGAGATAAGTCTCAGCAACTGGATAAATAGGCAAAACCTCTTATCCTAAGTTCTTCTCACACTCATAGAGGAGGAGAGGCTCTGCTCCTGTAGCTTTTTCGCGGGAGTAGGGAATCAGCCGATTTTTAACGACGAAGCCCGTTTTAGTGAGCAAGCTCTCTATCTCTTCTACACGGTAAAGGCGAAGGCAGATCTCCTCTACTTCTACATTGATAATGCGGCCGTCCTGCCAGAGCTCATACCTGCAAAGCACCGTTTCAATAGAGGTGGCTGGGTCGAAGCGAGAAACAGTGCTGAGAAGCAGCTTTGAGTCATCATCTTTGTCAAGCCATCTGCACAGCCATACTCCTTGAGGCTCATGTATAGCTGCTAGGGTTTCTACCTCGAAGATAAATTCCCCGCCATCTAAAAGATGATTGTGTAGCATCTTGAGAGCTTGCTCTACCTGTACTTTTTCTGTAATAAGACCTAAAGAGCCGCTTGGTACGAAAATCAGCCCATAGCTCTCTTTTAGCTCAACATCGCCAAACGAGGCTACTTGTATTTGGGGAGAAAGCTCTTTTTTTAAGGCACTTCTCCTTACATGCTTCTAGCATGCTTGGAGAGCTGTCAAAGCCTTGAATAGAGAAACCTTGCTCCATCATGGGGATGAGGTAGCGGCCAGAGCCGCACATTGGCTCTAAAATTGGCCCAAAACATCTCTTTGCGCATGAGATATAATATTGCAGGCTCTCTTCTTGAGCTTGTGGTTTGTGGAGGTCATAAAACTGTGTGCAGAGCTTGCCATAAGCCTTAGCGCTTTTACCACTCATTGCTTGCTCCTCTCAACTTCATAGACGAGCTGCACCAGCCCAAATGGGTAGGCTTTAGAGAGCAGAAGACGAAGAAGGGTCTGCTTGCCAACCTTTTGAAAGAGAGGAGTGCCTGAACCCAAGATGACCGGGGCTATCGATAGAGTGAAATTGTCTACAAAGTTTTGCTGCAAAAAAGCAGAGATGACTGAGCCACCATCGATCCAGCACTGTTTTACGCCGTCTCGCTGTAATAGGGCCATTAGCTGCTCAAGACTGCCACTGTATAGCTCTGCCTCTGGATGTACCTCTTTGAGTGTACTGCTCAATACAACAGTGCGCTTGCCTTTGTGTGGCCACTTCCCAGTTGTTAAGGCAAGGGTTATCTCGTAGGTTTTTCTGCCCATGATTATGGCATCTATGCCTTTTATGAAGTCGCCAAAGCCACAATCTTCACCCTCAGGTGCTGGCAAACTGTAGAGGAAGTCGACACTGTCTTTTTCATCAGCGATATAGCCATCGAGGCTCGCCGCTATAAAGACAGATACTTTTGGACGGCATTTCCCCATGAGCTTTTCAAGGATGAGAACTTCCATAATTCCATCGTGCTTTCTGCTCACAGGGGTAAAGCCAGCCTTCTCATAGCAGTGAACAGCTCGCTTATTGCCCGGGTCAGGGTCAATGACAACACGGCTCGCTCCTTTTTCCCTAAAGAGCATATCAGTAAATAGGCGCACCACTTCTGTTCCATATCCCTTGTTTAAGAGATTTTCTTCAGCGATGAAGAGGTCAATGCAGTAGGTGCCTTGTGGCTCATTTGTAAAGACGCCTTTTGGCTTAGGGCAAATTGTCTTATAGGCGAAGAGGTCGCATGTCACGATATAGCCTATGGGCCTTTCGTCTAAAAGGATAAGATAAGGGTAGTCATAGCCATTTCCCTCAACCTTAGCGTAGATGGCATCCAAAGGCTCATAACCTTCGCAAAACCAGACCGAGCGTACATGCTCCTTTGCTGCCCACTCTTTGTAGAGGGGAATATCCTCTTTTACCATCGGGCGAAAGCCGATCTGAGCCATTATTAAATCCCCTTTGAAGGCATGAGTATATTAGCGCCCGTAAACAGATACATGCCTATTGCTGGAAGAGGTGAAAGGCTCTTGTTGCCAGCCACTCCAGCGCTCTAGCAAGCGAAGTCCTGCCAGGCGTGCCATTAGATCTAGCTCATGTGGCCATGCGTAGCGCTGGACGATAGGGAATAAACGCACTCCCCTAGGCGTGAGAATTACATGGCTCTCTTCTAGAATTTGCTTAACAGGGTCGTGGCGGCCAACATCTAAGCGAACTTCACCAACTCCAATCGACTCTGCATCGACATGTTGATCATTGCGGAGGCGATAGAGAAAGCTCGGCACATAAGTTTCGATGAGAAATAAGCCATCTTCGGTTAGGTGCTTGGCAACATTTTGGAAGCAGCGCACCTGGTCTTCTTGTGTCAGCAGATTGAACAGGGTATTGAATACGACATAGATCAATCGATAGGTGCCCGAAACAGGGACATCAGCAAAGTCTCCCATGGTGATTTGGATGCAATCCCCACCTGGTTTGGCGCGCAGTTTGGCAACCATAGCAGGTGAGAAGTCGATGCCATCGACGTGAACTCCTTGTGCAGCTAAGGGTAGCGCGATGCGCCCTGAGCCTATTGCTAGTTCTAGCGCAGGACCTCCCTTTGCTAATTTTGCTAAAAATGCTACGGTCTCTGCTTCGTCGCCCCGTAAGACCTCCGCTTCAAATTCGGCCCCCTCTTCGTCAAAGCTCATGATTGGCTGATAGCCTTCCATTATACTGTCTCCTTTAAGTGTGTCGTTGGATTCGGTAGAGAACATGGCGCCTCAATCTATGCCCCTCAGGGAGTTTAGGGTGATCAAAATCATCTCTAGCATTGTGCGTCATACCAATGCATTCCATGACGCGCTTTGAGCGCTCATTGCAAACAGCGGTAACGGAGATGATCTCGTCCAAAAGCAGTGTTTCAAAGCCAAACTGCAGAGAAGCTAAAGCACCTTCTGTTGCATAGCCTTTTCCCCAGTGGTCATAGGCAAGGCGCCAGCCCACCTCTACAGCAGGAGTAAATGGCGCTTCAAAAGTGATATAACTCAAGCCGATGAAGCCAATGAAGTTTGCCTCATTGCACAGAGATACTGCCCATAGGCCCCAGCCACGCTGCTGAAAGTGTTCAATAATAGCATGGGCAAAGCTGTCACTCTCTTCTCGGCTGAGTACAGAGGGAAAGTGCTCCATCACTCTTGGATCCGCGTTCAAAATGGCAAATGGCTCCAAATCCTCTTCTTGCCACGGCCGCAAAACCAGGCGAGAGGTTGTAATTACTTGTTCTTGCATGTTTTCCTCGCACTCTCCATCCTATTGTAGCAGCCTTGTCAAAAGCCTTCCAGAGAAATGCCCTTGCAAGGCTCAATGCACGCCAATTCTGTCTCTTGATGGGTAAAGATCTGTGTGATAGAGAACCATGACTATACTTTAAGATGGGCTATCAACCAGATGGCAATGGCATTACTTATAAAGGTGCTTGGGTTGTACCGGGAGAGCAGTACCCTGTAGATGATGATCTGCTTTTTTGGCTCACCAAGACGCTTTAGCGAGTACTGCTATTTCTTTGCAGGGGAGGCGGCGGAGAGCCGGCGAGGAGGCTGCCATCGAGATGTAGCTCAGAGCCGGAGGGAGAGTATTGAGTATGTTTGCTATTCCCGAAAGTTTTGTCAGTAAGACGATCTCACTTGCTGGGGAAGAAGGCCGTACTTGGATTGAGCGATTGCCTTCTATCCTTACAGCTTGCGAGCAGTATTGGAACCTCACCATTGGCTTTCCATTTGACCTCTCTTACAATTATGTTGCTCCTGCCATATGCAAGAACGGCACGCGGGTCGTAGTAAAAGTGTGTTTGCCGAATGATGAATTGACAGAAGTTGAAGCACTGCGACAGTTTGATGGCCGTGGGATGGTGCGGTTACTAGAGTACAACAAAGACGAACGAGTGATGCTGCTAGAGCGATTATGGCCGGGTACGCTGTTAAGCACAGTAGAGGACGATGAAAAAGCGACCTCAATAGCTACATCTGTAATGCGGCAGCTGTGGCGGCCAGTACCACAAGAACATCCCTTTCCGACAGTTTTCGACTGGGGAAAAGGCTTTGCATGCCTGCGACAGCACTATACAGGAGGATGTGGACCTTTTCCGCCCGCCTTGCTCGCGGAAGCAGAAACGCTATTTGCTGAGCTAAGCGCTTCTATGACAGACCTTGTTCTTCTGCATGGAGACCTCCACCATGAGAATATCTTGATAGCTGAGCGCAAGCCTTGGTTGGCAATCGATCCTAAGGGACTAGTTGGCGAGCCGGCTTATGAGACAGGGGCACTGCTGCGCAATCAGCTATCGGTAGTGCTCAAGAGTTCGCGACCAGGACGCGTCATGGCACGCCGCGTTGACCAATTGGCTGAGGAGTTGGGCCTAGACCGTACTCGAGTACGCGGCTGGGGGCTAGCGCAGGCAGTGTTGTCTGTATGGTGGAGTATAGAGGATTTTGGTCGTTTAGAAGACTGCGATAGGGATACACTCATGTGTGCTGAGCTACTGGCGGCGATCAAAGTGTAGTAAGATTAAAAAAAATCGTTATAGAGAATTATCTATCTTATCCATGACGAATTGAATAAATTTTATTACCAGATCTTTTTGTTTTATCTTTAAGTATCTGGGTTACAGTGTAGACTTTGGTTATCCTGTTTTCAGCTTCCTCCTACGAGGAAATGCAAAACATCAAGGAACCACTCGCTGTCAGTCCATGGTGCAGGTTTAGTCAGAAGTAAAAAAGCACACTCTCCTTGCCGCCACTCAGCTTCATGTGGTCCAATTTGCTCTGTCAAAAACGCATGATAGACTCTATGCTTTGAGATATCTATGGTGCAGCTGTAGCAACTTTGATCGCCTAATTGTGGAGGAAAGGGGATGGCGTGTTTACTGCTCAAGAGAGTGACCAACAGGCGAATATAGCAGCCGGGATGGTCTAGGTGCTCATAGTAGTATTCGATTTCAGTAGGGTTTTCAGGGCACCCAAAGACAAATATGGCATTTGGTGTAATCGGTCACGGGGATGCGTAAGGGAGGGGTAACCCTATGTAGAAAAGATACTGGGGCAAGGAAAACCACCTCGGTATGCTCGAATGGCGTCAGAAACAAAGCTCAATATCGACAGCCCATTTCGATGT
>Ga0206859_1115_pt1 | contig 13854 bp, 12 predicted proteins | sample Alteio_BWOrgCont_47_FD_152882 | JGI IMG/M metagenome (GOLD analysis project Ga0206859, IMG submission 152882) | Enriched cells from forest soil in Barre Woods Harvard Forest LTER site, Petersham, Massachusetts, United States -... | ecosystem: Environmental > Terrestrial > Soil > Temperate forest >... | reverse complement strand
ACATATCTTTGGCAGCTAAAAAGAACATTTGAATGAATTTTGTTGAAGAATTACGCTGGCGCGGGATGCTGCATGATATTATGCCCGGAACCGAAGAACTGTTAAATAAAGGCATGGCCGCAGGCTATATCGGGTTCGACCCTACGGCAGATTCGCTGCATGTAGGCAGCCTGGCACAGATCATGACCCTGATACATTTCCAGCGCGCCGGGCACAAACCTTATGTGCTGGTTGGCGGTGCTACGGGTATGGTTGGCGATCCGTCTGGGAAATCTGCGGAGCGTAATTTATTATCGGAAGAGGCGTTGCAGCATAACCTAACAGGTATTCAAAAGCAACTGGAAAAATTCCTTGACTTTAACAGTGGCACCAACAGTGCCGAAATGGTAAACAATTACGATTGGTTCAAGGATTTCAGCTTCCTGAATTTTATACGTGATGTAGGCAAGCATATCACTGTAAATTATATGATGGCCAAGGATTCGGTAAAAAACCGTATCAGCGGCGATACGGGTATGTCATTCACTGAATTTACCTACCAATTGGTACAGGGCTACGATTTTTACTATTTATGGAAGCATAAGAACTGTGTGCTGCAAATGGGCGGCAGCGATCAGTGGGGCAATATTGTTACTGGTACTGAATTGATCCGCCGTAAAGATGCGGGCGAGGCTTATGGACTAACTACACAACTGATAAAAAAGTCCGATGGTAGTAAATTTGGTAAAACAGAGGGTGGTAATATCTGGCTTGATCCGGCGAAAACTTCACCGTATAAATTTTACCAGTTTTGGCTAAACACCAGCGATGCAGACGCAAAAACATACATCAGGATATTTACTTTGTTTGACGAGACCACTATTAACAACCTTGAGGCTGAACAGGATGCTGCGCCTCATTTACGCACGCTGCAAAAAGCACTGGCAGAAGATATTACCATACGTGTACATGGTGAAGCTGAATACGAAAAGGCGATAAAATCATCTGAGTTTTTATTTGGCAATACAGGTATTGAGTTTTTGAATGAACTGAATGATGAGGAAGTTATCGGTTTATTTGAAGGTGTGCCAAATTTTAACATCGCAGCAAGTGAACTAAATGAGGGCATAAATGCTACTGAGTTACTTGCGGGTAAAACAACAGTATTCCCATCAAAAGGCGAAGCTAAAAAGATGATACAGGGTGGTGGGGTAGCTATCAACAAGCAAAAAATAGCAACTGCTGATGATGTATATAATTCAGAGGCTCTTATTAATGATAAATTTCTTATAGTACAGAAAGGCAAGAAAAATTATTTTTTAATTATTGCGGAATAATTTGAAATTACGACAAAAGTGTATTATTTTTGGATAAATGTCGTATAAGAAAAAACAAAACGAAGAAAATTTGTTTAATGAACCTGTGGTAGCATATGTAGCGCAAGGTTCAGTTAATCCGTTCGCAGGTTTGTTAAGCGGTATTAAGCCTATTGATCTCTCTAATGATTTTAATGTGCTAAGGCTTACAAGGCAAGGTTTGCCCAAGCGTGTATTGCTATCGTTAGCTAAAAAAATATCATTAACACTACAGGAGTTAGCGGATATCATGCACATTTCTGAGCGTACTTTGCAGCGTTATGATGATGAAGAAATAGTAAAAACCGAGTACGCCGAGAAAGCCATTGAGCTTGCCCGCCTTTATACCCGTGGCGAAACTGTTTTTGGATCGCTTGATAAATTTAAGCTATGGATGAAAACTCCGCTTTATGTGTTTAAAGGTGAAACTCCATTATCACTTCTTGATACTTCAATAGGCTTTGCTATTGTTTTTAAAGAGCTGGGGCGTATTGAGCATGGTATTTTCGCCTAATGCTGCTTTATCGTATAACCCGGAAGGAATTTGCCGAGTTGAGTGGGAATGGTTCGCGTTTATATGGTGGCCGTTGGAACAGTGAGGGACGAAGCGCAGTTTACATGGCATCTTCAAGGTCGTTGGCAATATTAGAATCGCTCGTTCATTTAAATCCAACTAACGTACCTAATGATTTATGCATTATGCAAATCGATGTTCCTGGTAATATGCAAGAATTCGATGCAAAACAATTACCCGTTAATTGGGCAGAATACGACGATCAGTATGTACTTAAACAAATAGGTGATAAGTTTTTAGGTACAAAAGAAAAACTCCTGCTTAAGTTGCCATCTGCAATCGTTAAACAAGAGTTTAATTTCTTATTTAATCCGTTGCATCCCGACGCAGTAAATGCGAAAGTTATTTCTATCGAGCCTTTTGTGTTCGATTCAAGATTAATGAGCTGGCGACTTACAGATCGTTAAGTAATTCCAGTTTTTTCGAGTTATATTCTTCCTGCGATATTAACCCGTTATCAAACAAAGTCCTTAATTTCTTAAGTTTTTCGGTTAATTCATCAGGTTTTGGTATAGTAGCAACAGGCTCTTCATGTATAACAGGGGCAGGTTGTGCTATTGGCTGACTTGCCGCATAAGCCACAGGCGGCTCAAACTGTACAGCGCCCGACTCGGCACGTTTTTCTTCCAGGTCGCGCAAGCGACGCGCCTCACGTTCGGCTTCTTTGCGTTCCTGTGCGTATTGATAAAGTTTACGGGCTTGTACTTTAGGCAGATAATCCACCCCCATTTCGGCACCGTTGGTGGTTTTTACACTGAATATAGCGCCTATAATTTCTTCTTTGGTAAATACATCGATAATATCTTTCCAAACAAAATCAACAAATTTTATAGACAACCCTAAATTTGCAGCCGTAAAAAACAAGATGCGTTTATTGGTAAGTGCGATACAATCAGGCAATAAATTTACCAGTGGTTTTTTTTGAACTGCAATGTAATAGATCTCTTCGCCGGTAGTAAGCAAGTCTGCTAATCTTAAATACACCTTTTCAACCGCTTTTGGGTCCTGCTCATCTGTCAAAAATTTATCAATCATAATATTTTGCTATTGTGTTACCGGGCAAAAATAAGAATATTATATTATTGGCAGGTTAAGTTTTATGCGATCAGCAAATTACACCCACGGATATCCGCGTTATCAAATCTGCCTAACACTTCGAAGGAGCCATCTGCATATATTTTCCCAAGGTCCTGGGTTGCGATAAAAGAGCATGAGTTTACATTCGCCAGGTCAATGATATTTATCCCGCCGGTTTTGCCATCGCCTATTAAAGTAACCGGGTCATTGGTATCCCGTATAATGATCCGCATCCATGGCGGTGTTTGGAAAATGCCGTTTCCTTTCGAATATCCCTGCGAGAGCAACTCCGTCATCCCATATTCGGAATGTATGGTATCTACACCAAACGCTTTACATAAAGTATGGTGGAGTTCTTCGCGTATCATTTCTTTGCGTTTGCCCTTCATGCCGCCTGTTTCCATTGCGATCAGCTCCGGAAAATTAATGCTAAACTGTTCGGTGAAATCAAGCAGAGCGAACGTAACTCCAATTAATAATGTCGGCTTTTTCGCTTCCTGCTGTTTTTTAAGCTGATGGTATAATTCTTCATAATTATAAAGGTAGAAACCGCTGCCAGGATTTTCAGATTCCCTGATCAGGTCTTTAGCCATGTAAATCAGTGACGAACTTTCACGTTCAAGGTAGGATGGAAGCAGTGCTAATACGGTGTAATCTCTCACATCCCCATAAAACAACCCGAATGCCGTGCGAAAACTTTCTATATACCAGCTCACATCTGTAACCACATGTCGGCTGGTAGTTATTCCGGTAGTACCCGAACTGCTGAACACGATCTCCGGCTCATCATTATTACTTACAATAGTATGCGACTTAAAAAACTCCACCGGCAAGAAAGGTATCTGCTCAACCGAATTTATTTTGGCTGCATCAATCCTTAAACCTGCTATAAATTCCTTATAAACTGTACAGTTTTTGGCCTGATGCCTGAACACTTCCCAAGCCACGGCATTAAAATCTGATTCCTTATTTATAGAAAATACCTGCTTTTTGCTCAAATTCATGTTCGGCAAATATAAGCATAAGCAGTATAAGCATTTAACAGCTATAGTGGTACGGTTATTGAATTATTGCAATACACAACAATTAAAAAAACATAACAAAACCCATGAAATCATTTAAATTCCTGGTGGCGCCGCTTTTATTGAGCGTATTCATCGTATTAGCATCTGCAACCGGCGTCGACAAAGAGATCGAGCGCCTTCACGCTTCGCGAAATGTAATAGAAACAGTTGGTACTATGCATGATGGTATCCCCCACGATATACTTACGCAATGCAATGGTATCGTTATCATCCCGCACATGATAAATGCGGGGTTTGCTGTTGGTGTAAAGCATGGTAACGGTGTTGCCATGGTGAGATTGCCCGACGGGCACTGGAGCGACCCTGTTTTCGTAACCCTTAACGGAGGTAGCTTTGGATTGCAAATTGGCGTACAATCTGTAGACCTGGTATTGGTGTTTAAGCACAGAGGTGTGCTTGACCGTGTTAAGAACGGCGACTTCACTATAGGTGGCGACATCTCAGCTGCAGCCGGTCCGGTTGGCCGTAATGCCACTGCCAGCACCGATGCTGCGCTTAAAGCCGAAGTTTATTCTTATTCACGTAGCCGTGGCTTGTTTGCAGGTATCACTATTAATGGTGCCAATTTAGGTATCGACCACAAGGCCGACCACCGCTATTATGGCCCGGGCTTAACCACTCATGATATATTCGCGACAGGTGCCAGCACTAAACCTGCTGTAACAGGGCTTAAACAAGCGCTGAATAAGTTATAATAAATACGCCCAAAAAATCGAATATTTACAATGCCCGGCTTTTATAAGCCGGGCATTTTTTGTTCCCTTCAAATCTTGAAATTACCCGCCCACTCAAAAACAAAATCCATACTTTAGCTTTTAAAAATTTCAGGGTACCCGACCATTAAAGTTAGATTCCCTATGGATTGTTATTACCGTGGGGATCGGTTTCATAATTCTTGACCGTGTATTTCAGTTTTCGGAGATGCTTGTCAGGATCATTCAATAAATTTAAAAAATGAAAAAATATTTGTCTTTAATATTAATTTCGATAACGCTGTTAGGAAAAATTTCAGCAGCAAACGGGCAAACTATAAAATGGCCAAACAACAAGAAATCTGCTATTGTGCTAACCTATGATGATGCATTGCAGTCACAATTAGATAATGCCGTTCCGCAATTAGAAAAAGCAGGGTTAAAAGCGACCTTTTTTTTAACAGGAGATATAAATTCCGTTACCATACCCAAATGGCGCATGCTTAGTAAAAAAGGATTTGAATTAGGTAACCATACCATTTTTCATCCATGCCTTGCTACCGATGATAACCCGGTAGCATCTACCAACTATACACCTTATAGCATGATACTCGAAATTCAAGCGATGAACAACTTTTTGTTTGCTGTTGATGGTAAAAATACACGAACCTATGCTTATCCATGTGCCGAAACAACTGTAGGGGACAACAAAGATTATGTAGATACGCTGCGTAAATATGGCCTGGTAAAATATGCAAGGGCCGGAGGCGATATGAATGATGGCGTTATAACTGATTTTAAACACCTTGATCTTTTAAATATTCCATCTTTTGGATTAGAGGACAATACACCTGCCGATCAACTTATTGCCTTTGTAAAAAGGGTACAGGAAAAAGGTGGTTTGGGTATCATTATGTTGCATGGGATCGGGGGTGATTACATTACTACCTCGGTCAGGGCCCATCAGCAATTGATAAATTATTTAAAAGCGAATAAAAAAAATATCTGGATAGATACTTTTCAAAATACCATGGATTATGTTAACAAATATCTGTTAAGTAAAAATAACACCAGGCAATGAGCTTTTTAAACGTAAACTATGCTAAACTTCAGACTTGATTTTCGCATTTGCTTTCATCAATTCTTCAAATTACCCATTCACTCAAAAACAAAATCCATAACTTAGCGTCCTTTGTACACTACAACAAATGACTAATATAAAAGCCTGCATTTTCGATCTCGACGGCGTGATCGTCGACACTGCCATATACCACTACAAAGCCTGGAAGCGCCTGGCCAATTCGCTTGGGTTTGATTTTAGCGAAGAACAGAACGAACAGCTTAAAGGTGTGAGCCGTGTGCGTTCGCTACAGCTTATTCTTAGCTGGGGCGGGATCACCAAAACGCCTGCGGAGCAGGAAGCGCTCGCCACTGAGAAAAATACCTGGTATGTAGAAATGATCAGCCACATGACACCTGCTGAAATATTGCCGGGCGCTAAAGAATTTGTACAGTCGTGTCGCGATGCGGGGATCAAAACCGCTCTTGGCTCTGCCAGTAAGAACTCTATGACGATACTGGAAAAAATAGATATGGTGTCGATGTTCGATGCGGTGATCGATGGTAACAAGGTAACCAGGCCCAAACCCGATCCCGAGGTTTTCGTAAAAGGGGCTGAGGCAGTAAAAGTGGAACCGGTATATTGCGTTGTGTTTGAAGATGCCATCGCCGGTATAGAAGCAGCCATAGCCGGAGGTATGAAATCCGTAGGTATCGGCTCACCTGCAGTATTAGCCAAGGCTAACCTCGTGGTTAGCGGGTTGAATGAAATGACGATAGAAAAATTAAAAACACTTTAAAAAATTTGTCATTGCGAGCGTAGCGCGGCAATCTCGTAGCTATGCATATCGAACTGGCACGGCGACGAGATTGCTTCGTCGTACCTCCTCGTAATGACAAAGAGTATATAATATGAACGACAAACTCATCATATACCAACTATTACCGCGCTTATTCGGTAATACCAATACTACCAACAAATTTTACGGCTCGATAGAAGAGAACGGCTGCGGCAAATTCAATGACATTAGCGATAAGGCTTTAGGTGAAATAAAAAACCTCGGAGTTACCCACATCTTCTACACCGGCATCATTGAGCATGCCACCATGACAGATCATTCCCAATTCGGTATAAAAACCGATGACCCGGATGTAGTAAAGGGTCGTGCAGGTTCGCCTTATGCCATTAAGGATTATTACGATGTGGATCCGGATTTGGCTGTCGACCCTAATAATCGTATGCCTGAGTTCCAGGCATTAGTGGATCGTACGCACAATGCAGGGTTAAAGGTGATCATTGATTTTGTACCTAACCATGTGGCGCGTACCTATCATTCCGACTGCAAGCCGGCAGGTGTACACAACATTGGTGAGGATGACGATAACTCCAAAGCTTTCGACCCTAAAAATGATTTTTACTATATTCCCGGGCAGCCCTTTGTGGTTCCCGGAGGTTATAACCCTGGTGGCGATGGCTTCCAAAGCCCCCTGAAGGATGGCAAGTTCGATGAAAATCCCGCTAAAGCCACCGGTAATGATGTCTTCAGCGCTTCGCCATCTATTTATGATTGGTTCGAGACCGTAAAGCTCAATTACGGTATTGATTTCACTGATAATAAGAAAACTTACTTTGATCCGCCGCCACCGTTATGGAATAAACTATACGATATTTTATGCTACTGGGCCAAAAAAGGTATCGATGGCTTTCGCTGCGATATGATAGAATATGTCCCGGCAGAATTCTGGGCATGGTTAATTCCTAAAGTTAAGGAGGCGCATCCGGGTATCATTTTTATCGGCGAGGCGTATCATTACAGCCTGTACCGCACTTATATCGATATGGGTAAGTTTGATTACCTGTATGATAAAACCGGGCTGTATGATGTATTAAAAAAGCTTATCCGCGATGAATATGATGCTACCACCTGGGGCATCAACAATGTGTGGAATAATGAAACTTTGGGCATAGAGAACCGTATGCTTCGCTTTTTAGAGAATCACGACGAGCAGCGCATCGCTTCTGATGTTTTCGCCGGAAACCCCTGGCTGGCAGTTCCGGCTATGATCGTTACCGCTACTTTTAACACTGGTCCGGCGATGCTGTACAACGGGCAGGAGGTAGGCGAACCTGCAACAGGTTCGCAAGGTTTCAGCATCAATGGCAATACCAGCATATTCGACTATTGCAGCATGCCAGAGCATCAAAAATGGTTCAATAGCGGCGCTTGCGACGGTGGTCAATTAGCTGATGATCAAAAAAACCTGCGTGCCTTTTATGCCAAACTATTAAACGTTGTACTGAAAAGCGAGGCACTGCGCGATGGTAAATTTTATGAGCTGATGCTCGCAAATGAGTATCAGCCTGGTTTCGATACCAAATTTTACTGTTATGCGCGGTACACCGATAAGCAGCGGGTATTAATGGTGGTTAATTTCGCCCGGTATGAAAGGCATATTACGGTGAAATTAGCTGATGATCTTATTCAACAACTCAATATCAATGACCTTGTAGAATTCACCGACCTGCTAAGCGATAAAAAATTAACTACTAATAACGTTTATAACGGTGTTGATATTATTTTGCCGCCGACAAGCGGATTATTATTAGAATTTTAGTTATTTGCCTGTACCAATTATTTGAATTAAGATTACCGAAGCATAAGATCATATCTATACCGGTTAATTAATTCTTTTAATCCAGGTCAACCAATAATAAAAATTATGACGACATCAACTTTCGTTAAGCCAAAGCTCAGCTTTTGGCAAATCTGGAATATGAGCTTCGGTTTTTTGGGTATCCAATTTGGCTGGGCCTTGCAAATGGCTAACATGGGAGCTATTTACGAGTATTTAGGTGCCAAACCCGATAAAATACCTATGCTGTTTCTCGCGGCCCCGCTAACGGGTTTATTGGTTCAGCCTATTGTTGGCTACATGAGCGATCATACCTGGAGTAAGCTTTTAGGCCGTCGCAGACCTTATTTTTTAGTGGGTGCAATTTTAAGTACGATTGCACTAATTTTTATGCCTCAATCATCTACATTGTGGATGGCCGCAGGTTTATTATGGATAATGGATACTTCTATTAATGTGAGTATGGAACCCTTCCGTGCTTTTGTAACAGACAAACTGCCCGATGAGCAACGTACACGTGGCTTCGCTACACAAAGTGTTTTTATTGCACTTGGTTCCATCGTGGCATCCGCTCTGCCATGGATGATGGCCCACTGGTTCAACGTACATAACGATATGGTGAATGGCGGTATTCCTGCTACTGTACGCTATTCTTTTTATATAGGTGCATTTGCATTTATTTCTGCGGTTTTATATACCATTTTCACCAGTAGCGAATATCCCCCTCCAAATATAAGTGAACGCCAAAAAGTTAAAGAAGAAAAGAAAGGTTTTGGGGCCGGCGCATCCGAGATATTGCATTCAATAATCACTATGCCAAAAAGAATGCGCCAATTGGCATTGGTGCAATTTTTTACGTGGCCCGGTTTATTCCTTATGTGGTTTTACTATAGCCCTGCAGTGGCACGTAATATATTTGGTGCGGCGAATGAGAAAGATGCTTTATACACAAAAGGCATTGAGTTTGCGGGTCTTACATTGTCATTTTACAATGTAGTGGCCTTTGTGTTTGCATTATTCCTTTTACCCTTCATTGCTTCTAAAATAAAGCGTAAATATACTCATATGGCATGCTTACTGGCTGGCGCGGTAGGACTCATATCAGTCGGCTTCATCCATGAGCCCAACATGCTTTACTTATCTATGAGCGGGGTAGGAATAGCCTGGGCAAGTATTCTGTCAATGCCCTATGCTATGCTTGGCGGATGTTTGCCTGAAAATAAAATAGGCATTTACATGGGCATTTTCAATTTTTTCATTGTATTGCCTGAAATTCTCGCATCTTTATTCTTTGGATGGATAATGTCGCACTTATTGCACGAGAACCGTTTATTAGCTGTTGAAGTTGGCGGATGCCTGATGATAGTAGCAGCATTATTAACAATGCTGGTAAATGATAATGATTGAGCAATTTCTATGCAGGGTGAGGCAATTAAAAACAGCGTTAAAGTTTAAAGTTCTCTCCTTTGGAGAGGATTTAGGTGAGGCTAAACCAACCAAGAAATTCACTTAAATATATCATATTATTGTATCTTGCGTATAACATAAGTGCCGAAGCGCTATTATTCACTTGCTAATTAACTTAATGGAAGAAAATATACCCAATACTGAACTATTGCCCAATAAGATAGTGGAAGAGGATGAGCCTTTTCACCACGTAAATAACCCTGCTGCCGATATAAAACCGGTCATGAAAAAGTACCTCGGCGTACCAAATCATGCCGAACAGAACAAGAATAAATTCTTTTTTAGTGATGGTGATGCCAAAGTAGAGATCACTGTTGTTACCGACCAGATCATCCGTGTGCGCCTTGCCCCGCATGGCGTTTTTTTGGATGAATTCTCCTATGCGGTGCCCGAATTAAAGCATAAAGAGGTTAGCTTTAAGCTGCTTGAGAATGAATACGAGTTTTGCGTTTCAACCCCGGCTGTAAACTGCCATATCCGCAAAAAGGATTTCTTTATCTCATTTTCCGATCAAAACGACAATATCACCAGCGCCGATGCTGTACCTATGCATTGGGAGGAAAATATAAAGTTTGGTGGTTATTATGTATTCTGTACCAAAACCTGTCAACCCGAGGAAAGTTTCTTTGGCCTGGGCGATAAACCCACCGAATTTAACCTTCGCGGTAAGCGCTTAAAAAACTGGAATACAGATGCGTATTCATTTGCCTGGAACCAGGATCCGCTTTACCGCAGCATCCCTTTTTACATTAGTTTGAATGATGATATTGCGCACGGCATATTCTTTGATAACACGTTCAAATCCCAATTCGACTTTGGCGCCGAAGATAAAACCAAAACAAGTTTTTGGGCCGATGGCGGCGAACTGCAATATTACTACATCCACGGCCCGCACATGATGGACGTGGTAAAAAGTTACCATATTTTAACCGGTACGCATCCTATGCCCCCGCTTTGGGCTTTTGGTTACCACCAATGCCGCTGGAGCTATTACCCCGAGGCAAAAGTTAAAAAGATAACCAAAGGTTTCCGGGAGAATAAAATTCCATGCGACGGTATCTATCTCGATATAGATTATATGGACGGCTACCGCTGCTTTACATGGAACCGCAAATACTTCCCCGATCCTAAAAGAATGATCAGTGAGTTAGCCGCCGATGGTTTTAAAACCGTGGTGATCATTGATCCTGGTATCCGTGTTGACGATAACTACGAAGTATTTAAAGAAGGCAAAAAGAACCGCTATTTCTGTCGCCGCAGCGATGACTACTTTATGGAGGGCCACGTTTGGCCGGGTCGCTGCCAGTTCCCTGATTTTACCAATCCCGAGGTTCGTAAATGGTGGGGCAGTTTATTCGATGGCTTAGTGGAATTGGGCGTTGCAGGCGTTTGGAACGATATGAATGAGCCTGCCGTATTTGGCGCGGGTACTTTCCCCGATGATGTTCGCCATAATTATGATGGTTACCGCGGTTCGCACCGTAAAGCACACAATATTTATGGTATGCAGATGGTGCGTTCAACCTATGAAGGTCTGCGCAGCGTGATGAAGAATAAACGCCCTTTTACCATTACAAGGGCAGGTTATTCGGGGGTACAACGCTTCTCATCCGTATGGACTGGTGATAATGTAGCCAGCTGGGAGCACCTGAAATTAGGCAATATCCAGTGCCAGCGATTGTCAGTATCCGGAATATCATTCTGCGGCACTGATATTGGCGGCTTTAGTGGCGAACCGGACGGCGAGCTGTTTACCCGCTGGATACAAATGGGAACGTTTTCTCCCTTTATGCGCGCCCACTCGGCAGGCGATACCAAGGAGCGTGAACCCTGGAGCTTTGGCGAACCTTTTACTGCCATTAACCGCAAATTTATCGAGCTGCGTTATAAACTGATCCCTTATTTATACTCTGCTTTTTGGGAACATCACCGCTATGGCTTCCCAATATTGCGCCCGCTGGTAATGCAGGAACAGGAAGTACTATCGAACCATTTCCGCCAGGATGAGTTTACTTATGGTGATAAAATATTGGTATGCCCTGTACTGGAACCCGGCCAAACCAATCGTAACGTTTATTTACCCAAAGGCAAGTGGTACAATTTCTGGACCAATGAAATGGTTGAGGGCGGCAAGGAAATAAATGTTTTAACACCGCTGGATATCATCCCCATATTTGTAAAAGCCGGTTCAGTAATCCCTGAATACCCGGTAATGCAATATGTTGGTGAAAAGGCCATAGAAGAGGTGATACTGAATATTTACTACAGTAATTACGAGGTAAACTCCTTCCTTTTCGAGGATTACGGAGAAACATTTGCTTATGAGCAGGATATTTACCTCGAGAAAAAATTTGTGGTGAACGGACATCCGAAAGGCATGACCATTGAGCAAAGTATGGAAGGATTATACACGCCGCGTTACGATGCCTACCATTTTAAACTGATGGGCTTGCCATTTAAAACCTACAAGATATTTGCGCTGGAATACGAGAACAGAATCATTGGCATTGCCCCCATCTATCCATTCAAAGCCGGAGCTTTCAAACGCTTTTTCATATAATGCAGGCTCTGAACGATAAAGTTTATTCAGCGCCTTTACAGTTTCCTTTATGCCCTGGTGATTTGGGTATTGCAGCACGTACCATTGCAGAGACTCCTGGAAATTCCACTCTACCCCCTGGCCAAATTCTGCACCCATGAACAGCAGTTTAGCGCCCGGATGGGTGAACATGTAACTATACAACAGGCGCAGGTTGGCAAATTGCTGCCATTCGTCGCCCGGCATTTTGCGCAGCATGGAGCCTTTGCCGTAAACCACTTCATCATGCGAGAAAGGCAGCATGAAATTTTCTGTGAAGGCATAGATCAAACTAAAAGTGATCTCGTTATGGTGATATTTACGGTTGATCGGATCTTCCTGGAAGTAACCAATAGAGTCATGCATCCAGCCCATCATCCATTTCATACCAAAACCTAAACCGCCTGTGTAAACTGGACGGGAAACACCCGTGAATGAAGTAGATTCCTCGGCAATAGTTTGCGTATCTGGAAAATGGCTGTAAACGGCCTCGTTAAATTCTTTAAGGAAAGATATAGCTTCCAAATTCTCGTTGCCGCCGTAAATGTTTGGTTCCCATTCGCCGTGGTTACGGGAATAATCTAAATACAGCATGGACGCAACCGCATCTACGCGTAAGCCGTCCACATGATAGCGATCGAGCCAGAATAAGGCATTACTAATTAAGAATGCCCGTATTTCGTTACGGCCGTAGTTGAAGATGTAGGATTTCCAGTCGGGATGAAAGCCTTTGCGCATGTCCTCGTGTTCGTACAAGTGCGTGCCATCAAAGCGGTACAGCGCGTGCGCGTCGCCGGGAAAGTGCGAAGGCACCCAGTCGAGTATCACCCCTATTCCGGCAATATGTAGTTGTTCGATGAGGTACATCATATCCTGCGGCGAACCATAGCGACATGAGGCGGCATAAAATCCGCTGATCTGGTAGCCCCAGCTTGGATAATACGGGTGTTCCATTAAGGGCATGAATTCCACGTGGGTAAAGCCCATTTCCTTGATATAGGGCACCAGTTTTTCGGCTACCTGGCGATAGGTCAGGAACTCATCCGGACTTTCCATATTTCGTGCCCATGAGCCGAGGTGCATTTCGTAAACAGAGTATGGTTTATCCAGCGCGTTGTGTTTGTAGCGGTTAGCCATCCATGCCGTATCGGTCCATTCGTAGTAAGTATCTACTACGATGGATGCAGTGCTTGGGGGCAATTCCCAGCGCAACGCAAACGGGTCGCTTTTTTCCAGTTCCTCGCCGCTGGAGGATTTGATAAAGTATTTATATACCTCGCCAACACCAATGTTAGGGACAAAACCTTCCCAAATACCTGAAGAATCCCAACGTGCATTCAATTGATGTGTGCCG
>Ga0206859_1114_pt1 | contig 13883 bp, 7 predicted proteins | sample Alteio_BWOrgCont_47_FD_152882 | JGI IMG/M metagenome (GOLD analysis project Ga0206859, IMG submission 152882) | Enriched cells from forest soil in Barre Woods Harvard Forest LTER site, Petersham, Massachusetts, United States -... | ecosystem: Environmental > Terrestrial > Soil > Temperate forest > O... | reverse complement strand
GCCGTTGGAGCGGCCGTAGTGTCCTGCACCGGGATGTGTGTGAACGATGACGTGATCGGGCGTGGTGCCGAGCATCGTGGCGATTTCGCCGCGCAAGGCCTGAGGATTTTGATTATGTGTGTGGAGATGGACTGTGCCGTCGGGCGTGACGTCTGCAACAGCTAGCGTGGGACCGATGGGAGCGTGCTTCATGAAGGGAAAGTGATACGTGGCAGAAAGTTTTTTATGAGCTGAAGCGAGCGCGGCAGGTACATCACCTTTGCTGGCGTCGCTTTTTGTAACTTGCGCAGTGGTCCAATCGGCGTCTTTGCGCAGGGAATCGTAGAGCTTTTCGTTACCCGGCAGGCCCTTCCATTCTGTCCATTTGGTTGCGGCGGCGACTTGCTGCGAAGCCTGAATGGCTTCCCACTCGGTTGGAGCGACGACTCCCACGAGATTTCCTTTCACAACCACTTGCGAATTGGTGAATTTGGATTTGTCGAGCTGGCCGACAGAGACGAGCGTGGAGCCGAGCGTTTTCGGATGCACCATGCGTCCATGCAACATTCCGGAAAGGCGGATATCGGTGGCCCAGGTTTCTTTTGCCGTGACTTTGGAAGTGATGATGGAGTTCGGATGCGATTTACCGATGACGGTGTAGGCGCTGACGGGCTTCATCGGTGGATCGCCTTCCACTCTCAGGCCGCCAATACTGGTGAGGTCGCCGCTGACGGGTATGGTGAGTTTTAGTTGTTGATCTTTGACGAGGTCGCCATAAGAGATGGATTTGCCGCCGCCGGAGAAGACACCGTCTTTGGCAGTGAGTTGATCTTTCGGGACGTTGAGACGTTGTGAAGCGAGGTCGAGAAGCGCTTGATAGGTGTAGGCAGCGGCTTTGCGGATGTTGGGAGTGCCGCGGCCTAGAAAATCGAAGGCGCCACTGCCATCGGGCGTTTGATCGGTGTTCCCCGCGACGACGGTGGTGATGGCTCCGAACGGGACAGTCAGTTCGTCGGCCACAATCTGGCGATATGCCGTGAATGTGGTGCCCTGACCGAAGTCACTCTTGCCGGTGCGAATGAGGACGGTGTTGTCCGGATGTATTTCGATCCAGGAACTGAGTTGAGTGGGATCGAGAGAGTTCTTGAAGGGAGCTCCGGTGACCTTTGGGCCCCGGAAATCCTGAGCCTTGAGAAGTGAAGGACCGACGAAGGCGATGCCGACAACAAGTGCGCCGCCCGTTTTGACGAATTGGCGGCGGGAGAGAGTAGCTTCATAAACCTTGGCGGTGTTTTCAGCGGCGATAGTCATGGCTCACCTCCCCTTTCCCATAAGCGATGCGGCGTGTTTTACGGCGTCGATAATTGCAGCGTAGCTGCCGCAGCGGCAGAGGTGAGGCGATGGCCCTTCGGTGGTGAAGGCAGCCTTGATTTGTGCGTCGCTAGGATTGTGATTTTTCTCGAGGAGTTCGGTGGCGACGATCATCATGCCACTTTGGCAGAATCCGCAGAGAGGAGTTTGTTCGGCAATCCATGCCTGCTGAACGGGGTGACGTATGTCTTTGGCCTGATCAGGAGAAAGACCTTTTAGCTTTGCCCAGCGCGTGGGGAGGCCTTCGAGCGTGGTGATTTCCTGATTGGCCGTTAGCGTGGAGATCGGAGTGACGCAGGAGCGAGTTTCTTTGCCGTCGATGAGGACGGAGCAGGCTCCGCATTGTGCGAGCCCGCAACCAAACTGCGGCCCGCTCAGTTGAAGATCGTTGCGCAAGACGTAGAGTAGTGGAGTGTCGTCAGGCGCCTGGACCTCACGCTGCACTCCATTCACGATAATCTTGACCATAGCCAACTCCTTCCAAAGGCAGATTCTGAATTCGATTCTACTCCCCAAAGCGTAGTAACAGGTACGCCGCCTAAGTTGCGGTCACTAGCGGAAGCAGTCTCTTCATGTTCAGCTCGTCGTCACTGGCGTTTCCAATTCAGTCAGCTCACCAGTGTCATTCTCGGTTTACTCAGATTTCAGAGACGCCATGTCGATAGAGAAGCGATACTTTACATCGGACTTGAGCAGTCTCTCGTAGGCTTCATTCACTTTCTGGATGGGGATCACCTCAACATCCGAAGTGATGTTGTGCTTCCCGCAGAAATCCAACATCTCCTGAGTTTCGGCGATGCCGCCGATAGGCGAACCTGAAATGCTGCGGCGACCCATGATCAGACTGAAGACCGAAACTGCAAGTGGTTTTTCGGGCGCGCCAACCATAACGATATGGCCATCACGCCGCAACAGATTGAGGTAAGCGTTTATGTCGTGATCGGCGGAGACAGCGTCGAGAATGAAGTCGAAGGTGCCAGCATGTTTCTGCATCTCATCCACATTTTTCGAGAGGATGACCTCATCTGCTCCCAAGCGTAGCGCATCATCTTTTTTGTTCGGCGACGTCGTAAACACAACAACGTGAGCTCCGAGCGCATGACCAAACTTCACGCCCATGTGGCCTAGTCCGCCGAGACCGACGATGCCAACCTTCTTGCCCTTCGTGACGCCCCAATGATGCATCGGCGAGTACGTTGTGATTCCTGCGCACAGCAGAGGAGCGGCGCCCGCGAGATTCAGATTTTCCGGGACGTGCAGGACGAACCTTTGATCGACGACGATGCCCTCGGAGTAGCCGCCATAGGTGACGCCTCCCAGATGCTTGTCGGGGAAATTATAGGTTAAGGTGAAATTGGGACAGAACTGCTCGAGGCCGGCTTGACACTCGGGGCAGGTGCGGTCCGAGTCCACCATGCAGCCGACTGCTGCAAGATCGCCGCGCTTGAACTTCGTGACTGCGGAGCCGACTTTCGTCACTCGGCCGACAATTTCGTGTCCGGGGACGCAGGGATAGACAGTGGGCATCACGCCGCTCCACTCGTTGCGGACCTGGTGCAGATCGGAGTGGCAGATGCCGCAGAACAGAATTTCGATCTGCACGTCGTTTTCCGTCGGATCGCGCCGCGGGATTATGTCCGATGCCATAGGTGATGTCGCACTGGCAGCCGAATACGCTTTTGCTTTGTACATGAGTTCTCCTAATTTTTTGGCATTTGGTTCGGTTCGAGATTTAGTCTGAGACGAGCCGCTCAGCGGCCAACCATTTTCTGCAGGTGCTCCGGATACCGCGCACCCTCAACCTTGATTTTAGATGCTGCACTGTCGATTTCGTGCAAATCGGCTACCGAGAGATTGATGTTTAGTCCTCCGAGGTTCTCCTCCAGGCGCGATACCTTGGTCGTACCTGGGATCGGAACCATCCACGGCTTCTGTGCCAGCAGCCATGCCAGCGCGATCTGCGCCGGCGTCGCCTTCTTCTGTTCCGCAATTCTGCCCAGCAGATCCACTACCGCCTGATTTGCTTTCCGCGCCTCGGGCGAAAAACGGGGCACAATGTTGCGGAAATCGGAACTGTCGAACGTGGTGTTTTCGTCGATCTTTCCGGTAAGAAAGCCCTTCCCGAGCGGACTGAATGGCACGAAACCAATTCCTAGCTCTTCCAGCGCCGGGATTACTTCGGCTTCGGGTTCTCTCCACCACAGCGAGTATTCGCTTTGCAGCGCAGTCACAGGCTGAACGGCGTGCGCGCGGCGGATGGTTTTGACTCCCGCTTCCGAGAGTCCAAAGTGTTTTACCTTGCCTTGCTGAATTAATTCTTTCACCGCGCCCGCCACGTCTTCGATCGGCACTTCGGGATCAACGCGGTGCTGATAGAACAAATCGATGACATCCGTCTTAAGCCGCTTGAGCGAGGCTTCAGCGACTTCCTTGATGTGCGCAGGCCGGCTGTCCAACCCGACCATCTTGCCGGTGTCCGGATCAAGTTTGAAACCGAATTTGGTGGCGATCACCACTTGCTCTCGGAAGGGAGCGAGGGCTTCGCCAACAAGCAATTCGTTCGTGAACGGTCCGTAGACTTCGGCGGTATCGAAGAAGGTGACGCCACGTTCCACCGCCGCTCGAATCAGTGCGATCCCGTCCTTCTTGGCCACGGAGGGTCCGAAGCCGAAGCTCAGTCCCATGCAGCCGAGGCCAAGAGCTGAGACTTCCAAATTGCTTTTTCCAAGTTTGCGCTTTTGCATTGCTACTCCTTCTGAACAGTTTCTGTCATTCCAAGACTAGGATTAAACACCGTGGAAGCGGTAGCCCGATTCTTCCGATTTATTGCCTATTCCTCTTGTTATGCGAGAAATCATTGGTATATCCGGAGCCGAGCAGCTATCTTAGCCAAGAGCAAGGAATTCAAATGTCATGAAAAAACAAAGCAAAAACGCCTCTTCGCTATCAGGCCGGGCACGCGAACTGCGATCCGAACTGGCACGCAAGATTGCCTCCTTCATAGGCTCCGAAGAGAATCGGGCAACGGGCATTCCCGGCTTGACGCTCCACCGAAGGATCGCTCCGACCGCTCCATGTTCGATGACCTACGAGCCTTGCGTTACTTTGATGGTCCAAGGGCGAAAACGGGTAGAGCTTGGCCGAACCACTTTTATCTATGGCGAGGGGCAATACCTGCTGACATCGCTCGATTTGCCGATCGTGAGCCAGATCGTCGAGGCCAGCAAGGAAACGCCGTGTCTGGCGATGTCGCTGAAATTCGAGATGCCTGTGATTCGTGAACTTCTCAGCCGGGAAGAGATTCAGGTGGCTGAGGCTCCCGCTGACAGTCCTGCGATGGCGACTGGTGAAGCTACCGTGGAATTCCTAAGTGCATGCTGCAGGCTGATGGATCTGCTGGATAGTCCGCAGGACATTCCTTTTTTGGGTGGCCTGATTCAAAGGGAGCTCATTTACAGAATCCTTCGGGGGCCGGAGGGCGCGCGTCTTCGAGCGATTGCTACGTTGGGAGATCAGAGCCACAGAACGGCAAAAGCAATTGCCTGGATCAAGGCAAACTACGCGAAGCCGCTACGAGTGGAAGACCTCGCACAAATCGCGGGCATGGGCCTGTCCACGCTGCACCATCATTTCCGGGTGCTGACGGCCATGAGTCCTCTCCAGTATCAGAAGCAGATTCGATTGCAGGCAGCGCGGGCACGCATGCTCGTCGATGGTCTCGACGCCGCGAGTGCGGCTTTTGAGGTGGGGTACGAAAGCGCCAGCCAATTCAATCGCGAATACAGCCGCTTCTTCGGCCAGCCGCCGATGCGGGATATTCGAACTCTGCGGTCGCCCGGCGCGCTACCCCTGGAGTCAGTCAGCAATCGGCAGGACGCAAACTTATCGCATTAAAATTCTAGATTGGACTGTGGGTTGGAGTTGCCGGGTGCGTGCCTGGTTGACCTGTGTTGTGACAGGTTAGCGGCTAGCGGGAACTGCTTCGGCGGTCTTGCGGGGATATTTTTTCGCGATGTAGTTGTCGACGAGCGCCTGGAATGCCGTCGCCAGTTCGTCGTAATTTCCTTCGAGCGTGACGTCTTTTTTGCCATCAATATATATAGGACAGCGGGGGGCTTCGCCGGTTCCTGGGAGGCTGATGCCAATATTCGCAGCTTTGGATTCGCCGGGGCCGTTCACGATGCAGCCCATCACGGCGAGCGTCATGGTTTCCACGCCTTCGAATTGCGTTTTCCAGATGGGCATGCTGTCCCGGATGTAGCCTTGGATGCGTTCCGCCAATTCCTGGAAAGTGGTGCTCGTAGTGCGGCCACAACCGGGGCAAGCGGTGACGCTTGGGGAAAAGGAACGCAGCCCCAGCGCCTGCAGCAACTCGCACGCTGCATAAACTTCTTCGCGGCGGTCACCGCCGGGCTTGGGCGTGAGCGAAATGCGAATGGTGTCGCCGATTCCTTCATAGAGCAAAACGCCCAGCGAGGCTGCAGACCAGATTTGGCCCTTCATTCCCATCCCGGCTTCGGTGAGGCCGAGATGGAGAGGCTGCTCGGTTTTGCTGGAGAGATCGCGATAGACAGTAATCAAATCGCGAGGGCGCGAGGTTTTACAGGAAATAATAATTTGATCGTGGCGCAGGCCGCATTCTAAGGCGAGTTCGGTGGACTGCAAAGCGGAGAGCACCATGCAGTCGTTTATGATTTCTTCGGACTCTTTGCCTAAATTCTTGTCGGTGTTCTCCTGCATCTTGTGCATGACGAGCTCTTGATTCAGCGAGCCGCCATTCACGCCGATGCGAACAGGCTTGCCGTTGTCGCGGGCAATTTTGCAGATGGTGGAGAATTGTTCGTCGCGGCGCTGGCCGGCGCCGACGTTGCCTGGATTGATGCGGTACTTGTCGAGAGCTTTTGCGCAGTCAGGATACTTGGTGAGGAGAACATGGCCGTTGTAGTGAAAATCGCCGATGATGGGCGCGATGCAGCCCGCATCGAGGAGGTGCTTTTTGATGTCGGAGACGGCGACGGCAGCTTCGGGAACGTTGACGGTCCAGCGGACGATTTCGGAGCCGGCTTCGGCAAGCTCAAGAGTTTGTTTGAGCGTGGTGGCGACGTCGGCGGTGTCCGTATTGGTCATGGACTGCACGACGATCGGCGCGCCGCCGCCAACGAGGACGTGGCCCACGTGCACGCCATAGGTTTTACGCCGAGGGCGGCCCGCGGCCGCGGCATCCGTGCCTTTGATCTGGGTAAGCATTGCTTGTCTATTTTAGCCTGAGTTCGTTTCGAATACGAAATTCGATAACAATTCTCTGCGTATTTCCAATCATTCGGCCAGTGGGTAGAGTGTGGGGAATATTGCGCAGGGTGGGAACGCCTCGAACTGTGAGGGGTTTGCCAATGAATTTGCGGGGGTGGGAATAAGCGGCGGACGAAGACAGTTATAGCGACAGACACCCATTATTTCGTCCAGGGAGCAGCGCAACGTTCCCAATTGGCACGCGCCGCGGGAAGCAACGGACGTTACATTTTTTTTCTCCGATGAATCAGTCGTTGACACCTCCCGAGTTTATGGTGTAAGGATTGCTGCATCTTTAGCGGTGGGGGATCTGTGGGTGGTGTGGAATCGTTTTTCGTCTCCGGCGTTTGTCCATTTTTCCGTTTCGATCCGGGCGTGCTCTTAGATTTCTGACTAGAGGGCATTGCTGTTGCTCGGCGGGAGCTGTTGCCCGTAGTCGCCGTGAAGCGCTTAACGAACGTCACAAACGCAGTTTCTCAACCAACTAAAGCGGGGGGGAATATGAAGCCGTTAGTGCGCTTTGGATTTGCCGTGGTGTTGGTTCTTGGTGTTTTGACTTTAGGAATTGCCGCAGGGGCGCAAACTCAGACGACAGGCGTTGTGCTCGGCACAGTCACCGATTCGAGCGGCGCCTCGGTGGTTGACGCGACAGTAGTTCTCCGCAATACCGCAACAAACAATTCCACAACGCAGGCCACCAACGGAGCCGGGCAATACACTTTTGTCAACGTGGCCCCAGGCGGGTATGACCTTACGGTCAAAAAGGACGGCTTCCGGACGTCGACGGTCACGGCGCTAAGCGTGGATGTGGCGAAGAGCTACACGGTGGACGTGAAGCTGGAGATCGGCGCGGTCACCGAGTCGATTACTGTTTCCACCGAAGCCAGGGTAGAGCTGCAGACGACGGACGCCCAGGTTGGCGACGTAATAGGGGGAACAACTCTTTCGCGGCTCCCGACACTGACGCGGGACGCTTCTGAGCTGCTCACCTTGCAACCGGGAACCACGCCCTACGATACGCCGGCGAACGGCGGGTTTGGAAACAACGGTGGCACAGTGGCGGGGGCGCGCAGCGACCAAAACTCCATCACGATGGATGGCATCGACATTACGGACAACACGGTGGGCGGAGGCGCAACGGCGCAAAACTTCATTCCTACGGGCGTCGAGAGCCTGGAAGAGTTCCGAGTCGGCGTAACCAATTCCAATAGCGATTTTGCGCGATCCTCTGGCGGAAATATTACGCTGATCAGCAAGAGCGGGGCGAACTCGATACATGGAGACGGTTATTGGTTTCACCAAAGCGACGGCTACAACGCCAACTCGTGGGATTTGAATCACACTCCTGACGCTGCAACCGGGGAGCCTTTCACCAGAAAAATTCCTTTTAAGGACAACCGGGAGGGCGTCAGCGTCGGCGGGCCGCTCATAAAGAACAAGACGTTCTTTTTCAGCAATTACGAACTACGCCGTTTTCCATCGGCATCCCAGGTAAGCCACATCGTGCCGACGCAGAGTTTGCGCAACGGGATTCTGACGTTTCAGGATTGCGCGGATGGTTTTAACGCATCAGGAAATTGTACGGGCGGGAACTTGATCCAGTACAATTTGGCTACTTCCGATCTTTGCGGGGCAACCGGCAACCAGCCCTGCGATCCCCGCGGCATCGGCATCAGCCCCACCATCCAGACACTTTACAACCTTAACCCCGCCGGCAATGACCCCAGCCTGCCCGGAGTGGATGGAAACAATACGACCGGCTTTGTTGCCGATGCGGCGACTCCTGTCAAAGACGATTACGTCACGTTCCGCCTCGACCACAATTTCTCGGACAAAGCGCATTTCTTCGGTCGGTATCTCTATTCCCGGGCGCTCAACGTAACTCCCAACCAGATCAACACGCTCAACAACACCACCGTTGCGACGAGCGGAAACGACACCCGCGGCGACGGCGCCATCGGCGCACTCGACTATGCTTTTAATTCGATGACCAGCAACGTCATCCGCTTTGGCTGGATCCGCAGCCGCGTCTTCCTCCCGGGCTTGTCTCCTAGCGCTTCGGCGACGACGCTCGCACTTGCGGGTACCGACACCTCTGCGGGCTTTATTGCACTGGCCCCTGGCCTTGCCCAGACTGGCCTCATCGACGTTCCGATCGACGTGGATACACAGCGCGCTCGTACGCAGGGCAACTTCCAACGTAACAAGCAACTGGTTGAAACCTTCACCCATCTTGAGGGCAAGCATACCTTCACCGCCGGAGGAGATATTCGGTGGATGCCATTGATTGCGCAACGTAACGATAAGGTTGTTGGCTCGCTTGCGTCTCTTGTCGCCACGGAAGACGCCGACGTGTTTGGCACCAACCAGCAAGTTCAGCAAGTTAATCAGCCTCTTGCTTGCAGCCCAGCGGTGCCGGCAACCGCGACGACCCCGGCTATGCCCGCCGTCCTCACGAATTGTCTGCTCCCCACCGACGTGCAGCGCTGGGCTCGTTTGTACGCTGCGACGCTTGGTATCGTGGATAATGTGAACGTTCTCGCTGTCCGCGATGGCAACCTGAACCCGCAGCCATTCGGCACGCCGCTGATTGCTAACACAACGCAGCGAGCTTACGACATGTACTTTCAGGATTCCTGGCGTATAAAACCGACCTTGACCCTGACCTACGGTCTCGGCTACGGATGGCAAACGCCGCCTTCGGAATTGCACGGCCAGCAAACCTTTGAGATAAATGCGGATAATGGACAGATACTCACGGCCGCTGGCTACATTCAGGCTAAGGACCAGGCCGCCGCCGCGGGCCAGATCTACAATCCCACGATCGGTTATCTACCCATCAAGAGTTCGGGACGCAGCGCCATTTGGAATACGGACTACGGCGATGTCTCCCCACGTCTCGCCGTAGCTTGGAATCCATCCTACACGGACGGCATGCGCGGGAAACTCTTTGGCCAGGGGAAGACCGTGGTTCGCGCCGGCTTCGGCATCTACTATGATCGCATCAACAACGTTCAAAGCGTGGAGATCCCGCAGCTGGGTGTGGGATTTGCCGAAACACTGGTCCTGCCCACCCCGCCTTGCGACACAAACGGGACTTCGACGGGTCCCAATTGCAACGCCGCTGCCGGGGCCGCAAATATCGGAGCATCCGGCTTCCGCGTAGGTGTGGATGGCGCACTTCCCGTGCCGGCCTTTCCAGCGGTTTCATCACCGATCGTCCCGGGTCTGGGCGGAGAGACCCTTTCCTTCGCGGTGGATCCTAACTTCAAGGTGGGTCGCAGCTACAGCGTAGACTTCACCATTCAGCGCGAGTTGCCAGGCAATATGTTGATGGAGCTCGGCTACATCGGGCGCTTCGCTCGCGATCTTCCGAATAGCGTTGATTTCGACTCGTCTCCCTACATGTTTCTCGACAAAGCCTCCGGGCAGACCTTCGCTCAAGCCTTCCAGGCTATCGAGACGCAACTCGCCGCCGGCGTTCAGCCTACGCAGGTTGCCAGCCAACCGTGGTTTGAAAACCAATTGACTGGCATCAGTTCCGTGTCCACTGCCAATGGAGGATGCGGAAATTCGGCCTTATCCGCGACGCAGTGTCTCGTCTCGCAAGGTATCGGGGCGTTTCAAGGCTTTTCCGTGGGTTCCGTCTTCGGCGTCATCGACGGCGACAGATCATCGCTAGGCCTGCCTAGTTTTAACAACCACCAGATCGACTTTGCGCTCTTCATGCGCACCCACAACGACCTCTCTAACTACCACGCCGCCACGGTCACGCTACGCAAGCGGCCGTCGCATGGATTGCAATTTGAAATGAACTATACCTTTTCCAAATCACTGGACCAGGTCGGCACGGTGCAGAACAATGCCGGCACCTACGCCACCAGCTTTGATCCTAACTTCCAGTACGGGCCATCGCTCTTTGACCGTACTCACGTTTTCAACACCATCTTCAACTATGACCTTCCCGGCGGGCATGGTCATAAATTCAGCTTTGGGAACAACATTGCCGATAAATTCATCAGCGGCTGGTACATGTCCGGCGTCTTCCGTGCCGCCAGCGGACCTCCGCTGACCGTCGTCGATGGCGACCTGGGCGGTGGACTCTTTGGCAATTCTCTGAATGCGATTCCCACCGTGGGCATTGGTTCGCTCGGCTCTGGCCTACACGGAAGCGTATGCAGCACCAATGGTTTCGGATCGAACGGAGACGGACCCAACTGCACGGGCGCGCCTACCGGAACCGGACTCAATCTCTTTGCCAACCCCGGAGCTGTGGCTGCCGATTTCCGCCCTGTCGATATCGCGACTGACGGGCGGGATGGCACAGGCAATCCCATTCGCGGCTTGGGATTCTGGAATTTGGACGCGCGACTCGGGAAGACAACTACTTTCCACGAGCGCTTCAAAGTGGAATTCTCAGCCGATTTCTTTAATATTTTCAACCACGTCAATTTCTTCCAGCCGTCCATGAATCTTCAAAACCCGGCAACCTTCGGCGTGATCAGCCAGGAATTGATTCCCGCCGATCGCACGCAGGGCAGCCGATGGATTCAGCTCGGCTTGCGCGTCAGCTTCTAAATAATTCTGCAAAAACGAAAAAGGGAGAGGCCGCTAGCCTCTCCCTTTTTTATTTTCGGGAGGCGGGGATGAGCTGCAAACGGCGCGCCGCTATGGGACTGGCGTAAATGGCAGGGCACCCAGCTCTACTTCTTGAGGCGCTGTACCTGGACGACGATGTTTTTCTTTTCGTTCCCCGAGAAATCGAGCGGCTGGCCTTTCTCCAGGTAAGGTTGCAAAGCGCTCCAATTGGTTCGATCGATTTCCCAGCCATCCTCGATCGCCATTAGCTTGTATTTTCCCGGTGGGATTTCCGCCAGAGTAAACGTGCCGTCGCTGTCGCTCTGATCCAGGTGCGAATTTTCCTCAAGATTTTCGCCGCTTTCCGGAACCAGCAGCACCAAGACACCTTCCAACGGTTTTCCTTCGAACTTTGCCACACCGGTCACATCGCCGGCGGCTTGCCCGGCAGTTATGAGAAGCTGCACATCGCCCGCCCCCGCGATCGTGACCTCACGCCCATGCGTTGTGGCTCCCGTGGCGGAAAGCTTTTCAATGTATTCGTCGCCATCAGGAAAGCTCACGAAAACCTTGTAAGTGTCCGATTGCACGGCTGGGAGGGAAAATGTTCCGTCCTTCTGCAAAGCGGTGGAAGCATTTTGGTTATTTTCGTTGCGCAGAGACACTTGTCCTTGTTCCGGATACTCTTCCTGGTCATGGAGGATCACGCGGCCGGTTACACTTGCGGTTGCACCTTTGCCAGCCACGTCGAGCGAGTCGCTTTCGCGCAAGTTCGTTCTGATGGTTCGAGAAATATTCGACTGGCTTCCGTTTTGCATCACTTCAAGCGCGACATCGCCTGGAGGCAGGCCGGCCACTTCGTATCCCCCCAGGCGAGATTTCTCCGGAGATGATGTTCACCGCCTCGTCCAGCGATCCAAAAAGAGTTTCACTGGCTGAGAAATTGATTTGGGCATTTTCGTCGGTGGGAAGATTCGTCAGACGCAGGTGAATCGAAGGAACGGCTTGCACATGGATGTCCGCTTGTTTCGTTTCACCCGAGGACAGGAGCAACTCTTCGGCGGTACGCCCTTCCGTCGAGTTCGGAGAAAAGGTGACCGGGTAGACGACGTCCAAGAGAGGATTTGAGTTGGGCGAGCTGTTGAGTCCGCTCGGTCCAAAACCGGATTCTGCGAGAGCCGGGGCACTGTTCAATGCCGTTTGTGCGTACCATGGGCGGCCCGACACCGCCACATAATATTTTCCGGGCAGAAGATGGGGAAATCGGTATTCACCTAAATCGTCTGTAGCTGTTCGGCCCCGGTCGGAGGGAGTGCGCGAGCCAGTCCCGTTTTCGAAACTTAGTAGGATGATCTGCGCTTGGCGAAGTGGTTCGCCATACTCATCAGTGACTCTGCCAGTGATCACCGCTTGCCGGTGCAGATGAAAGACCAAATGCTCGGAATCGAGCCCGTCACCGACAGCGATTCCCGTGGTGTACGCTCCGTGCTGCTGATACCCCTCTCGCACGTAGCCATGCGCCGTGGCGGAAAGTGGATACTTTGCGGCGGTAAGCCCGGAGAAGACAAACCGGCCGTCGTCTCCTGCTACGGCTTTTGTATCTTCTCCGCCATAAAGAATAAGTACTTCGGCGTGCGGCACCGGGGCGCCTGTGACCGAATCGACGACCACGCCGGCGATGCGATACCCGCGCTGCGATTGCTGTGCGCCTACGGACGGCGCTGCGGAGAGGAATGTGGCGAGGCAGAGCGGCCCCAGACACGGCAGCGTAAAGCACAGCCAGCGCGGCCTCATGGTTGCTGCCCCTGCGCGGCCTGAAGCTTCACTCGCACGCTGGTCTTGTCTCCGGGCTGTAGATTCACTTCCGTGGCGTCTCCCAGATACTTTTGCATCGCAACGGGATTTCGGAATTCCAGGTCGTCGGCATCGTCCACGGCAATCAGCGAGTAGGCTCCTGGCGCAAGATTCGTTTGCGAGACGCTGCCCGAGTCGTCCAGTTGCACGAGAAGAGAGCGTCGCGGATACTCCTGCGAATAAATCACCACGCTTGCGGCGCGCCGCTGGTTTTCGTCCGTCACGCTCGCGTTCAATTGAGCTCCATCATTTCGCAGCGTAACTTCGATCGGGGGCAGCTCAGCTCCGGCGGCAAAGGTCAGGTCCTCTCGGAGAAGATCCGTTCCGCCACATCGCAGGGAGGCAACGTAACCCCCTTGACTAGCCGTTGCCTCGATCCTATACGTTCCCGGCGGGATGTCATCGAGCCGCGCAGTCGTTACTCGTTCATCCGCCATGATTGGCGCCTGGATTGCCGGGGAGAATTGTGGGGTTTCCAGCGAGACGAATCGCACCACGGCTTGGTGCAACACGTTTGACCCGTCTGGCGGAATCTCGTCTCGCACTTGAATTTCAACGGAGTTTGCAGGCTGCATCGCGAGTACCACGCCGGTCACATCGGAAGTCAGGTGGACTAGCTGCGTCGCGCTCAGCATGGGCTGAATCTCTTCCGTCGCCGGTCCTCTCCGTCGCTGTCCTCTGGCCAGGAGTGTATACGTTCCCTCGGGTACTCCGAGGACTTGGAATTGCCCACGCTTCTGGTCGACTCTCATGTTCTCCGGCACGTAATCGCCCGAGGCATCTCTGAGCAGCAGATTCAATGCGCCTTCCGG
>Ga0206859_1113_pt1 | contig 13923 bp, 13 predicted proteins | sample Alteio_BWOrgCont_47_FD_152882 | JGI IMG/M metagenome (GOLD analysis project Ga0206859, IMG submission 152882) | Enriched cells from forest soil in Barre Woods Harvard Forest LTER site, Petersham, Massachusetts, United States -... | ecosystem: Environmental > Terrestrial > Soil > Temperate forest >... | reverse complement strand
ATACCTTATCAAGCCATTCCAGGCATACAATCGAGCGCAGTCACTGGACATGCCTCATTATTGGTGCTTGGATATTTGCAAGGAGTTCCAGTCGCTTGTTTAAAAGGCCGTTTGCATGTCTATGAAGGTGCGAGTTACGACTCTATTCGTACCTTAATTCGTATCGTGCGACAACTGGGAGCGGGTGAGTTAATCATTGCAGGTGCAGTGGGATCCATCAATCCAAATATGGGCCCTGGCGAGATCATGCTTATTAATGATCATATTAACTTACAACCGGGCAATCCATTAGTGGGTCCAAATGATGAATCTATTGGCCCGCGTTTTGTAAGTCTGGAAAATGCTTATGATGAAGAGCTAAGAGAAATATTTTTAAGAGTTGCAAAGCCCTTCAATTTCAATGTGCAAGAAGCATTCGAAATAATAGTATCGCTTGCTTTTAACGTTTGATGATTGACGCCATAGACAATAGTTGCATCTACATTAGTTGCCGGTGCAGAAATTAATACTTTTTTTGCACCCCCATCCAGATGCGCAGAGGCTTTTTCTTTGCTGGCAAAAAATCCTGTGCATTCCAGGACAACATCAATATTCATTTCTTTCCAGGGTAAATTTTTAGGATCGCGCTCTGCAACAACACGAATCTTGTCGCCATTGACAATCATATCGTGCCCTGACACTGACACTTCGCCGGAAAATTTACCGTGCGTAGAGTCATAACGTAATAAATGCGCATTGGCATTGATATCCGCCAAATCGTTTATCGCGACAATTTGAATTTCTGGATGAGCCTTGTTTTCATAATGCGCACGTAAAATATTGCGCCCAATTCTACCAAACCCATTAATTGCAACCCGAATAGCCATGGTTATCTCCCCTTAAACTTTCTCTACACATAATTGCGAAAGCATTTCTTTAGTCACTACAAGGATGCGTTCAACAGTCAACCCACAGTCTTTATAAACATCTTTTGCTGGTGCTGATGCACCAAAACGATCAATACCAATCACTCTTCCATGGCCACCCACAAACTGATACCAGGACATACTCACGCCTGCTTCAATTGCAACACGTGCTGTAATATTTTTGGGTAATACTTCTTCCCTGTATGCTGCATCTTGCGCTAAAAATACATCGGTTGACGGCATGGATACAACCCGCACTCGAACGCCTGTCTGAGACAATTGTTCTGCAGCAAGCACCGCCAGTGAAACCTCTGAACCGGTAGCAATCATAATCATTTCTGGCACGCCATTGCAATCAATTAACACGTAACCACCCCGTGCAATATTAGCAAGTTCAGCCGGTGCACGCTCTATATACGGCACATTTTGTCGAGTAAACAACAAGCAAGTTGGACCCTGATGTTCAATTGCTTTTTGCCACGCAACAGCAGACTCTACTGTATCGCAAGGACGCCACAATGAAAGTTGCGGAATCATGCGCAAGCTTGCGGCATGCTCTATAGCTTGATGAGTGGGACCATCTTCACCCAAACCGATTGAATCATGGGTATACACAAAAATCACACGCTGCCGCATGAGTGCCGCAAGACGAACTGCATTACGTGCATAATCTGAGAAAGTTAAAAATGTACCGCCAAATGGAATAAGCCCACCATACAATGCCATGCCATTCATGATCGCAGACATTCCAAACTCACGTACGCCATAGTGAATATACTGGCCTTGAGGCGTTGTTTTAGAAAAGGATTGTACGCCCTTCCAGTTTGTTAAATTGGATCCGGTTAAATCAGCAGAACCGCCCATCAATTCAGGTAATATTTTACTAAAATGATTCAAGCAAACTTGCGATGCCTTGCGTGTCGCCATCGTTTCTTTTTTCTGATACATCTCATCAATCAGATCAGTTGCAACATCAGCCCAATTCTCTGGTAATCGTTTCTCCATACGACGCAACAATTCACGCGCCTCATTTGGATATGCTTTTTGATATGCAGAAAATAAGGTATCCCATGCTTTTTCACGTTGATCACCTTTAGCATGCGCATCCCAGCCTTGATAAATTTCGGGAGGAATGACAAAAGGAGGATATGACCAACCAATGTTTTTTCTCGTTGCCGCCACTTCTGTGTCACCTAATGCTGCGCCATGCGTCTCTGCTGTGCCTCCAAGCGTAGGAGCGCCATACCCAATAACCGTTTTGCAACAAATAATACTTGGCTTGTCTGTGACTTTTTGCGCTTCCAGAATAGCACGATGCACCGCATCACTATCATGCCCATCTACTTTGGGCATGACATGCCAGCCATAGCTTTCAAAACGTTGAGGCGTATTATCTGTGAACCAACCGCTCACATCACCATCGATGGATACATCATTATCATCATAAAATACAATTAACTTTCCTAAGCCTAGCGTACCTGCCAGTGAACACACTTCATGTGAAATGCCTTCCATCAAGCAACCATCCCCTACAAAAGCATAAGTAAAATGATCTATAAGCGGATAATCTTTGCGGTTGAATTGTTGAGCCATGTGCTTTTCAGCAATCGCCATGCCTACTGCATTTGCCAACCCTTGACCTAACGGCCCTGTAGTCGTTTCTACACCTGGCGTTTCACCAAACTCAGGGTGACCTGGGGTCTTGGAGTGCAACTGACGGAATTGCTTGATATCGTCCATCGTTAAGGCATAGCCTGTCAGATGCAATAACGAATAAAGCAGCATACAGCCATGACCGTTCGATAATATAAAACGATCACGATTAATCCAATGTGGATTTGCCGGATTATGTTGAAGAAAATCGTTCCATAACACTTCGGCAATATCAGCCATACCCATAGGCATGCCTGGATGACCAGAGTTCGCTTTTTGAACGGCATCCATACTTAATACGCGTATAGCATTGGCAAGCTCACGACGGGAGATCATTTTTTTTACTCCTCAGACTTAAAAATTGGGTGAATATTATCAGAAAAATGCGTATTATGCTCAGCTCAAATTATCAAAGGGGCAGAGATTATGGAAAAGAATTTTTTATTCACCTCTGAGTCAGTTTCTGAAGGGCATCCTGATAAGATTGCTGATCAGATTTCAGATGCTATTTTAGATGCGATGCTGAGTCAAGATACGGGTGCACGAGTTGCTTGTGAAGCTTTTGTTAAAACAGGCATGGTATTGGTCGGCGGTGAAGTCACTACCTCTGCCTGGGTTGATATAGAGCAAATTGTACGCAACGTCGTACGCGACATTGGCTATAACAGTTCCGAAATGGGATTTGACTGGGAATCCTGTGCAGTCATGTCTGCGATTGGCAAACAATCACCTGATATCGCACAAGGCGTGGATCGCAAGATAGGCGAAAACCAAGGCGCCGGCGATCAAGGACTCATGTTTGGTTATGCAACCAATGAAACTTCCGCCCTCATGCCAGCTCCTATTTTCTATGCCCATGAATTAGTAAAACGCCAGGCAGAATTACGCAAGGAAGATGTCCTGGCCTGGTTACGTCCAGATGCTAAAAGCCAAATCACTTTCCGTTATGTCGATGACAAACCCGTCGGTATTCAAGCTGTTGTTCTTTCTACACAACATCATCCTGATATCGAACAAAGTCGATTAGTAGAAGCGGTTATTGAAGAAATTATTAAACCCACCTTACCTGAAGAATGGATTAATAAAGACACGAAATTTTATGTTAACCCAACAGGACGTTTTGTCATCGGTGGCCCATTAGGAGATTGCGGTTTAACAGGCAGAAAAATCATTGTGGATTCTTACGGCGGTATGGCGCGTCATGGCGGCGGCTGTTTCTCCGGAAAAGATCCTTCAAAAGTGGATCGTTCTGCAGCGTATGCAGCACGTTATGTAGCGAAAAATATTGTTGCTGCCGGCATTGCTGACCGTTGTGAAATTCAGGTTTCTTACGCAATTGGTGTTGCTGAACCTATTTCCATTTACGTTGATACATTTGGTACTGGCAAAATTCCAGATCACGAAATCATTAAATTAATCCGCGAACACTTTGATTTACGCCCTTACGGCATCATCAAAATGCTTGATTTGCTAAAACCTATTTACCGTCCAACAGCAAGTTATGGTCATTTTGGCAGAGAAGACATTAATGTAAGCTGGGAAAAAACAGACAAAGCAGCTGAATTACGTAAAGCGGCTGGACTATAACGGAGAATTTTAAATGAGTACTGAAACAATGACTAGAACAACGACTGATTACAAAGTAAAAGACATGAGCCTTGCTGACTGGGGCCGTAAAGAAATTCAAATTGCTGAAACAGAAATGCCTGGATTAATGGCACTACGCGCCGCTCATCAAAAAACACAGCCTTTAAAAGGTGCACGAATTGTGGGTTGCTTGCATATGACTGTGCAAACTGCTGTGTTAATTGAAACATTAACTGCATTAGGCGCTGAAGTACGCTGGTCTTCCTGTAATATTTTTTCAACACAGGATCATGCAGCAGCAGCCATTGCTAAAGCAGGTATTCCAGTATTTGCCTGGAAAGGTGAAACAGAAGAAGAATATTGGTGGTGTGTTGAGCAAAGCATTATAGGTTCTGATGATTGGCGTCCCAACATGGTGCTGGATGATGGCGGCGATCTCACTGTGCTGCTTCACAAAAAATTCCCTGAACTCTTAAAACAGATAAAAGGTGTTTCTGAAGAAACAACAACAGGTGTGCATCGTTTATATGAAATGTTTAAAGCAGGCACATTAAAAATTCCTGCCATTAACGTGAATGATTCAGTGACCAAATCCAAATTTGATAACTTATACGGTTGTCGTGAATCTCTGGTCGATGGTATCAAGCGTGCAACCGATGTTATGATTGCAGGCAAAGTGGCTGTTGTTTGCGGTTATGGAGATGTAGGTAAAGGTTGCGCGCATTCGTTACGTGCATTGGGTGCAACTGTATTAATCACTGAAATTGATCCGATCTGCGCATTACAAGCTGCTATGGAAGGGTATCGAGTTGTCACCATGGATGATGCTGCAGACAAAGCTAATATTTTTGTGACAGCGACAGGTAACTTTAATGTTATTACCCATGAACATATGAAAAAAATGCAAGATCAGGCTATTGTTTGTAATATCGGACATTTTGATTCAGAAATTGATATTGCATCATTACGTCAATACAAATGGGAAAACATTAAACCACAAGTGGATCATGTTATTTTTCCAGATGGAAAACGCATCATCATTTTAGCTGAAGGACGTTTAGTTAACTTGGGTTGCGCAACAGGTCATGCAAGCTTTGTAATGTCAACTTCATTCACAAATCAAGTGTTGGCACAATTAGAATTGTGGCAGCATACAGATAAGTATCCAGTTGGGGTTTATATTCTACCTAAGAAGCTGGATGAATTGGTTGCCCGCTTGCATATTGATAAACTGGGTGTGAAGTTAACAACACTTACCAAAGAGCAGGCTGAGTATTTGAATGTGCCTGTGAATGGACCATACAAACCGGAACAATATCGTTATTAATTAAATAACCTGATAATGCTGCTTAGGACACCTCCCTCCTTGTGGGAGAGGTGTTTTAAGCAGCCCTGTATTTAGCGCACACAAGTGCATGCAAGAGAAGAGAATGACAGGGTGTGCAGCTAACGCAGTTAACAGTATGGAATAGTGAAACTAGAAAAATCTAACTAAAAAGAGCGAGCAAAGCGCTACAGTCCTGCCCGCTTTTTAATTTATTCATTTACAACGACATTAATACTATCAGTGCCGCAACTACTTGTAGATAATTTCGCATTTTGTGTTACCAGTGACAGAAATGATGGGCAAAGTGCGGTGGGTATATTCATAACAATGGTAAAAGTGCTAGCACCGGCACCTGTAACTGTCATAGGTCCACCCCATGGGGAATTAGGCATAGCATTGTTAGGTAAATAAGGAAGTGCATCTTTTGCGACAGTTGTCAAACTTCCCGTAGCGCCTAGCACACTTTCACCTGCGGCAATAACACTCGTTACAGCGTTAAGTCCAGCTGCTATTTTTTGATTATTGGATGCAGACTGATAATAACGAATAGACATGACAATGACCATTGCAGCAATCGCCAACACTAACATGATTTCTAGCAATGTGACACCCAACATTGATTGAAGCGATTTCTTCATGGTAAATTTCCCTTTTAATTAATACGATAGTGAGACGCAAACCCTTTTGATTGCATTATGTTCCAACATTATGACAAACAAATCAATAGAACTTGCATATTCGTTTTTAAAGATTACTATGTCTAGCTTTACTAGGCAACAGGTTAATGTACATTCGTTATGATGACTTATACTCAAACTACAACCCCCTCAAGTGTTGAAATGATACCCAATGTTTCTCCTGTAGGAAGCGTTATTTGGCTGCATGGCTTAGGCGCCGATGGCCATGATTTTACTTCTCTAGTGCCGCAACTCCATTTACCTTCTCATTTACCATTACGCTTTATCTTTCCTCATGCGCCTTTAAAACCAGTGACAGTTAACAATGGTTATGTCATGCGGGCATGGTTTGATATTTATTCCATGCAGATTGATCAACGTATTGATTTGGCAGGTATTGCTGAGTCTGTAAAATTTGTGGGGCAATTGATTGAAAATGAGCAGAGTAGAGGCATTGCTCACGAAAAAATTATTCTAGTAGGATTTTCTCAAGGGGCAGTCATTGCCATGACTGCAGGCTTACAGTATTCAAAAAAACTTGCAGGCGTCATCGCACTTTCAGGATATCTACCTAACGCTGCAGAAGTGCTGTCAAACAAAAGTCGGGCTAATCAAGCTTTGCCTGTTTTTCTTGCGCATGGGACTGAAGATACAGTTGTGCCTTTTATGCTAGGTAAAATAACGGAAGCGGCTTTGAAAGAGAATGGTATACCTGTGGCTTGGCATAGTTATGCTATGTCGCATACGCTATGTAATGAAGAAGTTCGTGATATCACGGCGTGGTTGATTAACTTGAGTTAATCAAACATGTATGACAAACCCAGTGAAACCAAATCTAAATTACCGGTTTTACTGGTACCATCCACTCTGTTCCATTGTACATTGACAGCAGCACTTGGGATAAATGCATAATCAGCACCCAAACCAAAATATAAATCATTAGAACGGAAAGTGCCCGTGTTGAGTGTTTCGCCACTGGCTGCCAACAAAGAAGCATTAGTCACTGTCACTTGTGATTTAGCGCGTGCAATACCTAACTTGGCAAAAATTTCAGCCCCTGTCTCTTGAATCGGTAAGATCGCTTTAGCCGCTAAATCAACAGCCTGCACTTGATCTTTACCTACGCCTGTACCATTAAAATTGATAGTGCCTTTTGCATAAGAGGTATAACCTACTTCTGCTGCGAAATAGGGGATAAATTTATAACCGCCATTCACATTCCAGCCAAGACCTGTGCTTGAAATTGAAGTATTCGGGGCATAAGTGACGTTGCTGATTTTTGATACGCCTAGATTACCTTCCAAATACCAGCCTACTGGCATGGGGACAACGCCGATCGCAAGTGTTGTTAAAGTTAATGTGGTTGTGCTTACCATTAGCAATGTTATTTTTTTAATATGATTCATCTTTTTTATCCTTTAAGTGAATTCAAGTGTGAGAAGGATAGTATATAAATTGTTACTATTCGGCAAGCTGTTAATCAAGACAAAAAAAATCCCTCGTCTCTATTATTTAAATATTTAAAAAAATTAGAGAAGAGGGATTATTATTTCGCTATCTGCGTTTATTCAAATTTGTAGATTAAGGCCAGTTTGAATGCGTCAGATTTAGGTGATTTAGCGGGTGAAACTTTGTTGTATGCAGTAAATACATACTCAGTACGCAGATCAATATTTTGAGCTACGCTGGTTTGCATGCCTACACCTAACTGACCGCCTGTCTTGTTTTCGCCAATGCTGCTGAAGTGTGATCTTACAAGACCTGCACGAATATATCCCAAAGTATGATCACTGAACATGATACCTGGCAAGATGCTTGCACCAAAGCCATAAGTTGTTCTGAGATTATTATTGGAACTGGATATTGTGCCAGTCATTGGAGTTACAAATACTTCACCAGCCAAATAAAGGTTTGTGTTGATTGTAGCGCCGTAACCTGCAAAAACATCTACAGGAACACCGCGATAATTAGTGCCTGAAGTAGATGTCAATGTGTTAACACCTAAAGCTGCACCGACATAGGGTGAAGCACTAGCAAAAGCCACACTTGAACTTGCTGCTAAAATGATACTTGCAACAGCTATTTTTTTAAACATGATAGAACTCCTACGTGATTTTTATTTTTTCACTACAAACTATTTCTTTAAATAACAAATTTCTTTTTACTAAATAATAGCAAGCGGTTATTTGTCGTATATTTTCTGGTCGTATCATTATTCCATGAGGTGAAACAGACAATCGTCCGGATGTAACTTGTGAAGTGACCAGGTAAAAACTTTTATCTGCGCGTCCCTGATTGCGATGATGATTGCATCAGATACAAAGAGAGTGAGTATGGTATAGGATTATTCAGAGGGATTCAACTGTTGATGTTGTGATGGTTTTTTATTTTGGCGAGCGCCGCTTAGAACACTTCTCCCCTTGTGGGCGTTGTTGAATAAATCGAAAAAAATAAAACTTCACCGCTGTCATTGCGAGCAAAAGCGAAGCAACCTAGGCTTTTGAGCGCTGCTTTCGTGCTATAACAATACTAATCAGCGCTCAAAAACCTAGGTTGCTTCGCTTTCGCTCGCAATGACAGTGCTTTTTTGAATTATTCAAACAACGCCTGCGAGAGAGGTGTTCTAAGCGGCGCTTCGTTATTCGTTTGTTAAATTATTACTTCGCCTTATGCGCAGCAAACACTTCATTTAACTGTTGCGTCACTCGTATAAATGTTGTGCGCTTAGATAACTCTTTCAATCGGTGCGCGCCCACATACGTACATGTTGAACGAATACCACCTAAAATATCTAGCACAGTATTTTTGACTGCACCACGATAAGGCACATCCACTGAACGGCCTTCGCTTGCGCGATATTCAGCCACTGTCCCATGATATTTTTCCATCGCTTCTGCAGAACTCATGCCATAAAAACGTTTAAAGCGATTGCCGTCTTCTTCAATCACATTGCCTAAACATTCATCATGACCCGACAGCATTCCGCCTAACATGACAAAATCAGCGCCAGCAGCAAATGCTTTGGCGACATCGCCAGGTGATGTACAACCGCCATCTGCGCAAACATGGCCGCCCAAACCATGCGCTGCATCAGCGCATTCAATAATCGCAGATAATTGTGGATAGCCCACGCCTGTCTTTTCACGAGTGGTACAAACAGAACCAGGACCGATACCAATCTTAACGACATCCGCGCCTGATAAAAGAAGCTCTTCCACCATTTCACCTGTCACCACATTCCCCGCCATGATAAGTGTGTCAGGATAGGTATCTCGCAAACGTTTTAAAAAATCAACAAAACGTTCTGTATAACCATTCGCCACATCGAGACAGATCATTTTGACCTTGGCTATTTTGATAATTTCCTGCGCTTTAGTAAAATCATCTTCTGAAATACCGACCGAAACAAAGGATGCATCTGTTGCTTCTGGATGCCGAGTTGCAAAAATTTCCCAGTCAGCGGGCGACATAAATTTATCAATGGCTGTTAATAGGCCATGCTTGGACAGTGCCTTTGCCATTTCAAACGTGCCCGTGTGATCCATATTGGCTGCAATAATTGGCACACCTTTCCATGTTGCCCCTGAGTTTTTAAATCGAAACTCTCTCTCAAGCGAAACTTCAGAACGTGACGTCAGCACACTGCGCTTGGGTCTAATTAAAACGTCTTTAAAATCTAACTTAACATCATATTCAATACGCATAATTAATCTAATCCTCTCTTCAATCGGGCAAAATAAAAACCATCCATATCGTGCATCCCGGGTAAAATTTGCCTGCCAACTGCGCAAGATTTACCCCAATCCATCCTTATTTTTTCCTCTACTGCATCCGGGTGGGACGTCAAAAAAGCCTGCAACACAGTCACATTTTCTTCTGGAAAAATAGAGCACGTAGCATACACCAACAAGCCGCCCGGTTTCAGCAAATCCCAGGCTGCATTTAATAATCGTGTTTGTTCGTGCACTAGTTTGGCAATATCTGTAGCGCGACGCAATATTTTAATATCGGGATGACGACGAATGACGCCGCTTGCTGAGCAAGGTGCGTCCAGCAAGATCCTGTCAAATAATTGACCGTCTGACCATTCTCTATCGCCAGCATCAGCACAAACACAGGTGGCAAGCAGTTGTAATCGCGCCAAATTATTGCGCACATCTTGCAATCGTTTTTCATCTCGGTCTACGGCCACTAATTCAACATCAGGTTGCAGCTCTAAAATATGCGCTGTTTTACCACCTGGCGCCGCACACATATCTAGCACACGCTGCCCCGTTTTAAGATCAAGCAGCTCTGCAGCTAACTGAGCAGCACCATCTTGTACGGATACTTCTCCAATTAAAAAGCCTGGCAAGTCTTGCACGTCGACAGGCTGTTCTAAAAAAATGCCTGCTTGAGTTTCGGGGATGATGCGGGCGTTCATATTCGTTGATTTTAATTTTTCAAGATAACGCTCACGAGAAATGTATTTTTGATTCACACGCAAAGCAAACGGTGGACGTTGATTATTTGCTGTTAGAATATCTTGCCATTCGAGCAACCAATTTTTTTGTACTTGGTCAATGATCCACTGTGGGTGCATATATAATGTCACTAAAGTCTGCAGCATTTTTTCATTTAATTCTGCCGCTGAACGTTGATAGCTGCGCAGCACCGCATTCACCAGCCCCTTGGCCCATGGTTTTTTAAATGCTTGAGCTGCTGATACAGTTTCATCTAGCGCCGCGTGCGCGGGTACGCGCATTTCAGTTAATTGATATAAACCTACTAAAATCAGGCAATGAATATCTTGATCTTTCAGTTTAAGCGGTTTTTCCAGGAGTGAATGCGCTAGTGCATCAAGGCGATAATACCAGCGGCATACACCATAACACATGGCTTGCAAAAAGCTTTGATCACGTGCATCACGCACACGCGTGAGTGCGTCCGGCAGGCAATCGCTTAAAGAACGTCCGTGTATCAATACTTGATACACGGTGCGTGCTGCTAACATACGTAAATTAATCATAAAATCTTACCAACCTTAAAATCATTCTGTCTTGCATTAAGGATATCGGCAACAGGGAGCATGCGTCCGCCGGGGAGTTGAATTTTTAATAGGCGCAGCACATTTTTTTCTGTTGCAATATCAATACCTCCGGCATTCGCTTGTAAAATTTCGCCGGGGGTGTGTGGATTCAAGTTTTGTTCAATTACTATTGCATTCCATACTCGAATGACATGTTCACCCTCTCGAAAAAAAGCGATAGGCCATGGATTGAAGGCACGAATTTTATGTTCTAATTCTTTCGCGGGAGAATGCCAATTAAGTTCTGCTTCTTCTTTTGTAATTTTGTGTGCGTAGGTCACCAGGGTTTCATCTTGTACTTCAGGCTTGAGGTGGGATAACTGATCCAAGGTCGTCAATATCGCGCTTGATCCTAATTCCGCCAAACGGTCATGAAGCATTTCACTGGTGTCTGTTGACTCAATCGCACATTCGATTTTATAGAGCATCGCACCGGTGTCTAGACCCTTATCCATTTGCATAATGGTTATGCCCGTCTTTTTATCATTAGCCAGGATAGCTCTTTGAATAGGCGCCGCACCGCGCCATCGGGGTAAGAGTGAGGCATGGATATTTATGCAGCCTAAACGAGGCGCTTGTAAAATAACCGGGGGTAAAATGAGGCCGTAGGCTGCCACGACCATGATATCGGCCTGTAATGCTTGCAGGATTGCAATCTCAGCTGTATCACGCAGACTGAGGGGCTGGTGAATGGGTAACGCATGGTCGAGTGCTAATGCTTTTACGGGGCTTGCGGTTAATTTTCGACCGCGGCCTGCAGGACGGTCTGGCTGGGTGTACACAGCAATAACTTGATGATGTGAGCTCAGGAGTGCTTGAAGCGCAGTGGCTGCGAACGCGGGCGTACCGGCGAAAATAATTTTTAATGGTTGTGTTGGGTTCACGGGGTAAATGCTTACTTTATTAGGGCGGGGTGAGTGTAGCATAGTCCGGTGCGCAGCAAAACCCTCTACGTATGCAACCGTTATACTTTAACTGATCAAAATATATGACTCCAGATTGCCATTGGTATTAAGATCTCAAAATCATTATGAATGAATTATCCAATTGCCACGCGTTACGTTACGAGTTATATTATAGTCATGATAAAAAATTTTAAACATAAAGGGTTACAAGCTTTCTTTTTAAAAGGATATGCTGGCAAACTCAACCATAAGCATGTTAGAAAACTACAATTAATTTTAGCTAAACTTAGTACAAGCGTTGAAATTGATGACATGGATTTTCCTGGATCTAATCTTCATCCCTTAAAAGGCGACAGAAAAGGGTTTTGGGCAGTTGATGTTAGTGGAAATTGGAGAATCGTATTTCGTTTTGAAAATGAAAATGCTTATGATGTAGATTATATTGACTATCACTAAAATAGATATCAAGAGGTATTTAAATATGCATATGCACAATCCACCACATCCAGGTGAAATACTTAAAGAGCTTTACATTGAGCCTTTGAATTTAACCATTTCTGAAGTTGCCAAGGGTATTGGTGTCACAAGAAAATCTTTATCTGAAATGATAAACGGCAAATATGGCGTCAGCACTGATATGGCTATTCGCTTAGCAACAGCATTCTCTACTACGCCAGAAAGTTGGCTTAACTTACAGCAACAATATGATATCTGGAAAACCAAAAAAACACATAAGTTACCTAAAATAAAAGTATTTGTTCAACCTCACCATGCAGCGCATTAGAATCTCATAAAGTATAATGATGACACTAGCACGAACAATCACCCTGCATTAGCTCAACCCCACTGCCATTAAGTTAAGGAAGCATGCCTTAACTTAATGGCAGCGAGGGTGAGGTTACATCACCGTAACTTTTCTTTGTTTATCATGAAAAGCAATCCATCTTGATAAGCCGTCGAAGTTTCACCTAATTGATCTAATAATTTACCGAGCTCAAAATAGGTCACCGCTCTTTCTTCCAGTTTTAAACTTTCCTCAAAATAAGAACGCGCCTTGCCCCATAATTGACAGCGCACCGACAATCGTCCAAGCGTGAGCAAAAGTAAGGGTTGATCAGGATAACGCGTCAACCAACGCTCTGCCTGCACTAATTGTTTGACAGGATCACCCGTATTTAATAATCCATAAAGTGTAATGAGCTCAGGATCCCAGGATTTTCTTAAAGATTTATTGAGCAACTCTACCGCTTCCGCCATTTCATCAGGATAACATACTAATTGTCGCGCATAACAACCTAACAATTGAGGATCCTTGTGTAGTCTACGAGGAAGGCTTTCCCACAATCTATGCAATGCAGCTAACCCTTCAGGATAATTTGCGGTGGATTTTAATAATTCGATATATGTTTTTTGTTCGAGCAGCGCCAATTGCTCACTGGTTATTACTTTTGATTTATACAAGTCTGGCAATAATGTTAATACACTTTGCCAATCGCCTAAATGTACATAAACACGCTCTAATAATTTAAGAACCAAGGCATGTCGCGGCACCATGGATTGTAGATGTCGGAGTGTTGCGAGTGCTTGTTCGAATTGTCTCTGGTTTATCTGAAATTGTGCTTGAGTTAAACCCACTGCAACTTCAGCATGACCTGCAACAGCATGCGCACGCTGCAAATACGTTTCTTGTCTTTCGTAAGCAGCTTGTTCATGCGCCGCTTTTGCAAGCCCCAGATAATTAATCAGCGGCGCATCTGACTGCGCAATGCCTGCAGTTAAATGATTTTCGGCTTTTTTCCAA
>Ga0206859_1112_pt1 | contig 13947 bp, 9 predicted proteins | sample Alteio_BWOrgCont_47_FD_152882 | JGI IMG/M metagenome (GOLD analysis project Ga0206859, IMG submission 152882) | Enriched cells from forest soil in Barre Woods Harvard Forest LTER site, Petersham, Massachusetts, United States -... | ecosystem: Environmental > Terrestrial > Soil > Temperate forest > O... | reverse complement strand
CGTTGATTTTGTTTGAGTTGTAGCGTCAAAGACAGGCTTGGATATGCCGGATGCGACGTAACTATTCAGATCCCCGTTTAGAAAGTCGTCAACAACGGCCGCTATCGCGGCCGTTGTTGACGACTTTCTAAACGGGGATCTGAATAGTTACCTTAATTCTTTCTGATGTGTTAGAAAGAGTTTTTTCCCTCAATATATTTTTTTGTGGCCAAGAAAGATGGTTAAGACGGCCTTGCTCACCTGTTCTGCACTGCTTCTTTTCGTCCCTTTGCTCAGCTGGGCTACAGATCGTAAGCCTTGGTTTGGAAATGAGTATGAGACGGAATGGCAACTCTCTCTCTTGTATCAAAATTATACTACACTTGCCACTGCTGACCGAAGCCGCTGCAAGCGCGATGAAAATGATACATTCTTGACATTAGGCGCAACCTATCCATTTAAAAGATACTCGGGTGAATTTGAAATCACTGGAGCAAATACGCGCCACCAAAAACATCGCGTAGATAACTTGCGCCTTACCGGGCGTTACCAGTGGATGAATGATATCGATGAGCCCCTCAGCATGGTAACGAGTATAACAGTGGGACAATCTTATACCCGTGCAGTACATGATATCAGCTCATTTCACCACGGTCGCATTGAAGGTGAGGCCTGCTTCTCCTATGGAAAAAAATATGGGTACCCCGGCAGTAACAAATTCCTTTTTCGATGGTGGAATATCCTCACCATTGGACAAGCTGAACAGGGGCGCCCTTGGCTTAGGGGAGATGCTGCCTGTGAATATAATTATGGCGATGTGCACCAATTTCGGGGATTTGTAAATACATTGTGGGGAATGGGAAATAAAAAGCTTCATCCCAACTGCTTTGATGGGTATGGCAATATTAAACATCAGTCTGTGGATTTAGGGATACGTTATGGCTATACCATAGGCCGCTGGGGAACATTGAACATGGAATATGCACGCCGCATCTATGCCCGGAATTTCCCTAAAAATAGCAACCTCGTTTTATTGAAATACTACCTTCCATTTGGCACTCAAGTTTCCTGTAATTATTGAAGAATCAGTATGGCATGGATGGTTAGCAGCTTGGAATATATCAAGGCCTTGTGCGAGGTCATAGCCCGCATTTTGTATAACTTCATTCGGTTGAAAAAATTGATGGCTCTAGCACTATTGTCCCCACTATTGTTGGGTTGCGAACCTTTTTATGATCCCGTAGAAAACAAAGATGTCCCCACCTCTCCAGGCTCTGTCTGGAATAACAACTCTATTGTTGTAAAAAAAACCGTGGAGAATCCTTTCGATGTCACAGATTTGTCCGGGACCATGTCGCTCTCTCGTCTGCTCGACATAGCATTGTATAACAACCCTGCGACAAGGGCTAGCTGGAATGCAGCACGCGCTTCTGCCTACGCATATCGCGCATCCCTTAGCAATTATTACCCCACTATTGAGTATACGGGAAGCTTAGATGCCCAAACAAGTAGCGGTTCTCCCTTCGCCGTTTCTAGCCAATCTATTACGACGAGTAATACCGCTGCAACGACGACATCGCGCATGACCAATATATTTAATGATTTAAGCCTTACTTATCTTTTACTAGATTTTGGAGGACGAAGTGCTACAGCGGAGTACGCCCTCCAAACGCTATACGCATCAAATTGGCAACATAATTTCACCATGCAGCAAGTTATGCTTTCTGTGCTGACCGCATATACCGGCTACCTTGGCAATAGAGGCCTTGTGATTTCCTATGAGACAGACCTCAAAGATGCTGAGGTGGCGCTCAATGCAGCACAACTCATGCATAGAGCAGGACTAACAACAATGAGCGATGTTCTATTAGCTCAATCGAATTTAGAGCAAACTCGTACAAACTTGATACAGGCACGGGGAGCGGAAAAAACCTCCCTAGGGGAAATCTTGATAGCCTTGGGGTTGCCTCCAGACGCAGATATTTCTATTGAACAGCTGCCACAGGCCTTGCCTGTGATAAAAATATCTGGGGACATTTCTTGTTTACTTGAAATAGCCAAACAAAGGCGCCCTGACCTAGGTGTGGCCATAGCAGCCATTAAACAACAAGAAGCTCAGCTCGCCATCTCTTATTCTAGCAGCATGCCTACGCTAACTGGGTTTCTCGGCTGGGATCAAATTCGCCTTATATCTCCAAAAAAGCCCTCAGGAAATACCAAAGTGGCTTCCCTGGAGTTGAATTTTCCAATTTTCCAAGGATTTTTTTACATGAATCAACAGCGGCAATTGCGTGGTCAGGTAGAAGAGGCTATGGCCAACTTAGATGTGCAAGTGTCGACAGTATCGACCCAAGTCGTGACAGCGTACTATTCATTTACATCAGCGGAAGCTGCTTTGCCATCGAGCGCAGCGGCCGTTGAATACAGTAAACGCGCATATCGAGGTTATATCGTTCAATATAAGACGGGTACTGCTTCACTATTAGACGTGCTCAGCGCATTAACAGCATTAAGCAATGCGCGTGCCCAACAAGTATTGACGCGCACGCAATGGGCGGCCTCACTTGCTAATCTATCATTTTCAGTAGGGGTCTTAGAAGATACAAGTGGTATTTGGGAAAAGAGCCCACCCAAAGATCTGTATAAACTTCCCATACAAGATAAAGATGCGTAAAAAATATTTCATTCTACTGTTGATAGCATGTTTACCTGCACTATTTACTGGATGCTATAAAAAACAGCAGCAAAAGCCGCCTGCTCCGCGTGTGACAACGACTTCAATAAAACAGCAGACCATCCCAATTTATATTGATGCGATTGGACAAGTGATCTCAATGGCCACGGTGTACATCCGCCCTCAGGCCGCTGGCAAGTTGGTAAAAGCTTATATCGAACAAGGTGCCATAGTAAATGAAGGGGATATTCTATATGAAATAGATCCGAGGCCCTATCAAGCGCTTCTCGATGAATCCCTCGCACAATTAAAGCATGACCAAGCATTGTTGGAATATGCGGAAAAAGTCGTTCAACGTTACAAGGAGGTTGTAGAAGACGATTTCATTGCGATATTGAACTATGAGCAATTTGTAAGCAATGCAGAGGCAGCTCGAGCACAAGTGGCGCTTGATAAAGCAGCTATCACCACAGCTCAAATCAATTTAGATTTTTGTAAAATAGTTGCTCCGATGTCGGGAAAAATAAGTTATTTCAATGTCTATGTGGGCAATATTCTAGCTGTCGATGATCCCAACCAGATAACCATCCTCTTGCCCCTCTCGCCGATTGATATCACCTTTTCCTTGCCCCAGCAGCAATTCGAGCTCATCAGGCATGAACAAGGAGATGCAGGAAAATGGCAGTTTGTTGCCACCTTGCCAGAAAATCCTACTCATCCATTTGAAGGGACTACATATTTTATCGATAACCAAATCGATCAGAATACAGGAACTATCCTCCTAAAAGGAAGATTTTCCAATGAAGATCGTACACTATGGCCAGGAGAGTTTATGCGCGTCAAGGTGCTTTATAAAATGGCTCCAGAAGCGCTAATTGTACCTCCTAGCGCCGTTCTTATAGGTAAAGATGGCCCCTATATTTATACTGTAGATAAAGAGAGGAAAGCGATAAATAAAAACGTCACTGTTCTTACAAGAACAGAAGAATATGTAGCCATACACTCAGCACAAGTGCATGCCGGCGACACTGTTATCGTTGATGGCCAAATCAATGTTGCTCCCGGTTTACTAGTCAACGTGGTTCAATAAATAAAGCATGAATTTATCAGCGCCATTTATAAAACGCCCAGTCATGACCACACTAGTGATGGTTGCTGTTTTATGTACCGGGCTAATTTGTTATTATTTATTGCCTATCAGCAGTATGCCCAATGCTAATTTTCCCACTATCAATGTCAAAGCAACATTTCCAGGAGCCCTGCCAGAAACCATGGGAAACTCCGTGGCCCTGCCCTTGGAAAAGCAATTCATGGCAATACCAGGGCTTCGCATTGTCAGCTCGAATAGTATTTTAGGCAATACCAGCATTGTCTTGCAGTTCGATATCGACAAAGATATGGAGACAGCAGCTCAAGATGTGCAAGAGGCTGTTTCTACCGCCCTGCCATTCTTACCACCAAATATTCCCTATGGCCCAGTATATCGCAAAGTCAATCCTGCCCAGCAACCTGTTATATACATTGGATTGACATCTCCCACAATGGCTCGCTACGATTTGTACACATATGCCAACACATTGGTTGGGCAGCGCATTTCCATGTTGGAGGGGGTGGCTCAGGTAACTACTTACGGTTCCATATTAGCTGTTCGCATTCAAGTAGACCCTGTCAAGCTTGTTACACACAATGTCACACTTGCCGAAGTGTCAGAGGCCGTGCAACGTGAGAACGTATTCTTGCCTACAGGACAATTGGATGGAGATATTACAGCGCCTATTATTTCAGTGGATGGTGAGCTGGTGCATGCCAGCGATTACGAGCAGATGATCGTTGCATATCGGAATGGCTCAGCTGTGCGGATTCGAGATATTGGAAGAGCGATAACAAACTTCCAAAACAACAAAATTCTCGGTCAATATGTCGATTCCAAAGGGGCCCAGCCTACAGTTCTTTTAGCCATTCAAAAAAATCCAGACGCCAATACTGTCGCCATTGCAGATGGCATATACAAGCTATTGGAAGAGTTGAAAGATCAACTGCCGGCGGCTATTGAGACTCATGTTATTTTCGACTATTCCATTCCTGTTCGGATAGCTATTGGTGACGCAATTACAACGCTTATAATTGCTTTAATCTTGGTCGTCATCGTGATATTTATGTTTCTAGGAAAAATAGCTGATACCATCATCCCCTCCCTTGTACTTCCCATGTCTGTGATAGGGACATTTATTGTGATGTATGCGTTTAATTTTACTTTAGATAACTTATCAGTATTAGCATTAACACTGGCCATTGGCTTTGTTATAGATGATGCGGTAGTTGTCCTGGAGAATATTACTCGTCGCGTGGAAATGGGTGAGACGCCTTTACATGCCGCTTTAGAAGGCTCACGTGAAATAGGCTTTACTATTGTATCCATGTCGTTATCTCTTTTAGCGGTATTTATTCCGATGCTTTTTATGGGTGGACTGATCGGAAAAATTTTCAGCGAATTTGCCATTACACTGACGGCTATAACAGTTATTTCTGGCTTTATATCTCTCTCCTTAACACCTATGCTTTGTAGTCGCTTCATTCTACCGAGAAATAGCCATAGCTACAAAAAATCCATGTTGGAAACATTTTCCGATAAGGTGAATACATCTATGCGCACTATGTATCACAAAATGTTGGTAAGGGTTTTTGATCATCAAATTACAGCACTAATTATTGGATTGGTAAGTCTAGTTGCTAGCATCTGTTTGTTGTTGTATATCCCCATTGATTTTGTCCCTGATGAAGATATTGGTTTTTTTGTCATCTATACCCAGGAAATGGAAGGAGGCTCTTCTGCGCGAATGCTTAATTACGAAAATACAATTCTCGAATTGATTAGAGATGACCCTAGCGTCGATGTCTTTGTTGCTTTAAGTTCTGTCAATGAATATCGAAAAGGGTTGAATTTCATTCATCTCAAACCACAGGATCAGAGACCTCCAATCAATACCGTTATCCAAAATTTATACAAGAAACTAAATGCTGTCGCAGGGGTTCAATCTTTCATTAAAAATATTCCTTTGATTGATCTGGCGATAGGGCAGGAAAGTCGGTCAGCATATCAATTTGCCCTACAAGGCATTCATGCTGACAGCATCTATGAGTCCGCTAAAAAGTTGCTAAATGCAATGAGGCATGACCCAATGTTCCAAGGAGTGAATAGCGATCTAGAAATCGATACGCCTCAAATTAATATTAATATACTGCGCGATCAAGCTGCTCAATATGGCATCACAGCTATGGATGTCGAAAATGTATTCAGCTTAAGTTATTCAGGGAATTTAATATCGCTTATACAAACGGCTATAGATCAGTATAACGTCATTCTGGAGCTTTATCCTGAATATCAACGGCAGCCAGAAACTTTACACAACATATGGTTACGATCTCCTCTCACATCTAATTTAGTGCCCTTGTCGGCGACCATGCAATGGAAGGAGGGATTAGGAGCTACAAGCGTCAACCATGTGAATCAATTTCCTTCCGTTACCATATCATTCAACCTTGCGCCCGGGATTCCCTTAGGAACAGCCTTAGAGAAGCTAGAAAAATTTACCCGAGAACTTGTTGCACCTGGTGTCTCAGCTCACCCTATCGGAGCGGCGCAAACTTTCAATGAATCTATACAATCTTCAGGGTATCTGCTATTTGCGACTATTTTCTCCATCTACATCATTTTGGGTATCTTGTACGAGAGCTTTATTCATCCGATTACAATTCTTACAACTTTGCCTCCAGCGACCTTTGGGGGTCTTCTCACCTTGCTGATCCTTGGCATGCCCCTTTCCTTGTATTCTTTTTTAGGCATTATATTGCTGATAGGTATTATCAAAAAAAACGGGATTATGATTGTCGACTTTGCTCTAGAAAATATACGCGTGCGGGGGATGGCAGGGCGAGAAGCCATTATCAATGCCTGTCTGGCGCGTTTCAGGCCCATCATAATGACTACAGTCGCAGCAATATTCGGTGTGCTCCCTATTGCCTTGGGCTTTGGCGCCAACGCCGCCGCCCGCCGCCCGCTTGGCCTTGTCATCATCGGAGGGTTATGCATATCCCAGCTTATTACTCTTTTTATCACCCCTATTTTATATTTGGGATTAGAAAATTTATATCCGACCTCGAATAAGGCATGCCGATAGCCATTTTATGAATTTGTCTACGCCATTTATTCACCGGCCGGTTATGACCACACTCCTGGTCGGCGCTATCCTTTTTGCAGGTATTTTAGCTTACTTGCGGCTGCCTATTAGTAATTTGCCAAATGTGACATACCCCACCATTACTGTCAGCGTTTCCTATCCAGGGATGACTCCCGAGGTTATGGCTCATGCCATTGCCCTTCCCCTTGAAAAACAGTTTATGGCTATTCCAGGAGCCGCTCTTATTAGCTCAAATAATACTCTAGGCAATAGCAGCATCGTCATCCAATTTAATATCAATAAAAGTATGACTGAGGCGGCACAGGACGTTCAATCAGCTATTATTACTGCCACCCCAAATCTTCCACCAAACCTCCCATATGCACCTACATACCGCAAAGAAAACCCTGCAGAGATCCCCATTATTTATATTGGGGTTACATCAAAAACGATGCGCCTCAATGATTTATATACGTATGCAAATAATTTAATCGGCCAACGCATCTCCATGCTCTCTGGTGTCTCTCAAGTAACTGTTTTCGGTTCACCTTTAGCCATTCGCATTCAAGTTGATCCTGCTAAATTAGTTGCTAATGATATCTCTTTGTCGGAATTAGCGGCTGCAATGGCTCTGGGAAATGTCAATTTACCCACAGGCGAATTAGACGGCCTAATAGAAGCTCCCAATGTTGCCGTTGATGGGCAGTTAGTCACGGCCGCTGCATGGGATCCTCTCATCGTCGCCTATCGAAATGGCACGCCTGTGCGTATTCAAGATCTTGGCAAAGCCCTTGAAAGCTTTCAAAACGATAAAATTCATGTGCAATATGTTGACAAAGATAAATCTGAACCGACAATTTTATTGGCTATTCAAAAAGAACCGACGGCAAACACAGTTGCTATATCGGATTCCATCTATGATCTTGTAAATACCCTGAAAAAAGAGCTTCCGCAGGCTGTTGAATTAACTACATTTTATGATCGCTCTCAATCCATTCGCAATTCCATCGATGATGTTAAACTTACCCTTGTCATCGCTTTTACCCTCGTAGTATTAGTGATCTCCTTGTATTTAGGAAAAGTAGCCGACACGATTATTCCATCGGTCGTGATGCCCATATCCATCATTGCAACATTTATTGTCATGGATGGCTATTCATTCACTTTGGATAATCTCTCCCTTTTGGCATTAACTTTAGCTATCGGCTTTATCGTAGATGATGCAATTGTGGTATTAGAAAATATTGTAAGAAGGCAGGAAAAAGGTGAAGACCGCTTACAAGCATCCCTAAATGGGTCACGGCAAATCGGCTTTACCATTGTCTCCATGACGCTATCTCTCATTGCCGTCTTTCTCCCCATGCTTCTTATGGGTGGACTCATAGGGAAAATATTTAGAGAATTCGCTATAACCCTTTCTGCTGTTACATTGATTTCTGGGGCCATTTCTCTCAGCCTCACCCCCATGCTTTGTAGTCGATTTCTCCCCCAAAACAATCAGCAGGGATGGTTATTTCACCATTCCACTAAAATAAACAAAAGAATGCGCGATGCCTACGGAAGGATGCTCGCCAAGGTAATCGATAGGTACTACCAAGCCGCTTTTGTCGGGTTTATCTGCCTAATTTTAACTATCTTTCTTTTTTATTATATTCCCATAGACTTCGTTCCCGATGAGGATGCCGGCTTTTTTGTCGTCTATACACAAGCAATGGAGGCGGGCTCTTCGACCCGCATGCAGAAATATGAACGGCAAGTTGCCGATGTTCTGAAGGCTCATCCGGCGGTTGACAAGATCGTCGCCATTAGTTCCTATTCCGAATATCGCAAGGGACAAAACCTCGTTGTCTTAAAACCTCATAATCAACGAGCCCCCATTCAAGATGTTATCAAAGAGCTCAGCCAGAGTTTATTGCAAATTGTGGGAATTCAATCATTTATAAGAAATGTACCTTTAATTGATTTAGCAACAGGGCAGGAAAGCCGCGGCGACTATCAGTTGGCTATGCAAAGTATTTTTGCAGATAAAGTATATTCTTCCGCTCAAAACATGATTGCTGCCATGCAGAAAGATCCCATTTTTCTCGGTGTAAACAGCGATCTAGAAATCCATTCTCCACAAATCAATGTCTCCATTTTGAGGGATAAAGCCTCTTCCCTTGGCATTGCGGCTGCCGATATCGAAAATGCTTTTAACTTCAGTTATTCCTATAACTATGTCACAAGGATCGAAACAGCGGTGGATCAGTATAATGTGATATTGGAATTATTTGATATGTACCAGAAGGATCCTACTATTTTTAACTCCTTATGGATGCGCTCTGCTACCTCCAACAAACTAGTCCCTATGGGAGCTGTAGCTCAATGGGAAGAGGGCATGGGAGCCTCAAGCATCAATCACATCGATCAATTTCCTTCTGTTACGATCAATTTTAACTTGTCCCCTGGCTTTACCTTGGGAGAGGCCCTCGATAAGTTACAAAAGTTGCAAAAAGAACTGGTTGACCCCGTCATTCGAGTTCAACCTATTGGAGCCATAGAGAGCTTTCAATCATCCATTAAAAATGCAGGGTTTCTCCTTTTTATCGCAATTTTCGCCATCTACATCATTTTAGGAATGTTGTATGAAAGCTTCGTTCATCCTGTGACTGTTCTCACCACACTCCCTCCGGCGACGTTAGGTGGATTGTTGACGTTATGGATTTTTGACCTACCACTATCTATGTACTCTTACCTCGGCATTATTCTTCTCATTGGCATTGTCAAGAAAAACGGGATTATGATAATCGACTTTGCCCTGGATAATATTCGCACAAGGGGCATGTCCCCCCGAGAGGCCATTTATGATGCCTCTTTGGCCCGCTTTAGGCCTATCATGATGACCACTATAGCAGCTATCTTCGGAGCCTTACCCATTGCCTTGGGGCTCGGCGCCAGCGCCGAGTCGCGCCGCCCTCTTGGCTTAGTGATTATTGGAGGCTTATGCCTCTCCCAGTGTATCACCCTCTTTATCACTCCAAGCCTTTACTTGGTTATGGAAAAAATTCATAAACCACGCCCCATTTCGGCCTCTTTCGCTAAAAGCAATTCTCACTAAAAAAAGGTGAGTATCTAACGAGTAGACCGCTTTCGCTCATTTTCGGTGCGAAAACGCTTGCGTAGACGTATGTTCTCTGGTGTCACTTCTATCAGCTCGTCTTCTTTGATGTAATCGATAGCTTGTTCTAGAGTAAAACGACGCGGTGGCGTAAGCAAAATATTTTCGTCACAGCCTGCAGCTCTGACATTTGTTAGCTGCTTTCCCTTGGTCACATTGACGAGAAGGTCATTATCGCGGCTGTTCTCTCCAACAATCATGCCTTCATATACCTCATCGCCAGGAGCAACGAAAAGAGTGCCGCGCTCTTGCAGATTAAAACAGGCATATCCATTGGTCATTCCGTCACACATCGATACTAGAGCACCTTTGGTGCGCGAAGGGATAGTTCCTTTCCAGGGGGCAAAATTTTCAAAGATAGAGGTGAGCACTCCTAATCCACGCGTTGCTGTCAACAGCTCGCTGCGATAGCCCATCAACCCTCGCATCGGAATGAGAAACTCTAATGCAGTAATCCCCTGATCATTTGTCGAGAGCTGGTGCATCTCTCCGCGCCGCCGCGAAAGCTCTTCAATAATAGCTCCTGTGTACTCTTCAGGAACTTCGACAACAACTCTTTCCATAGGCTCGTGTGTAACAGCATCGATCTGCTTGACGACAACGCGTGGCTTGGAAAGACTAAGCTCATATCCCTCTCGACGCATAGCTTCAATGAGGACAGCCAGATGTAGTTCACCCCTTCCTGAAACGGTGATCTTCTCTTGGCTACCTTCTGGCTCTTCAATTTTCAGCGAGATGTTCGTACGTTTTTCACGGCGCAGTCTCTCTCGAATTTTGTTAATAGTCACATGCTTGCCGCTGCGCCCTACAAAGGGGCTAGTATTGACTGAGAAGTCGATCGATACAGTCGGCTCTGCAATTTTGATGCGAGGTAAAGCCGTAAGAGCCTCAGGATCACCAATGGTATCCCCTACAGATATATCAGCAAGGCCTGCTATGATGGCAATATCACCTGTACCAGCTTCTTCCATCTCTACTTGCTGAATTCCTAGGTGCCCCTGCAAGCGGGTGACCGTGCCTTTACGTGTAGCTCCATCTTCGCCGATATAGGCTAGCACCTGCCCCTTTTTTACTGCGCCTTGAAGGATGCGCCCAGATGCCTGCCGACCGAGGTAATCGTCATATGTTATTGTAGCTGCTTGCATGAGAAAAGGGGCCTGCTCATCACCTGAGGGACAGGGGACATTCTGGACGACCATCTCCAAAAGAGGGCGCATGTTTACTGCGTCGTCGTTTAGATGACGCTTAGCAAAGCCTGATAAACCTGAGGCATAACAAAAGGGAAAGTCAAGTTGTTGATGATTTGCTCCCAATTCAGCAAATAAATCGAAGGTGAGATCGAGTACGCGATCGGGATTGGCATGGGGTCTATCGATTTTATTGAGGACAACTATAGGGTTTAGACCCATATGAAGGGCTTTAGAAAGGACGAAGCGTGTTTGGGGTTTCGGCCCTTCTTGGGCATCAACGAGCAGCAAGACAGAGTCGACCATCCCAAGTATTCTCTCTACTTCAGCAGAGAAATCTGCATGGCCTGGAGTGTCAATGATGTTAATCTTATACTCATCAAAGAAGATCGCTGTATGTTTGGCAAAAATAGTAATACCACGCTCTTTCTCCTGGTCATAGCTATCCATAATGCGTTCAGGGAGTTGTTCATTGGAACGGAATATGTGAGACTGTTTGAGGAGACTATCCAGCATCGTTGTTTTGCCATGATCAATATGGGCTATGATGGCGATATTGCGAATGAGCTTTTTTGAGAACATATATTTTTCCATAAAAGGGAGGTTTTCGACACAAATTGTTTCATAAGGCAATTAAACAAGCAAGAGAGGCATATCATTCGGTGAATCAGTATGTCCAGAAATTTTTAATCTTTTGAGGGAGTTGCAAAACTCCAATTTGGGACAAAATTCGCGCTTGTGCCCTTGGTTCGCGCTCATCGCAAATTGCCTATCCTCAGCCGGATATGTCAATTTGCAATGAGATCAAACCAAGGGTACAATCATCAAATTTTGCCTCCAAAGCGAGTTTTGCAACTCCCTCTTTTTTGGATTACATACCTGGTCCCACTTGACGTTTTTTTATATGCGACGGGATCTCTCCTTTTTTGCTTGCGATCTAAGCGTCCTTGGGTCAGTGACAAGCGCATTACAAAAAAGTTCCTTAAAATTCAAAAAATTGTTCCGATTTCCTATGCCCCACCCGTTCCACGACAGACGACAGACTGTTGATTTAAAAGAAAACCCTCATTAGACTGAAGATGTTGTACTCTCCCCACATATTCGGTTACTTAAAAATTGTTGCTATGTTTCGATCAGGAATGGTTAACCACTTCTCGTGTTGCACCTGCCTGAATTTTGGGTTTCAACCACAGCTTGGTTAATGTGGCTTGACTGCTGAATTCCAAGCGTGATACATGAAAGGTGTGTCAAAAAAATATTGCGTTTGTGCAGAAGCGGAGCGCGCAAATGCTTAGCCGCGGTCTATCAAGGCTGCGCGCAAGTTAAGTCTTGTTTGAAGTTTTGCTAGAGAATTCAACCAAGTGAAAAGCTTTAGATGCTACATTTGCAATGCAAAAATAGCCGCGGCCTTAATTTCTGAGGAGCCAGACGCTGTAGAGGGGGCCTTACAGTAAGCCGAATGCTGCTCGAAATTTCGAATAAGGCCGTAAAGGGCACGGAGAGCCCTTGAAAAGCCCCCTAGACACATGGAAAAAATTGAAATTATATCGATTATCAACTTTGTTGCAAGAGGATCGAATTATGAAGGAATTCGTCGCTTATATTGTCAAGAACCTGGTTGACCATCCCGATAAGGTGCAGATCAATGAGATCGGAGGAACTCAGACGCTTATCATCGAACTGCATGTCGAAAAATCCGATATCGGTAAGATAATTGGTAAAAAAGGAAAGACAATTAATGCTATTCGTACGTTACTCATGTCTGTAGCTAGCCGCAATGGTATCCGCGTTAGCTTAGAGATCATTGAGGATGGCGTACGCGTCGAGTAATGACTGACACTTCTTGTAGAAAAGAGATACAAAAGGTGCAACTACACAAGGTGGAGTGCGCCCAAGCACCGGCGGCACTCGGGCCTTATTCTCAAGCAGTCTGCGTTTCCTTACCAGGAGCTCAGATGCTCTTTCTCTCGGGACAACTGCCCATTGACCCCTCTACAGGCAAATTGATTGCAACAGATATCCGTAGTGCTACCCGCTGCACCCTAGATAATCTGGAAGCGATTTTACAGGAAGCAGGGTGTACATGGGAGCAGGTTGTCAGAGTGGAAATATTTCTTAAAGATCTGAATGAATTTCCCGAGATGAATGAAGAATATAGGCTGCGCTTTCGCAGCTCCTGTCTTCCTGCTCGCCAAACCATCCAAGTAGCTAAGCTTCCCTTAGATGCCCCTTTAGAAATTTCTTGTATAGCCATATTGCCCGAAGTGCAGAAATTCCCGCTAAAAGGAGGACAACTGCTCAAAAATGGCTAATTTTGTCGAGGGAGTTGCAAAACTCGCTTTGGAGGCAAAATTTGATGATTGTGCCCTTGGTTTGATCTCATTGCAAATTGACATATCCGGCTGAGGATAGGCAATTTGCGATGAGCGCGACCAAGGGCACAAGCGCGAATTTTGTCCTAAATTGGAGTTTTGCAACTCCCTCTATCAATCAAAGCTTGCTAATGGTCAAGATCCAGGGTAAGGTATAGCTCGAAAAGGCAATAGAGGGCATAAGCTCGATTTTGCAATTTTTCCGGGCGAAGATTCCAGAGAGAAGCAACTCCTGCGTAATGAATTTCGAAGGATGGGTACGTTTTACCCTTCCTGAGGAAGCTTCTCCCGGAAGGTGGGCTCAGAAGAGTTACAAAGTCGAGATAAGATGACACATTCGCAACAAACCCTATAGCCTAGCGCTCTGGGTGAGAAGTGAAGTGTGCCAGGTTGTCCTTCA
>Ga0206859_1097_pt1 | contig 14401 bp, 10 predicted proteins | sample Alteio_BWOrgCont_47_FD_152882 | JGI IMG/M metagenome (GOLD analysis project Ga0206859, IMG submission 152882) | Enriched cells from forest soil in Barre Woods Harvard Forest LTER site, Petersham, Massachusetts, United States -... | ecosystem: Environmental > Terrestrial > Soil > Temperate forest >... | reverse complement strand
TAATGAGCAATGTAATGGCAGACAACCCGGATATTGTAGCCAAAATACAGTCCAAAAAATACCGGTATGGTGATATGAAAGACCTGTTAAAATATTACCAGACCGGTAAAGAACCCGGTTATACCGTTGATAAAACAGATAATTGAGTATCATGACACGCTCAGCCTTAGCTTTTTTATTTTTACTGTGCAGCTTCTTTGGGTTGATAAATAACGCGTATGCCCAAAAATGGCTGCCGGGGCATTTTACAGATGTTAAAGGCAATGTAGAGACCGGGCTGATATGGTTAAGGCCAGCAGGCAAAGGGCCGATACCCGATGAGGCTTTTATTGAATTTAGGGAAAGCGATAAAGAAAACCCGTATAAATTGAGCGCCAGTGATTTGAAATCATTTGTAATTGGCCGGGATAGTTTTATAGTGGCAAGTGAGCCGCAAACCAGTAACTGGCAATACGGTGTTGATTTTGTTAAGGTGGCAATGGATGAAGATATAAAACTTTATGTTTTCAGGGGCGAAGGCAACGGGGGCGTTGGCGGTATTGAACCCGATATTGGAGGCGGCGTTGGTGGCGGGACAGGTGGTTATGGCGGAGGCGTTGGTGTGGGCTTGTCCATTCCTATCGGGCGCGGCGGCAGGGGTGGTAATAAAACTGTTTATTACTATGGCGAAACCACAGCAGGGATGAAACAATTAACCCCGGCGAATTTTACAGATATTATGAGCGATATTATGGGCGATGAACCCGATGTAGTTGAAGCTATACATGAAAAAAAATATAGCTTAAACAATATGGATAAGCTGCTGGTCTACTTTAAACAGGTGCAAGCCTCCCACGCTAACACCGGAAATTGATTCTAAGCCGGATTAAGCGGTATAGCTTTTCCACCAGGCGCCGGTGCTGTTATAAAATCTTTAAATAATAATTGATACGATATTATGATCCATACAATGATACATGGCCATGCTTTCATTGAATATTTGGCAATATAGTCCGCCCTTATTGGTTTTGGCATCGCATCGGTTAACCCAAGTCCGGTAATGACCAATAACAGAACGATCAATACAATATTGGTTGGGGTAAAAGGCTTTTCCTGTATCATCATCCATAAAAAAGCCCCGGCAACCGCGATAATGTAGGTTGGATGCTCTGCCCCGGTACTGAATATAACCACCATGATGAGGAAACAATAAAATATGCCCCGGCGGGTGCGCAAAGTTTTTGGTGGCGGGATGCGCCAGGCAGGTTTTTTAGCTGCGGCAGGTATCTACGCGCTTGATCATCATGTGGAAAGATTAAAAGTTGATCATGCCCATGCGCAAATTTTAAGTGAAACCCTAAGCAATTGCAGTTGGGTGAGCGGTGTTTTGCCTGCGGAAACTAATCTTATTTTGTTTGATACCATTGAACCGGCAGCAATCGTCCTGGAGAAACTGGCAGCAAAAGGAATAATGGCTTTACCGACCGATAAGCACCGCATACGCTTCGTATTGCACCTCGATGTGCATCCTGAACAGGTGGAATATGCGGTTGGGGTGTTGAAAGGTTTGAAATAATTCAATTTTTTGTCATTGCGAGGTACGGAGCAATCGCGTAGCTGTGCAAAGTGAATATGCCAAGTAACGAGATTGCCGCGCTCGTACATCGCTCGCAATGACAAAATATTGTCAACAAAAAAAGTCCCGCTAAACAGCAGGACTTTTTCTTTATTTGAATGATCTCTTATCCTAAATAAGATTTCAATATTTTACTTCTTGAGGTATGACGAAGGCGTTGTAACGCTTTATCTTTGATCTGCCTTACACGTTCACGGGTAAGGTTGAATTTCTCCCCTATCTCTTCTAAGGATAACGGATGATTGGTGCCTAAACCAAAGAACAATACGATGATCTCGCGCTCACGTTCGGTTAAGGTTGAAAGAGAACGTTTGATCTCTTCGCTTAAAGACTCGTTGATGAGGATGGAATCCGTATTTGGTTCCTGGTTCTCTAATACATCCAATAATGTATTTTCTTCACCCTGTACAAACGGCGCGTCCATGGATACATGGCGGCCCGAGTTGCTTAGTGTATCAGATATTTTATCTACAGTTGTTTCCAGTATATCCGCTAATTCTTCAGGTGAGGGCTCACGCTCAAATTCCTGCTCTAACTTTGAAAACGCCTTGCTGATCTTGCTTAATGAACCTACCTGGTTCAATGGCAAACGTACAATACGAGATTGCTCGGCAATAGCCTGTAATATAGATTGACGGATCCACCAAACGGCGTAGGATATAAATTTAAAACCCTTGGTTTCATCAAAGCGTTTCGCAGCTTTTATCAAACCTAAATTACCTTCGTTGATCAGGTCGCCAAGGGTAAGCCCCTGGTTTTGATATTGTTTGGCTACTGATACAACAAAGCGCAGGTTGGTTTTGGTTAAACGCTCAAGCGCAGCCTGATCGCCTTCCCTTATTTTTTGGGCTAATATAACTTCTTCTTCGGCTGTTATCAGGTCAACTTTACCAATCTCGTGAAGATATTTGTCGAGCGACTGCGACTCGCGATTGGTGATGGATTGGGTTATTTTGAGTTGTCTCATCTATTAAAAACCTCTTTTCTTTTGTATTAGAAATGAACGTGCAAAGCTATGAAATTGTTACGAGAAATTTTTAGTAAAAACCATATAAAAAAAACAGTCTTATTTTGCTGATTTTATACAGTTTATTGCACGGTTTTTGTGGTGCAGGATCGTTGCTTTTTATATTAAGTTTAGGTTAAAAGTTTCGTTTAATCTAATTCCTTTTTCCGTTTGTATTAAAGTGCAACATTCATTAACGGGGTCGTGTTCAAGATACAAAATATATTCTTTTTCCAGGGCCCCGGTCAAAATTATCTTCTTTTCTGTCAGGGTTTTAAGCGGGAACATATCATAAGCCATCACATAAGGCAATGGCAAGTGGCCTACTGATGGTAACAGGTCGGCCATGTATAAAATTTGCCTGCCCTTGTAGTTGATCAGCGGTAGCATCATGGCTTCGGTATGGCCGTAGGCAAATTTTACACTGATGTTCTCAGTGAATGTAACATCATCTTTACTATCAATAAATTTCAACTGGCCGCTTTCCTGTATGGGCAAAATATTGTCTTTCAGGAATGATGCTTTTTCGCGTTCATTTGGATAAATGGCCCAGTCCCAGTGTTTTTGGTTGCTCCAATAAGTGGCATTTTTAAAGGCAGGCAACAATTTATCACCATCGCGCACAACTGCCCCACCCACATGGTCAAAATGCAGGTGGGTTAAAAACACATCAGTAATATCATCGCGGTGAAGACCTTTGGCAGCTAATGATTTGTCCATCGTAGCATCGCCGTGCAGGTAATAATGACTAAAGAACTTTTCATCCTGTTTATTACCAATGCCCGTATCAACCAATATCAAGCGTTTGCCGTCTTCTATCAACAAACAGCGCATGGCCCAGGTACACAGGTTATTATCATCGGCGGGGTTGGTTTTATTCCATATAGATTTTGGAACCACGCCAAACATAGCGCCGCCGTCTAATTTAAAAAAACCGGTGTCTATTGTGTGTAAATTCATATCAATTCAAAAGTCAAAATTAAAAATTCAAAAACCTAAGATATAAATCAAAAAAGGCCAATAGTTATTAACCATCAGCCTTTTTGACTTTTTATTTTGAATTTTGACTTACAAATGAATGCACTCACCATACGCTTCGGCGGCAGCTTCCATAACTGCTTCGCTCATGGTTGGGTGCGGGTGTACGGATTTGATCAGCTCATGGCCGGTGATCTCCAGCTTGCGCGCGGTAACTATCTCGGCTATCATTTCGGTAACATTGTGGCCAATCATGTGCGCACCTAACAGTTCGCCGTATTTGGCATCAAATATCAGCTTTACAAAGCCTTCTTTAGCTCCTGCGGCGCTTGCCTTGCCTGATGCTGAGAAAGGGAACTTGCCTATTTTAAGCTCATAACCTGCTTCTTTAGCCGCTTTTTCGGTATAGCCTACTGAAGCAACCTCGGGTGAGCAATAGGTACAGCCCGGGATATTACCATAATTTAACGGCTCGGGATGATGTCCGGCTATCTTTTCCACACAAATAATGCCTTCGGCCGATGCTACGTGAGCCAATGCCTGTCCCTTAACAATATCGCCAATGGCATATATGCCTTCAATGTTTGTTTTATAAAAATCGTCGACCAATACTTTGCCTTTATCGGTAGCAACGCCAGCTTCTTCAAGGCCGAGGCCCTCGAGGTTGGTGGAAATACCTACCGCAGATAATACGATCTCTGCTTCCAGTGTTTCAACACCGTTAGCGGTTTTTACATATACTTTACAGTTCTCGCCCGACGGATCAACGGATTCAACTACTGAACCTGTCAGAATATCGATACCATTCTTTTTTAATATGCGGCCAAGCTGTTTTGAAACTTCTTCATCTTCCAGCGGAACAATATTATCCAGGTATTCTATCACAGTTACTTTGGTGCCGATAGAGTTATACAGGTAAGCAAACTCGATACCTATAGCTCCTGAGCCGATAACGATCATGGTTTTAGGCATTTTTGGCAACATCATCGCCTGGCGGTAGCCGATCACCTTACGGGCATCCTGCGGTATATTTGGCAATTCGCGCGAACGGCCACCGGTTGCCAGTATAATGTTTTTAGCAGTAAGCTGTTGCGTGTCGCCATTGTTATTTCTTACTTCAACTACGCCGTTCCCTTTTATGGTACCGAAACCGGTAACTACATCTATCTTGTTCTTTTTCATTAAAAACTGAACTCCTTTGCTCATGCCGTCGGCTACTAAGCGGCTCCGTTTTATCATAGCCTCAAAATTAACCTCACCTCCATTAACAGTAATACCGTAATCTTCTGCATGGTTCAGGTATTCAAATACCTGGGCGCTTTTTAATAAGGCCTTGGTGGGAATACAACCCCAGTTAAGGCATACGCCACCTAAGGATTCTTTTTCGACTATCGCGGTTTTTAAACCTAATTGGGAGGCGCGAATAGCAGCTACATAGCCGCCGGGACCCGACCCTATGACAATTAAATCGTAGTTCATGTTGTAATTATAAGTCTTAAATGAGGTGCAAAACTAACTAAAAGGGGTGAAACGAAAAAATGCCTATAGTTGTTGCCGGGTCAAATTTTTAACAGGTTGTCCATGTGGTTTTACAACCAATAGATTTGTGTATTATTATAGTTACAATTGAATTTAAAAATGTAAAAACTACAGGGAAATTCGCTTTGCTTTAGCATATTAATGTTTTTTAAACATTAAGGTTGATAATTATATAATAATTGTTAACATTAAGTTAATGAAAGAAATACTCCGCCAAACTATATTTGTTGGCAATTAACGATTTCATTATTTATTAAAAAACATCGACTATGAGGAAGTATTTACTCTCATTATTCATTTCCGTTTTTGCAATGTGTTTGGCCCTGGCGCAATCAGCGCAGGCCCAGGTACGCGTAACGGGTAAAATCATCGATACAGTAACGCAGGAGCCGCTCACAGGCGCTACTATTATTGTTAAAGGCACTCAAATTGCCACTTCGGCAGGCCTGGATGGTACATTTAAAATTAAGGTACCTTCGGATAACGAGGTATTGGTGATCAGGTTTGTTGGTTATGACACCAAAGCAATCATCATTACCCATGCCGATCAAAACGTAGGCACTATTTTGCTTAGCCCCAATTCAGGTTCAATGAAAGAAGTTACCATTACGGGTGATGTGGCGATCGACCGTAAAACCCCGGTAGCGGTTTCAAGCATTGGCCCTGAGTTTATTGAAGAACACTTAGGCAACGGCGGTATCCCCGACCTGTTGATGGGTATCCCCGGTGTAATGACCACGCAGGGTGATGGCGGCTATGGCGATAACCGCGTAAGCATACGTGGTTTCTCCAGTCGTTCAGGTAATGGTAATGTTGCTTATACTGTAAACGGTATTCCTATTAACGACCCTGAAACCGGCGCGCTTTATTGGTCGGACTTCTCGGGTATTACTGATGTCGCGCAATCTATCCAGGTTCAGCGCGGTTTAGGTGCTTCAAAAATCATCGTTCCGTCATTTGGCGGTACGGTTAATATTACTACCCGTTCAATTGATCAGCAGCCGGGCGGCTATGTTTATGAAGGCATAGGTTCTGATGGCTGGAATAAAACAGGGGTATTAGTTTCAACAGGATTGGATAAAAACGGCTGGGCCGCTACCTTCATGGGAAGCAGAACCGAGGGTGCTTTAACGTTCCAGGGGTCAAACTTTTTAGGATATGATTATTTCTTCAATCTCTCCAAGGTAATAAGCCCTAATCAAACTATCTCGTTAAATTTGATTGGCGCTGATCAAACTCACGGTACAAGGCCGGAGCAATTACTTAACGCGACAGGTACAACGGCAGGTTATACCGGCGCACCGCAAGGCACAAACTGGAATCAATGGTTCGGCTATAAAGACGGCCAGGAATACAACCCCAGTGATAACTTTTACAGCGAGCCAATCCTGTCAATCAACCATGAATGGCAGATCAATACTAAATCAAGCTTGTCAACTGTTTTATACACTTTATTTGGTGATGGCGGCGGCGGCAGTATAATGGATGCCGCAACCGGCGAAGAAGCGAACCCTTTTACATTGCCTCATTCCGGCAATGTGTATTCGCCTATTAATTATTCAGCAGTTGAAGCTGCCAATGCTGCCAATATTGATGGATCTGCTTTAAATTATGCATATGATTCACATGATAAAACTCACTGGTACGGTTTAAGAAGTACTTATAAAACTACGCTTGGACAATACATCGACCTGTCAGCGGGTATTGACCTGAGATATTACGAGGGTAACCACTACGAACAGGTAACTGATCTTTTAGGTGCAGATTATGTGTCATATCCTTACACAGGCAATCCGGCCCTTGGTTACACCGGCGGAAATATTAATGATCCTTCAGGCAAAGTAGGTATCAATGGTATCGTTGGTTACCATAACATTGATTATGTAGAATCAGGCGGCGCTTTTGCACAGGCTGAATACGCAAAGGATAATTTCACAGCTTTCGCTACTATATCAGGTTCTGAAAGTGCAGATCAGAGAAAAGACCCTTTTGATTACCTGACCAATGACCCTGCTGAAACCAGCAAATGGGTTGATTTTACCACTTACCAGGCAAAAATTGGCGCCAACTATAACCTGAACACCGAAATGAACGTGTTCGCGAACATCGGTTATTTGACCAAGCCGCCATATTTTGGCGATGTGTTCGAGGATTACACCAACCAGGTCAACAAAAACCCCGTTACTGAAAAATTATTCAGCTACGAGTTAGGTTATAATTATAAGATAGAGGATTTCAGCGCGAAACTGAACCTTTACAGGACATCTTATATGGACAGGGCGTTTAGTACAACCTTTACCGACCCAACAACAAATGCTGTATATTCAACTAACATCAGTGGTGTTGATGAAATGCACGAAGGTATCGAACTTGAATTACGTTACAGGCCGGTACAGGGTGTTGAAGTAGGTGGTATGGCTTCAATTGGCGATTACTACTATACCCAAAATGCAGGCCCTGCTACAGTATTAAATTCGTTAGGGCAGCCTGTTAAAAACGGCACACAACCTGAAGTTTTCCTGAAAGGCGAAAAAGTGGGTGATGTAGCGCAGGACCTGTTCCAGGCATTCACTCAAATAAATATAGTTCCTGCCTTAAAAGTTGGCGCTACAATGAACTACTACAGCCATTACACTGCTTACGTTCCTTTCCAGAATTATACTTCTCCGGATCAGAAACCTTACCAGGTGCCTGACTACGCGATATGGAACTTAAACGCTGTGTACAAATTTAAAATGGCGGGTTTTGACGCAGAACTTATTGGTACTGTATATAACCTGTTAAATTCAAAAGTAGTAACCGACGCTGAAGACTATGATGGTAATGACAATCAAAGCCAGCTCGAAGTTTATTATTTGAACGCAAGGACCTTTACTACAGCGTTAAAGATCAAATTTTAACCAGAAAAAATTAGAAAAGATGAAAAAGATTTATTATTTGTTCGCTTTAGCCGTATTGGGAATAACGGCATGCCAAAAAGAGCCGGTATTACATTCGGTTCTACCATCAGAGGTAAAAAGCCTTACCATTACCCTGCAAAAGGCAGATTATGCCTACATAACAGGGTATCCGTCATCAACTTTAACAATTGATGATGTTACCGATGCACAAAAATACATTCCCGAAGTATTGAACGCTGAATACGCGAATTTAGATAACGGTTCGACTGCGGCAGTAACTTACACACAATCGGCACTTTATTTTGTACCCGCAGCCGATAGTTTATATACTGATGTGTCCTACACGCTTACAGCAAGTGATTACTTACTGCTTCCGGGGAACAAATACACTGATTTTAGTGTAGCCCAGGTACTGGAGTGGTTGCCATACAAATACACTGCCCCTGTTAAAAATCAGTTGGCATTAATTACGTTTACACCATATCCAAGTACATTAACGCCGCCACCTCCATATTCATTCCTGTATTATAACAGTGCATGGCAAACAATTTACACTGTGCAGGCTGCGCAATATGCTGAGGTTGGCCTTGGAAAGTATGACCAGTTTTCATCGGCTAACGATGCTACACTACCTTCTATATTAGGTGCATTCCTTGATGCTGATATTACTATAACCGATACAGTTAAAACAGGTGATATTGATTTTGTAAGTTACAACTACTACGGAAGCGATGGCAACACCTATCAAAGGGTGCAGCCGTTACAATATAACGGTAGTAAATTTACCGTTCCGCAGACCTCAACTGCTTCGGCTAACTTTATTAAGCAAAACGGTACATGGACCTATGTTAAACCATTGCCAGTTGTGTCACATACACTCACCACCGCTGATATTACGCTTATTGCAAATTCAAGCTATGGTACTGCAGCTGAAAGAACCAGCCTTAGCAAATATGGTGATTTTTCATCATGGGCCCAGGCTGACCTGGATAACGCTTTCATACTTGTATTGACTACTGACTATCCAACGCCAGCAACCAATACCAACTATGAAGTTACCTATCTGAATTATACCGGGGGTAACGATGTTCCGACCATCGACACCTTCCAGTGGAACGGTACAAAATGGATAGCGCTGCAATAATTTAAAGTTTTAATTACTTATAAAAAGAGAAAGCCCCCGGAATTTCCGGGGGCTTTCTCTTTTTATGGTTTTGCCGGTGAAGCGTTAATAAACAAACTCCCCAAATTCAGAGTGTATCGTCACCTGCTTTTTATCAGCGGCTTCAACCCGGCCAATGATCTGCGCATCTACATTAAAGCTTTTTGATATGGCAATAAGGTCCGAAGCAATTTCCTGCGGTACATAAAGCTCCATCCGGTGGCCCATATTAAATACCTTGTACATTTCCTGCCAGCTTGTTTTTGACTCTTCCTGTATCAGCTTAAATAATGGCGGTACAGGAAACAGGTTATCTTTTATAATATGCAGCTTATCTACAAAATGCAATATCTTGGTTTGCGCGCCGCCGCTGCAATGCACCATGCCATGTATCTGGCTTCGGTATCCATCCAGTATTTCTTTAATAATAGGCGCATAAGTACGGGTAGGGGATAAAACCAGTTTACCGGCAGTAACGGATTGCCCGTTGCCGATATCGACAACATCAGTCAATTTTTTACTTCCCGCGAATACAAGTTCATAAGGTACAGCAGCATCATAACTTTGGGGGTATTTTTGGGCGATGGATTTATCGAATACATCATGCCTGGCCGATGTTAGACCATTAGATCCCATTCCCCCATTATAGTCACTTTCATAAGTAGCCTTTCCATATGACTCTAAGCCAACAATAACGTCTCCCGGTTGAATATTGTGATTTGATATTACATCACTTCGTTTCATGCGGCAGGTAACTGTAGAGTCAACAATAATTGTTCGCACAATGTCGCCTACATCTGCAGTTTCACCACCGGTTGAATAAATACCGATGCCCTCTTCTCTTAGCTCAGCTAAGATTTCTTCAGTTCCATTAATTATTGCTGCTATAACCTCGCCCGGTATCAAATTCTTATTTCTGCCGATGGTGGATGATAATAAAATATTATCTGTAGCGCCAACACATAATAAATCGTCCAGGTTCATGACAATGGCATCATGGGCTATCCCGCGCCAAACCGAAATATCGCCTGTTTCTTTCCAGTAAGTATAAGCCAATGATGATTTGGTGCCCGCGCCGTCAGCGTGCATTATATTGCAGTATTCAGGGTCGCCGGTAAGTATATCCGGAATTATTTTACAAAAAGCCTGCGGAAATATTCCCTTGTCGATGTTTTTAATTGCATTATGTACATCGTCTTTTGATGCAGATACGCCTCTCAAATCATATCTTTGCGAAGAATTCATGGGCAAATATACTGCTTATTAGTTTTTCTAACTATCTAAAACAAATACTTTGCAATACCCGGGATATATTCCAGTAGCTAAAAAAATAGCCGACAAAGTAAACCAATGGCGGCTGAGGCGCAATTTTCAACGCAATTTTCTTATCTACTGTAGTGTGATTGTTGGTCTTTTAGGCGGACTGGCGGCCATCGCGCTTAAATACGTGGTACATATCATGGAAGTGTTGAGTAAAAATATCGCCAACCATTTATACTACCATTTGGCTTATGCATTTTTACCTGCAATCGGCATATTGCTCACCGTATTGTATCAGCATTTCATTAACCGCGACCATATTGAAAAAGGTATAGGCTCTATCCTTATCAATATAAGGAAAAATCGCTCGAATATTAAGGTCAATAATATTTACTCGCATTTGGTTACCAGTTCGCTTACTGTTGGTTTTGGTGGTTCGGCAGGTTTGGAGGCGCCAATTGTTTGCATTGGCGCTGCCATCGGTTCAAACGGAGGTAAATTCTTTAACCTGAGCCCATATGAAAAAACCGTATTGATAGCGGCCGGGGCATCGGCAGGTATAGCTGCGGTATTCAACAGCCCGATAGCAGGTGTATTATTTTCACTGGAAATATTAATAGGCGAGATCACTATCCCCACCTTTATACCTTTATTAATAGCATCGGCAACGGGGGTAGTGGTATCCAAATTATTGTATTCAGGGCAATTGTTTCACCTCGTTACCGAAGGCTGGGTATTAAATGCGCTGCCGTTTTATGTGATACTTGGCCTTTGCAGTGGCTGGATGTCGGTATATATATTAAAAATTGCAGCAATACTGGAAAAAGGCATGTTCCCCAAATTTAACCGTTACCAGCGGGCTATTGCAGGTGGTTTGATCTTAGGACTGATCATAATGGTATTCCCGGCGCTGTTTGGTGAGGGTTACACCCACCTGCAGGATATACTTAACGGAAATATTGACGCGCTCAAGAGTGAAACATTATTCAGCAGTTGGCTGGCACAACCCTTGCTGCTGTTATTATTTGTGCTTTGCCTGGTTTTTATGAAAATAGTGGCAGCGGGCATCACCATTGGCTCGGGGGGTAATGGCGGTACTTTTGCGCCCACTTTATTTACCGGCGCGTTCCTGGGTTTGTTTGTGGCGCTTGGGGTAAATCAAACCGGGTTAATGCACTTAACGGTGAGTAATTTTATAGCGGTAGGCATGGCCGGCGCATTGAGTGGGGTAATGCACGCGCCTTTAACAGCAATATTCCTTATTGCAGAAATAACAGGCGGCTACGTGCTATTTATACCATTGATGATAGTTTCTGCCATATCGTATGTCATATCACGCATTTACAACCCACATAATGTGTATTGGCATGAACTGATAGAGCATCAGAACATAAAACCAGACCAGGATGATTATATGATGGATGCTATAAGCCTGGATAGCATTATCAATACCAGTTTTACAGCGGTGAGTATCCAAATGCCCGTAACGGAGTTTTACCAGCTTTTATCAAAAAGCAGCGCTAATATTTTCGCTGTATTGAATGAGCAGAAAGAATTGGTGGGCTTGGTTTTAATGGACCAGGTGCGTAAGCAAATGTTCAACCAAAAGGCAACTACTGCTACAGTAGAAGGGATCATGACCAACCCGCCTGCAGTAATCGACTATGACCAGCCGGTAAGCGATGTAATGGAAACCTTTGATGCGCTTGACGTATGGCAACTCCCCGTTGTTAAGCATGGAGAGTTTATAGGGTTTATTTCAAAGTCGGCGTTGCTTGCGCAATACCGTGACTTGATGATAAAACAACATAAGGAAACGGATCTTTTTGCAAAGATATAACCCATTTGTCATTGCTGTAAGGTACGAAGCAATCGCAAGGAAGCAGGATGACTATACATAGTTCGCGATTGCCAGTCCACTTACCAGCGGATCGGAATGACAAAAAATCAAATAAACAACAACTCCCTAAACTTCGGCAGCGGCCATAACGAATCATCCACCAGTTGTTCCAATTTATCTACATTGTAGCGTATTGGTTGAAAGTAGGTTTTAACTTTTTCATCGTATGCGATGGCTTTTTCACGCGGGTCTTCGATGTTATTGGCTTTTTTACGCTCCTGTATCATGCTCTCAATATCATTACGGATGGCATTTACATGCTCTGATATTTTGGTGATGATTTCGAGCTGCGTTTGGTAAGTGCTTGCAGCCAATCCCAGGTCTTTTAGCCCTTTAACATTTTCTATCAGCTTGGTTTGATAAGCTATTGCCGATGGGACAATAATGTTGTTAGCCAATTCGCCCATTACGCGTGCTTCTATTTGTAATTTTTTGTAGAAACTTTCCAGCAATATCTCGTGGCGCGCATTGGCCTCACGCGGACTAAAAACGCCGGTGTCCTTAAACAATTGCGCCGATTTTTCTGATAACATTACGTCGAGCGCTTTTGGCGTGGTTTTTATATTGGATAAACCTCTTGCTTCTGCCTCTTTTTCCCATTCCTCGCTATAGCCGTTGCCTTCAAAACGTATCTTTTTTGATTCCTTTATATACCTTTTAATAACTGTGAGAATAGCCACATCCTTTTTTTCGCCCTTTTTAAGCAACTTATCTACATCAACCTTGAATTTTTTAAGCTGATCGGCCAAAATTAAATTCAACACCGTCATGGGCGCTGCCGAGTTTTCTGAGGAACCTACCGCGCGGAACTCAAACTTATTACCTGTAAAGGCAAAAGGCGAGGTGCGGTTACGGTCGGTATTATCCTTTAATATCTGCGGTATTTTGGGGATTCCCTGCCAAAGCATAGCATCTTCCTTAATGATCTTGCTTATTCTTGAGGTTTCTATCTCATCCAAAACCTCGGTAAGCTGGCTGCCAAGGAATATGGACATGATGGCAGGCGGGGCTTCGCTGGCGCCTAAACGGTGATCGTTATTAACCGATGCGATGGATGCCCTTAACAGATCGGCATGCTCATAAACCGCCCGTATAGTGTTCACAAAGAAAGTAAGGAACATCAGGTTGTTCTTAGGCGTTTTACCCGGCGACAACAAGTTTTTGCCGGTATTGGTGATCAGCGACCAGTTATTATGTTTGCCAGAGCCATTTATTCCTGCATAGGGTTTCTCATGAAGCAGCACCTTAAAGTTATGGCGCTTGGCTATGCGGTCCATAATATCCATCAGCAATTGGTTATGATCTATGGCCAGGTTGATCTCCTCAAATATCGGGGCACATTCAAATTGCGAAGGTGCAACTTCATTATGTCGTGTTTTTAACGGGATACCCAATAATAGGGCCTCGGTTTCCATATCCTGCATAAAGGCATAAACACGTTCAGGTATCGAACCAAAATAATGGTCCTCCAGTTGCTGGTTCTTTGCCGACATATGCCCGAACAAGGTGCGCCCGGTTAAATGCAGATCGGGGCGGGCATTATATAAGGCTATGTCCACCAAAAAATACTCCTGTTCAATGCCTAATGTGGCATTTACTTTTTCAATCCCCTTGTCAAAATAATGGCAAACATCAACTGCGGCCTTATCTAAGGCGCTCAAAGCTTTTAATAAAGGCACCTTATAATCTAATGCCTCACCGGTGTAAGAAACAAACACGGTGGGTATACATAAGGTACGCGCCATTATAAAGGCAGGCGAGGATGGATCCCAGGCTGTATAACCACGGGCCTCGAAAGTATTGCGTATGCCGCCACTCGGAAAGCTTGAAGCGTCGGGTTCCTGCTGTGCAAGCGCGTCGCCGGAGAATTTTTCCAATGCGCTGCCATCCTCAGTTATTTCAAAAAACGCGTCGTGTTTTTCGGCTGTCGTGCCTGTCAATGGCTGGAACCAGTGCGTGTAATGCGTGGCGCCTTTGCCCAATGCCCATGATTTCATGGCCGATGCCACCTGCTCTGCCATATCGCGGGGGATAGGTTCTC
>Ga0206859_1109_pt1 | contig 14564 bp, 10 predicted proteins | sample Alteio_BWOrgCont_47_FD_152882 | JGI IMG/M metagenome (GOLD analysis project Ga0206859, IMG submission 152882) | Enriched cells from forest soil in Barre Woods Harvard Forest LTER site, Petersham, Massachusetts, United States -... | ecosystem: Environmental > Terrestrial > Soil > Temperate forest >... | reverse complement strand
AGAACGGATGAAATAAAGTGCCGGGATTAAGCTAAAGCTTAAAGTAAAACGGTGAAAATATGGTCGGGCGGTACAAAATCATAATTAAGCTCAAACCCAAGGTTTTCGCATATCTGCCGCGAAATAGTTAGCCCCAAACCCGTCCCTTCCGAACCTGATGACTTGTGGAAACGCTTAAATATATCTTCCACCGGCAAGGCATTATTGTCACCTGTGTTGCTTACAACCAACCGGCTTGCACTTAGGTTAATATTAACGTTTCCCCCGCTATAATTGTGCCTGATGGCATTGCTGATAAGGTTATTCAGCAAAACATCAACCAGGTAACGGCTGCCGTAAATTTCTTTGTCGCCAAGTGTACAGCTTAAATTCAGTTTTTTATCCTGGAATATTTCTTCAAAATGTACCATCATTTCTTCCAAAACCACCCGGAGGTCTATGGATTCGTTATTATGCTCCAGTTTATTTTCTATTTTAACCAGTAGTAATAACGACTGGTTCAACCGGTTCAGGCGGCCTGCGGCACCGTAAAGGTCATTCAGCAATTTGCTTTGCCGGTCGGTAAAATGTTCTGTTTGTATCAGTGTGTCCAGTTTTGAGTTGATGACAGCAATAGGGGTGAGCAGTTCATGCGAAGCGTTTTCTGTAAACAACTTCAAATTTTTGTAATCATGCTTTACCCGCGATGTCATATTGATCACCGCTGTATTCAGTTCTTTAAACTCTTCAGTATTGGTATCGATGTTTTGCAGGTCGGTATTGTCGGCCAGGTTAAAAAGCCGCAGTTCTTTCATAATGTTATAAAAAGGTTGCCATAACCTGTTCAATATCAACCTGTTAGTAACAAGCAGTGTTCCCAGTAAAAGCAATATCACAATAATGGTGATAATGAAGATAATGCGGATCAACTCTTCGGTCTCGACTTTTGACTCTACAACTAATATCTTATAATATTTACCATTAACCGTAACTGAGCTAATAATACCCCGGCCCGATTCATAGCCTTTATCGTGTGTGTTATAATAAGCTGTATTGATGAATTGACGGGCGACTGAACCGGGAGGCTTGGGGTAGAAGGATATTTGCTGGTCGTCGGAATCAAAAACCTGCGGCAAATGGTGATTTAGCTTAACATAATCAAAAACCTCGTTTTCTTCAACTACAAGGTCCTTATCTACCTGGTTGGTTAATATCCAGCTGATTGCGCCATAATAAATTACCCCGGTGATCACCATTACAACAACGGTAGTGATCAGGATAACACGGTTATACTTATCCAGCAGTTTCATGCATCGGTAAATTTATAACCCATTCCGTAGGCCGCCTGTATATAATCCTTGCCCCCGGCTTCTACCAATTTTTTCCGCAGGTTCTTGATATGCGAATAAATGAAGTCAAAATTATCTGCCATATCGGCGCCATCGCCCCATAAATGTTCGGCAATGGCGTTTTTTGATACCACCTTATTTTTATTGGCAATAAAGTAAAGCAGCAGCGCATATTCCTTGCGTGTTAATTTTACGTGCGAGGTGCCGATCTGCACATCCTTGCCCAGCAAGTCTATTTTTATCTCGTTAAAGTTCAGTAAATTACTGCCATTATAGGATTTTCGCCGGATAATTGCCATTACCCTCGCTTTCAGCTCCGACAAGTGGAATGGTTTTACCAAATAATCATCTGCACCCAGCTCAAGGCCCTCTAATTTATCATCCAATGAGTTTTTGGCCGAAATAATAAGTATGCCATCGGTATAATTCTTGTCCTTTATTACCCTCAGCAGTTCTATCCCGCTGCCGCCGGGCAGGGTAATATCCAGCAGGATGCAATCATAACGATAAAGGTTCACTTTTGATAAAGCGGTTGAATAATCACTTGCAGTTTCGCAAATGTTACCCGCTTCGGTAAAGTATTCTTCGATACTTTCCCGCAGGCCCTGCTCGTCTTCAATGATAAGTATCTTCAAAAGATTTTTTTGCAAATATAAAGTTCAATATTGGAAAGAAACTGAAGATATTATGAATATGGAAAATGATATAGTACTGATATTAGGTTACAGTGAATAAATAAGTATTATTCATATTTGATTATGCAAATAATACAGTATTACTACAGAATTGCATGTTAGGTTTGATAAATACGGTTAGGTTATTTACGACAGGCACATAAAGCAATGGGCGAAGACGGGATGAACTTCAAAACCATATTCATTAACATCATAATAGCGCTAACTATTATATTGATGATTGTATTGTTTATGTATAGCGTCACCATATAATAATATGCCCCGCCGGTATTATTTGAACCTGTCCGACTCCGTTATCCCTTTCCAGTTATCCGAACGGAATGAATTTACAGGTATTCCCTCTTTGTTAAAAAGGTCGGCATCAACAGGCGTGTCCGTCCATCCGTAACGTACAGCAACAGGCTGGGTAACCTGGCTGCACCATACTTTAACCCTATCGCCATCCACAATTATCGCCTGAGCGTAATAAAATTTATGATCGGCACCTGCCAGCTCAAAACCCTTCAGATAGCCGTATTTATCCTTTATTATAAGGCCATGTTCAGCATGTGTGAAATGTATTATAGCGTAACCGTTTTCAAAATCAGCCGACTTATACATCGGGCTCTCATAATAGCCGGTATCGGCATACACCATATTTAAAGTTTTCGATGCTAAACGGTAGCCAAAATCGGCCTTGTTTTGTGGATGGAGATTGGTGCCATCAGTCAGGTCAGTGGTAACTATCATCCCGGTATTAGGAACTTGTAAAGTAAGTGTTTGCGCTTCCCTTAATTCGGCCCAGTTGCTGCCTTTATCGCTGCCCTGCGAACCGCCATAGCCCGGCAGCTGCACAAACAGGAATGGGAACTGCCGGTTCCACCGCTGCCGCCAATTGCTGATCATTAAAGGCAATGCTGTGCGGTATTGGTGACCGCGTGGTGCATTTGATTCGCCCTGGTACCATATCACCCCCGCCATGGCATAGGGTATAATTGGGTTAACCATTCCGTTATACAACATAAAACCCGTGCTGTTAGGCCCTGTATCCAAATGATATGGCTTGCTGAAATTAGGCATCAGGTGCCAGTTATCCAGTAAACTAACCGTTGTATCCGCAGCTTTAAAATAAAGCGTAAAAGTATCGCCGCTAATGCCCGGCCCAAAGAATGAGGGAGTTTTCTGTTCCGATCGCAGATCGATCAGCAAGCTATTTTCGCCGGGTTTTAAATCCCCGGCAGGAATATTTACCTGGTAGCTGCCCGGCTTACCTAATTCTTTCAATGGCTGCCCGTTGATATAAACCGCCAGGTCCGCATCCGTATTACCAAGTCGTAATACCGCGATGCCTTTGGCGCCAACGCTATCAAGCACAATTGTTTTTTGCATAAAACCACCGCCGTGGTAGGAGTTAAAATTTTGCCACGCCCATGGCCCGTAACCGCCATGTGGCCAATTGTTAAAAAATGAAGCAGGTTCGGCGGCTAATTGTTCGGCAGTGTAAAGCGTTGCCGGGCCTTTATGATAGGCATAATCCCTCAGGTTTTTATCCATCCGTGCTTTTACGCCGTCAAAATCTGTAGGTAAGGCCTTTGCCGCACTGTCCATATCACTTGAGGCCAGCATTGCGTCACGACTGATCCAATCCTCAATTTCCGTTCCACCCCAGTCATCGCTGATCAATCCTACAGTAACATGCAACCGCTGCGCCAGCCGGGTTCCAAAGTAATAACCAACACCGCTAAAGTTGCCTATAGTACCGGTGTCAGCTTTCAGCCATTGTCCGCTGGCCATATCCTTTTCAGGCTGCATGCTCATCTTTTTCGGTACATCAAACATGCGTACCGCTTGCTTTGAGGCTATTTTTTTTTGATTATCATATCCAACACTATACTTCATCTGGTATTCCATGTTAGATTGCCCGGAACATACCCAAACCTCGCCCAGCATCACATCGGTGTACACCAGTTTTTCCTTTTTCGAGGAAACGGTTAACACATAAGGGCCGCCTTCTTTCATCGGTTTCAGCCAGACTTTCCAGTTACCAGTACTGTCGGTTTTGGCGCTTGCAGTTTGACCATTGATACTCACTTTTACCGAAGCATTTTTCTTTCCCCAGCCCCAAACCGGTACAGGCTGGTTACGTTGCAGCACCATATGATCGGAAAATAGCTTAGCGGTTTTTAGCTGTGCCTGAACTGAAATAGAAAGAGATATGCAGAATAAAAGGCTAAAAAAATGCTTCATAAATAGCAGTTTATGTGTGGTCTAAACTTATATAAAATCGTTGTCAAAAAATCCCCAACAGGATTGAAAAATATACTCACTTATTTTTTATAAAATTATCTAAAACGATTTAAAATAGAATGAACTAAGAATAATCATTCTATTGCCATAAAATTGTATTATTTGTCGTGTTAACATTTTCTTAACACAAGGGGAATATTAAGTTAATCCAACGCTGGTACTTTTATATCTACAGGTTAGTAAAGCTAACCGGTAATCATAAATAAGTACAAAATAGAATAATACATAAGAATAATACATAAAAATATTAGCCATGCAAAACACAACAGAAAAACAAAGAAACCAAAGAATGCAAATTTTGGATGCTTATAACGATGAGCATTGGGCAAAAAAATATGGTGTTTCTGCAGCTGAATTAAAGGGAACCAAAGAAAAAGGCATCTCTGCAAAAATCATAGAGGCTAATAGCAAAAACAAGACCCTGCACGTATAATCTCAATTATATGCCTAAAAATATTCTTCGCGGTAGCATTGCCATACGCGAAGAATATCATAATCCCTTTTCCCTGTAAACTAAATCTTGTATTAAGATATATTTCTATAGATCCTGCGCGTCAGCCGGGCGCACTATAATATGGCGGTCGTCAATAACCACCCCGTCGAGTTGTTGTATGGCCAGTTCTGCATGTTGTGCAGTATCCATTTCCAAAAAACCAAAGCCTTTGCTTCTCCCGTTCTGGGTAATGATCCTGGCAGAAAGTACTGCACCAAATAATCCGAATAATTGCATAAGCCCTGTATCTTTAATATGGTAGGGCAGGTTAGCGACAAAAATTTTCATAAGTTGTTATATATGTTAATTGCAGAATTATTTATTGAGTTTTTATTTTTTGCTTTATAGATTAACGCAAGGATTTAGGGTTAGTTTATAATATGTCGATAAAATTTTTGTGACAAAGATATTTTAGCAGCCGGTGTGGTGGTTATATCGCTGATTATGTAAAAAGTACAGGTTGTATACAGATTTTTAAGTTATATTGTACACAATGAAAGGATGCTGCGTTGAATAAACAATGATTTACCCGTCAAAAAAAATGATTTAATTGTTTAAAATTTATTGCGATTACTTGCGGATAAAGTTTAACCCAAAACAGGCCTTGTTTTGGGCTTTTGTAATTTTACTGCTTTTTAATCAGCAACTTAGCTTAGCACAAGCTATCCAAAATGCTCAGGTAGCCACAGATGTCAGTGGTAGGGTTGTTGATGCAGCAACCAGCCAGCCCTTAGCAAATGTAACCGTCAAGTTTACCGGCAGCAACATAGCCACAAGCACCAACAAGGCTGGTGAATTCGAATTAAATACCATAGGCTCCTATAAATCGGTAATATTTGCTTTAGTGGGCTATCAATCGCAAACAAAATCTATTAAACCGGGGCAGTCCACCCAATTAAATATCCGTCTGCATGTTGGTCAAACCCAATTAAAAGAGGTGACAATTTCTTCGAGGCACGGTAAACGCTACAAAAACAAAGATAACCCTGCAGTTGAGCTGATACGGAAAGTCATAGCACACAAAAATGAGAACCGCCCGCAAAACGCGGATTACCTGCAATATGACCAGTACGAGCGGTTGGGCTTGTCGTTTTATCACCTCTCGCCCAATTTTATAAATGGCGGTTTTTTTAGTAAATACAAATTCATGCTCGATACTGCCATGGTGATCAACGGGCAGCCGCAAACAGCGCTTCCGGTATATTTCAGCGAGAAGTTATCGCAGCATTATTACCGCAAAAAACCTTCAAAAACCATCGACATTTTAACCGCTCAAAAGCAGATCAACATCATTAAATTTTTAGATACGGTGGGCCTGGATATTTACATGAACCGGATGTACGGCAATAACATAGATATTTATCAGAACAACATATTTATTATCACCGACCAGTTCCTGAGCCCCATCTCCAACCACTCGCCCGACTATTATAAATTTTTTATCACCGATACCATACAGGTGGGTAATGAAAAATTAATTGAACTTAATTTTACGCCGCGCAATAAAGGCGACCTGTTATTCGAGGGGAAAATATTGGTTACGCTCGACGGGCATTACGCCGTGCAGGGCTGCGAGTTAAACGTGAATAAGAACATCAATCTTAATTTTTTGCGCAGCCTAAAAATAAACCTTGATTTTACGCCTTATAACGGGCGCTACTACCTTAACAAGAGCGATGTAAAGGCCGATTTCGGAATATTTAGAAACAGGGGTGCCGCAGTTTTTGGAGAGCGGACGGTTTTCTACACGAATTATATATTTAACACCCCGCTCGATAAGCAATTTTACCAGGGGAAGAGCAGTCAAACCCTGCCAACCGCTAACAATGCCGATACAACTTATTGGCTGCAGCACCGCACGGATACACTCACCAAACAACAGGCTTTAGTTTACACACATATCAATAAGTTGGAAGGTATGAAATCGTTCAGAACGGCTACCTGGATAGCATCCGCAGTTACCGGTGGCTATGCCGACCTGGGCCCGTTCCAGTTTGGACCGATCGGTAATTTCTTTTCCTATGATTATGTGGAGGGACTCAGGTTCCAGGTGGGCGGCCGCACCACGCCTAAATTTAATAAAACCATCTACCTCGAAGGCTATACAGCCTATTCCACTAAAAGTAGTAAGGTGGAGGGTGAATTAAATACCTATTTCAGTTTAAATAAAACGCCATTTTATACTTATCCCAACAACTATTTCAGGCTGAGCTACATTTATGATGTAAATGTCCCGGGTTATAGTTATTCTATTACTAACAATTTGGATGCTACATTATCATCTTTTTATACCGGTACGAGTGATTACTTTGTATACAGTAAACTTTTTAGCGCTGATTATGTAAAAGATTTTGAGAATCACTTATCCCTTGATGTTACGCTAAGCAATTGGGATCAGCAGGCAGCCGGAACATTGCTCTACCTGCGTAATGACGAGGCAAACACACCGGTAAATAATTTAACCACAACCGAAGCAGGGATCAGGCTAAGATATGCACCTCATGAACAGATCATCCAGGGTACCCAATACCGCAGGACTATTTACAGCAAATACCCTATTATAAATTTGCAGGTAACGCATGATTTTAAAGGCGTATTTAACGGTTCATACACTTTTACTGATTTTAACGCCAACATTGCCAAGCGGTTTTATTTTTCGCAGTTAGGTTATGGCGATGTCACCTTGCTGGGCAATTATTTAATGGGTAAGGTGCCGTTTCCCTTGCTCATTATCCCACCTGCAAACCAATCCATAGCTTACCTGCCCGATTCTTACAATGCCATGGATTACCTGGAATTTGTAAGCGATCATTATGTAGGGTTTAACTTTACCCAAAGCTTTAATGGGTTTTTCCTGAATAAAATACCTTTGCTGGATGGTTTAAAACTGCGTGAATTTTTATCATTCAAGGTTTTATATGGCGGTTTACGTAATGAGAACAACCCGCTCTACAGCACGGGCTTATATAGTTTGCCCACTGCATTCAGCGGCCAAAACGGGACTTTTGCTTTAGGCAACACACCATATATTGAAGGTGGTGTAGGTATCGGTAATATTTTCAAAATTTTACGGCTGGATCTTATCAGAAGGTTCGATTACCTCGACCATCCGGGCATCTCTACCTATGTGCTGAAAGTCAGTTTTGATCCTGATTTTTAAAAAGATGTAAAGTTTCAGGGAGTATATATCAATACTTTATTTCTCCGGGAATACCGTCAACCTCAATAAGGTACTGCCATAAGGCACCAACGTAATGTATTCCTTTTTGCCGGTACTGTCGCGGTTGGCCGGGAAGGCAGATGTTTGGTAAACCGTTTCACCTGCTACGTTTTTGGTTTGCCGTAGTTTCCAGTTGCTTAATTTTTCAGCGGGAACCCTAAGCGTTACCGGGTCTGCACCTGTTTTCCAGGGATAGGTATTTGTTGTGTTTTTTATTACCTGCACATCGCCTGGTTTAATCGCTAACATGGAGTAGTTCCACGCAGCAGCTGGGTGATATTCCAACCCCGGAAATGCTGCAGTTGATTTGGCATAGTTCTTCACCGTATCTTCCTTTGATGCGATAGGGTAACTGTAAACTATCGGGCCGCGCTCCACGGCTTCACCTTTATTTGGCCATTTGCTGATTTCCACATGCATAGGAATGGACAATGTGACCTTATCGCCATTATTGAATTGGCGGTTGATGGTGAAAAAATGACCGGGTTGCAGGTTAGCTGCTGATTTTTGCCCGTTAATTGTTATCGACGGATTTTTGCACCACCCCGGTATGCGTACCTGGAACGGGAATTTTACCGATTTGTTGGTACTAATACTAAAATTTATTTTCTCACTAAAAGGATAGTTGGTGTTTTCGGTAATTTTAACATGTTGTTTGTTTGCGCCAACATTTGCATCGATAGCACTTGGCCCAAATAGTGCGGCGGCAATGCCGTCGTCTTTGGTTCTCAGCCACATCTGGTCAATATAATACGGCATAAAGCGGTTAACGTTGCCTGTACAGCACTCGGTATCATGCCCCGGCAAAAAGGCCATCCGCGCATCATTATAGCCTAAATGATTAGAGGTCATGGTGGCAATAAATTGGTTTGGTGCCGAAAAATATTGTTCGGCCTTAAAATCTTTGGTCACCGCACCGATCCCGGCGTTAAATACCGCTTTTTCTATTTTATCAGCCCAACTTGCATCCCCGGTAATTTGCAGCATATAGCCGTAGGTATAAGGTATGGTAGATAAGTTACAGGTCTCATGCCCCGCCAGTTCAGATATGCCATTCAACTGTTCATTTGAACTCGGGACACCCGATACCAGCATATCGTATTTCTCCATTTGCGCTATCCCATGCAGCGCTTCATCCAAATAAGCCTTTTTACCTGTATAACTGTACAATATTGCCGGGATCTTTACGATCTCGATATACACCACCGCGTGGTAATTGGGTATCATATCCGAGGCAAAGTTGATATCCCTGCCATCCCGGTCACGGTATTTATGATCGGATTTAAAGGTAGCATAAGCAGTTTCAGCCTTTTGCAGCATGCTTTTATCACCACTGATCCCATACAGCCAGCAAAGTTCCTCGGCGTTGCAAACATCCAGTTCATCGGCAAAATCTTCGCCTTTGTATGTGGAATAGTGCTTCAGCATGGCATCAACAATGGCAGGGTTGTGGTTCACGATATATTCTGTCATAAATGATCGTAAAAAACCGGTGTAAGGCCACTTGTTCCAGCGGCCTTTCAGGTCCTGTGGACCAAGCCTGCCGTTATCGTTCTTTTTATTGAGCACATAATTCACCTGTATTTTGGCTTTGTTGATTAGAAATGTATCGCGCAGTAAATAGCCTGCTTTGATACAGCCATCTACAAAATATCCGCTTTGCTCATACGGCCACCAAAAACGATCTTCCTGTTTATCGTTCACTTTAGCCGTCCACATACCGGTATTAAAAGGGTATCCCGCATCCTCAATATGCCCGGTAAGCCCGCTTTTTTGATATTCCAAAAACTGGTGCAGCCATCCTTGCGGGCTTACATCCGTAGGGCTTGGCAACAGGTATTTGCTGTAAGGCGGATCAACGCTTAGCTTATAATTTTTGCTTTGACCGAATGTCAAAGACGATATCGCCATTAAAAGAAATACTAAAAACTTGTTTTTCATATTGAAGGAGTTTATAAAAATTTGGCCCGTGCGATACCTTCCCCTGTAACAGGAGAAGGAGGAGGATAGGTATTATTTTTTCCAACTCAATTCAATTTCTTCCAACGTTTTTTGCTTCGTTTCAGGTATAAAGAATTTGGTAAACACCCATAATATAACCGCGTTCACACCAAAGATGATAAAGGTATATCCCCCAGCTTCGGCGGCTGTTTGGCCTATGTTTCCCGCAGCCAGCATTATCGGCGTAAAAAATGAAATAAGGAATGTACCTATCCAAAGTACGGTTGTAGCTATCGACATGGCGACACCGCGTGTTTTTGTAGGGAATATCTCCGAAATAATAACCCAGGGGATAGGCCCTAATGATGCCGCGAAACAGGCGATGTACAAACAAATGCAGGCTACCAGCCATAAACCCTGTACATGCGCTAAAAAGCAATAAGCCGTGCCGCCCAAACAAATGATCATACCGGCCACGCCCCAAAGTAGCAGGTTCTTGCGCCCCATACGGTCTATCAAACCAATGGCTACGAAGGTAAATACAAGGTTGATGCCGCCAATAAGGAATGTTTGGCCTAAAGCATTATGCGCGCTGAAACCTGCGTTCACAAATATGGTTGGCGCGTAATAAATAATAGCGTTGATACCCGTGATCTGTGAGAATAGCGCAAGGAAAATACCCACGATCATAGCTCTACGTAAACCGGGTTTAAACAATTCGCCTACGGTGCCTTCTTCCACGTTTAAGGTTGATTCGATCTCATTGGCTACCGAAACTGCTTCCTGCTTGCCGTTCAACCGCTCCAGAGTGTCCATAGCTTCGGGCCTGCGCTTGTTTTTAATGAGCCATCTCGGGCTTTCAGGAACGATAAATAATAAAAACAGGAACAAAGCCGACGGTATCAATCCGGATGCGATCATATACCGCCAGCCGGTTTCTACTTTCCATGCTTCCGAGCCTAAACCCGCTATACCAAAGTTTACGCCGTAAATAATAAGGATGCCAATTACGATAGCCAGCTGGTAAACACTTACTAATATTCCCCTGATCTTAGCGGGAGCGACTTCGGATATATACAAAGGCGAAAGCATGGATGCCGCTCCGATGCCGATGCCGCCGATCACCCTGAATAATACAAATTCGGTTATGGTGCTTGCTAAACCTGCCCCAATGGAAGATATGGCGAACAGGATTGCCGTAAAGATCAATACCCGCTTACGGCCTAATCTATCGCTGATGGGACCTGCCGAAAGGCTGCCGATAATACAGCCGATAATGGCACTGCTTACCGCGTAGCCTACCATCTTATCAGATAAGGCGAATTTGGTGGTTATAAAGGGCACTACCCCCGAAATTACAGCGGTATCATAACCGAACAAAAAACCGCCTAAAGCTGCTACCACTGTCAGTTTTATCACAAAGCCCGTGGTCGAGGCTTGTGACGTTGTTCCTTGGTTCATAATTGGGTTTATTTTAGGTTAAAAATGGTTTGTTTAATTAGCCCGTAAGTCCGCAAAAGTCAGTAAGTTCTTTTATAGCTTTATTACACTCTCACATACGCCTTCAATGTGGCACATTCCGTCCCTTCAGATTCGCCATGCGGGCGGATAGTATATTCGCCTACCGCTGCCGGAACAATAAATGTTTCGGCATAATGGATCACATACGGTTCAAAAGCATTGGTCGGGCTTTCTACTATCACTTCCCGGCCCTCAACAAGGTTAAGCACATTTACTATCCCATCAGTATTATGCAAAACCTCGCCTGTAAACCAATGGCGGCGCGTCTCAATAAATTCAAGTTCGTTTAGGCCGGTACGCTCCTCGTACCAGTCATCACCAAAAGCTATATCCTCAACAAGGTTAAGCGCATTGTCTTCAACCCAGGTTTCCGTCCTGTCCCACTGAATAACATTTTTGCCGTGCTCGATATTAATAGGGCGTGGTTTACCATCCATCCCTAAACGCCCCCAATCCCATAATTTAAAAGTAAAGATATAAGGTGTAGCGCTGATCTCCAATACCATGCCACCCGCGCCCGAGCAATGCACCGTACCTGAGGGTATGGAAACATGGTCATGTTTTTTTACCGGCCATTTTTTTACAAATTTCTCGTCATCGAAAAGTTTTTCTCCCCGCTCGGCAGCACGCAGGTCAGCTAACATTTCTTCAGGGTCGATATTTTCCTTCAAACCCAGGTAAACATCCGCTTCACCATCTACATCCAAAAAATAATAGCTTTCATCCTGCGTGTAATGCATGCCGAATTTTTCCTGGATGTATTCGGTCAGCGGATGCACCTGCAGGCTCAAATTTCCGCCTTTAATGGTATCCAAAAAGTCGAACCTTATCGGGAACTCATCCCCGAAGCGCGAATGTACCTTTGGCCCAATTAGCGCATCGGTTTGGTAAAATACAACGTTGATGGATGGGATCTCCACATCAATATCCCCGAAACGCAACAACAGGCTGTTTTCCTCGGGCACGCAATCAAAACACCACGCGTAATTAACCACCGAACGGTCGAGATCACAAACTTCCTTCATCCACTGACCGCCCCATGGCCCGGGGTCAAAAAATGGAACTACACGAAACGGCCGGGTTACAGCTTTCTGCATGCCTGCTAAAATTGCGCTGCCTTTTATTAATTTAGGCTCATTGGCTTTATTGGTATCCAGCCAATAATCTATTTTGTTAAAAAGCTTCTTCTTCAGCCGGTCACAGGCGCGCCAGTCCACAAAAAACGCACGCTTGTATTGGATAGAGAACTCTTCGTCACTGTTTTTTATGCCGATGTTATGCACCTCCTTTTTACGCATCCGCAATTGTATCTCCCAGCGGGCCATATCGGCATAAATGAGAAGACCATTCTTTGGGGCGATGAGGCTTGCACCTGTGCCATAAACCACAACAACACCATCGCTAACAGCTATTTTTTCTTTTAATCTCGATATTTTATGCTCATCCAAGTAGTCTTCAATATTCAGGCGGGTTATATAGCCGAATATGCGGTCATCAGTAACATCAGGGTAGGTCATTTGCAGGATGTCAGCTTCAGACTTAAAGCCGTCTTCTGCATCTATCCAAACATCAAACTTCACTCCTTTCCTGAAATGAGCCCTGACTTCCTCATCAAGCACCCCCTGGTAGCATTCAATAACCACCAGCTTTTTCCCGGAAGCGATCTCTTCATTCACTTGTTTGATCACAGCATCCCAGCCTAAAATGCACGACAGGTTCTCATGCTCAACCAGTACATGCGGAAATTTATCGTAATTAGCTTTAAAACTCATAATCGGTTTAATATCAGGGTGTAAAATTTGTCCATATATCTTTTTTCAGGCCCGGTTCTGATACGAATTGAAAGCGCCCCGGATCATTTTCAAACTGCTTGTAAACTGGTATGTTTTTATCAATATCTAAGGTCTTTTTGTAATCTTCCGGCTGTTTTATTACCAACTCAGATTCATTATAACCCGGATTGGAATTCCAGCCGATCTCATTCTTATCATTTAATACCGGGTACCACGCCAGGCCGTTATGCGCCCGAACCTCATCATATAAAAAACCGTATTCCCTGTCGCACCATGCACCAAAAGTTAACGGCGAAACCGGGTCGGCGCTTATCGTGGCATGCGCCCATTCCGGCGGGACCACCACTACATCACCCGGCCCGGCGTACACCGCGAAACACCTGCCGGGATTATCCTGCGCGTATTCCTGCATATAAATGATTGCGTTGCCGCTCCATATCTCGTAAACCTCGGGTGGCGACCAGCCGCTATGTGCTGATACCTTATGTATATGCCCCTGGCTGCGCACAGGCTCATCTCCTAATTTTCCTTTCGCATAGGTCACCACACCATACAACAACATCATGTGCTGTAGCAGGGGGCGATGCTGTATTTTACCCACATCCATCGCTATAGAATAAACGATCTCGGGCCCATTACAGTCCGGGTCGCGCAAACTTTTGCGGATATCATCCAGCCTGCGGTTCTCCACTAAGGGGCCAAAGCAGCCATCACCATAAGCAAACCCTAAAGGGTCGGTTAATGGTTGTATCGCTATGCCGGGGTCAAAGTTCATGTTATGCACCTATCAATGTAGGTTTTCCATTTTGGTTGATGAGCCTTTTGGAAAAGCCACGTTCCTTTATTTCATCATAATTATGCCCCGCGTCCGATGGCCAGCATGCCCCGAATGACAATTCCGTATCGCCGATATTGGCCACCCTGTGCGCCGTATAGCCCGGTATATAGTGCAGGCTGCCGGGGAACATATACACGGCGCGGGTATTACGGTCTTCGTCCATTAATAGTAATACACCTTTGCCCTCTAATCCCCAGTAATATTCGCCCCGGTTAGCCAACTGGTGAAAATGCCCGTGGGTCATAAAATATTCATCGCCAACGGTGCCGGGCTGTATCCATGTGGTGCCCATGAAAAGACCGCCCGTAGTGCCATCATCCACAGGTAACTGAGCCTGAACGCGGTAAACTTGCTGCTGCTGGTCCATTTGTTGCCGGGCTTTTTCGTCCAAAAACATATTTGTCAACTGCCCTATAGTTTTGCTGCTGGTTATTATACCTGCGCCTGCA
>Ga0206859_1098_pt1 | contig 14572 bp, 12 predicted proteins | sample Alteio_BWOrgCont_47_FD_152882 | JGI IMG/M metagenome (GOLD analysis project Ga0206859, IMG submission 152882) | Enriched cells from forest soil in Barre Woods Harvard Forest LTER site, Petersham, Massachusetts, United States -... | ecosystem: Environmental > Terrestrial > Soil > Temperate forest >... | reverse complement strand
GGGTCAATACCGTTAATTCTGCAACTTTGAATCAAACTATAAAGCAAAGCTGCTTTATTTGCGCTTTCCGGCGTACCGGTGAACAACCAATTTTTCCTTCCCACAGCGAAAGGCCGAACTTGATTTTCCATCCAGCAATTACTAATAGGTACTTCACCATGATTAAGGTATGCAATCAGATAAGGCCATTGATTAATCGTATAAGTGATAGCAACCCCCAGCAAGCTTTTGGGTAGTGCTTGTATCTTAGAAACTTCTTCCCAAATAACATTCAGTACCGGTTTTTCTTTTTCTTGTCGATATGCTTTGCGATCATCCATACTCATTTCTTTTGCTTCTCGCTCGATCTCATAGAGCCTATTAATTAACAGTAATAACTGGGCTGCTTTCCCTTTTTTCTCCTTGTCTGCCACTTTGACTACGTCGGTAAATTTACGGCGGCAATGATCCCAGCAGCCAAAATTAATGACGGGCGATTTTTTGCGTAAATCGTTATAACCAGAATAGCCATCTGTTTGAAGTAAGCCCGTAAAATCTTTTAGTGTTTCATTTGGCGTTATCGCACTACGGCTCGATGAATATTCAAAAAAAACAAATCGACCCCCTGGGTCGCAGCTATGGTATCCCCAAAGGTATCCTTCTTTATTGGGCTTAATTGTTTTGACCTTGGTATCATCCGATTGCAATAAGTGGACGTGTCGAAATTGCTCTCTGAATGCGTCTTTAAGAGGGAACAGTGTTTCCGCTGCACGCATTACCCAATGGCCTAGCGTATTATCAGGAATGTTTGCTCCCAATCTTTTAAAAATCTTGGATTGTCGGTAAAGTGGAAGATGTTGCTCATATTTTTTGGTAATAACTTCTGCTACAAACCCAGGCGTTGCCATACATTTTGGAATAGCGGTTTCAGGTTTCTTTGCTGATTTGATGGTTTCACACTGACGACAGCAGTATTTTAAAGTGATATGTTCAATCACTTGGAATGTCTCTGGAATATGGTCTATTTGAATAGAACTATCTTCACCTGCTTTGGTAAGTTGATTGCCACAATGACAGATCTTTTCGCTTTCTTCTAAATCATGGATTTTTTGCTCTTTGGGGAAATTTGAAATATCAAAGTGACGTCCAGTCGATTTTTTCTTGCGGGTATATGTCATGATTTCTTCTTTAACTGGCTCATCTGTAGCGCTTTTGTCGTCTCCTGCCATCCTTTCATCAAACAAAGATAAATTGACTGATACTGCTGTTTCAGAAGACTTGCCAAATTGGCGATGATTGGCTAATTTAAATTGCTCTTTAAACCAGGCTACTTGTTTTTCGAGTACAGTGATTTCTTGCGATTGCTTTTCAATGGTTGATTGGTAAGTCATCTGCAATCCAGCAACAATATCAAAAGAAAAAATATCTGGATTTAGGCTACTTTTTAATGTTTTTAATGAATTTTCCATGTGGCAAATGATAACATTTTTATATAAAAATGCTACCTTTTGCCAACCTGTTTATCCCATTTTTTAATGAAAATCTTTGTACTCCAATTCACCCCATTCTGTCATCGCTATCCAGTTCAATCCTGCCAGCAACCAACTGAGCTGTTGGGGCGTTATAGTGGCCACATCAGCGTTAATTAATGCATTAAAAAACAGCCCTTTCTCTAATCGTTTTAATAATAGAACAAACCCGTTTTTATGCCACGCCAATACCTTAATCTTGTTACGGCTACGGTTATAAAAAATAAAAATATGAGCATGTGGATCAACATTTAAATCAGATAACACTATATCTAACAACCCATCTATTCCTTTGCAAAAATTGACTGGTTTTGTGCATACCAATATGGATGGAGCTTGTAAACTTAGCTGCATGGTAATAATCCTTTGGCAATATTGATAATCAATGCCACATCTGTTACATGCTGCAGGCGGATTTTAATGCGTTGATCTACCAAAATTTCAACTACATTAGTCGGTTTGACTGGCTCAGGTAAAGAGAGAGGTTGGAAAGGTTTACATTGAGCGCTGTCTTTTAATAAAGAACTTTTCCACCCGCTCAGATTGGATATTGCAAGATTATTTTGTCGACAATAATCACTCATTGATAGACCGCTTTTTTTCCATTTCTCTACATGGGCTTGCCGTTCTTCTGGCGTGGTATGATATTTAATCTTAGCATTGCTTGATGATGTCGATTTTTCTTGCATAAATTAAATCCTTGTTGTGGGTTGGTTATGCAAGATTATAGGTATTTATGGATTGATACAGCGTGGGATTATGAGGTGTTTACATTGTAATAAAATGATATTATAAACAATAACTCAAAAAAGGCGCTTTTCATGAATAATTCCATACAAACATCAAAATCACTCCCTATCTTTAGTGATATTCAACCGAATGCAATCGAACCTGCTCTGAAGCAATTGATTACACAAAACCGCACGACTCTTGCCAAGCTTCTAGAACAAGAAACTCATACCTGGGATAATTTCATGGAGCCACTGGAAGATATGGATGATCAACTCTCTCATCTATGGTCACCCATCTCACATTTACATGCTGTTGCTGAATCAGATGCGTTACGCACTGCATATAATGCATGCTTGCCTTTGTTAACAGAATATCATACAGAGATTATGCAAAATGAATCTCTTTATAAAGCCATTAAAAGTATCACCGATAGTTCTGAGTATTCTCATTTTAATCCAGCACAATGTAAAGTGCTGGACAATTACTTGCGTGATTTTAAATTAGCGGGCGTACATTTGCCGCCTGCTGAAAAAGCACGTTTTGCTGAACTACAAAAACAGGCTAGCAAATTATCCGCTCAATTTTCTGAAAATATTTTAGATGCAACTCATGGCTGGACTTTACATATTACTGATCCAGATACGTTATTGGGTTTGCCAGAACAAACTTTAAAACTTGCTGAACAGACTGCACAACAAAGTCATTTAGAAGGATGGGTGTTGACATTGGATTCTGCTGCTTATTCTACTGTCATGAAAAATCTGGCACATCGCGAATTTCGCTGGTTAATTTATGAAGCCTATGTCACACGTGCTTCAGATCAAGGTCCTAATGCAAAACGATGGGACAATACATTAATCATGGAGGATATTGTAAAAACGCGTCATGAATATGCTAATTTAGTCGGCTTTAAAAATTATGCAGAATATTCTTTAGCTACAAAAATGGCAAAAACACCGGCGCGTGTTCTGGAGTTTCTTCATAACCTGGTTTTAAAATCAAAAAAAGCGGCTCTTCTGGAAATTGAAGAGCTTGCACAATTTGCAAAAGACCATGATGGCATTGAACGTCTGGAAGCATGGGATTTACCTTATTATTCAGAAAAATTACGCCAAACAAAGCTATCACTGGCAGAAGATGATTTGCGTCCTTATTTTCCTGTCACAAAAGTACTGGAAGGTATGTTTAGCGTCGTCAATAAATTGTATGGGATTAGGATTGTAGAGCGTTATGGCGTTGATACCTGGCATCCAGATGTTCAATTTTTTGAAATTTATGACGAGCATAATGTTTTACGTGGTTATTTTTACACGGATCTTTACGCTCGCCCACATAAACGTGATGGCGCATGGATGGATGAATGCCAGGCACGTCGCCGTTTACCTGATGGCAGTATACAATTGCCTATTGCGTTTTTGACTTGTAACTTTACCCGTCCGCTGAATAATCAACCGGCATTATTAGCCCATGAAGATGTACAAACCCTGTTTCATGAATTTGGTCACTGCTTACATCATTTATTAACACAAGTGGATTATATGCCTGTTGCAGGAATTAATGGCGTGCCGTGGGATGCTGTTGAATTTCCAAGCCAATTTTTCGAGCATTGGTGCTGGGAAAAAGAAGTGCTCTCATTAATTTCAGCGCATAAAGACACGGGAGAACCGTTGCCGGATATTCTCTACAATAAATTAATTTCTGCTAAAAATTTCCAGCCTGGTATGCATATGTTACGCCAGCTTGAATTTGCGTTATTTGATTTTATGTTGCATTTAAATTATGACCCAGGCAAGGAATTACAAGTACAAGCTGTGCTTGATGAAGTGCGACAAGAAGCATCTGTTATTAATGTACCGACGTTTAATCGGTTTCAACATGGCTTTTCGCATATTTTCTCGGGTGGGTATGCGGCGGGGTATTATAGTTATAAATGGGCTGAAGTGCTGTCAAGTGATGCGTATGCACCCTTCAAGGAGAAAGGTATTTTTGATGGAGCTACGGGCAGGGCGTTTTTAAAAAATATTCTGGAGCAGGGCGGGGTGCAAGATCCTATGACTCTTTATGTTGCTTTTCGGGGGCATGAGCCTACGGTTGATGCTTTGTTAAAAGAGAGCGGACTATAAATTGTTATTGATCCGTAAAAACATTACTTAGAACACCTCTCCCCTTGTGGGTTGACGGATCGACACGTTTTGTGGGAGAGGTTGTACTAAGCGCGTGAAGAGGGGTTTCATTAATGACTATTTACAATTTCCCGCCAGGAATACACAGGAAGTTCTTTGTCTTTGAACTCAATCAAACAGGGCAGAATAATTTGCGCGCTCTGGATGTTGGTAATCAACGGAATATGATGATCAATCGCAGTACGTCGAATAATAAATCCATCTGTTTTCGAATCCGCAGAACTGCGGTTCGTGGGAATATTAATAATTAAATCGACTTTTCGATTAGCAATCACTGTACGAATATTGGGTTCGATTTTTTCACTGGCTTTGTTTACAAAATAAGACCCTACGCCATTTTGTGAAAGATAAGAATGCGTACCGCCTGTGCTATAGATTTCCCAGCCTTTTTCTTCAAGTTCACGCAAATAGGGCAGTACTTTATGTTTGTGTGCATCGGCGATGGAAACCAGAATACGTTTACCAGCGACGGATTGTTCGGTAGATAACCAAGCACGCCAATAGGCATCATGCAGATTCTCACCTAAGCATGCTACTTCACCAGTGGATGCCATTTCCACGTGGGCAACAGGATCCGCGCCTTTTAAACGATTGTAAGAAAACTGTGGCGCCTTAACGCCAACATAATCTAATTCCAGTGTTTCATAGCGTGCAAACTTATATTCATCCATCATCACTTCTGTAGCTATTGCAATAAAGTTATGATTTGTTGCTTTTGATACAAAAGGAAAAGAACGGGAAGCACGCAAATTACATTCGATCACTTGAATATTATTGTTTTTAGCGATGAATTGAATATTAAAAGGGCCTGTAATATTTAATGCAGCCGCAATCTGACTGGTAATTTTTTTGGTGCGGCGTATCGTTTCAAGATATAAACGCTGCGGCGGAATAACCAATGTTGCATCGCCAGAATGCACACCTGCATTTTCAATGTGTTCCGTAATCGCTTCAATCACAATACGGCCTTGATTTGCAACACCATCCACTTCTAATTCTTTACCATCCAGGATAAATTTTGACATAACAACAGGATGTTCTAAAGATACAGCCGCAGCTTGCTGCAAATACTGTTCCAGAGACTCATCATCATGCGCCACATTCATTGCAGAACCTGACAAGATATAAGAAGGACGAATCAATACGGGGTAACCTACTTGAGTTGCAAATTCTTTTGCATTTTCTAAACTGGTTACTCTCACCCATTCTGGTTGATCTATATCTAGCTGATTCAACAGGGCAGAGAATTTTTCACGATTTTCTGCTTTATCTATGGCTTCAGCGGGTGTACCTAATAAATGATAGCCTGCTTCGGCCAAGGGAATGGCCAGATTGTTCGCGATTTGTCCGCCAACGGATACAACAATTCCAAAAGCATTTTCAAAATCAGCAATATCTTGTACGCGTTCAAAAGAAAGTTGCTCGAAGTAAAGACGGTCAGATTCATCATAATCGGTTGACACAGTTTCTGGATTCGAGTTAATCAAAATAGCTTTTTTATTTAGTTTTCGCAAAGTACGCAAGGTATTCACTGCGCACCAATCGAACTCTACAGAAGATCCAATGGCATAAGGCCCAGAGCCTAATACTAACTGGGGGCGCTCTTCAGAAGCAGGAATATCATGCTCCATGGCATGATAACTCATATAAAGATAATTGGTTTGCGCTGCACATTCACCTGCGAGCGTATCAATTTGTTTAACATAGGGCACGATGTTAGCGTCAAGACGTTGTGTACGAATCGCTGTTTCAGGCTGTTGTGTAAGCAATCCTAGCGCCTTATCTGAAAAACCTGTTTGTTTGGCAAGGCGCAATAAATCAGTTGAGAGCTTTTTCTTCGTAATTTGTTTTTCAATCTGGGTGATTTGCCAGATATGATGCAAAAACCAAGGGTCTATTTTACTAAGACGGTGCGCATCTTCTGTAGTCCCGCCTTCCATAAAAAATTGATACAGCGCAAATAAGCGTCTATCTGTTGGATTTTCTATTTCATAGACAGGATCTTCAATCTTTTGCGGATAGTCACTCAAACAAGAAGCGCCAATATTCAGCATCCCCACTGCTTTTTGTAAGCTTTCAGGAAATGAGCGGCCTATACTCATGACTTCGCCGACGCTTTTCATTTCACTGCCAATGCTACGATCAGCCGCTTTCAATTTATGCGTATCCCAACGCGGGATTTTGACAACAATATAATCCAGCGCGGGCTCAAAGAAAGCGCATGTTTTTTGAGTGACGCTATTTTTAATTTCGTGAAGTTTAAAACCTAGCGCTAATTTAGCAGCAACAAAAGCCAGCGGATAACCTGTGGCCTTGGACGCCAACGCACTTGAGCGCGAAAGACGTGCGTTCACTTCAATCGCACGATAGTCGCCAGTACCTGGATTAATCGCAAATTGAATATTGCATTCACCCACAATTTTAAATAGATGCGCAACTTGCAATGCCATATTACGTAAATGTTGATGCTCGCGATTATTCAGTGTTTGCGCAGGTGCAACCACAATACTTTCGCCGGTATGCACCCCCATCGGGTCTAAATTTTCCATGTTACAAATAGTTAAAGCACTGCCCGCGCAGTCACGTACAATTTCGTATTCGTATTCTTTCCAGCCTAAAAGATATTCTTCAATCAAAACTTGAGGAACGATCGCTAATGATTCTTTAGCACGTTTAGCCAGCTCTTTAGCGGATGCCACTTTTCCAGAACCTAATCCACCTAATGAAAAACCAGCACGCATCATAACAGGATAGCCAATTCTTTCTGCCGCCTGTAATGCATCTTCAACGGTTGTGACACATACACTTTGCGGTGATTTAATTCCGATGCGCTCTAACGCTTGTTTAAATAATTCACGATCTTCTGTTTGACGAATGGAGGCAGTGCTAGTTCCTAAAACCATCACTTGATGTTTGGCAAATACACCATTTTGTTCTAATGTCAGACCAAGATTAAGCGCTGTTTGGCCGCCGAAACCAAGCAGGATACCGTCTGGTTTTTCTTTTTCAATGATGCGAGTAACAATTTCGGGATTTAAAGGTTGCAGATAGACTTCATCTGCCATGAGTTCATCGGTTTGTACTGTTGCAATATTGGGATTTACTAAAACTGTTTTAATACCGGCTTCTTTCAGCGCCTTGATGGCTTGTGAGCCAGAATAATCAAACTCGCCCGCTTGCCCAATCCGCAAACCGCCTGAGCCCAAAATAAGAATTTTCTTGCCTGTAAATTGCATAGCTCGCCTCAGGTGTTCATCAAATCATAAAACTTTTGAAACAACCACGTCGTATCCATAGGGCCCGGCGCGGCTTCCGGGTGAAATTGCACAGCAAAAAACGGTAGTTCTTTATGTTCAATGCCTTCTACACTTTGATCATTCAAATTACGAAAGTTCACTCGCCAATCTTTAGGTAAGGTTGTTTCATCGACTGCATAACTATGATTCTGTGACGTGAGATAACATCGTTCTGATTGCAAATCTAAACAGGGCTGATTATGTGAACGATGACCAAAAGACAATTTATATGTTTTGGCGCCCACAGCCAGAGCCATTAATTGAGTGCCTAGACAAATACCAAAAGTCGGTTTCCCTTTGGCCATTGCTTTTTTCAAGATAGCTATTGTTTCCTGACAATGAACAGGATCACCGGGGCCATTAGAGATAAAAACAGCATCAAATTCTTCCTGGGTAAAATCATAATTATAAGGAACCCGCTTTACGCGTATTGGATATTGTAATAAGCAGCGAATAATATTTTCTTTCATCCCACAGTCGATCGCAATCACCAGTTTTTCACCGGATCCATAATTAATCGGTTCTTTTACTGAAACTTTTTTTACCCAGTCTGTGCTGGAAAAATTTTCAAATTTAGACGGTGTATGATGTAGCGGAGTAATAGCACCCGGAATCACACCCTGCATTCTTAATCGTTTTGCCAATGCTCTGGTATCAACACCCATAATACAAGGAATTTTCTGTTGCTGTAACCAATCCGCCAAAGACAGCTCTGCGCTATGGTTGGAATAAAACGGCGCCAATTCTGACATCACAACGCCGCTCACATGGCTTTGGGTTGACTCCCAGGTCGCAGGTGCAGAAACACCATAGTTGCCAATCAAGGGATAAGTAAATGAGAGAATTTGGCCCGCGTAAGAAGGGTCGGTTAATGACTCAACATAGCCCACCATGCCGGTATTAAATACCACTTCTCCAAAATAGCTACTGCCATCCTGGCTCGCAGGGGCCTGGCCGTAGAAGACCTCGCCGGTCTCCAGTATCAATTGGGCGGGTATCAGCTTCATAAGTATCTTTTTAAGTAGATTATTAGGTTTCTGTCGGGGGTCATTTTTAGCATTGTTCTGTTAGTTAGTAAATGAATATTTGAAATTGTCATGGAAAACTAACCGATTTCATAAAATTATTGTTGAGGCAGCAAGGAATTCTGGTTAAAAATCTCCTATACTTTCTTTGAAGTGATCATACCTGATACTTTAGAAGAGGAGTAACCTTATGAAATCACTCAATTTTATCAAATACATCCTGTTCGTTTTTTTTGCACAATTGCTTCTGGTAACTTACGCTTCTGTGAGTGCTGCTGTAGAGCCTGCACCCTCTCCTAAAGTTATTGGCCATGTCCTTTGGATCAAAGGTTCATTAAAAGCACAACTTCCCAATTCTGATAGTCGAATTTTAAAAAGGAATTCAGAGGTGTATGAGCATGATACATTAACGACAGGGCCTGCAAGCGAAGGGAGAATTTCATTCAAAAATAATGACTTATTACGCTTGCATGAGAATTCGACAATAAGAATTGGTGAGTATTTACACAAAGATGAAAATAAACCCGAAGGTTTTTTTAAAAAACTCCTTCGATCAATAAGAAATGGGCTTCGCGCTATCACAGGCTCAGTTAGAACGAATGATCCTGGTGGAATCACTCCAAGCTCATCCCAGGCAATAAATTAATCTGAGTGAAGCCAATCTCATTGTCCAGTTGTGAATTTTTGTCGTTGATAAAAAATGGGTATATACTGAAACCCAGTGACGAATCAACTCAGTGGCATGGGAGAACAGCATCATGGAAAGATTATCTTTTACAAAATATATTTTGTTCAGTGCATCAACTCTATTGATTACCCTTGGCTGCTCTGTTGTTTACTCCGCTGAACCCACTTTACCAGAAGTCATTGGCCAAGTCGTCTGGGTCAAGAATACATTAAAAGCTCAACAACCTAATGCTGAAAGTCGGACTCTGGAACGACGCTCAGCCATATATAAGCACGATACATTGACAACAGACACTAACAGCTCAGGAGAAATTTCATTTACAGATGATAGCGCATTGGCATTACAAGAAAATTCTTCTGTAAAAATTGATCAGTATGAGTATGGGAAAGACAAACCAGCCAGCAGTGATACTTTTGTTGTGAATGTCATAAAAGGAGGATTTCGTACTGTAACGGGAGCGATTTCTAAAAATAATCCAGGTGGCTATAAAGCCACTACACCTGTAGGAACCATCGGGGTAATGGGTACAATATATTCTTTGTATTATAATCCTGCCAAAGGAAATATGGCTGCAAAAATAGATAAAGGAAGTATCGTAGTTTCAAATAAAGCAGGGCGGGTGACGCTCACCAAGTGCGGCACTAACAACAACTCTAAAAGTGGAAGTGCTACAGCCTGCGTAAACAAGCTTTATGTTGAAGTAGATGGTGCCAATGTCGCACCTAAAACCGTTTCAGAACAACCTGTTGAATTTGCATCTGAGCCAGCATTAACAATGACAGGGCAACCTAAATCAGGAGGCAGCGGATTAGTGGGAAGTTTTTGTATTAACTAACCAGAACTATTCAGGCTATTTACTCAGATGCGTGTAAACCCCATCCCAATCAGTTGGCGGTGGGTCTTGTACAAATTCAGCGATACGTTTCAGATAAAACGGATATAATTTCACATCCGGATAGTCTTTGCTTAGCGAATCAAAAGCAGCCTGCGCTTGATCCCATTTTTGCTGAAAATATAAATTCAGCGCGGCTTCGCTTAATTCAACTTCTTTACGTATGGCCTCTGTTAATTCTGAACGTTTGCAAATGACTTGATAGAGCTCTACACTTTCTTGTTTACCTTTCACCCGTACTCGATCTAATAATCTAAACACAAATTTTTTCTGATTTTCACAGGTAGATCCTGTTGCGATAATTTTCACGCCATAATATTTAGTCAGTGATTCAACACGCGAAGCCAAATTCACGGCATCACCCAATACAGTATAATTACGACGAAATTTTGATCCCATGTCGCCGACGCTCATCATTCCTGTGTTAATACCAATGCCTATATTTATTTCCGGCCATTTTCGCTCGGCTAACATAGGCCCTAGCTTTATAACTTCTTTTTGCATATCTAATGCTGCGTTTAATGCATGTTCTGCATGTTTTTTATCTTTTAATGGTGCACCCCAAAATGCCATGATTAAATCACCTACATATTTATCAATGGTGCCCATGTGTTTAAAAATAATTTCAGTCATGGGTGTGAAAAAAACGCTGAGCATCTCTTTTATTTGCGAAGCAGGCATGCCTTCTGACAGCGTGGTAAAATTACGAATATCTGAAAACAAGACCGTCATTTCTCGATCTTCACCGCGTAAACCATAGCTGGTTTTAGATTTAAGCATTTCATCAATATGTTTTTCAGGAACATATTGACCAAATATTTGTTTTATTTGTTCGCGACGCCGTGATTCGAATAGAAAACCATACATGATATTCATCATTGCTAAACTAACTGAAAGCACTATTGGAATTAAAACTGAAATAATAAGCCCCATATTTCTAAGTAACCAGTTATCTCCAGCCACAAGTAATGCTGGAATCAAAAAAATGAGCAATGTTAAAATGCGTGGGCCCATATAAGGAAAGACTATAGCTAAAATCAAACCTAGTATTAAAATTAAAAGCGCTTCTGCGCCAAGACCCCATGCGGGCTTATAAGGAAAATTATTTTTTAAAAGACCGTCAGCAACTGTGGCATTAATCTCTATACCAGGAAAAGCGCTCTGAATGGCTGTGGGCTTCAAATCATTGATCCCAATAGCTGTTGTACCAATAAAAACGATCTTTCCTATAAAAGCATCTGGGGGCAGTTTATGATGTAACACGTCAACGGCAGAGTAATAAGGAAAAGTATGCCCTGGCCCACGAAAAGGAATAATAACCTGGCATTTATCATCTGTTGGGATAGTTTCCTTGCCTATGTTTATGCCCTCCAGACGAATGTCATCCCCATAACTTCTTGTGACCAATTGAATGTTTTTTAATAAATAAACTTTAACGGCTTCCAGGGCAAGTGATGGATATAGATTATTGTTATAACTCAGCAATAAAGGAACACGACGAATAATGCCATCTTCATCAGTAAAAATATTAATAAACCCGGCGTGTATTGTCGTTATATTAAATTTTGGATTAATACCCATAAATCCTGACATACTATAGAAATCTAGATTTTTTTCTCCTTGTGTTTTGAGAACCAGATCCGGAGGAGGAAGAACACCTTGAGTCTGAGGCTCTAATAAAAAAGCCAGCCCTAAAACAGAATCGCCTCTTGTTAGACTGGTTAAAAACTGTGAGTCATAGTCAAAAAAAGGTGCTATTTGTTTAAATACATTTTCAATCGGAGGAGTCACTAAATTTTGTAAGGCAATCTCATTAAAAACTGTATCAGCAATATTTTGTTCGCTCTGGGTAAAAGTCATGTCAAAAGCAATAACAACCGCACCTTCCGCTTGTATCGTATTAACGAGTTGAGCCATTTTTACGTGCGACCAAGGCCAGCGGCCTTCCAAATCGATGCTTTTGTTATCAACATCTACAATGACAACCGATGTTTTCAAAGGTGGAACGCCACGCGCTAATAATTGAGCTCGTAATTGGATATCATGAGTTAGGCTATCTAAACGGCTTACCCAATATTGTACAGATTCGATCGTTGTCACACGCAACCATAGCGCCAAGGCAAGTAACAAGAGCCCAAACACTATTGGAAAACGCTTATTCATGTATCATCCTTGTAGATGAAATAGATATACTTCTCCCATAATACCTATTTGGCGAAAAAAATGCATAATACATTCAAAACTGTACTGATCAAAAAACATCCTTCTCTTGCCGCAAGAGTCACCAAGATAACCACGCCGCATGGAGAAATTCAAACACCCGCCTTTATGCCGGTCGCAACCCGCGCTTTCGTTAACTTGATGACGCCTGCTGACTTAATAAAAACCGGCAGTCAAATTATTTTAGGTGGAAATACATACCATATGCTATGCGCGCCTGGCATGCCGCTGATTCAAGATGTGGGAGGCATGCATCGTTTCATGAGCTGGGATAAACCGATGTTGACAGACAGCGGCGGGTTTCAAATATTTAGCCTGTCGAAAAACGGTAACGTATGTAAGATTGATGAGAAGGGAGGGCATTTTAAACACCCTAATACCGGTCAAGTGATACATCTCACCCCGGAAACCTCTATCAATGCGCAAAAAATAATTGGTGCGGATATCATTATGGCTTTTGATGAGTGCACACCGGAGGCAGGTGGACGAGAAGCTGCGCTTGCTGCACTAGAAAGAACGCATCGTTGGTTACATGAGTCTATTGCAATCCATGAAAAAAATCCTAATTCTGCATATGGTTTCAGACAAGCTTTATTTGGCATTATTCAAGGAGGTAGTTTTCTGGATTTACGGGAACAAAGCACACAATTCATTCTTGATGCGAATCTGGATGGTATTGCAATTGGTGGAGAAGTGATTGGGTTTGACATGGCCAAAACAGCTGAAGTCATTAATTTAATTGAGCCAATGCTTCCTGAAAATAAAACTCGCTATACCATGGGGGTTGGTTTACATCCTCAGGATTTAATTGATGTCGTAGAAAAAGGCATTGATATTTTTGATTGTGTCGCACCTACACGCAATGCACGACATGGTACTTTGTATTGTGGAAAAATAGTTAGAAAAGATAATTGGCTGGCCTTTACTGGGGAAAATAATAGCAAACTTCTTATCAAAAAAGCGATCTACGCACGAGATGAAAACCCCATTATGGAAGATTGTGGATGCTTCACATGCAAAAATTTCACGCGGGCCTATATGCATTATCTTTTTAAACAACAGGCGATGCTGTATTTTAATTTGGCGTGTATTCATAATATTCATGTGATGCAGCATGTATGCGAAGAGATGAGACATGTAATTTTAGAAGCCACTGATTAAGGAAATTAATGCTTTCATATTTCAACATTGCTAAACTATAAATCTGGAACAAGGAGCGTCCTAAGCATGATGATGGAAATAAATAATTTAGATATCCACGATAATCTGGAAATCATTCTAAGAATTATCATTGCATTTTTACTCGGTGCGATCATCGGCTGGGAAAGAGAGCGTCACGGGGTTTCTGCGGGAATACGTACATATGGTGCTATTTGCTTAGGTGCCTGCGCCTTTGGCGTGGTTTCGTTGAGTATTGTCGGGGCGGATCCATCACGAGTGGCTGCACAAGTCGCAACAGGTGTGGGTTTTCTTGGAGGCGGCGTTATTTTTCGCCAAGAAAAATATATCAATGGATTAACGACTGCTGCAACTTTATGGGCTACAGCAGGGGTTGGACTTGCAGTGGCTTGTGGCATGTATACAGTGAGCGTTCTCACATCTAGCCTCATTTTTTTACTACTGTACCTGCCAAGACTCTCCTGGTGGAGAAAATTCTCAAGCAAGCGGATTGACAAACTGGACTAACGCTTGCAACTCACCACTTGCGTGCATTTCTGTCATGATGTCGCTGCCGCCAATAAATTCACCTTTAACATACAATTGCGGTATCGTCGGCCAGTTTGAAAATTCTTTAATACCTTGACGAATTTCTGGATCTTCTAACACGTTAACAGTCATGAAATCTGTGACACCGCACTTCTTTAGTAAATTCACAGCTTGTGATGAAAAACCACATTGTGGAAATTGGGCTGTGCCTTTCATATAAAGAATGATTGGATTGGATTCGATTTGATGTTTGATTTTTTCATGGGTTGTCATGGCGTCTCCTCTTTTAATAAATTAAATAACTCATACTTTTTAACATGT
>Ga0206859_1107_pt1 | contig 14739 bp, 9 predicted proteins | sample Alteio_BWOrgCont_47_FD_152882 | JGI IMG/M metagenome (GOLD analysis project Ga0206859, IMG submission 152882) | Enriched cells from forest soil in Barre Woods Harvard Forest LTER site, Petersham, Massachusetts, United States -... | ecosystem: Environmental > Terrestrial > Soil > Temperate forest > O... | reverse complement strand
ACAAAGGCGATTTCGCGCCTCAAGCGGAAAATACTACATAAATTGATGATTAGGAGTAAAGCGCCGGCAAAGCGCATGATGAGCAGCGCCTCCTGCTGCTCTACAAAGGAAAAGAGGATAAAGGCCGAGGAGGCATAGAAAAAATACATAGCCCTGCCCTTGGCTGGATGGATATATTGGGCACATTTCAGCCCTACGGTGAAATAAGAGATAAGGGTGGTATAGCCCAAGACGAAGAGAAAAATGGGAAAAATAATGTGTATGGCGGGAAAATAGCTGTCTAATGCCTGCTGCATCAGGAAGGCGCCTGTCATAGGCTCTTGCCACCCCCCTGTGAGTAAAAGAACGACGACACTTATAGTGCTGAGAAAATTGTCTACAATAACTCCCAAGATGGCCAGGCGCGCCTGCTTGTCGGGATCCAGCGAGCGCGATTCGCTATGAATAATCGAATCGTAGCCAATGCCGATGTCGGCGGAATAACAGGCACCGGCCATGCCATGCTGGATGGCTAAAGAGAGCGTGCTTCCCATAAAAGCGCCCGTGGCCGCATGGCCGCTAAATGCCGAGAGCAGTGCTGTGGCTATGGCATGGGGTAAGGCGCTGATATGGTGACCGATGATCCAGATACACATGATGATATATACCGACATAAATAGTGGCAGCAGCCAGCTACATAGCTTTGCCACGCGCGCTATTCCGCCGCTGGCGGCATACAACACTAGGGCGAGCAAGCTCAGTAGGACAATGACTCTATCTAGGGCCCAATTTGTCGCAACGACATCGAGAACGACTTTGAACTGATATATCTCTGCGCCATAAATGCAGAGGAGAAAACAGATCGCTATAGGCAGCCAGTTGCCGGTAAAAGCTTTTTGCACGAAATACATAGGGCCGCCATCATAGCCGTTGCTATGGTTGCGCACGCGATATTTGAGGCCCAAGTAGACCTCGCAGTATTTGAGCAGCGAGCCGATGAAGGCTGCTAGCCACATCCACGGTAATACTCCCGGTCCTCCTAGCTGCAGAGCTGTAAGGATGCCCACGATATTTCCAATGCCTACCATACCGCCCAAAGAGGCAAAAAAAAGCTGAATGGGATGCTTGCCGATAGTGCTAGAGGTAGGGTGCAGAAGGAAGCCTATGGCTGTGCGCCATGTCGCTGGGAGCGTGCGCAGCTGGAAGAATCGCTTCTGTATCGTTAAAAAAGAGCCCACCGATATGATGATGCCAAAAGCGAGGTATCCCCAAAAAAAACTGTCGAGATAGGTCAGCAGGGCAAAAAACTCTGTGTACAAGAGCTGCAGAGAAAACAAGATTACTCGGCCTTGTCTTCAAAATGGTGAGGGCTTCCCGCCTTGTTCTCTTGTCGATAGGGCAAAGTGATTGTAAAAGTGGAATATTCTCCTACTGTGGAGTCAAAAGAAATCTTCCCCTTGTGCTCCCGACAAACGATATTATAACAAAGGATGAGTCCGAGGCCTGTACCTTCTCTCGGTGGCTTTGTGGTGAAAAACGGTGTAAATAGTTTGCCTTTTGCTTCTTCGGAGATGCCTATGCCGTTGTCCCATACCGTAATCTCCGCCCCTAGCTCTGCCCGGCGCAAGGATACAACGATCGTGGGGGTATATTCCGCACCGAGCTGTTGGCGCTTTTGAGATACAGCATAAAAGGCATTGCTGAGTAAATTTAACAGCACGCGGGCAATATCTTCTGCGATGATAGGCAGAGGAGGCGTTGCGGGGTCGAACACCCTATCGATCTTGAGGGAAAAGCCGGGATGTTGCGCGCGTATGCCATGCCAAAAGAGGTTGAGGTATTCCTCCAAAAGCGGGGCAATTTGCACTAGCTGCTGTTCGCGGGCGCCTGTGCGCGCCTGGTTGAGCATGCAATGAATGATATCGCTTACTTTCCTCCCCTGTTTTTTAATTACGTCTAGGTTAACATTCATACTGGAGAGGAGCTCTTCCAGCTCTTGCTGTTGTTCTGCGGAAAGCTGTTGAGAATGTATAATCTCTTTTATGCTTTGAATCGACTCTGTAGACACTTCGGCAAAGTTGACGATAAAATTGATGGGATTGCGTATCTCATGGGCAATGCCTGCAGTTATCGCCCCCAAAGAGGCGAGCTTTTCCTGCTGCAGAAGATTCTCTTGGGTACTGCTCAGGTCATTTAGAGCTTTTTGCAGCTTTCTTGTTTGCATGCGAGACATCAGAGCAAAGTAGATGGTCAGTACTACTAAAATGGCCATAGTTGCGCCGAGCAACAGAGCTAAGAAGGGAATATGGACGGTGGCAGGCCCCATATATGGCTGTTCCATATTCACAGCACTGGCGAGGAGCAACAGCAGTCCTATCCAGAGCGATAGAAGAGAAATAGTATATTCAGAACGTTTCATGCTACACGGTGTACTAGTGCGCTTTTCGGCCTTATTCAAATTTTGTGTAAGGTGAGTGGTTGAGATATCGAACAAGGTCCACTTTTCTTTTTGTTATCGACACAAAAAATTTTTTTTACAAGAAAAAAGTAGCCAGACCCAGGTTTTTGTTGCAGTGGCACAATTTTAGCGATTTTTAATAGCTCCTTTATTTATTCTTAATATACTTTTGCGATAATCATGGTAAATAACAGGGAGAAAGAGAGATGCCAGGCCTGCATACAGCCACTTTTGGCTTTAATTATAGTGGAGAAATTTACAAGCATACCCATAGGAGCGAAGATGGCGCACCTATCGCGCATGAGGTCTCTACGACGCGCGCTGCCTCTTTAAACATTATAAAGGTGGCGGCTTGTATCCCACTAGTAGGCACGTGCATAGGTGCTGTTGGCCTATATCTCTCTGTTAAGCTAATTCAAGAAGAGTACAGCTGGGGAGAGAAGGTAGCCTTTATCACGCGCGTAGCCCTTACAACCTTAGGGTTCGGCATCATCTTTCTTCCCATCGATATCCTCGGCTACTTTGCCAAGCGTGCCTTCCTCGACAAAACGGTACAAGCCCAGCTTGCCGACTTGCAAAAAAGGCCTTTTCCCCGTTCCAATGTAGTTTATACGACAACAGGAGAGGTAACGAATCTTGTCACAGGGGAGCCACAAGGGGTATCTGTTACAGAAAAGAGAAGTGGTAGTAATGAGATGGGAAATATATTCATAGAATCTTTGGAAAACGGGGAAACAAGGTGCGTAGGGTATCTCCGTTACATTGTACTACGGCTGGAAGGTCTCGATCTCCACCCACGTTTCAAAGTACATTTGCCTTATCTGGGCTGCTCCTGCCTGGAGATAAGTAAGATTATCGTCGACCCACAGTATGAAGGCGTTGTTGACAACCTCTTTGAGGCGGCTGCGCTGGTATCTCAACAGTTCGGCTGCGAAGGCAGAGTGTACATTTTGTTCATCACTACCCCAGGAGTCGAGGTGGCCTCCTATGTCAAATGGGGCTTTGTATGCTGGCGCAACGAGATAGCAAGGGAGGCGTGGGAAAAACAATTTCGGGACAACCCAGAAGCAAGGGCAACATTTGAACGGCTTACAAATGATAAGACTCTCTCTCAAGAGTCAGCTCATCGGATAATTTGTGAAAAACTCGGGGTAGATAAGAATAATGCTGGCGACTACTGGCCCGTGTACGAGGAGAAGACCGTATCTCAGAAAATCGTGGAGGCAAAAACTCCAGAAGAGTTTGCTAAGTTTCGCTATGTATCGCTCCTGTTGCCGCCGAAAAAAGCTGAAGAGATTCTCCTTAAAGTGGCGCAAGAGCAGCTCGCTAGCTCGGGTTCACCGGTTTTGTAGGACTTGACTGAAGATTTTTAGTTTTTATTAATGCTTTCAAGCCTTCCAGACATTACTGAAAACATAGGTAAGTATATCCAAGCCTCTGTTTTGTGAGGTAGGGTTTCACTTTGATAAATGGTTCAAAATGTAGCGTAGGCTTTAGCCTGCGCTTGTTTGCACAGGTTTTAACCTGTGCATGTAGAAGAGCTCCTAAGGCCGTCAAATTTTGCGTTTTACCACTCATGGGTAATAGGATGCGGGCTCGTTCACGATTTACCTCCATTTTATGAGCAGTTGCCCTTCTTGCAGCTTCTTTATTTATTCTTAATATACTTTTGCGATAATCATAGTAAATAACAGGAGAAAAGAGATGCCAGGCCTGCATACAGCCACTTTTGGCTTTAACTATAATGGAGAAATTTACAAGCACACCCATAGAAGCGAAGATGGTGCACCTATCGCGCATGCGATCTCCACGATGCGCGCTGCCTCTTTAAACATCATAAAGGTAGCGGCTTGCATCCCACTGGTAGGCACGCTTATAGGTGCTTCTGGCCTATATGTCTCTACTAAGCTAATTCAAGAAGAGTACAGCTGGGGAGAGAAGCTAGCCTTTATCACGCGCGTAGCCCTTACAGCCTTAGGGCTCGGCATCGTCTTTCTTCCCATCGATATTCTCGGCTACTTTGCCAAGCGCGCCTTCCTCGACAAAACGGTACAAGCGCAGCTTGCCGACTTGCAAAAAGAGCCTCTTCGCTATTCCAATGTAGTTTATACGACAACAGGAGAGGTAACGAATCTTGTTACAGGGAGGTTACAAGGGATATCTGTTACAGAAAAGAGACATGGTGCGAATGACATGGGACATATATTCATAGAAGCTTTTGAAAATGGGGAGAAAAGGTGCATAGGGCATCTCAGTTACGATGTATCACAGCTGGCAGCTTTCTATCCCCTTTTCAAAGAAGATTTGCCCTATCCGGGCTGTCCCCACCTGGAGATAAATGAGATTATCGTCGATCCAGAATATGAAGGCGTCATTGACAACCTCTTTGAGGCGGCTACGGTGGTATCTCAACAGCTCGGCCGCGAAGGCAGAATAGTTGTGCACGCCATGGGAGTCGAGTTGGCCTCCTATGTCAAATGGGGCTTTGTATGCAGGCGTAACGAGGTAAGAAGGGAGGCGTGGGAAAGAGACAATCGAGAATGTGCAAACGCAACATTTGAACAGCTTATAAAGGAGAATAATCTCTCTCAAGAGGCAGCTCATCAGATAATTTGTGAAAAACTCGGGGTAGAGAAGGATAATGCTGGCGACTACTGGCCCTTGTACGAGGAGAAGACCTTATCTGAGAAAATCGTGGAGGCAAAAACTCCAGAAGAGTTTGCTGAGTTTTCCTGTACTTCGCTCCTGTTGCCGCCAGAAAAAGCTGAGAAGATTCTCCTTAAAGTGGCGCAAGAGCAGCTCGTTAGTTTGCAATGCGAGTTTACTTCAGGCGAGATAGTTTATGATGATTTAGACACAGTAATGCTCAGCAGTAGGACTACAAATGACTGGCAATTGGGACGCTTTATCGGGAAAAAAAGCGATGCCTCGCCGTCTGGACATCTATTTGTATATGCCAGCGAGCAAGAGCAGGAGAAGTGTATAGGGTATTGCCGCTATCATATGTTATCGGAAGGAAAACAAAGCGAGCCTTATTGTGGCAAGCCTCGCTTGGAGATAGAGAAGTTGACCCTGGATTCCCGGTATGAAGGCGTCGCTGAAGGGCTCTTTGTAGCGGCTACGAAGTTATCTCATCGGAATGGCTGTGAAGGCAGGGTGTCGATCTTGAGTGCCTCAGGGGCTGCTTTGGTTTCTTTTACCAAGTGGGGCTTTATGCCGCACATAAACCAAGAGGAGCGGCTCAGGACAGCGTGGAAAATAAAACTTTTCTTCGAAAGAAAGGCGGCTAGCAAAATATTTCATAAGTTACAGAAGATCCATATTGGCAACCGCCGGTCGGCGACAACGGCGCAAAAAGAGCGGCATAAGCAGAAGGCCCACGAGATAATTCGTTCTGAGGTAAAAGTAGAGGAGAATAAAATTGACAAATACTGGCCTCTATACAAGAAAAAGACTCTATCTCAAAAAATTGCTGAAGCCAAAACTCCAGCACATTTTTTTGCGCTGGGCGATGTACAACTTGTGTTACCGCAGAAAAAAGCCGCCGCTTTCCTCACGACCGTCACAAACATTTCCGAACTATAGATCGGTTACACCGCATACGGTGTAGGTCGATCCGGGAAAGCATGTAGCCACACGCGTGAGCGTGGGGTAGGCCATTAGTTACTCACCTTACGCAAATTTTGCGTAAGGGGAGTTAAGGATAATTGCTGCGCCAAGTGATCTGCAAGAGAAGGGTGAAATAGCATAAGCCAAGTGTGGAGCTGCTCGCATCTCTTTATAAGGTGGGGGCCATAGATAGCGGGCTGTCGAAAAGAGGGGTCGTAGGCAAAGCGTCCGATATCGATATGGACAGGGTTGCCCTCATAGACCCCCGTATTTTGCATCAGCAGCAGGTCTTTATCGACGATGCCGCGTCGATATTCGGATAGCAGCAGGGCAACTAATTGAGATAGCAGCTCTTTACCCTCCTCTTCCCTCTTCTGGATCATGAGGGCATCGAGGGCTTCGCTAAGAGCTATGCAGCGCCGCTGTAGAAGGAATTCCACCTCACCGCCAGCGAAGCTATAGCGATGCCCCAGCCTGTCGTAGAGGATAAGGGGAGGGAAGGGTACCTCCCTTTTATCTAAGTGGACATATTCTAATGCTGCCTCATCGCGCAGCTGTTGATAGGCGAGAGCATAGCTATCGAATGTCTCTTGGCGCTTTTTTTCTTTGCGCTCTTGTTCGATATGCGCATAGCTATTTATTGTTGGAAGAAAGGGGAGCAGAGCTAGCCAGAAGCGGTTGCGATAGCGCTGATATTTTGGCAATTTCACCACATACTTGCCATCTCGGCTTACAAAGGCGTACGATTGACACCCCTTTCCTAGGTAATAGAAAGGCTGGTTCATTATGTCGGCAATATGCCCTTTTTCCCCATCAGAAAGGGAGGGGAGCCCTGTGATGCTGGCTACAGTATGAGAGAGGATATGTGAGGGCAAGAAGCCATCATTGGCGCGGTAGTAGCCGTAGCAGAGAAACCCCAGGAGAGCAGCAGCTAGAGGCCAAAATAGCATTGCAGGGCGTTTCATGGTGTAGGCGACCTTTTTTGCGCGACAAGCTCATGCGATGAGCAACTTTTTTCGCATCTCAGTGGGGGAGGAGCGCCGTCCTCCCCCTAAGAGCTTGTTTGGAAAGTCTCAAGCTGCCTTTTCGGCAGATTTTTAGTTTTTATCAATATGTAGCGTGGGCTTTAGCCTGCGCTTGTTTGCACAGGTTTTAACCTGTGTCTGTTTTTGCGGGTTTTAACCCGCAACCTATAGTGTGGTATTTAATCAAAATATTTGGTGAAGAAGGCGGAAGATTATCCGTACAGCAGTTTTTATATGCATACGGGTCAAAACCTGCGGAAACAGGCACAGGTTAAAACCTGTGCGAACAAGCGCAGGCTAAAGCCTACGCTACATAAACTGGCTTTAGCCTTGTTCTTCTTCTTAGAAGGTGTTTGAAACGTCTCACGCTGCATTTTCGGCAAGCTTTTTACCATTATAAATATCTTCAAGCCTCCTAGACATCACTCTGAACTGATATGAGGACTTTTCAAACACCCTCTAAGGAGCTATTTCAACAGGAGCTTCGTAAACGATAAAGACTCGTTTTATCTTTTCAAAAGAGTGCCAATTTTTTTTGGGAAGAGGAGAAGTGAGAGCGACATCCAACGTTTTTACGAGATATTCTGCCACACAAGTCTGCCTATAATTCATTGTGATGAGTCCGCGAGGGTGTCGAGAAAAATACCGATCTACTTTTTCCTTCTCCTTCTCCTTTTGTCTTGTAACAAATTTTTGTTTGAATTGTGCAAGTTCTTGTTCTGATCTGAACGTTCGTACTTGATCGCTATCATTCTCATGAGATTTAGACGTTTTTACTACGTGTATCTGTATCTGCTTTCGCTTATTGCTCTCTATCTTTTGCTTGAGTAAAGGAAGGTACTCAACTAATTCTTTCACCGGTTCATTTTCTATCTCTTCATCGGAAGGAGAATAGGGGCAGGTGGCATGTTGCTCAAAGTTCTGGAAAGATAAAACCTCCGCAGCACCCTGGTTGGGCCCACTCTTGACGCCATTGGTGATATCAGTATTGATGAGGACGATTCTCTCCATTATTTCAACATGATTCAATCCGATGTTGTCATCAGGTCCTATCAGCGCGCCATTGCCCTCGATCACCAAAGTGGCAATTTTTCGGCGATAGGGGTCTGACAATGCTATTTGGATCTCCTCGATAGATTTCTTGCCCACTATATTTTTTCTTGGGATTAAAGTATTGTGGATGACGGCGATGCCATGTCGCTCTCTAGCATTAGCACCCAGTAGAGCCAGGCCTTTTATGAGCGTTCCCAACAAAATGGAGGGAACAAATGCAACAATTGCTAGAATGATTCTTATCAAAGGCTTTTCTTTGCAATAATATCGCCAAGGGAAATCTCCACGTAATTCAATGTTTGTATTCTTTTTTCTGCACACACAGAATTCTCTGCCATTTGCAAGATAGCGCACTGGCGTGAAAAAGAAATCTCCAGCCATTTCTAAATAACTATTTTTTTCATTACTTGCATGCTCTTCTTGTAACTGCGTATTAAAAAATGCGGCAATATGATTCATAGAAATATTCTCCCCTTAGTTATTATTTTGCGCAGATTGTATCATAATATTGGATCGCTTGCAATAAAGGCCGCCTGCAAGGCCTCTATGTCGCGCCTATTGATCCCTTGGACGGCGGCGAACTGCTCACTAGTAGCTTCTTTGAGCTTCTTGACGCTGCCGAACTGCTTCAGAAGTATCGCACGCTTCTTAGGCCCTATCCCAGGTATCGCATCGAGCTCACTGCTGATGAGTGCCTTGCTCCTCGTGCGCCGTTGAAAAGTAATGGCTGCGCGGTGCGCTTCGTCGCGGATAGTTTGCAGTAGGTGTAAAAGCGGCGAGTGGCGCCCCAGCTGCAGAGGCTCCTCCCTCTCACAGAGATAGAGCTGCTCGCTCGTCATGCCTTTGTCGTGTCGGCCCTCTTCTTTTGCTATGGCGATAAGGTCGATAGAGACGATATCTAAAGCAGCAACCAGCTGCTCGGCGACCTGCAGGTGGCCCTTGCCGCCATCGATGAGAAGCAAATCGGGCAGATCCTCCTCTGCTTGGGCGCGGCGCAAGCGGCGCAGCAGCACCTCTTTCATGCTGCTGTAGTCGTCTCCGCCTCGCGCTGTGCGTATGTGGTAGGTGCGATAATGTTTGCTATCTTTTATCCCATCGGTAAAGGCTGCTATAGCCGCTACGGCGCCGTGGGTGGCAAGATGTGAGCTGTCAATACATTCTATGCGGTGCGGAAACTGCTTGAGGGCAAGAGCCTGCTGTAGCTCCAACAGAAGCGCATCTTTGGCGGCTTTATCCTCTTTGGCTTTATGAAATTCCGCCGCAGCATTAGCTTGGGCCATCTCCGCCAGAGCGCGCTTTTCTCCACGCTTGGTGCTAGTGACCGCTATCTTATGGGGGCTGTGTGCCGAGAGCAGCTCCGCGATGACGGCTGCATCGCTAAGGGGCTCTAAAAGGATAATCTCGTGGGGAAAAGAGTCGCTGCGGCCTTGGTAGTACTGCAGCAGCAGCGAGCTGAGGAGTTCGTCGTTATCTTCTAGCGTGCGGTGGAAGGAGTAGGCATGGGAGCCTATGAGCTTGCCGCCGCGAAAGAGCAGCTGGCAGACGACGGCATCGTCGCCATGCCTGTAGAGGCCGAAGGCGTCGAGGTCGCGCATGGTATATTTTTCCACACATTGACCCTCCCAGGCGCTTTTTACCTCTTCTATCCTATTTCGCAGCTGCGCTGCCCGCTCAAATTCCAGCGCAGAGGCTGCTGCCATCATCTCGCTATGCATCTCTTCGAGGATCTTCTTGTCGCGTCCCTGCAAAAAAGCTACCGTCCGCTCGACATGGCGCTGATAGTCGTCAGTAGTGCAGCGGCCGACGCATGGCGCCAGGCAGCGTTTCATATCGTACAAAATACAGGGGCGTGTGCGTCTGGCAAACTCAGCATCGGAGCACTGGCGCAGGGGAAATAGGCGGTTGAGCAGATCAAAGAGGCGCCGCGCTGTAGTTCCTCCAGTATATGGGCCAAAATATTGGGCCTGATCTTTTGGGCGGCCGCGCAGCCGCACAATTTGCAGCTGAGGAAAAGGGTGGTGGCGCGTGAGGCGTAGCGCCGCATAGGTTTTATCATCTTTGAGAAGGGCATTGTAGCGGGGCTGGTGCTGTTTGATCAGCGTGTTTTCTAGCAGGAGCGCCTCTTTCTCCGAGGTGACGACAATCGTCTCTATAGTCTCCACCTTATTGACGAGATAGGGGATGATGAGGCGGCTGTCGCGTCCTGGGAGAAAATATTGTTTGAGGCGCTGGCGCACATTCTTCGCCTTGCCTACATAGAGTACGGCGCCGCCTGCGCCGCGCATGAGGTAGACGCCGGCGGCTGTGGGGTAATACGCCAGTGTGGAGGGGTCAAAATGGGGAGCGCCCGCAGGCGTATCAGGAGATGGTTTCAAAATCCTAGAACCTGTGTATCTGAGAAGAAGAACAAGGTTGAAGCCAGTTTTTGCGGGTTTTAATCCACATGCACATAACAACTGCTGTACGGATAATCTTCCGCCTTCTTCACCAAATGTTTTGGTTAAATACCAATCATGACCGTCACAAACATTTCCGAATTATGGGTTGCGGGTTAAAACCTGTGCAAACAAGCGCAGGCTAAAGCCTACGCTACATATCGGCTTCACCTGCTCTTAGGCCGCTGAGGCCACCTGCTGCAGCGCCAGCTGGCCACAGGCGGCGGCGATATCGTCGCCTTTTGTATAGCGGCACGTGTTGACGATTTTAGCTCCAAAGAGAACGGCGCGAAACTGCTTGATGCTATTCCTGTCCGGCTTTTTTAACTTGATTCCAGCTACAGGGTTGTAAGGAATCAAATTGACAGTACATTGGCGCCCACGCAGCAATTTGGCGAGGGCAAAGGCATGGTCGGGGTGATCGTTGATGCCGGCGATGAGCGTATACTCGTAGGTGATATCGCGCTTAGTTTTACTGGCATACTCATCCATCGCCGCCATAAGCTGATCCAGAGGATACTGCCTGGCATAGGGGATGATCTTTTTGCGGATATTCTGGTCGGGAGCGTGTAGCGATAAGACCAGGCTTACCTTGAGATCCTCGCTGGCAAGGCGCTTGATTCCCTCAATGATTCCAACGGTAGAGACGGTGATGCGCCGTTGAGATAGGTGGAACAGCTGCTCATCGCTCATCAGGCGGATAGAGCGGACGACGGGGTCATAGTTTTTTAGAGGCTCGCCCATGCCCATAAAGACGACATGGGTAACGCGCTCGCCGCTCTGCGCAAGCCACGCATTGATCTGAACGAGCTGCTCGACGATTTCATGCGCCTGCAGGTTGCGGACGAATCCCTGCTTGCCCGAAGCACAAAAGGCACAGCGCACAGGACAGCCCACCTGCGAGGAGATACAGACTGTGCGGCGCCCCCCAGATAAGATAAGTACTGACTCGACGAGGGAGCCTTCAGATAGTTTCCACAAAAACTTGTGAGTCTCCTTATCGGCGGAGCTGATGAGCCGCACCTGCTGTAGCACCGGAAAAGGCAGAGCCTCGGCGAGCTTATCGCGCAGCTGCTTGGGAAGATTTGTCATCTGTTCCCAGGTGACGATGCCCTTCTGATAGACCCACTCGACAATTTGTTTTGCGTGGAAAGAGGGGAATCCTTGATTATGGAGCCACAAGGAGAGCTCTTCTAGGGTCATATTGCATAGATGGGGCATAAGGCACCTAAGGGTTTTAGGAAATGTGCCAACAGGCTCTCGCATTATAACTGATCTGTCGATTACTCTCACTTGCAATTTTTCTCCGTAAAGGTTATTTCAGCAATAGATACACTACATGCGACAGGAGCTCCATTTTATGCCGTTAATGCCCATGCGTCCACTGCTCGACTACGCTGCCCAAAAAAAATTCGGCTTGGCTGCTTTTAATGTAAACAATATGGAACAGATACAGGCCATTATGGCTGCAGCACAGACGACACAAAGCCCTGTGATCATCCAAGCAAGCCGCGGGGCGCGCAAATACTCCGAGGAGGCCTACCTGCGCCACCTCATGCTCGCCGCCGTCGAGCTCAACCCCCATATTCCCATTGTGATGCATCAAGACCATGGAAACAGCCCTGAAACATGCATCAGCGCCATGAAACAGGGGTTCACAAGCGTCATGATGGATGGCTCCTTGGAAGAAGATGGGAAGACTCCTTCGCATTACGACTACAATGTCGCCGTCACCCGCTATGTCGTCCAAGTGGCTCACGCTATCGGCGTCTCTGTCGAGGGCGAGCTGGGCTGCCTAGGGTCGCTGGAGCTGGGCAGCGGCGGCGAGCAAGAAGATGGCCATGGCGCCGCAGGAAAGCTGACGCTAGAACAGCTGCTGACAGATCCCGATCAGGCTGTAGATTTTGTCACACAGACGGGGATCGACACCTTAGCAGTCGCCGTGGGCACAAGTCATGGCGCTTATAAATTTTCGCGCAAGCCGACGCGCGAAGTGCTGGTCATCGATAGAATCTTGGCTATACATGAAAAAATTCCCCAATGCCACATAGTCATGCATGGTAGCAGCTCCGTGCCTCATCAGCTCTTGGATATCATCAACCAATATGGTGGGCAGATACCGGAGACCTATGGAGTCCCTGTAGAAGAGATTCAACGCGCCATCCAAGCTGGCGTGCGCAAAATTAATATCGATACCGATAATCGCTTGGCAATGACTGCTGCCGTCCGCAAATGCCTCTGGGAGCACCGCGCTGAGTTCGACCTGCGCGCCTACATGAAAGAGGCAAGGAGCGCCATGCAACGGGTGTGCGAAGAGCGCATGCGCCAGTTTGGTCAGGCTGGTCACTCCCAAGAAGTTCCTATAGTCACCCTAGAGGAGATGGCTAAGCGCTACGGCGCCGGGCAATATGGCGAGAGCGGCAAGCCGTGGCACTGCCCCTGCCCCGTTGCTACTGCGGCCACATCCTCTGCATAATAAGGACTCTCTTACATGATATACCTCTTCATTCTTCTAGTAGGGTCAAGTCTGTTGTCCGCTACAGCTTCCAGCGAACAGCCACGTCCACGTTCGCTGCAGCTGCTGCTTCCCGATGTGAGCTCTTACAATGGAGAGCCGGTGAGTAGGCCTCGCTCCTCTCTTGCTTGGTATCCCAACGACTACGAAGAATACATTATTAGGGGCCTACACAAGCAAAATAGTCGGCAGCAAGAAAAAATAGACCTATTGACAAAAGAGCTAGCTCTAGCCAACTACCGGCTGCTGGCGACGCATTCCCAATTCTTTGGCAAGCAGTATGAACAGGCTATAGCCGTAGTAAAGGACGACAAAGAAAAAATAGAGGGAGAGAAAATAGGCTTGCAGCACCAGCTACAGGCTGCTGGCGAAGAGCAAAAGCAAAGAGAGGAGCTGCTGAGGAGTAGCTTACAAGAGCTTGAAGAGGAAAACCAAGAGCTATATAGGCATAATAGGCAACTGCTGGCAGATAGAGAGCAAGAAAAAGCGGCTGCCAGTAGAGAACAGATGGAGCAGCTGCGCCACCAGGTGGCCCATGCTTTGGCGTTGCTCGATGAGGCGGGGCAGGAGCAGCTCAAGGCCCACCAGCTATTGGATGAGCAGACGGCAGCGGTTGAACAAGCAGAGAGGCTGCTGAGCGATAGGCGCAAGGTAGTGGAGCAGAAGCTGCAGGCTATCAGCCGGCGAGGAGTCATTGAAGAGCGCCGTCAGGGCCATTTGTTCTTGAAAAAAGAGGCGCTAGCGAGGCATCTCAAAGATGAGCTAGACCTTCTCATAAAGCTGCAAGAAAACCTACAGGCCACGCGCTTGCAGCTCGAAAAATTCGGCATACAGTAAATTTACCCTGTAAAGGTGAACATAGCCGATATGTAGCGTAGGCTTCAGCCCATACGCATAAAGCTAAGGAAAAGTTGTTTTAGCATATTTCACAATGTGGCTATTTTTTTTAAGCATGTCCATATATGCACCAAAACAATATTCATGCTATTGCTTTTTTTCGCGGCACCGCCTCTTCAAGCACTTTTAAGGCTGTTTTTCTTTTTCGTTGACCTGAAGGGCTGCAATCTGAAATGAGCCCAAAGGGCTCAAATTGCAACAGCCCAGGGCATCGCCCTGGGAAAGATTAGAAAAAAAAGGCAGCCTGAAGGGCTGCAATCTGAAATGAGCCCAAAGGGCTCAAATTGCAACAGCCCAGGGCATCGCCCTGGGTAAGATTAGAAAAAAAAGGCAGCCTGAAGGGCTGCAATAACAGTAACTATTCAGATACCCTACCCCATCAAACACGGAGCGAGCTGAGCCAAAAATTGCGGATCGCGACGAGGACATAGCCTGAGCTCTGTCCGTGAGGCCTGAAAGGACGACATAAAACCGACCGAAAAGGTGAACATGGCCTTTTTTTTAAATGAAAGCCATATGCTTTTAGAGGGTGTGTAGAGAGCTCTGATCTCTTTTTCTGTAATTTAGAAAGCCTTTACAACTTAATGTCAGAATGGTGGGTGAAAAATATTCAACCCCAAGACCATATGTAGGCCATTTTTTTCTTAGCTTTATGCGTATGGGCTTCAGCCTGCGCTACATAAACTGGCTTCAACCTTGTTCTTCTTTTCAGATCTGCCCTCATTTCAACATAAAGCAAGAAATGTCATTGGTTGGATAGGGAGTCCT